>Ga0315910_10000726_pt1 | contig 31830 bp, 22 predicted proteins | sample EdamamesoilMG_FD_204470 | JGI IMG/M metagenome (GOLD analysis project Ga0315910, IMG submission 204470) | Garden soil microbial communities collected in Santa Monica, California, United States - Edamame soil | ecosystem: Environmental > Terrestrial > Soil > Garden | place: USA: California... | reverse complement strand
CCGTGGACCAGCACCATGGGCACACGGCCTGTGGTCAGGTCGACTTCATCCAAGTACTGAATGGGCGAGACGTGATTGAAGAAGGAGACGGTCGACTGGTATGTTCCTAAATCGATGTTTTCTTGGCCAAACTGTGGGGCATACAGCTCCTCGGCCGCTTTCATTTCGGGAATGCCTTCGTTCAGCTTTACCTCATGTTCGAGCACCTGGACGAGCCCAGTGAGCCCAGCGCGGGAATCGGTATCGAGCTCGACATCCAACCCAAAGTAGGCGACGCGCGGGCCGGTGGGTACCGTGAAGGGCTCAGGTAACTGCCCCGCCAGCTCATGGGGGTAGATCACGCTGTCCCCGTCTCGATCGAGATAGACGCTGATGCGGTATGAGCCTGGAGGGACGAACACGGAATAGTAGCCCTGCCGTCCTACGGACACCGCCGTCACCAGGTTGTTGTCGAGCGAACTGACTGCGACCCAAGCGTTGACGTCCGTGTCGCTCGGCAACCGCTCGAGAAAGCCGTGAACGAGCTTGCTCTTCTGCGGTGACCCTCGATTCACCATGGCCTTGCTGGGGGCGACTTTGGCCCCCACGCCGGTCGTGGTCATGTTGAAGAAATTGCAGCCGCTTGCGAGCAGCCCGAGCAAGCCCAAAAGCAAGGTCGAGCCACGCATGGACGTTACCAGGGAAGGAGTGGTCACTTCTTCTTGTTGGACTTGTCGTCGTCCTTATCCTCATCGGGCAGCGGCCAACCGCCACCGAGCGCGCGGTAGAGCTGCGCCACTGCCGAGTGTTGACGCCCCATCACCTCGGCCACTTCGAGCTGCACGGCAAGCTTCTGCTCCTGCGCGGTGAGTACGTCCAAATAGTCGGCGACCCCGCCCCGGTAGCGTTCCAGTGCGTGGCGCTCGGCATCGCTCGCGGCGGCGAGCTGGGCATCCAGCGCGGTCCTTCGCTCACCAAGCATGCTCACCGCGATGAGCGAGTTGGCGACCTCACGGAACGCGTTACCCACCGCGCGCTCATAGGCCACGACTGAGCCCTCCCAAGCGGCTTTGGCCGCGGCGTATTCGGCACGGGTGCGTTCACCTCCCAAGAAGGGCAACGTCCAGTTGAGCAGGCCCACGCCCCCGCGCACGAAACTGGCATCCTTGAGGTTGGGCGTGGCGACGCCCAAATAACCGGTGAGCTGGAACTTGGGGAAGAAATCCGCAAGTTCTGCGCCAATCTTGTCGTTTTGGGCGAGCAAAATCTTCTCGGCCGAGCGCACGTCGGGACGACGGCGAAGCAGCGTGGAAGGCAACCCGGAAGGAATGGACGGTAGGAACTGCAGCGCGTCGAGAGACACTCCGCGCTTGATGGGCGAGGGCAGGCGCGCCAAAAGGTAGCTGAGAGCGTTTTCTGTCGTGCCGATGCCGAGCCCGATCACGGTGAGAGACGCTTCCACCTGTTTCAGGCTGGCGCGCGCTCGAGAGACCTCGAGCTCATTGCTCACGCCGCCTCCGGACCGCGCTTCGAACAAATGCAGCGTCTCTTCGCGAGCGACGCGCGCTTGCTGGGCGAAGTCTTTCTGCAAGTCGAGGCTGAGCAACGAGAAGTAAAGTTGGGCCACATCTCCGACCAAAGCGATGTAGACGCCACGTCGATCTTCGTCGGTCGCCTGAAATTCGTGTTTGGCTGCCCCCGCCAAGCGCCGCAGACGTCCCCACACGTCCGGTTCCCAGGATGCCCCTGCGCCCAAGGCAAAGTTGCCCGAGAGATTTTGCGGAGGGTACACACTCGGTACATCGAGGGTGCCTATCGCGTCCCCAACGCCTGCTTGCACGCCGAGTGTAGGCCACAGCGCCCACACGGCTGCTCGGTGCGCTTGGCGTGCAATTTCTACGCGCGCCATAGCGATGCGCAAATCATAGGCGCCTTCGGTCGCTTCACGGATCAGAGCAAATAGTGTCGGGTCACGATGAACCTCCCACCATGGCAGATCCGCGAAGGACTTCTCGCTTGGGGTGCGCTCATCCTTGAAGTGCTCCGGCGTCTTGATTTCAGGAGCTTTGTGATTGGGCCCGACTGCGCAGCCGAAGGTGGTGAGCGCGCTGATGCCAAACGCAAAGAGTCGAGGAAACCTGAGCCGATCGTATCCTGGCTGTCTCATGCGGGTTCTCCTTGGGGGGTAACGGCTGCTGCTTCGTGGGTGTCGGGTCCGGGACTGACCGCACCTTCCGGGGCCGGCGGCCGCCCACCCGACGTTTTCTCGACCAGGGTCTGCACCATGACGAAGAGCGCAGGAGTGAGGAAAATGCCAATGAAAGTAGCGGCTAAGCTACCGTACACCACGACCACGCCCATGCTCACGCGTGAGGCTGCGCCAGCGCCAGAGGCGCGTAGGAGCGGCACACAACCCAAGATGAAGGCGAAGGCGGTCATCAAGATTGGACGCAGTCGCAACTTGGCGGCGGAGATGGCTGCCTCGAGGGCTGACTTGCCCTTTTCGTACTCCATCTTAGCAAACTCCACGATCAAGATGGCGTTCTTGGCTGAAAGACCAACCAACATGATCAACCCCACCTGGCCGAAGACATCGAAGGGAACCTTGGCGAGCAACAACGCCAGCATGGCCCCCGCCACGCCTGCGGGCACAACCAAAAGCACGCTGAAGGGCAACGACCAACTCTCGTACTGGGCCGCCAAGATCAAGAACACGAACAACACGGCCAGGGCAAACACTGGGCCAGCGGGGGGCGCAATCTTCTCCTGGTAGCTCATGTTGTTGTACGAAACGTTCCACCCCTCCGGGAGCTCTTTCTTTGCTACTTCATCAATCACTTCGAGCACCCGACCTGACGCTACCCCAGGTGCGCCTTGGCCCATGATCTCAGACGAGCGCCGCAGGTTGAAGCGGGTGAGCAAGTTGGGACCACTGGTCGAGGAAGGAGAGGTGAGCGAGGAGAGCGGCACCATGTTGCCCTGATCGTTCTTGATGAAGAACGCATCGATCTCCTCCACACGGTTGCGGTACTCCGGCTCGGCCGAGACATAAACGCGCCATTGGCGCCCAAAGCGGTTGAAGTCGTTGACGTAAAGGCCACCCATGAACGTCTGCAACGTGCTGTACACGTCCGTGGGCGTTACGCCCTGCCGCATCATCTTCTCACGATCCACGTTGACGAAAATCTGTGGCACGTCGGCATCGAACAACGTCACCGCCGAGGCAATCTCGGGACGATCACGCAGGGCTTGCATGAACTTCTTGCTCATCTCGCCCAACTCGGTCACTGCTGCATTGCCCGGCGCTTGCAACATGAAGCTGAAACCACCACCCGTCCCGATGCCCGGGATGGCTGGAGGCGGCATGGCAAAGGCCTGAGCTGCAGCGATGCGTGACAAGCGCCCGTTCAACTGCCGCATGATCTGGCTCGCCGTGAGCCCCTCACGTTCGTCCCAAGGCTTGAGCTGCACGAAGTAGCCGGCGTTAAATGGCGCGACCGTGCTGGACAAGATGCTGTACCCGACGATGGTGTTGTAGGTTTGTATCCCATCCGTCTCGGCCAAGATGGCGTCAATCTCCCGTGCCACCTCGTCCGAACGCTGAAGCGAAGCTGGAGGAGGGAGCCGCACGTCGACGAAGAAGTAGCCCTGGTCTTCTTCGGGGACGAAGCCCGTGGGCACCATGCTGCTCAAGCTGCCCGCAGAAAATACGCAGGCGAGAAACAAGCCGACCCCCAGCACCGTCTTGCGGACCAGTCCGCGTGTGAGCGCCGTGTAACGGCCCGTCGCCGCGTCGAAGCCGCGGTTGAACGCCCCAAAGAATCGCTGCATGAACCCCTTGCCGTGGCTTTTGGGCTTGAGCAAGCGCGCGCACAAGGCTGGGCTCAGCGTGAGCGCATTGATAGCCGAGAAGATCATGGACAAGGCGATGGTGAGCGCAAACTGCTTGTACATGCTGCCCGTGATGCCGCCCAAGAAGGCGACGGGAATGAACACGCCTGACAGCACCAGCGCGATGGCGATCACCGGCCCGGACACCTCTTTCATGGCTTGTACGGTGGCATCCCGAGGCGAAAGCCCATGCTCGATGTGGTGCTCCACGGCCTCGACCACAACGATGGCGTCGTCGACCACCAGACCGATGGCGAGCACCATGCCGAACAGCGAGAGCGTGTTGATGGAGAAGCCGAGTGCGGGGAACAGCATGAACGCGCCAATCAGCGATACGGGCACGGTCAAGAGCGGGATGAGCGTTGCGCGGAAACTCTGCAAGAACAGAAACACCACCAGCAACACGAGCAGGACGGCTTCAAGCAGCGTGTGCATGATCTCGTCGATACTGGCGGTCACCGGCAAGGTGGTATCCAGGCTGATTTCGTACTTCATGTCCGCGGGGAACTCGGCGGACAGGCGCTTCATCGTGTCCTTGATGGACCGGCCAAGCGCCAGCGAGTTTGAACCTGGCGCTTGGTAAATGAGGATGATGGCCGCGGGGTTGCTGTTCAGGCGACCCAGCTGAGTGTATGTCTCCACCCCCAGCTCCACACGGGCGACGTCGCGCATGCGGATGATGGATCCGTCCGATGCTTCACGCACCACGATTTCCCCGAACTCCTCCGGGGTGGTCAGACGCCCTTGGGCGCGGACCGAATAGGTGAGTTCTTGGCCCTTGGGTGCAGGTTCACCGCCGATCAGTCCCGCCGGGTTGACGGTACTTTGGGCGCGGATGGCGCTCGTGATGTCGCTGACCGTCAGTCCAAGGCGGGCCAGGCGATCGGGTCGCAACCAGATGCGCAGCGCATAGTCGGAAGAACCGACCTTTTTCACGTCACCTACGCCAGCCACGCGGGCCAGCTCGTCGATCACGTTGATCGTGGCGTAGTTGCCCAAAAAGTCGGCGTTCAAGCTGCCTTTGGGCGAAGCCAACGACACGATCATGAACGGCATACCCATGGACTTTTTCACGGTCACGCCGAACTTCTTGACGTCCTCTGGCAAACCCGGGGTTGCTTCGGACACTCGGTTTTGCAAAAGCACGTTGTTCATGTCAGGCACGGTGCCCGGCTTGAACGTCACGCGGATCTCCAGCTGCCCGTCGTTGCTGCTGGTTGAACGCATGTAGATCATGCCATCCACGCCGTTTGCTTTCTGCTCGATGGGCGTGGACACGGATTGCTCGAGGGTGAGCGCGTCAGCACCGGTGTATGTGGTGTTGACCTTGACCTCAGGCGGCACGATGTCGGGAAACTGCGCGATGGGTAAGCCCATCATCGCAACGAGACCCGCGATGACCGTGACGATCGCCAGCACGATGGCGACGACCGGACGGCGAACGAAGAAGTTTCCCATTATTTGGCCTCTTTGCTCGCTGGGGCTGCGGAGGGAGCCGCTGCGGTCGGAGCGGTGGCTGCTGGGGGACTCTTGGCTGGTGCGCTGCCGTCAGGTCCGCCGGACTTGGGAGACACGACGCCCAGTGGGATCTCGTGCGGCGCTACCTCGGTACCTGGTCGCACCTTCTGAACGCCTTCAGTGAGCACGACATCACCCGGCTTGAGCCCCTTCTCGACGATCCAGTAGCTGCCCACCTGGGCGCCCGTGGTGATCGCGCGGCGTTCTACCTTGTTGCCCGAGACCAACACGAAGACTTCACGTAGGCTCTGGCGTTCAATCACCGCGCGCTGGGGAATGGCGAGCGCCTGTTTGATGGTCTCCGAGGCCGCACGCACGCGGCCAAACTGACCCGGACGCAGCACACCTTGGGGATTGGGGAAGCGGGCCTCCAGGATGATACTACCCGTGCTGATGCTGATCGCCCGGTCGATCAACGCGAGCCAGCCCTTCTCCGAGTACACTGAGCCGTCCGCCAAGATCAGGTCGAGTTGCAGGCGTCGTCCGGGTTGTGTCGCGGGGGCTGCCTGTGGGGCGGGGGGCTTAGCCTTGGCGTCTTTGTCCTGCTTGGCCCCATCTGCCTCGACAGCGTTGGGTTCGGGACCGCGATCGACGAGGGTGTTCAGGGCCGTGGCGTGCTTGAGATAAAGCTGCTCACTCACAGGAAAGCGCACGCGCACTGGATCCAGTTGGGAGACAGTCGTAAGCAGCGTGGGCTCGCCCTGCCCAACCAAACTTCCAATGCTGACCTGGCGTACCCCGACGACACCATCGATGGGTGAACGCACCTTGGTAAAATCGAGGCTGGCCTGTGCTGTGGCCAGCGCGCCTTGAGCGGCCAAGATCTGCGCTTCGGCGCCCTGATACGCTGCTGTGGCGTGGTCGAGTTCCTGTCGGCTCACGGAGTTGGTCGCGACCAGGGGGGTGAGCCGATCAACATCTGCTTTCGACTTGGCCGCACTGGCTTGCGCCATGGCCACGTCACCACGGGCCTTGCGCACTTCTGCCTCGGACAGCACCGGATCGATAGTGAACAGAAGATCCCCGGCTTTCACGCGGCTGCCTTCGGCAAAGTGAGCGGCCTCCACGTAGCCGGCGACGCGCGCGCGGATTTCGGCGTTTTCGATGCCGTCCACCGTGCCTACGAAATCGGTATAGATGGTGACGTCCTGCGCCTCGACTTTGACGACGCTGACCTCCAGAGGGCCTTGCTTTTGCTGGGTTTGTCCCTGGCCGCAGCCCAGCACCACGAGCGATCCAAACAACGCGATGAGCACCGAAGAATGGGAACGACGAGACTTCTTCTCTAACGGAATGTTCATGAGCTTACTTCTTTGGTGAGGGAGTTGCAGGTTTCTGCGCTGCAGTCGGAGTATCGGATGAGGCAGGGGCCGCTGTGGAGGGCTGGTTGAGTTCGACGACACCTACCGCTCGTGGTCCGAGTGGTTGCACTGGACGAGCCATCAAAGAAGGCAGGGCGGTGCGCAGTTTGTCGACTTGCTCCCGCGAGATCTCCCCCACGTATGCAAAGACGAGCCGCGCGACTGGAGCCGTGCACGGCGGAACACTCTCTGAGCCCCAGTAGCTCAGGAACTTGCCGCCCTCTTTGGCCGCGCCGAGCAGCTCGCCGAGTGGTAGGCGGCCGCTGAGCATGGTGGGCCCGTAATGGGGCAGCGTGGGCAAACCAGCAATGAGCGACGCAAGAGCCGTATTTTCTGCACCTTGGCGGAACAATAAGCTCAGGGCGAGCGGAGAGTTATCTTCTTGGCTAAACCACAGCACAATCTCAAAATCGAAAGTGACGCCGCCCAGTACGTGTTCAGCGGGTCGACGCAGCTCGCCGCGCTTGAGAGTGGCCAACTTGCCATCGACGGAGATCGTTTGTGATGCGGCGCCTGTGAGTTGAACGACGCGCCCATCACTGCTCACTTCGAGTGGTAACGCGCCCAAGCGACTGTCCAGCTTCACGCCAGAGAATGGAGCTTCAGCCCGAGCCTCAGGGCCGGTGTCCGGCTTTTTTGCGCCGGTGGGCGGCGCGCTGGCGGGCTGAGCGGTAAGAACTTCGAGCGGCAAATCGACAGGTGATTGTTTCTCCACGTCGGCGCAAGCGGACCACTCGGGGCGCAACGTTCCCCAAGCCGACGGACCGGCGCTGCCAGTGTAGAACCAGTCGTGCGGATCTCTGCTCTCGCTTCCGGCAGCAGGGCCCACTGCGTCTGGCGGCGAACTTGGCACCTCAGGCCAGGGCCGCGGCTTTGGACTGCATCCCATCATCAGCACCACACACGCGGCCCATTGAGCCCCCCCGAGCGACTTCAGCAGTCGGGGGCCCTCCACCGAATTCCATCTCATGGGACACGGTATACACTAAGGCCAGGCACTCAGAGCAAGGGGCCCCGTAAAACGGGCCAATTGGCCGCCGCCAGTCGGCACCCGCCCCCTGCGCCGAAGGATCTCGTCACCCAACGGGGTCAACAGCACGCTGGCCTTCGTTTACAGAAACAAGCGAGCGCTCTTCAGAGTGGGATACGCGACTTGTACTTGGCGAGCCAACCAGAAAAGCTGAGCAGCTCTGGGTTGAGAGCTCGCGATTGTGCGATGGAGCGTGCGCCGCAATATTCTGTCTCGAAGTCCGCCTTGTACTGGAACATGTTGCCAAGATCGTCCGCGCCCGGGAAGCCGAAGGTTCGGTAGACGCTGGGCGGTGGATCGACATGCACGATGTTGCGCTCCAAAGCCTGACTGAGCGCCTGCGCCATCTGCGCGCCCGTGAGGTGCTCACCCGCTATCCCGATGTACTTGCCTAGCGTGGAGGTGCCGCGCTTGAACACGCCGAACGCACACTTGCCGATGTCCTCCGCGGCAATGCCGGGCAACTTCTTGTTGCCCATGGGCAAAACAAAACCAAGTTGACCTTGAGCGTCGGGTTTGGGCCCCATCCCAAAGTAGATGAGGTTGTCCCAATAAAACGAGGTGAGTAAGAAGGTAGTGCGCGACGCATCAAAGAAATGATCAGAGCTGCCCTTGGTATCGTAATGAGGTACCTTGTACTTTCCGTGCAGCGTGGGCATGCGGTCGTCACTCAGTGGAATGCGTTTGCGCGTATCCTCCAGCGTGGACCACACTACGTGCGCTACGCTCTGCGCCTTGGTGGCCTCGGCTAGGTTTTGAGCCTGCTGAATCTCCTTGTCCGCGGACATGTGCTCCCAGTAGTTGGTGACACAGTAGACGCCATGTGCCCCAGCAAAGGCAGCCCGCAGACTGGCGGTGTCGTCTGCATCGGCCTGGACGATCTGCGCACCCGCTGCTGCGAGTTGTTGAGCGACCGCACCGTCAGGCTTACGCGTTACGGCACGGACCGCGAACTCTCCATCGGCGAGCAACGCCCGAGCAAGTCCGCCCCCTTGAGCGCCGGTCGCGCCTACCACTGCAATGATTTTCTTCGTCATATTCCTGTGTTCCCCTCACCGCGCTCGATGGCGCGTCACTTGTAAGCGATGGCCGCACTGGTGGGCCCCGTAAGAGCTACCACCTCGGTGCGCTTGAACCCGACTCCTCGACACCAACCGTCGAATTGTGCTCCGGTATAATCAAAACCGCCATCCGCACCGAACTCAATCAGCATGTTGAGAGACATGAGCAGCCCAAAAGCGTTGTGTCGGCGGGCGTCGTCGATGACGTTTTCGATAGCGATCAGCGCTCCGCCTGGGGGGAGCGCGTCATAAGCCTTCTGGATCAGGTGCTTTTTGTCGGCCTCGTTCCAATCGTGCAAAATGTTCCCCATCACGACCACGTCGGCTTTGGGCAGGGGGTCGCCGAAGAAGTCGCCCGAGAGCACCTCGATGCGTGTAGCGCCGGCGCGATTGATCTCGCGCTGGGCGATAGGGGCTACGGCTGGCAAATCGAAACTCGTGAACGAGAGCTCAGGGAAGCGGGCAGAGAGCGTGCGTGACAGTTGCGCGTTGGCGCCGCCCACGTCGAGCACTGTCTTGTACTTGGAGAAGTCGAACAACGCCGCCAAAGTGGCGAAGTTGCCGATTTGCAGGCCCGACATCGCGGAGAGAAACTGCTCCAAGCGTGCCTCGTCTGCGTAGAGTTCTTTGAACAGGGAGTGACCGCCTTTGGTTTCATTCTGTGCCTTGCCGGTGCGCAGCGCGTCGGTGAGACCATTCCAAAAGCCAAATAGTCGAGTGTTGAGCATCTCGGGCATGCCCCCCACGTAGCTGGGCTTGGTCTTGTCCAAGAACAGGGCGGTCTCCGGGGTGTTGCTGTAGTGCGCTTGGGGGCCATCCCCCTCGCGCTGCAGGAAACCCATGGCCACCAAGGCATCGAAGAGGTCGGCGGATCGATCTGCGCGCACGCCCAGGGCGCTGGCGAGCTCGGCGTTGTCCAAAGGAGACCGGGCGAGCTCGGTGAACAGGCCCAGTTCAATGGCGCTGAGCAGTACCTTGGCCGGCCAAAAAGCGGTGGCGGTTTCCAGGATGCGTGCTGGGGTGAGGTTAGTTATCATGAGTCATGTCCTTTCAGCCGTGCGCGGCTGAGGGTGAATATCAAACCATGATTGCGCCCGATCCTCCGTGTTTCTTCCTGAAACACTATTAATTTACTAGTGGTGTGGGGGCCGGCCTCTGGGCCCATTCCCGGGGATAAGTGATAGACATGTTCGTTCTTTCGTCTGAGCTGCGAGCGTGGGTGCGCCCCGGATTGTTGGGGGTCGTGTGCACGGTAGATGCGGCGGGTCGGCCGCAAATCGTACGTCATTGGGGTGTGCGGGCGAGGGCGGTAGCAGATGAGCTCGAGTTCTACCTGTGCGCGGCTGCGTCGGTGCCCTGTCTGCTGCATGAGCGAACCAACGCGCTGCGCATCGAGAAAAACGGGCGCGGGCGCTATCGGCTCGAGGTGGCGCGCGAGCTGGTCTTGGAACGGCGACCTTAGACGAGCAGCTCCGTCACTCCCAGCCCGATTGACCGTTGGTATCTCGCAGCAGCGCGTGCACGGCGTGCACCTGGCCACCTGACATCTTCATCATGTGCATGTCGAGGTGCCCGTCGGTCATGTAGTCGAAGATAGTAAACCCGGCAGCGATGCCGCGTACCTCATCCGCCAAGATCACGCGCGACACAAAACCACCGGTCCCTCCGCTGCACGATAGTCCACAAGGGAAGTCGCCGCCTCCGTTTTCCAAGCGTCGACATTGTCCACTGGTAGCGCAGACCCCGTTGGGGAAGGCCGTGAAGTAGGTGTCTATCCAACTGATGAGCTCTTCCCGCGTGGCGCGCTCAGTTTCAGGGACTTCATCGTGCCAGCCAATATCGTCCGCGATGTCGATGATCGCCTGGGGATCGGATGCGACTGCGAAGGACGCCGTGTAGTCGCCAGGACGCACGACGATGGTCTCAATCTCGGTGAGCTGTGCATTTTCGACCTTGAGGCGCACGGCGATGGGCAGGTCCGTCGCATTCTCGGGGACCACAGCCTGGGCAGCGACGCTGCATTGCGTGGTGTCGAGCAGGCGTTGGGAATACTTGACGTCGCCTGCGTTCTGCCAAAAATCCGTCATGCCAAGCTCCAAGGTCTCGGCGTTTTCAGTGAACTTGACGTCAGCGGCGAGGGGCAAAGTCGAGGGATCGCCGGCGCTGAGCGCCTCGAAGTAGTCGTCCAAGAGACCGTCCAGGAGTTCTCGCGTGCACGCTGTGCTTGGCGCGCCACCCGCGCCGTCTCCTCCAGTCCCACTCGCCCCGCCGCTCGCAGTGCTCCGACCGCCGCTACCCGTGCCGCCTGAGTGCTGTGCAGCTCCGCCGCTCGCCCCGCCGCTCGCCGCCCCTCCTGTTGCGGAGTTGCTTCCTCCGCTAGCAGGTTGCCCGCCGGAACTCGTTGCCCCGCCGCTGTTGCCAGCGACGGGATCGTCGTCCCCACCACCGCACGCAGCAAGGGCCAGAGCCAGAGAGAAGGCAAGACCTGACGGTTGCAGGAAGGTACGGCTGAATGAAAGGCGATCGGTCACGGGCAGCAGCGTACCAGAAGCAGCTCGCGAAGTAGGGTGCGTGCTCGACTTCGTCGCAAAACGCCAAAAAAGATAGATTCAGGACCGAGTCTTACAATACCTTCACAGGCAGACACTCTTGCCGAAATAGTCTGACGCTACCGTAGTTGTTGGCGTGCGGACCCCTCACAATTGCGGGGCACTTGTCGCGCGTTCAGCCCGAGAAACGCTCTTTTATTGGAGGTCACCGTGATGGATCAAGGGTGACGTCTTCGCGAGCTCATCCGAGATGATCGCGGAGAAAAACGCCGCCGATGAGAGCGTGGGATGGTTGCTGTCCGAGAAGAGCGGGAGACCCTCTCTTACGAAGCGGCACGTACCGTCCGGACAAAGCGCACTCATCGCGGAGATGGTCCCAGTGACCTGCGGCGCGCTGGCCGCGACCGCCGCGAAGAGGTGCTCATATTCACGCTCGTACAGCGAAAGCGCGGAGGCTACAGGCAAATGCGTACCGTACGCTTCATTGCGCGCTAATGTTTCAGGCACAGAGGCAGGACTGACGGGGAGGCCCATCCATATGTAGGTGCGCTTTCCCGCGCGATGGAGTTGGTCGACCGTCTCACGGAATTTCTGGGCAAAAGCCTGTTCTGCAGCAGTGCCTTGCAGCCACTGCCTGCCTGGTCCCATGAGGCCCACCTCAAACGAGCGTCGCCACACTGAAACGAGCACCACATTCTCCCCTTGGCCGGGGCTGGTCGCCATGGACAGCGCTTCTGCCATGAATTCTTCGCAATGGGTCCCGTCGAGGCCGAGCAACGGCAAGCAGCCGTGGCGCGCGATCAGTACACCGCTTGTTCCTTGTCGAGCGAGGGACTGACTGAACGCCTCGGCGAGCGCCATGGCGTGTGAATCACCGATGATGGTGAAGGTTGAAGGTGCGTTTGGCTGCCCCAGTGTGCAATCCGGATTGAGCGGCACCCCTTTTCGCTTTTCACAGTTGCGGTGCCGGGTGTCGACATCATCCGCGTAGCGAGTGATTGCCAAGACGCGCTCTGAAAAGCGACCCTGCCAGCCATGGCTTTGCATGGCCCAAACGGCACAAGCAACGACTAGACCCACGAGTGAAAAGTAGACGATGAGAAACGGCCTTGTTTGTGCAAGCAGTTGACGCCTTCGTATCGGATCCTCCACGAACCGGTAGAGCAGCGCGGCGAGCACGAACGACAGGACGAAGCCTGTGACACGCCACGGCAGCGAGTAGCTCTCTACCAGCGCGTCTGTAAAAACGCGGATCGGCCAGTGGACGAGGTAAAGCGAATAGGAAATTCTTCCGACGTAAACGATCGCCGGCAACGAAAGCGCTCGGCTGACCCATGACCCGACGCCCGCACCTGCCAGCACCAGACTCATGGTTGCCGCGACGGGCAGCAGCGCAAACCACCCAGGAAACGCAACGCCAGGGTCATGCAGTGCCAACGTAGCGATGAGCAACACCACGCCCAATCCGCCGGCTACGTTCTTGGCTAAGGGACGCGTAAAAGCGGGACTCAAATAGGGGATCAGCGCACCTGCGAGCAACTCCCAGGCGCGGGTAGGCAGGAGATAGAACGCCGCCTGAGGCTTGGTTTGGACGAATGCCAAGTTGAGTCCAAAGGACAAAAGCGCGCCACCCACGAGCACGCGCGGCCACCACCCGCGGAAATAGCGGTGAACCACAAGAACGAGCAAGGGAAAGAAAAGGTAGAATTGCTCTTCAACGGCCAGCGACCAACAGTGCAACAAGGGTTGATGTCTGGTGTGCAAACCAAAGTAGTCGATGCTCTTCCAAAAGTGCACGTTGACGACGTAGAGCTGCGTGTACACGCTTTGCCGAGCCAAACTGAGGGTAGCGCTAGGAAGCAGCAGCAGCGCGGCGAAGAGCAGCGCACCAATTTGGACGACCAGCAGACTGGGACCCAGTCGGCGCAGTCGTCGGACGTAGAAGTCCTTCAGGCTGAACGTTCCTGCTGCCAGGTCTCGCCAGATGAGTCCGGAAATCAAGAAGCCAGAGAGCACAAAGAACACATCGACTCCGACAAATCCGCCATCGCCCAACGGAAATAGCTCGAAGTGAAAGATGAGAACCATGAGCACTGCAACGCAGCGAATTCCGTCGAGATCGGCGCGGTAGCCCATAACCCGACGCCTATACTGTGGTATTCAGTGACAAGACAAGCGGCATTCCCCTGGCCACGACGTTGAGCCCCCCTGAGTGGATGCCCGTCACTCTGCTGGCCAGTGGTTGGGAGGTGGGCCGTAGAGTGTCGGCCGGAAGTGGGCGTAACCGAATAGCGTCCAGTAGCTGCTCTGGTCGTGTTCAAAAGAATACGAGTTGTCGAAACGCTGAATGAGGTTGCCCGCGTCATCCACCTCGTCGATGGTGGCCTCCATGGCGTGGACGATCGAGGTGTGGCCGTTGGGCAACCGTTCTGTCCCACCCAGATACTGACACGTGCTGGCAAGCTTGTAGTCCTGGACGTAGCTGGCCGTCCAGGAGTCCTCATCGAGCTCTAGCTCAAGGACGTGGGAGGTGCCGTCAGTGCCAAAGTTGTTAAAAAACAGGAACTGACCCTGGGGCCCCCAATCGTGACCGTGGTTACCCGACCACGGCTCTAGCCCGACGAGTTCAAAGAAATTGCCGCGCGGGTCACTACCCCCCAATTGCCAGAGCAGCTCGCCGCTGCGGCTGACTTTGATGAAGGCATTGGCCGATAGATCGGAAATGGTGAAGCTATCGTCGGCCGGATAATACATGAGCGCATTGGGATGGAGTCCTTGCGGCACCTCGAGGAAGTCCTCGAGGTGGGCAGTCTCACTGACCGTACCGTCGTCGGCCACTTCGAGCAGGTAGTTTTGCTGGTCCTGGATGGAAAACACCGCGACCCCACCTTCAGGGAGTGGGACGAGATCATGATTGGTCCAGACATCGAGCTGTTCGGTCGTGAGGCCATCCATACTGGTTTTGTTCAGATTGCCGCCGTTGGCATCCACGTACCACATGGTCTGTCCATCCCAGCTCATCTGGGCAGCAGAGGTGTGTCGAACCTGGGGAGAGTACCAGACGACGTCCCCATCGGTATCGAACACGTAGGCACCAGGTGTCTTTCGATCGCCGAACGTGATGCCTGGTGTGGTGACGTAAAACCCCTGCACTCCACCGGCTTGCTCCGTGGTCTTGGTGATGATGGGGACCCAGTCGGGGAGCGGCAACGTCGTGACGTCAAACTTGGGACTCACGCAGGTTTGGTCACCGTTTTCTACCACGATCCGGAACTGGTAGGCGTGGTTCGCCTTCATCCCGAGCAAGAGTGTGCGCATCTGTTCGTCCATGACGTCGACAGGTGCGATCATGTTGAGCTCGGCGTCAGTCGGACCAAATTCGATGTGGGCCGCAGTCACGTCGTCGAAATCCGTGGACCAGTTGACGATGGTGACTGTGCCCGTGCCTTGGCTCTGTGCGGACTCGACGTTGAACGAACAGCGGTCACCCTGCACGTTGCCCAATTCGCCTCCGGATCCCAGGTGGGCCTTTCCCCCCGAGCCAGATGGATCGCCTCCGCTGCTTCCACCTGTGTGTTGAGGCGCGGCTCCGCCGCTCCCGACTCGGCCTCCGGTGGACTCGGTCCCGTCCAATTCGTCCGAGCCCCCAATCGATGACGTCGGCTCCTGGGATGAAGTCTCTTCGCTGCTCGTAGGGGGATTGTTGGGCGTCCCGCCTCCGGAACAATAGCTGCAACTCAGAGCGCACAGCACGGCCCGTATCTTGGCTCCTTGCAATCGTCGGTCGCTCACTTGTTCAGCCCCCCATTTTACTAGGGACCCTACCAGCAAAACGTCTGTGGGGAGCGCGACGAAGATGAAAATTGTGGCGCAGGTGGCGCACCTTGAGCGCTACGTTTGTGCATGTACTTTCAAAAAGGCAACGCGACTGGATCGCACGGGCCGTCGCCCCCCCGGCATGATTTCACGACGCCCGAGCGGCGAGCGGGGCGCGCCACTCCGCCACCACCTCGCGGACGTACTCAGCGTAGGGCGTGGGAGCGCGGCCAAGCAGAGCGGTGGTGCGTGCCAGGTCAGACTGCGACGTGGGTAGCTTGAAGTTGCGGATGGCCTGGTAGCTGGACAGAAAATCCGTCACTTTTTTCCCCGAACAAGAGCGCATCACCGCGTCGCGGAACAACGCATCATCGACGAGATAACGAACATGGGCGCCGAGAGCCTCGCTCCACACCGCCGCGCAGGCTGGCCCATCGAGTGACACGGGACCAACTACGGGATACGCCCCGCTCGGCAAGCTCGGATCGAGACAAGCGCGCGCCGCCGCCTCTCCAACATCGCGCGCCGCCACGCGGTTGATGGGATGGTTGAAGGGCTGGATGAATTGTCCTCGGCAGAGTTCTGGGGAAAAGATCAGATCATTGTCAAAAAAGTTGGTCGGCATGAGCACGATGGGCCGAGTGCTGGATGTGCGCGCGCGCTCGGAAATACGGAACTTTGCTTTGTAGCTGGGCGCCATGCGTCCGAAGAGCAGTCGTCGCACGGCTCTGCCCAGGCGCGTGGGTGCGTCCACGTGCACACCCACGAACACCAGGCGCACCGCTTGTTTTTCGCACTGGGTGATGAACGTTTCCGCCAAGTGTTCCTCGCTTTGCTCATGGGGTGAGACGTAGAGCGCCACTTGAATGCCTTGGAGTGCGCGGGTCACCGCGTCAGGATCGGCCAAGTCCCCGGCCATGATTTCAACCCCCTTCATCCCTTGCATGCGCGCGGGCGAGCGGACCAGCGCCCGCACCCGGGCGCCTTGGGAGAGCAGTGCGCGGAGCGCCGCGCCCCCAATCGTTCCCGTTGCCCCCACCACCAAAATTGTCGAATCATCTTGCGTCATCATTGAATTCCTTGAAAAACGAGCCGGCTTGTTTCCGCTCCATCAGTCAGTGGCGCCAAGCTGGCCTGCGTTACAGGGCTCAGTTTGTTTTTCTTCTGCGATGCCTTCGCAGCTGGGTCGCGCTTGGGGTAAAAGCCTGGAGCATGCAACCTCAATCCAGTGCCGCGACGCCTCTGTCCGACGGCGATCCGACCGTGCTGCGGGCTATGGCCGGCGATCGGCGGGCGGAGCAGGAGTTGTGCATGCGACTGCTACCGGCGGTGCGCGCCTTTGCGGCGCGTCGGTTGCGCTCCGTTTCGGTCGAGGACTTTGCGCATGATGCCCTCACCCTATTCGTGGAGGCTCTGCGCGCGGGCCGCATTGAGCACAGCAGCGCAGCAGCTGGCTTTGCCCTAGGCATTTGTCGCAACCTGGCGCGAGAGCGTGCACGCAATGACGAACGCCGCCGCGATTTGACTGAACGCTTTGGCCCCACCGCCGCCGATCTATTGGCGTGGGACAGTGAAATTTTGGTGCGTCGGGAGCACCTGGAGGATTGTTATTCGCAACTGACGAGCAAGGCGCGGCACGTGATCCGTGCTACATTTTGCGAAGATGCGGTCGACCATGACATTGCATGTGCGCTGTCGATCACGGAGGCCAACGTGCGCATCATTCGGCATCGGTCACTTTTGGCCTTGCGCACTTGTTTGGACAAACCCATCTCCTGGACGCAGGTCGAAAGGAGCTCGTCGTGAATAGAGCACATGAAGATCAGGACTTCGACGCGACAGGGCATGGGGACGAAAACGGGCCTCTCGACGATTACGTGCGTGGCCTAGGTGACGAGACCTTCGCCCAAGCCTACGAGGAGGACCTCTTTTCTCGGGCTCTGGCAGGTACTGCTCCGCATCTGACGTTTCGTGCCGGATTGGGCGCAACCCTGCGTCAGATGGCCAGCCGTGGTACCCTTGATGTTTGGCTCACCACCGCGCAGGTCGAGCAGCTGCAGGCGGCAGGGCAGGTGCGGGCCGTGATCTTCAACTTTGACCCGGAGCACCCGGTCGAGCCAGACATTCCACCGGGCACTGAGCTTTTGATCACGCGCATTCCCCTGGACGTCAAAGGGGCCCGCTTGCTCGAGGCGGACGTGTTTTCATCGGACGGCCGCTTGCTCAAACACATGCCGGACATCAACTTCAACCCGGAAGATGGCGCGGTGTACGCGTGCTGTGAAGCCGAGCTGGCTCGCCTAGCGGGCACGCAACCGACGCTCGTCCGCGTCTGGGTGACCGACGACGCGGGGCGGCGGGTCGTGGCTGAGCTGGGCGGATTTTGATTTCCTCAAGGGAGCGCGTGTAACGGAACGCAGGCTCGGGTCACTGTATGGGGCAAGAGGGTCCCATGCGCCGCAAAATCACCAGAATTTTAGTCATCATAGCTGCTTTCCTCGTTGTTCTGTTTGCTGCTCTCTTCATCCGGGCGCTGTGGGTACTCGAACGGAGCTACGCTCATGTCCCCTCGCCGAGCATCACCGCCGATCTTTCACCTGCCGGCGTCAACCGCGGTGAGATGCTGTTCCAAACCCTGTGCATGGAATGCCACGGTGGTCGTGACGGTCGCGCAACGGGCAAACATTTGACCGAGGTGCCTGCTTTCCTCGGCAACTTCTATTCAGCCAACTTGGCACATGCTGAGTACGGTGTGCATCAGCGCAGCGACGCTGAGTTGGCGCGCACCTTGCGTACCGGCGTACTGCCGGGCGGACGGTTTTCGTTCATCATGAGCATGTTTGGGAGTCTCGGTGACGCTGACATCGCTGCACTCCTTGGATATGTGCGGTCCAAACCGCCTGCATTAGCGCCGGGGGGCGAGCTACAGCCCCAGTCGGAGGCATCTCTGGTGGGAGAGCTCTTGGTCACAGTGGCGGGAGCTGGCGTGGACCAAGCTGCTTCGCGGCGCGTCGTGCCGGTGCCGGCGCGCGCCCCCACCGTGGAGTACGGCCGCTACATGGCGCGAGCGATGGATTGCGTGGGGTGTCATACGCCGGGCTTCGGTTCGACAGCGGAGAAGATGCTCGCGCCGGATGCCTTTGCAGGCGGAGTTGACTTGGTGGACCCCACCGGGACCACCATCTGGTCCAGGAACATCACCATGGACGCAGGCACGGGCGTGGGCCGCTGGAGTTTGGCCGACTTCGAGCGCGCCGTGACCCGCGGGGTACGCCCCGATGGCTACTTGGTCAGAAAGCCCATGCCGCTGTTCTCTAGGTTGGATCACGTGGACATCGAAGCCATCCATCGGTTTCTTCAGACTCTGCCCCCTGTGCACCGTCCCAACACCCCCGGCGGGCATCCCCTCAAGAAAGCCGAGCCCCATGATGGACCTGAGACGTTGTTCGTGAGCGTTGGTTGCGCGGCGTGCCACGGGGACCAGGCCCCGTACCGTGATCGATTGCGTGGCGCCGGAGGCAAGAGCGAAGCCGCGATCGCTGCTTGGATCCTCGATCCGCAGAGTATCAAGCCGGGATCGCTCATGCCCTCCTTCAATCGCACCCTTGACCGCGCTCAGGCGGAAGGACTGGCGCGTTACGTCTTGGAGCTGGTGCGTCGAGAGGGCTCCGGTCCCTAACCCCGGTTTTTGCGCTCTGAAGCATCGGGGAAACACGGCCGACGCGATGACGCGGCATGCTGGGGCCAAGGACCTCAGACCCATAGGGTACACACCGCCATGTTGATGAGCCAATTGGACACATCCAGCGACCTTGTGGCCCGTGTTTCTGAAACTGCAGAGCCTCACCACGGCGCTCGTCAGATGGCGGATCCAGCTCGGCCTGACTTGGACGAGTTCATGGACATCCTCAAGCCGTTGATTCGTGAGCCCTCAGTGGTGGGCACAGAAGATTCGTTCTTTCGCGTGTTGCGCCGTGAACTGGAGGAGGTGGGGGTTTCGGTGCAGTACTTTCACGGCGTGCTCGTCGCGCAAGGGACCAACCCGGGTAGCTTGTACTTGTCAGCCCACATCGATCGTCATGGACTCTTGTGCACGGGGCCCAATGAGTTTGAGTACGCCGCCTTCATCGCGGGCAATCAGGGCGAAAACATGGGTGAGTCGGTTTCGGCGCACATGCTCAACCAGATTGAGGACCGCTTTGCCGGTCAGCGCGTTCAAGCTCATCTGCCCTACACCGGGACCTATCTGGGACAAGGCAAGATCCGGCGTTCGTTCGTGTGCCCGCGACGCAAGAATCTGATCTTTGAGGTAGACGGCCTGGACTTTCTGCAGCCAGGTACACCCGTATCGTTCTTGGACCGGCTGCGGGTCGAGAATGGATTGGTCAGTTGCCAGCTCGATAACGTCGTGAGCGCGGCGCTGATCATCTATGTTTTTCGCAAGGGGTTTCAGGGAACGGGCATGTTCACGGCACAAGAAGAGTCCGGCAAGAGTTGGCGCTACGCGCTTTCATGGTTTCGCCGGCACGAGATCACCACCCAACGCCTAGTCGTGCTGGACACCAGCCCGTACGCCACGCGCAAAGATGCGGACGCGCAACTCATCGCGCTCCGCAAAAAAGACGCCAATGGACCATTTTCGGCAGCGATGACGCAGGAGCTGGTGGAGCGTGCGGAGGCACTGGGCTTGAGCTACGGCTTCAAAGACGAGTACATCGAGCAGCAAAATCAAACGCGCGCTCGGCCGTACCCGCTGGGCCGCACCGAGCTCGGGCGCATCGCCGTTGCTACCGAGGGGACCATCAACGGCTCCACGCTGCAGATCCCGACGACCGAATACCATACGGCGAGTGAAACGGCCTCACTTGCGTCCATTGAGGCGGTCATCCAATTGCTGATGACCTACGTGTGAACCGTGTGCTCAGCTCCTGCGAGATTCGGCACAGCCGCGGCCTGATGGATCAGGCCCTCGTGCCGCAACTCTTCCCACAGCGCGGGGGGCACTGCCACCCGCATCGACTGCGAATTGGCAAATGCTTGCTCTGCGGTGCGCGCACCGGGAATGACCGAGGCCACCACGCTAGGCGCGGCGCAGAATTGCAGGGCAACCGTGCGCAAATCAACTCCATAGCGAGCTACGACACGCTCGAGCTTGTTGCGCTTTTCCGTGGCGCTCGTCGGCACTGTGCCCCGGTAGTTGAACCGATCACGTCCGGCGAGGAACCCAGCGTTGAGCGGCGAGCCGACCACCACCGAGACCCCGCGCTTTTCCAATGCCGGGAACGTCATCTCTACCGCTTCTCGATGGTCGATGAGCGAATACTGCGTCGCCAACAGAAATAGGTCCGGGTCCGCTACGTGCAACGTCCGGAGTGCGGGTTCGGAGCGATTGACGCCCAGCCCCCATGCCCGGATCACGCCCTCGTCGCGCAACTTGGTGAGTTCAACGAACGCACCCTTGCGTGCGATCTCAAACTGTTCCAGCCACCGTCCGCCCAAGTCCTCGTTGTCTGGCGATAGGTCATGGACCAATACCACATCGATGTGGCTCAGACCCAAGCGCTGCAGGCTATCTTCGATCGAGCGTCGTACGCCCGCGGCCGTATAGTTGTACGTATAATCGAAGGGTGAGGGGTCCTTCCATGGCGTGGACGGAGGAGCAGAGGCGGGTTTGAGGAGGCGACCTACCTTGGTCGAAATGACAAAGTCAGCGCGGGGACGGTCCTTGAGAAATACGCCCATCCGGCGCTCAGACAGGCCGAGCCCGTACCACGGCGAAGTGTCGAAGTAGCGCACCCCTGAGGCCCAAGCTGCCTGCAAGGTTGCGTCGCATTGCTCATCGCTGGCCGGGGCGAACCCGTTACCGATGGCAACCCCTCCTAGGCCGAGCCGCGTTTCCGGTCGAAATCGACCCTGCTCCTCATTGCGCGGCAGTTCGGGCCTGCCAACCTTGCCCCGGGTGGGCATGAGGCTTCCCGCTCGCTGACCGGCGAGGGCGCTTTCGACGCAGGTGAAACAGGCGGCCGCCGTAACCGCCTGAAAGAAAGAGCGACGACTGGAGATGTTGACCATGGGGCTCCTTTCAATGCCTGTGCGCGAATTGTTCGCGCGCTCGCTCGGCCCGCGCCGCGCCGTCAGCAGTGTCTACTTGGGTGATCTCTTCGGGCGGGGGTAAGGCGGCCGGCATGCCCAGCGCCTCGATCCAGAGCTCCCGCGTCCAACCCCTGGTGTGATAGAGATGGTGGCTCTCGTCGTGCTCGACCTGAGAAAACGCGGCATCCAGGGCGTCTGTCCAACTGCCCTCGCCGTGTCGCGCCACGTGACCAATCAGCTCCCAGTTCATGTGATCTTTGGTCTCCGCCAAGACCACACACTCGCCCGCGACGAGTTGGGCGGCGACCTCGTCACCGCTCACGAGCGCATTGTCGATGGCATTGACGAGCGCTTGGCCCAGCTGGCGGACTGTCTCCCGTCCCTGTGTTTCAACTTCGGGATCGAGCCCAAGCTCATCGAATACCCCGAGCAAGACCTCTTGGTGATGTTTGGTCTCCCGAAGGTACTTTTTCCACTCGTCCCGCAGGTCGTCGTCCACGGCGGCGGTGATGGCGCGCTTGTAGATGTGTGCCCCGGCGAGCTCGGTTTCGAGCGCTTGATAGAGCAGTTCCGTCGTGTATTCGACGTCGTAGGGTGAGCGTTTCATCAAGCTTGATCTCCTTATGCTTTTATCAAGCATAGGGCGTGCCAGCGCGAAGAACGCCCAGGATCGCGCAGGATGATCCCAATCGGTCCGTGTCCCATGTGACACCTCGTCGCAGTGGGGCAGAAGCGCACGCGTCGATCAGGCGGGAGTGGGGGAAATGGGGCCCGCCTCCGTTGATGAGGCCACCGTCAGCCGAGCAAACACCTTTTCTAGTGTGGTGACGTCCACTGGTTTGGTCATGTGGATGTCGAAACCAGCCGCAAGGGCTTGTGCTTTGTCTTCTGGTCTTCCGTAGCCCGAGATCGCGATGAGTGCGGTGTCAGCCAGATTGGCATCGCGGCGTAGCTCTTGCGCCACCTCGAAGCCGCTCATGCCGGGCAAGCCCAAGTCGCAGAGGATGGCGTCGGGCAACAGGTCACCGGCAGAACTCACCCCCTCTTTCCCGCTGTGCGCCACCGTGACGTCATGACCTGCGCGTTGCAGCAGTTGTTGGAGCATTTCTGCCGCATCCTCGTTGTCCTCGATGATCAAGATGCGTAGCGTTCGACCGTCTGATGGTGGCGGTCGTGTGGAAGCGTGGGGTCGGATGGACGACAGTGGAAGCGAGAACGTGAACGCAGCGCCTCGGCCTAGTCCCTCGCTGGCCGCCTCAATCGTTCCACCGTGAAGTACCGTGAGCGTTCTGACGAGCGCCAGACCCAGGCCGAGCCCACCGTGAGAACGGTCGATGCTTTGGGTGGATTGACGGAATACTTCAAACACGTGCGGCAACAAATCCTGCTCGATGCCGATGCCCGAATCTCGAACTACCAGCACTGCTCGGTCATTGTCTTTTCTGAGAGATAGCGTGACCAAGCCACCGTCCAGCGTGAACTTGACCGCATTGGATAATAAATTGCTCACTATTTGTGCTAGGCGCACCCGATCGGCGTTGACCCAGAGCGTCTCGGGCGGCAAGTCCGTAGTGATGGCCAAATCGCGGGACGCGCTGCTGCCCGCGATGTCAATGGCCACCTCGGCGCACACCGCCCCAAAATCGACCGCCTCGCGCTCGAGCCTGATCTTACCGCGGATAATGCGGGATACATCGAGTAGCCCATCGAGGAGTTTAGACATATGCGCCGTCTGGCGCTCCAGCACTTGTTGCGCCTGGGCGATGCGGGGGTTGCCTTCGGCGTTCAGCCGCAACAGTTCGGAAGCGGTCCGAATTGCCGCCAAGGGGTTACGTAGTTCGTGGCCCAACATGGCCAAGAACTCATCCTTCTGCCGATCAGCTTCCACGAGTTTTTCCTCAACCTCGCGGAGGTGGGTGACATCCGTGTTGGTTCCAAACCAACGAGTCACCTGTCCGTCCTCGTCGACGATGGGGACGGCTCGCGCCAAAAACCAGCGATAATTGCCATCTACGCCGCGCAACGGAAAAGTGTCTTCCCAAGGCTCCCCCGCTGCAAAGCAGGCCGTCAGCTTGTCGACCACGCGACCCAGGTGATGGGGGTGATACACCGACTGCCAACCTAGGCCTTCCATCTCCTCGGCGCTCGTGCCGGTGTATTCGTACCAACGACGATTGTACCAAGAAATCCGGCCCTGCTCGTCTGCCATCCAGGCCAGTTGTGAAATGTTGCTCGCCAACGTGCGAAAGCGATACTCGCTTTCCTTGAGCGAATCCTCCACCTGCTTGAGGTCGGTGATGTCGATCATCATGCGCAGTAGATGCGATGGCGAACCGTCTTCGTCACGATCGATGACTTTGGCGATCTTGCGTACCCAAATCCACCGCCCGCTGCGGTGACGAAAGCGAAGCTCGATGGAATAGCGGTTGGCCTTGCCTTCAATGAGCGTGTTGTAGGTGTGCTCCCAGCGTTGCCTATCTTGAGGGTGTGCCTGCTCCGACAACCATTCGAGCAAATGTTCGTAGCTGGGCAAGTCCTCCAAGCGATAGCCAAGCACCTGGGCCCACTGCTCACTGATGTAGGTCGAATCATCAATGGGAATGCGATGTTCAAATACGCCACCCCGCGCGGCTTCCCAAGCTAGCTCCAAGCGATTGGTCTTGGTGTTCAACTCTTCGTTGAGAGCGCGCAGCTCGGACGTGGTGACTTCAAGTGTCTCATCTTCTGCCGAATCAAGCCTGTCACTCACGATGTGCGCCCCTTACTCCTACCAACCCACGCTTTTCGGGTAACGCCAGGGGCTGGTCGTGGCAAGAGCGACCGCGACTTTTAGGTAAATGGTCAGTCGAAAGTGGGTCGGCAACAGCCCGCCGCGCACCGGCTGACTATCCGCGCTACGCCCGGCTAGCCCGAAAAGGGTGGCGCCTTCTGGGCTTTGGGGCAAACCGCTACGCAGGGGTGGGGAGCTGTCTGCTGACCTAGCTAGGCGAATTGAACCTTGTGTGTGATTGGGTTGTTATACGTGGTGACGTGTGTCATCTACCCCGGCGCGATTGGGCCGGGGTAGTCATCACAAAGTTATACTAAATGGCGATACGAGACTGCGGAGGGAGTGGGCGCGCGAAGCGAAAGCTTTCGCATTTTATCGCTGCAAATGTCGCTATTTGCGAATTGGATTGCTCTTACGTGTGGAAGGTACACTGCAACAATCTACCGACAGGGTGATCTCTCAATTTCAACGTCTACTTCCTAATTTTGCCGCGTTGTGGAAGGCCCCTCTGCGGGTGTGCTAGAGCCAGAATCATGCGCTCCTCTCTCTTTGGCTTTTCCTTTGCAGGCCTCGCGCTCGCGGCGCTTGGTGTCGCTTGCTCGTCGCCCACGGATGATGTGTGGGGCAGTGGAGGCAGCGGCCCGGTTGCGAACAGCGGAGGCGCGGGCCCCGGTGCCGGCGGCGCGAGTGCGGCTGGCGGCTCAGGCGGGGCCCCGGGCGGTTTGGGCACTGGTGGGGCAGGTGGAGATGTTGCCGATCCAGGGAGTGGCGGCAATGAAAATCCCCAGCTGGGCAGCGGCGGCACGGCCGGAAACGAGGGCAGCGGTGGCGCCCCACCCGTGGTTATCGAGCGTCCCCCTCTCGTCACGTCTGCCCAAGGCAATGCGTGCGCACCCACGCTCGAAGGTTGCTCCTATTGGCGAGTGGATGGACAAGTGACCGAATCAACGGCCAACGCTGACGTGACGGTCTCGGATACGGCCCGGCAGGTGTTCATCGGCTTCGGCGGCTCGTTCAACGAGGAGGGGTGGCAGAACTTGTTGCAGTTGGCCGGCGACTTGCAGGAAAAGGCGCTGGCCCTGCTATTCGACGCAGCCGACGGAGCACACTTCGTGCTTGGTCGCATCCCGATAGGCGCCAGTGACTACGCTGTGGCGCCGCGCTACTCCTTGCAGGAGTCGGCGTCCGCGCCGGTGTCGATCGAACGCGACAGGGAACTCCTCATTCCTTACATCAAGGCCGCGCAGGCCGTCAGCTCCAACATTCATTTTTGGGGAAGTCCGTGGTCACCACCCCCGTGGATGAAGTCCAACAATGCCTATGATGGCGGCAACTTGACCGACAGCGAGGCGGTGCTCGAGGCGCTGGCCAACTACTTTGTGAGCTTCATCCAACAATACGGAGACGAAGGCATCAAAGTGGAAGCGATTCATCCACAGAACGAACCGGGGTTCTCACAAAATTATCCATCTTGTGGGTGGCCTGGGGACTTGATGACGCGCTTCATCGGCGATTATTTGGGCCCCAAGTTCGAGGATCTCGACATCGATGCGGACATTTTCATTGGAACCATGTCCAACTCGTCATCGGATGGGACACTGCTCAAGAACGTAGCCGGCAATGCCAAGGCAATGGGTTACGTGAAGGGCTACGGTTTGCAGTGGGGAATGCTGAGTGTCTACGGCTCGCTTGGCCTCGACCCCAAGCTGCAGATCTGGCAGACAGAACACAAGTGCGGTAACTACCCATTTGGTGGCCAGACTCTGCCGTCGGGTATCCCCGGGAGCATCGGCTCGCATCGCGTGCCCGCGCCCAACGACCACGCCTACGCGGAGGAGAGTTGGGGCCTGATACGGGACTGGATCAAGGCCGGTGTGACCTCATACTCCGCCTGGAACATGGTGCTCGACACCAACGGTGTAGGCGAGATCGACACCACGCGTACCTGGGCGCAAAACGCGCTGCTCACCGTGGACCTTGGGTCCAAGAAGCTCAACTTGACCCCCACCTACTTCGTATTCCGCCACGTCGCCCAGTACGTCGATCCGGGCGCGACGCGGCTTGATACGAGCGGGGGCGATGCCCTGGCCTTCAAGAACCTCGACGGTAGCGTCACGACCGTGATGTACAATTCAGGGTCGGAGAAGACCGTGACCGTTGCGGTCCTTGGCAAGAAGCTCAGCTTCACCTTGCCAGGTCGTGGCTGGGCAACCCTCAACGTGAAGCCATAGTGCCGTGCCGCGCGAGCGCGGCCCAACTCGCGGCTTTCGTCTCGGGAAGTGCGATGTTACTGGTTCAGGTTTCTGCTAGACATCGTCATGCCGTTGCTCCGCGCGCGGTAGCCAGCCTTGGCTGGTGGTGCTTGATGGAGAGGAATGATGAGCTTAAGGACTGGACGACGAACGTTTTTGCAGGCGTTGGCCGCGGCCACCGGGACCGCGATGAGCGGTTGCGGGTCTGGTGAGGAAAATACGCCCGCGGGCGGCGGCGGAAGCACCTTGACAGGCTCTGGCGGAGCCGTCGGTGCGGCAGGCGGGAGCAACGGCGTTGGAGGTGCGCAGGCCACCGGAGGCACTGACCAGGCGGCGGGTGGCACAGCCGAGCCCGCGACCGGCGGTGCAGAGACGGCCTCAGGGGGACAAGATGGTCGGCCGCCGCTTCAATCGCCGTTGGGCGTCGCACTGCTCGGCTTGGGAAAGTACGCCCGAGAACGCTTGGCTCCAGCCCTTGAGCTGACGACCCATTGTCGGCTCAAAGGCATTGTCACCGGGACCCCGTCCAAGGTGGCGATGTGGCAAACGGATTTTGGGATCGAAAGTGAACATGTCTACAGCTATGACAACTTCGCGTCGATCGTCGACGACCCAGATATTCACGTGGTCTATGTCGTGACGCCGAATCACGTGCATGCCCAATTTGCCATTGCGGCGGCGCGCGCCAAAAAACACGTGTGGCTCGAAAAGCCGATGGCCATGACGCCAGAGGAGTGTCAGAGCATCATCGACGCCTGCAATGAAAATGGCGTAAAGCTCGCGATTGGCTACCGACTGCAGCACGAGCCCAATACGCAGACGGTCATTGGTTATGCCGCCACCAAGCCATATGGCGCCATCACCGAGGTGCTGTCTCACTCCGGATTCTCTGGTTTCAGTGCCGCGGATGCCAACGTGTGGCGGCTCAAGAAGGCTCCCGGTGGCGGTGCGCTCTGGGACATGGGCGTGTACACCATCAATTCGGCGCGCTACGCGACAGGAGAAGAGCCCATCCGCGTCCGCAACGCCCGGCAGTGGACAGAGCGTCCTGACCTTTTCACTGAAGTGGATGAATGGACAGAGTTTGAGCTCGAGTTCCCTTCGGGGGCGATTGCACATTGTCGCACGAGCTTCGGAGAGAGCTTGGATAGACTTGTCGTGACGTGTGCAAGCGGCAGCTACGAGTTGTCGCCCATGCAAGCGTATAGCGGGGTGAAGGGCCAAACCAGCAACGGTGTGTTGCTCAATCAGACCATTGAAAACCAACAGGCCAAGCAAATGGACGACGACGCACTCGCGCTCATCGAGGGCCGGCCCATGCTCGTCCCTGGCGAAGAAGGCCTGCGCGATGTGCGGATTGTCGCGGCCATTCAGCGTTGTGCGAGCACAGCTGCACCCGTCGACATCGGGTAGGTAGGGGTCCCGATCCGCTCAGAAAGGGCGCGATTTCGATCGCCTATCTCGGCGGCGCTCTTCGGCATCGGGACCCGGGCGCGCGCCATGTAAAAGAGCAACTGCGCCACATCTTTGATCAGATGTTCGCTCTCAAGCGCCAAATTGCGCTCAGCGGTGGGCGCGCGTTTGGGCAACTGAGCGCGATGCGCGTCCAAGTGCTCCTTGGCGACCGCCAGCGCAGACCAAGTGTCGAAGACATCCGTGTCGGAACGCAGCGATTGAGCGTATTCTTTGGCGGCCTCGCCGAGCGCGCTAATCATGGGGCCCACGCCGAGATGTCCCGGACACTGCTCCAGCGTAGGCACGGTGGTAAGGACCAAATCATCTATACAACGCATCATCATGGATAGCTTGATGTAGCGACTGTGGTAAAATTCACGAATCGGGAAGGCAAACGCCTTGAACGGCTCGCCCCACAGCTCATCAATTCCCTCCTCGCCGCTGCGGTGTTTGACGAGCCGGCCCAAGCTGAGGGCTTCTTGCAAGTGCTGTCCGCAGCGGCGCATCAGCGGATCGCCGGGGCCAATTTCAATGCCCAAACTCTGCAATTCTACCAATTTGGTGAGCATGTCTGCGGCGCGATTGAAGAGCGCTGCGGCCAACATGCCCCCCTTGATGCGCTTCTTTTCCGGATCTGATTCGTGTTCGTATGCACGGCGCGCCTCGTCCAAGCGAACTCCTGGCACATACAGGCCGTGTTCGACATGATTGAACAAGCGCCGAGTGAGCGCGAAGATGAGCCGTTGTTTTTCGACCAACGTGTCATCGGGTACTGGATAGACCTTGATCCAGTAGCCGCCAAAGTACGCGCGAAGGCGCCCGTCGATCACGCGCTCCGTTCCTTCGGGCGGTGGGTGAATGTCCGGGGCCGACGCGGCGGGTCCTTCAGGGCTGTCTTGATTGGGGGGGAGGTCGGGATGAGAGCCCTCGGGGGAAGAGGAGGGGGACTGCATGTGGCCATTTTACTCGCTCGAGCGACGCATGGGGCAGAATATTCAGCGCGTTTTTGCCCAAAAATCCTGAGCTGACCCAGCGTGGAGCGACGTTACACGTCGTGGTCACCTGCCAGAAAATGCACAGAAACAGCTTTCGTGTCGTCCATTGTCGATGGGCGCCCAAACTGTCGGCCCCTGTTCACGGTGAACTGGCACCCTTCTTGTACCTGTCCACACGGAAAGAGGAGGCGCCATGCCGCGTGGAGACAAATCCAAATACACCGAGAAACAGAAGCGCAAGGCTGAACACATCGAAGACTCGTACAAGGAGCGCGGTGTCAACTCCAAGGAGGCAGCAAGCCGCGCGTGGGCCACGGTCAACAAGGAGTCCGGCGGCGGAAATCGGTCGGGCAGCGGACGTGGTGTTCCAGACACCCATGTTTCTTCGAAAAAGGGTGGCCGTACTTCCGGTAGGAAGCGCGCGGAACGAGCAGCTGCGACGCGCAAGGCATCGGCCACCGCTCGCGGAGCGTGACAATTTGCCCCATGTGCGATGGTCGGGCGTTGATGGTCCTGTGGATCGGACTTTGTGGTGTGCGAAGTGAGAATTCTATTGTGAGCGATTTGAAAGCTCTTGAAATGGTAGGGCTTTTTCGAGTGTGGCAATTATGCACGGTTGAGCGTTTTGCGTTGCTGTCGTTTGGGGAACAGTATTGAACAGCGTGCGGATTTTGCACTGAAACCGCGCAAGCTCGTCGAGCATTCTCGCCCACCGCTGCTCATCCACGGATGGCATGAACCATGCAACGGCTCTCGTGAGCCAGAGCACGTCTCCACCGCGGAGGGCGCGTGCTGAGTTCAGAAAGTAGCAAAGCATGACGCGAGTTCAGTTTGATGTGTCGGGACAACTGGTGTCTGGAGATGCGGTGTGGCGCGGGGTGTCCTTGCGGAAACCTTGTCCAGTGTGCGGCAGCAGTGAAGGTTGCTTCCTCCATGAGGAGGCGCAATTTGCCTCGTGCGCAAAAAACCCATCCGATTGGCCGCTCACAAATGGCACATGGTTGCATCGCGTGGCTGCTATGGGTTTGAACGAGTTGGAGGCTAGCGTTGCGTGAGGTTGACGAAGCGTCTCCAAACGATGTGACTGAGGGGATTGGTTCGGGCGGACGTTTCTCAGCCCTTCGCGAGGATATCGTTTGGGATGATCCGGCTCATTTGCGAGGAGAAATCCTGACCGAGGCACAGTTGTTCGAGCACGCACGGCAGCTCGGACGGTGCCACCGAACGTCCACCACTCGTGGTTTAGCCCTGCCCTTGCGGCGACGCTTCAAGGCGACACGCAAGCATGTTCGCAGTGCCTATGCCACGTTGGCATTAGGTGTTGAGCGGAAGCGTGAGCCGTCACCCGCCGAGTTATGGTTGCTCGACAACGGCCACGTCGTCGAAGGTCAACTGCGTGAGATCGACGAGGACCTGCCTTGGGGTTACTTGGTCAAACTGCCGCGCATAGGCCAGGGTAAGATGCGTGGCTATCCGCTCGTCTATGCGCTTTGTGTGGACTACCTACGGTACACCGACTGCCGGGTCGACGTTCGGTCACTCCAGCAGTTCATCCAAGCCTATCAAAGTGAGCGCGTGCTCACGATTGGCGAGCTGTGGGCTGTGCCCATCATGTTGCGCTTGGGCCTTGTGCTTGCGGTGTCGGTCCTTGCCGCGTCTGAAGCACAGGCAAGCGACCGCGACGTTGCGGATGATTGGGCTAGGCGTTTGCTCGGCGCCGTGGCTTCATCGCCATCCCCATCCGGTGACGGAGAACAAAGCGTAGTCGCACTGCTCGCGCAGCTCGAACACGAGCGAAAGAAGCAGCTGTCCAGTGATGCGTTCTTGGTCACGCTGCTACGTCGTCTCCGTGAGCGAGAAGACGCTCCGGTTGAAGCGCTCGAATGGATTGCTCGGTGCACTGAAGCGCTGCACACCACGCCGGAGGAGCTCGCGCGCGGCTATCACCTACGTCAAGCAGCTGATCAAGTCTCGGTTGGCAATGCCATCACCAGCATGCGCGCCATCAACACGCTGGACTGGAGTATCTTCTTCCGCAACTCGAGTCGGGTAGAAGCTATTCTGCGTCGAGATCCTAGAGACGTATATGCTCGGATGGATGACCCTTCGCGGGACCGTTGCCGTCACGCAGTGGAGCGATTGGCGCGGCGAAGCGGTATCAGCGAAGTGGAGGTGGCCTCGCTGGCGCTCAACCTCGCAGTGGCGCAGCGTGATCATGAGCAAGACTACCGCGCACACATCGGTTACTACCTGCTCGACGAGGGGCGCGGCGCGCTCTATCACGCCCTCCGCTACACGCCGCGCATCGACGTGCGCCTGAGGGAGTGGGCGTCGCGCCACCCGACAGCGTTGTATCTCGGCGGCATCCTGGTGTTCACCATATGTTTTACCCTGCTGGCGTGGGCCGCTCTGTCTGGGGTCAGTTCATCGATGGCGGTGAGGCTTGTGCTGTTTCCGGCCATGCTGCTTGCAGGTAGCGAGATCGCAGTGGCGATGGTGAACGCGGCGGTGGTCACCATGATCCCTCCACGTATCTTGCCAAAGTTTGAATTTGCAGAGGGTATTCCGGCTCAGTATGCCACGTTGGTCGTAGTCCCTACGTTGCTGGACGGGCCCACTGGCGTCAGTCGTCTGCTCGAGGAACTCGAGGTGCGGCGTCTCGCGAACACCGATGAGAACTTGTACTTTGGGTTGCTGACTGATTTCCGCGACGCGGACCGCGCGGAAATGCCCGAGGACGACCAGCTGCTCGAGCTCGTGCAGGCGGGTATCGAGCGGCTCAATCAAGGGCAGGATGAGCCAAAGTTTTTCTTGTTTCACCGCAAGAGAGTGTTCGAACCCGCGGCAGCATGTTTCATGGGTTGGGAACGCAAACGCGGAAAAATAGCCGAATTCAATCGTCTCTTGCGGGGTGCAGTCGATACTACTTTTACTCGGGTCACTGCTCCCACGCAGCTACTTGCGCGCATCAGGTACGTGATCACATTGGACACGGACACGGAGTTGCCGCTCGGGGTTGCACGGCGTCTAGTCGCCGCCATTGCTCACCCGCTCAATCGG
>Ga0315910_10000725_pt1 | contig 31855 bp, 26 predicted proteins | sample EdamamesoilMG_FD_204470 | JGI IMG/M metagenome (GOLD analysis project Ga0315910, IMG submission 204470) | Garden soil microbial communities collected in Santa Monica, California, United States - Edamame soil | ecosystem: Environmental > Terrestrial > Soil > Garden | place: USA: California... | reverse complement strand
TTGCCGTCTGGAGCACGACCGCGGGCTTGGTCAGCTCGCGCAGCGCGTCCTTGCCGACCCAGCGCGCCGCCGAGTCTTCCGAGGCCGAGAGTCGACGCGAAACGGCCACCGCGGCCAGGCGCAGCTCGGGGTTGCGGCGGCCGATGCAGCGCAGCCCCCAGTTCACGCCCTTCTTGACGAAGTTGCGCTCGTCGCCGGCGTGGCGCTCGATCAGCTCCAGGCCTTCGAGGAAGCGCGCGTCGGCGGCCTGCTTGTCGTGCGCGGCCAGGCAGGCCAGCAGCGCGAAGGCCGCGCGCTTCTGGAACTCGCCGCGCTTCTCGCTCCACGGCGCGACGCGGCCACAGGCCTGCGGCACCTGGTCGAAGAGCTTGAAGCACAGCGTGTCGCAGATGCCCCAGTTGTCGAAATCGCGGCACCAGCGGTCCATCTGCGCCACGCTCACGCGCTCGGGCTCGTCGACGAAGGCGCACAGCATGCGCGCCTCGTACCAGCCGCTGTCCCACAAGGCCGCGGCGAGCTCGTGGCTGCGGCCGATGCGCTTGGCCAGCACTTGGATGTTGGCCATCGACACGCCGTAGAACTTCGGCGCGGCGATGCCGAAGCGTTTCATGTTGTCGCGGTCGCGCTGCGTGCTCGCTCGCTGCAGGGCGGCGAGCGCCTCCGCCGCCTGCTGCTCGATCGAACTGCCGGCCGTTGCCGCGCTCTTCCTGGCGCCGGCGCGCTTCGGCGCGGATCTTCTGGTTGCGCTCTTCGCCATGGTCATCGTCGTCCCGCGGCTTCGAGCCCTCGAGTGCTTGCGTGCGCGGGCACCGCGGAACGCAACGATAGCGTGGCCCGCGAGCTCCGCGCAGCGGCATTGCGGGCCCGCGGCGATTCGGCGAGGCTGGACGGAGGCTGCGCCGGCAGGCCCGGCGTCCGGCCCGGACATGCGCACCTTCCTCGCGATCGACCTTCCCGACGAGGTCGAAGCCGCCATCGCGCGGCTGCAGCAGCCGCTGCGCGAGCTGCCTGGCATCAAGCTCTCGCGGCCGGAGCAGTGCCACCTGACGCTCAAGTTCCTGGGCGAGATCGACGAGTCGCGCGCTGACGAGCTGCGTGTCGCGCTGCGCGAAGTCCGGCACGCGACCTTCGAGCTGCGCCTGACGCGGCTGGGCGTGTTCCCCGACACGAGGCGCCCCAGGGTGATCTGGCTGGGCGTGTCCGAGTCCGTCGAGCTGCAGGCCCTGGCGCGCTCCGTCGATCAGGCCACGAACGTGATCGCGCTCGACAAGCCCTTCGTCGCCCACCTCACGCTGGCACGCATCAAGGAAAGTCGCGCGCCGCTCGCCAGCGACGTGCTCGCGGCCGCGGCGCCGCCCTGCGCGTTCACGGTGCGCGATTTCGTGCTGTTCCGATCGCTGCTCGGGCGCGAGGGAGCGCTGCACGAGGTCATCGAGCGCTTCCCGCTCGCCGGCTCGTGAAAGGCAGCGCTGCGCGCGCGCAGCTCATGCCAACCGGAACAGGTGGTGGAAGCTCGGGTCGAGGCCGTAGCGCTGCACGATCGGATCGAGGTACTTCGGATCCACGGCCACGGGACGGTAGCCGTGAGCTTTGACCATCGGGCCGAACTCGATGCCGTCGTTGGTCCTCAGGCGCGAGCCGTCGTGCGCCTCGCTCGCGGTCGGGACGATCATCAGGTGCTCGACCCTGGCCGCCGCCAGGCGCGAGAGCCACCAATCGATCGCCGCCGGCCGGCATTCCGAGAAGCTGTGCACGTTGATGGCAAGATCGATGCGTCCGGCGCCGAGCACGCCCTCGATCTCGTCCAGGGGCACGACCCGCGCCCGCGGGCCGAGCGCGCGCTGCTGCAGGTAATAGCGGCACAGGAAACTCGAGACCGCGACCGCGTCGGTGCACAGGTACTGCTCGATGTTCGCGAAGGCCGTGGTCGCGCGATGCGCCAGGCGCCCGTATCCGGCGCCGATGTCCAGGATGCGCAGGCCGGGCCGCGTCGAGAGCTTCAGGTGCCGCTCCAGGAAATAGAGCTCGACGATCGAGTCGAGCAGGTCGCGCGACACCGCGTGGCCGCCGACCTCGAAGCAGGCAGCGCCGAAGGTTCCGTCCTCGCTCAGTCGCTCGAGCAGGCGCAGTTCGTCGTTGGCCCTCACGTAGTAGGCGCTCAGCGCGTAGGCGAGCGGACTGCGGCTCAATCCTCGCAACTGCCAGACGTAGGCGTTTTCGCCGCGGAAGTGCGGCAGGTCCGCGGCGCCGATCAGCGTCTCGTTCCAGACCAGCGGAGTCGTCACCGACTTGTCGCAGAGCGCGTAGCGGCGCTGCAGCTCGATCAGCTCGGGGTTCTTGGGCTCTAGGTGACGGATCGCGTCCGCGGTCAGGTTCTGCGTCGAAGGCGGCGGCGGGCGCGGCGGGTGCTTCTGCCACTCGTAGAGCAGCTTCGACTCGACGATCTCGTAGCCGCGGGACCGCAGCAAGGATCCCAGGGCGTCGCGCAACCGACCCCCGATGCTCATCCGTGCTCCTGCATTCGCGGCGCGAGGATAGCACGTCGGCCCGCTTCGCGGAGCGCGTCTCGGACGCGCCGCTGCTCCGCGATCGAACCGCGTACAATCCCGCGGCGAGCGCGGCCGCATGCTGCGCCGCGGTTTCGCTTCGCGAGCAGCAGCGCGCGCGCTGCCGCGTCGAGAGGAGACCACGAATCCCCGGGATCCGCCCATGAACTCAACAGCGAACACGGAACGCGGCCGCGCGAACCCGCGCATGCCCGTGATCTTCGCGGCGCACGGCGCACCGATCCTGCTCGATGACGCGTCGTGGGTGGGCGAGCTCGCGGCCTGGGCGAGGGCCATGCCGCGACCGAGAAGCATCCTGATGGTCTCGGCGCATTGGGAGCAGCGGCCGACCACGCTGGGAGCGACCAGCCGCGTTCCGCTGGTCTACGACTTCCACGGATTTCCCGAGAAGTACTACCAGACCCGCTACGCCTCGCCCGGCGCGCCCGAGCTGGCTGCGCGCGTCCGCGAGCTGCTGCGCGCGCGCGGCATCGCCGTTGCCGAGCAGCCGCAGCGCGGACTGGACCACGGTGCCTATGTGCCGCTGGTCGCGATGTTCCCCGAGGCCGACGTGCCCGTGCTGCAGATCTCGATGCCCGCGCTCGATGCCGGGAAGCTGCTGCAGCTTGGCCGCGCGCTGGCGCCGCTGCGCGACGAGGGCGTGCTCGTGTTCGGCAGCGGTTTCCTGACGCACAACATGAGCTTCGCGTTCCGGCCCGGCATACCCGGCTGGGCGCGCGACTTCGACGCCTGGGCGGCCGAGGCCCTGTCGCGTTTCGACCTCGACGCGCTGGCCGACTTCCAGGCGCGCGCACCCGCGGCACGGATGGCCCTGCCGACCTGGGAGCACTACGCGCCCCTGCTCGTGGCCGCCGGCGCCGTGGGCGAGGCGCGGCCGAGCACGAGCTTCCCGATCAGCGGCTGGTGGATGGAAGGCGCGTTCACGCGCAGGTCGGTGCAGTTCGACTGAGCCACGCGGGGCTGCCGTGCTTGGAGCGCGAGCGTATCATCTCGACCCAGGACGCAGCCGCCGCTCGCAATCCGCGGCAGAAAACGAATGCATGGGACTCACACTGGCTACCGGCACGGTCAGTCTGACCCGCGAACGCAAGGACATCAGCGGAACGGCTGAGAACATCACGACGCAGACGGTCACGGAGTTCCGCATCGGCAACCGACCGGCGAGATTCGGCGGCGGACTGAACCTTGCTCCCGGCGACGAAGTGCGCGCAGCGGGCAAGGACGGCGCCGAGCTCGAAGTTCTCGCGCTGCGCAACGACACGACCTCGGTGCAGTACACCGCGCCCTGCCCGTCGCTGCTCGTCATCGCGATGTCGCTGGGGTTGCCGTTCGGCGGCGCGGCCCTGGGGCTCAACGGCGAGCACTTCGTGGGCGGTATGTTCTTCCTGATGGGCTTGGTGACCTTCCCAGCCGGCCTGATCATGCTCTGGAAACGCAATCGCGTTCTCCAGGCCGTGCGCATGCTGAATCAGGCCGCGACAGCGTGAGCGACGCACGCGAGTGAGATTCGGGCGCGAGCGCCTTGGCCGTTGACACCGCGCGGATCATTCAGCGGAGGCTTGCTGGCGAGCCATCCGAGCGCGGAGGCTTCGCTGGGCGATGGGCGCGCAGCAGGCGCGTGCTGCAGCGGCGCAGGCATTGCGCGTGCAGCTGCATCCCATTGAGGCGCCATGTCCGCAGCGAATCGGGTTCGTTCCCGGAGTCTTGCATCCAAGAGCCCGCGGCGACGAATCCACTCGTGAGTGCACGACGCTGACTTTTCGACCCCAATCCGTTCAAGGAACCAACCCATGCTGCTCCGCTCGATCTGCCTGCTCATCACCGCCCTGCCTTTTGCGGGCGCTGTCCCTGGAGACACTTGCCCGTCTGCCGCCAAGACCAGCGCGACCTCACTTCAACCTGGCGAAAAGGACATCGTCGAGACGGCGCTGGCCGCGGGTTCCTTCAAGACGCTCGCTGCGGCCCTCGACGCGGCCGGATTGGTCGAAGCGCTCAAGGGCAAGGGACCGTTCACCGTCTTCGCGCCGACGGATGCGGCCTTCGCTGCGCTGCCCGAAGGCACGTTGAAGAGCCTGCTCGACCCCAAGAACAAAGCCACGCTCCAGGCCATCCTCGGTTATCACGTCGTGCCCGGATCGGTGGCCTCCGCGGACGTGATGAAACTGAAGCACGCCGTCACGCTCAATGGGCAGCGCGTCGACATCCGCTCCTCCGACGCAGGCGTCCAAATCGACAACGCCAAGGTGGCGACCGCCGACATCCGCTGCGCGAACGGCATCATCCACGTGATCGACGCGGTGATCCTGCCCAGCTCGAAGGACATCGTGGCCACCGCGGTCGAGGCCGGGAAGTTCAAGACGCTGGCTGCGGCGCTCGAGGCGGCCGGCCTGGTCGAGGCCCTGCAGGGCAAGGGACCGTTCACGGTCTTCGCGCCCACGGACGAAGCCTTCGGCAAGCTCCCGGCAGGCACGCTCGAGAATCTGTTGAAGCCCGAGAACAAGGACAAGCTCGCGGCCGTGCTGAAATATCACGTAGTTTCGGGCCGGATCTACTCCGACGCGGCCGCGAAGGGCGCCACTGTCGACGCGCTGAATGGAGATCCGCTCCGCACGCGTGGCGAGAAGGGGCAAGTCTTCGTCAACGATGCGCGCGTGATCACCGCGGACATCGACACCGCGAACGGCGTCGTCCACGTGATCGATTCCGTGCTGCTTCCCAAGTAGGAACTGCGCTCGTACCGCGCGGGGGCCGCCGAGCGCCGGCGGCCCCCAGCGTAGTCCGTCCACGAATTCGTGAGCTCACGACCGTTCGTCTTGGCTGCTCGTCAGGGGACGGACAAGCTTGCCTCCGCCGCGGATACGCCCCGAACGATGGCGCGCGCTCGTCCTGGTGAATGTGAGGCACATCCTGCTAGAGTTCGCATGTTCCTGCGCCCGCAGAACTCCCTCACCCTGCCAGCCGCACACGCTCGCATGCACGACGCCCGCGCCGAGTCCGAGCCGCTCTTGCCGCGCGTCGCGCGCGGAGAGGCGGACGCGGTTCAAGCCTGCATCGCGCGCTACGGCCCGCTCGTGTGGTCGCTCGCCAAACGGCTCTCGCGCGATACGGCAGCGCTGGAGGATCTCGTCCAGGAGATCTTCATCCAGATCTGGAAGAGCGCCGAGCGCTTCGACCCTGCGCAGGCTTCGGAGCCCACGTTCATCGCGATCATCGCCAGGCGCCGCGTGATCGATCGGCAGCGCCATGTTGCACGCACGCCCAAGCTGGAGCCGATCGAGGAAGACAGCGCAAGCCACGACGAGCCGGGATACTCCGAGATCGACATGGGGGACGAGGCGCGCCGCGCCCACGAAGTGTTGTCACGGCTCAAGCCCGAGCACCGCCGCCTGATCCTGATGTCCGTCGTCGACGGACTTACACACCAGGAGATCGCGACTTCGACAGGGATTCCGCTCGGAACGGTCAAGAGCCAGATCCGGCGCGGCCTGGAGCAGACCGCGCAGGTGCTGCGCGCCGCTTTGGAAGGAGAGCTGCCATGACGCTTCCCTTCGGCGATTGGGACGAGCGTACACGCGCTCTGGCGCTCGAGGAAGTCACGCTCGGCCTCTCGCTCGACGAGCGCGAAGAACTGCTGGCGCGCCTGGGCTCGGGGGATCTCGGGCAGGTCGAAGTCCCGGCCGCGGCTCTGAACCTCGCGGGCCTGGGCAAGCTCGACACTCCTCCGGCTGCCTTGCTTCGTCGGCTCGAGGTCGAGGCTCTTGCGCACTTGGGCCATGCGGGGAGCGCGGCCAAGACCCCGTTGCACGCGCCGAGGAGCCAAGCGCGCTGGAGCAAGTCGCTGGCGCTCTCAGGTTGGCTCGTCGCGGCGCTCTTGTTCGTCAGCTTCCTGCTGCAGCGAAATGCACAGCCCTCGCAGGACTCCGAAACCCGCCGCGAGGTCCTGGTTGCGAACGCTGCCGACCTCGTGCGCGCGGAATGGGTCAGGGCCGCGGATCCGCTCGCGGGCAAGCTGAGCGGAGACGTCGTGTGGAGTCGCGCGCGACAGGAGGGCTACCTGCGCTTCCGCAACCTCGCCCCAAACGACCCCACGCGGCACCAGTACCAATTGTGGATCTTCGACAGGAGTCGCGACGAATGGGAGGCCAAGCCCGTCGACGGCGGCGTCTTCGACGTCGGTCCTGATCAAGAGGTCGTCGTTCGCATCGACGCCAAGCTCGAAGTGCGCCAGGCGGCGCTGTTCGCGCTGACCCTCGAGCCTCCCGGTGGCGTCGTGATCTCCGCGCGCGAGCACTTGCTCGCGACCGCGGCGCCTTGATTCGCGCGTCGATCGGCGGCGCGCGCCGTCGCGCAACGTTCAGCGCGGCGCGAGCATGAGCTGGCGGCCGAGGTCGACGGCCTCGCTTGCCGTGCCAGCGTAGGCGTCGGCACCGATCCGGCGCCACAGCGAGGCGTCGCCTGCGAAGGCGGAGCCGCCGACCAGCACGCGCTGCTTGGGTCGCGCGGCGCGCAGGGCCTCGATCGTGCGCGCTGCGATCTCGCGCTGCGCATCCATCGTCGCACCCAAGGCCACGAGATCGGCGTCGAACCGAGCGACGAATTGCACGAGGTCCTCGACCGGAGTATTGCCGCCAAGACAGATCGATCGCCAGCCGTCGAGCTCGAAGAAAGCCGAAACGAGCTGCACACCCAGATCGTGCGCGTCCCTGGCGACCGAGGCCGTGACGACCGTGCGCCCGTTGGATTCGGTCGCCGGAGCGTTGGCCATCGCGCGCGCCAGGACTCTTGCGGTGACGATCGAACCGAAGTGCTCCTCGGCGACGCTGATCAGGCCCTGGTGCCACATGCGGCCGAGTTCCCGCTGCGCGGGCGCGAGCACCGCATCCAAGGCTTCGCGCACCGAGAGCCGTCCCGCGCTCAGTGCGTCCAGCACCATCGCGACCGCGCTGCGCTCGTCGCCGGCCACCAGGGCGGAAACGTAATCGAGCGCGAGCTGACCGTGGACCTGCGTGCCCGGCAATGGACAGGGCGGCGGGGTCGAGGGTTGCGCGAGCTCGTCCCGCGCGCGATCGAAGTAGGCGGGAAGCCTCGCCCAGGCCGGCGCCGGCAAGGACTCCTCGAGCACCTCGCGCAGCCGGCCCAACGCGGCCTGCAGGGCAGCGGCCGAGACTTCGCGCGCCGCGAAGGCATCCCGCGACCAGCGCACCTGCGCGGCGAAGTGCTCAGGCAGCTCATCCTCGACCGCCGCGGCGAGCGACATCAGCTGGCTCTGGAAGTGGTTGCGCCAGGCTTCGAAGCCTCCCGGTCCGGCGAGCTCGGGTTCGCTTTCGACCAGGCGGCTGGCGGCCAGGCCGGCGAATCCCTCTCCGCTGGCGCGGAGCAGAGTGGCTGTGAACCCGCTGGTGCTCATGGCGTCTGGTATTCCAACGTGTCGACCTGCGCCGCGCCAGTTCGCGCGGGCCGGTATGTTCCTCGAAGGGCATGCATCCAGGGAGCCGGTTGGCGCGAACACGTGAATTGTGCCGAGAGCCGACGCCTTCCTCCCCCTTTGGGGCGTGACCCTGCTGGTCCTCGCCATGCTGGCGGGCTGGGCCCGGCAGCGCGTCACGCGCAACGCGGGCATCGTCGACGTGCTTTGGGCCGCCGGCCTGGGCGGCATGGCCCTGCTCTACGCCGCGAGCGCATCGGGCTGGCTGCCGCGGCGAATCCTGGTCCTGGTCCTGGCCGGTTCGTGGGCCCTGCGCTTGAGCGTGCACCTCGCCGCGCGCGTTCGAAGCGAGCCGGAGGACGGCCGCTACGCGGATCTGCGTGCGCGCCTTGGACCACGCTTCGACACCTGGAGCCTGTGGTTCTTCATGGCTCAGGCGTTGCTCGCCGGCCTGCTGTCGCTCGCCTTCCTGGTGCCCTGCGCCGCCGCGGCCGAGGGCTTCGGCCCGCAGGACCTCACGGCCGCGGCGATCTGGATCGTCGCCCTTTCCGGAGAGACGCTCGCTGATCGCCAGCTTCGCGCCTGGCGCTCTTCGCCGGAATGCGCAGGAAAAACCTGCCGAGTCGGACTGTGGCGCTACTCGCGCCACCCCAACTACTTCTTCGAGTGGCTGCACTGGCTCGTCTATCCCATGCTCTCGATCGGGCTGCCGCTGGGCTGGGCGCTTTGGCTCGCGCCCGCGTTGATGCTGTTCCTCGTGTTGAAGGTGACCGGGATCCCTCCGACGGAAAAGCAGTCGCTGCGCAGCCGCGGGGACGACTACCGCTCGTACCAGGAGACCACGAACGCCTTTTTCCCAGGACCGTCGAGAGCGCGATCGAAGTCGGCGCCGCTGCCTTCATGAATTCCGCCATCCGTCTCGTCGAGCGTGGTTTGGTTCCCGAGGCGCTGCTGCGCAGGGGAATCCGCAAGCTCCTGCGCGAGCGGCTGCGCGAGCAGCGCGCCGTCCTCGGCGCCGATCCCGAGCGAGCACTGGGCGCGCGGATCGAGCAAATGCGCAACAGCCCGGTGGCCCTGGTTCCACAGCTGGCCAATGAACAGCACTACGCGGTGCCGCCGGCCTTCTTCCAGTTGGTGCTCGGCGCGCGACTGAAGTACAGCTGCGCCCACTACGCGCGCGAGAGCGCTTCGCTCGACGAGGCCGAGGAGTCGATGCTCGCCCTGACAGCGCAGCGCGCGCGCCTCGACGACGGCCAGGACGTGCTCGAGCTCGGCTGCGGCTGGGGCTCGTTGACCCTGTGGATGGCGCAGCGATACCCGCGCAGCCGGATCGTGGCCGTCTCCAATTCCGCACCGCAGCGCGTGCACATCGCGAAGCAGGCGCTCCGACTCGGGCTGACCAATATCTCGCTCATCACCTGCGACATGAACGAGTTCTCGATCGCTGAGCGCTTCGATCGGATCGTCTCGGTCGAGATGTTCGAGCACATGCGCAACTGGGAAGAACTCTTGCGTCGCGCGGCCGGCTGGCTGCGGCCCGAGGGCCTGCTGTTCCTGCACGTTTTCGCGCACCGGCGCTACGCCTATCCCTTCGAGGTTCACGACGCGTCCGACTGGATGAGCCGCTACTTCTTCAGCGGCGGGATGATGCCCTGCCACGACCTGGTCGATCGACTCGATGTGCCATTCGAGCGCGAAGCCAGCTGGATCGTGCCCGGAACGCACTACGCGCGCACGGCCGAGGACTGGCTGAGGAATCTGGGCCAGCGGCGCTCCGACGTGATCGTGCTGTTCCGACAAGTCTACGGGGCGCGCGCAGCCGAGCTGTGGTATCAGCGCTGGCGCGTCTTCTTCCTCGCCTGCGCGGAACTCTTCGGCTACCGCGACGGAACGGAGTGGATCGTCTCCCACCACTTGCTGCGCCCGCGGCGGCCTGAGTCGGTGAACGCATGAGCGCGAAGGTTGCTGCGGCGAGCGTCGTGCGCTGGTTGGACTCGTGGGCGCCGAATCCGCGCGACGCGCACAGCGGACCGCGGGACATCGACTGGCTCCGAGTCAGCCCGTTCCTGGCGATCCACGCGGGCTGCCTGCTCGTGCCGTGGGTCGGGTGGAGCTGGACGGCCGTCGGCATAGCGCTGGCTTTTTATGCCGTACGCATGTTCGCCATCACGGCTTTCTACCACCGCTTCTTCTCGCACGGCGCCTTCTGCACCTCGCGGCCGCTGCAGTTCGCTTTCGCCGTGCTTGGAGCGAGCGCGATCCAGCGCGGACCGCTGTGGTGGGCTTCGCACCACCGCATGCACCACCGACATTCCGACCAGGAAGGCGACGTGCACTCGCCCGGGCGTCAGGGCTTCTGGTGGAGCCATGTCGGCTGGGTGCTCGCGCAAGGCAATTTCCGCACGCGGCACGAGCTCGTGCGCGACCTCGCGCGCTTCCCCGAGCTGCGCATCCTCGACCGCTTCGACTCGCTCGTGCCGCTGGCGCTCGTGCCGGCCTTCTACGCGGCGGGAGAATTCCTGGCCGCGTTCGCTCCCGCTCTCGGCACGAGCGGTCCGCAGCTCCTGGTCTTCGGCGTGTGCATCTCCACCGTGCTGCTCTACCACATGACCTTCTCGATCAACTCGATCGCCCACCGCTTCGGTTCGCGCCGCTTCGCAACGAAGGACCAGAGCCGTAACAACCCGCTGCTCGCGCTGTTCACGTTCGGCGAGGGCTGGCACAACAACCACCACCGCTACCCCGGCGCGGCGCGGCAAGGTTTTCGCTGGTGGGAGTTCGACGCGAGCTGGTGCGTGCTGCGGCTGATGAGCGCCCTGGGACTGGTCTGGAACCTGAGGCCCGTCCCGGAACGGATACGAAACCGAGAGAGCGGTCCGTGAAGATCGCCGTCGTCGGCACCGGCATCTCGGGCATGGTCGCGGCCCGCCAACTGTGCGGCGAGCACGAGCTCACCGTGTACGAATCGGGCGATTGGATCGGCGGTCACACCAATACGGTCGAGATCGAAGCCGCGGGCTCGCACTTGGCGATCGACACGGGCTTCATCGTGTTCAACCAGAAGACCTACCCGAACTTCTGCGCGCTGCTTTGCGAGTTGGGCGTTGCCTGGCAGCCCAGCGAGATGAGTTTCTCGGTGCGCTGCGAGCGCGGCGGCCTGGAATACAACGGCACCTCCATCGACGGGCTGTTTGCGCAGCGCAGCAACGCATTGCGTCCCTCGTTCTGGCGCATGCTGCGCGACATCGGCCGCTTCTACCGCGAAGCGCCGGCTCTGCTCGACTTGCGTGACGAGCAGCTGACGCTCGGCGAGTTCCTCGAGCACGGCCGCTACTCGCGCGAGTTCGTCGATCAGCACCTGCTTCCGATGGGAGCCGCGATCTGGTCCGCGCGGCCCGAGGACATGCGCGCATTCCCCGTGCGCTTCCTGGTGCAGTTCTTCCACAACCACGGCTTCCTCCAAGTCGACGGCCGGCCGCAGTGGCTGGTCGTCCGCGGCGGATCTCGCGAATACGTGAAGGCACTGGCTGCGCCATTCCGTGACCGAATCCGGCTTCGCACGCCGGTCGTACGGGTCGAGCGAGCGTCGGCCGGCGCGCGCGTGTGGACCGCGGCCGGCGACGTCGAGTGCTTCGACCGCGTCATCCTGGCCACGCATGCCGACCAGAGCCTGCGCCTGCTCGCCGATGCGACGCCGCTCGAGCGCGCGATCCTCGGCGCCTTCGCCTACCAGCGCAACGAAGCCGTGCTGCACACCGACGCGTCGCTCATGCCGCGCAGTCGTCGCGCCTGGGCCAGCTGGAACTACCACGTCGGCGACCCGGCCTCGGACTTGCCGACAGTGACGTACTGGATGAACAGGCTGCAGGGCTTGCCCGAGCGTGGGCAAGCCGGACAGCGGCCCTATCTGGTCACGCTCAATCGAAGCGAGGCCATCGACCCCGCGCAGGTGCTGCGCAGCTTCGTCTATCACCATCCGGTCTATTCCTCCGGAGCGCTGCGCGCCCAGCGTCGCCACACGGAGATCGACGGTGCGCGCGGCGTGCACTTTTGCGGCGCCTACTGGGGTTTTGGTTTCCACGAAGACGGCGTCAAGAGCGGGCTGGCGGTCGCGCGACGCCTGGGCCGGGCGGTGGCCGCGTGATCCAGAGCGCGATCTACGAGGGCCAGGTCTTCCATCGCAGGCTCGAGCCGCGGCCGCACGACTTCCGCTACCGGATCTTCATGATGTACCTGGACCTCGAAGAACTGCCGCAGCTCTTCCGCGGCCGCTGGCTGTGGTCAGCCAGCCACCCGACGCTCGCGTGGTTCCGTCGCGCGGACTACCTGGGCTCACCGCGGACCTTGCTGCGCGAGGCCGTGCTCGATCGCGTCGAGAGCGAGCTCGGCCGCCGTCCCGCTGGAGCCGTGCGCGTGCTCACGCACCTGCGCACGCTGGGCTACGTCTTCAATCCGGTCAGCTTCTACTATTGCTTCGACGAGCGCGGCGAGCTCGATGCGATCGCAGCCGAGATCACCAACACGCCGTGGCGCGAGCGGCACACCTACGTGCTGGACGCGCGCCGCCCCGCGGGACCCGGCGAGTTGCGCTGGCGTTTTCGCAAGGATTTCCACGTCTCGCCATTCCACGGCATGGACCTCGACTATCAGTGGCGCTTCAACGCACCGGGCGAGCGGCTCGATGTGCACATGAGCAGTCTGAAAGCCGGCCGGCCTGTTTTTCACGCGGGCCTCGAATGCCACAGGCGCGCGATCACCGGGCGCAACTTGGCGCTGGTGCTGCTGCGTCACCCCCTGCTCACCGCCCGCATCCACGCCGCCATCTACTGGCAGGCCGTGCGCCTGTTCCTCAAGAGCGCGCCTTTCCACACCCACCCGAAAAAGTCCCTGGGCGCCTCGAAGACAGGCACAACATGATCCCCGAAAGCACATCCGCCACCTGGATCGGCGCGCGACACGTGCGCGCAGCGCGAGCACCCTTCGCCGCACGCCTGGTGCGCTCCCGACTCGAACGCATATCGTCAGGTTCGCTGCTCGTACTCGATGGGCCGAGCCGGCACGTTTTCGGCGTCGCGAATTCCGCGCTGCCGCCGGCCACGGTGCAGGTGCTCGACGCGCGTTTCTGGAGCGCGGTCATGCGCAACGGCGGCATCGGCGCCGGCGAGGCCTACGCCAAGGGCTGGTGGTCGAGCGAGGACTTGACCGCCGTGATCCGGCTCTTCGTGCGCAATCGTGAGGCGCTGGCCGGCGTGGAGGGCGGCCTGGCGCGCATCTCGCAGCCGCTGCGCTCGCTGGCCCACGCACTGCGCCGCAACACGCTGCGCGGCAGCCGTGCCAACATCGCGGCGCACTACGACCTTTCGAACGACTTCTTCCGCCTGTTCCTCGACGAGACGATGACCTACTCGTGCGGAATCTTCGCGCGGCCCGACTCGAGCCTGCGCGAAGCATCGCTGGCCAAGATCGACCTCATCTGCCGCAAGTTGGAGCTCGGCCCTTCCGACCATCTGCTCGAGATCGGCAGTGGCTGGGGAGCGCTGGCGATCCACGCCGCGCGCGAGTACGGCTGCCGCGTGACGACGACCACGATCTCTCGCGAACAGCGGGCGCTCGCGGCCGAACGCATCCGCGCGGCCGGACTGGAAGGGCGCATCACGCTGATCCTCGAAGACTACCGCCGCCTGCGCGGCAGCTTCGACAAGCTGGTTTCCGTGGAGATGATCGAGGCCGTCGGGCACCAGTACTTCGACGAGTTCTTCCGGCGCTGCGGTGCGCTGCTGCGGCCCGAGGGACGCATGTGCCTGCAGGCGATCACGATCGCCGACCAGCACTACGAGTCCGCGCGGCGTTCGGTCGATTTCATCCAACGCCACATTTTCCCGGGCTCCTGCATCCCCTCGGTGACTGCCCTGTGCGCTTCCTTGACGAAGGCCAGCGACCTTCGGCTCGTTCACCTGGAGGACATCGGACCGCACTACGTGCGCACGCTCGCGCAGTGGCGCGGCAACCTGCGCGCGCGTTGGGCCGAGGCTCGTGCGTTGGGGTTCGACGAGGAACTCTTGCGCCTGTGGGAATTCTACTTCTGCTACTGCGAGGGAGGTTTCACCGAGCGCCATATCAGCGACGTGCAGATGCTGCTGGAGCGCCCGCTGGCGCGGCCCGCGCTTCGGGCGCCGGCTTCGTGAAGCAGCTCGCGAACTTCCTGCTCTTTCAAGTCGCCTGGTTCGTGGCGGTCGACGCAGCCGCACGCGGCGCGCTGTGGACCGGGCTGGCGGCCATGGCCGTGGTCGTCGCGGTGCATCTCGCCTGGGTGTCGGATCGCGCGCGCGAGTTGCGTTTCCTGCTGCTCGCGGGCCTGTTCGGAACGCTCGCTGACACGGCACTCGCAGGAATTGGCGCGACCGCCTACCCGAGTTCTCGGGCTGCCTGGCCCGTGGCGCTCGTCCCGCCGTGGATCAGCGCGCTGTGGATCGGCTTCGCGACCCTGCCGCGCTTCTCGCTGGCCTGGCTCGTGCGACGCCCCTGGCTCGCGGCGATCCTCGGCGCGGTGGGCGGCCCGCTCTCCTATCTTGCCGGTGCGCGGCTGGGCGCGGTGAGCGTGAGTCCGGAGCCATTGCTGACGTGGGTCGCGCTCGCCGCAGAATATGCGCTCGCGACACCGCTGCTGCTGCGCCTCGCGCCGACGCGGGATCTCCAGGCAGGACCGGGCGAGCGATGATCACTGTCCGCTCGTGCGCTCGATGAAGTCGCGAATCTCGCGTGCGACTTCGCCGGGCGCCTCCTCGTGCGGGTAGTGGCCCGCCTCGACGAGGACCAGCTCGGCGCGCGGCAGGCGGCTCGCGAACTCTTGCGCAAAGCGCTGCGGTGGATAGGCGATGTCGCGGGCGCCCCACAAGAGCAGCACGGGCTGCTGCAGACGCGGCAGCTCCGTCGCGCGCGTGCCGTTCTCGTCGCGCGCGAGGTCGACCATCGCGCTCCAGTTGTCCGCATTCGAGCACACGAGGTAGTACTCCTCGAGGCGCTCGACGGGCACCGGCGCGCTGAAGTGAGGTTGCACCGCCACGGCGATCCGCGCGCGCGAGTTGAGCAGCCAACCCCAGCGCGCCAGCTTCCACTCGCGCAGCTTGATTTCCTCGGGCAGCCACTCGTCGTCGCGCCGCGCGATCCCCGACGAGTTCATGAGCACGACCCGCGACACGCGCTGGGGCCGGTCGAGCGCAGCGCGCCAGGCGAATTCGCCTCCGTAGCTCTGTCCGACCAGCGTCACGTCCCTCAAGTCGAGCGTGTCGAGGAACCCGCTCACCCAATCGGCACAGGCTTGGAAGGAATACGAATCGAGCTCGGTGCGCGTCGTCGCATGCCCCAGGACCTCGAGCGCGAACACCTCGAAGTCGCGCGCGAGTCCGTCGATGCCCAAACCGCCGTGAACGAGCTCCGTCCACGTGAACGACGAGCTGGGCGTCCCGTGCACGAGCACGAGCACGGGACGCCCGCGCCGGCCGGCGTGATGCCACGTTAGGCGCGCCTGCGTCGGCTTGCCCTGCAGGAGAATGCTGGCTTCCGTCGTCTCCAGCCCGGAGGCGCGCACGGGAGCGTTCTTCGCCAGATCCAAGAGACGCCGCTCGAGCTTGTCTTTTTCCAAGGAGGTGCAGGACTGCGCGAAAGTCAGGCTCAGGACGAGCGTGGCCAGGCCGGCCATGACGAATGCTCGGGAGCGCATGCTGACGGATGGCGTATACGAGCGAGACGGAGCTGCGGATGCGCTCGCGTCGTTTTCGTCGGCGATCCGGCGTCCCGGGTTCGAGCGCTATCGAGAGCGCGAGCGAGCGGGGCTCGCCACGTGGATTGGAGGCCCGCACCCGAGCCGGGCGCGTCGGCCGACGCTGCAAGCATCCCGCGGAGCGGGCCGGAGCCAAGGCGTGGATCGGCCGGCTCAGCCCGCCGCCGCGCTAGAATCCTCGCCGTGGCGGCTTCGTCCCAACCCGCATCACGCCGATTGCAGACACCGCGCCCGCGCGCCTGCATCGCCGTCGACTGGTCGGGCCGAATCGCGAACCTGCGCTCGCGCATGTGGCTGGCGGAATCGCGCGACAAACAGCTCGTGCGCCTCGAATGCGGCTTCACGCGCGAGGAGCTCGTCAGCGAGCTGATCGCCAGCGCGCGCCGCAACCCAAGCCTCGTGGTCGGGCTCGATTTCGCCTTCTCGTTCCCGGAGTGGTTCCTCGACGAGCTCGGGGTGGCGAGCGCGCGCGAACTCTGGCAGCTCGTCGCACGCGAAGGCGAGCGCTGGCTCGCCTTCTCCCCAGCGCCGTTCTGGGGCCGACTCCCCTTCCCACGGCCGCCGCTGCCGGCGCACCACAGCCCCTGGCGAGCGACGGAGAGCGAGCATCTCCCGGTCTCGGGCATTCGCCCCAAGTCCGTGTTCCAGATCGGCGGCGCGGGCGCGGTGGGCACCGGCTCGCTGCGCGGCATGCCCTTCCTGGCCGAGCTGCAGCGCGCGGGCTTCGCGATCTGGCCCTTCGATCGCCCGCGCCTGCCGATGGTGGTCGAGATCTACCCGCGCTACCTGACCGGCGCCGTCGACAAGTCGAGCGCGATCGCGCGTTCGATGTACCTGCAGGCGCGCCACGCCCGCGAATCGCGCGCGCTCCTCGATCTGGCGGCCTCGTCCGAGGACGCCTTCGACGCAGCGGTCGCCGCGGCTTGCATGCAGCGCTTCGCGCGCGACTTCCAGCGCCTGTCGCGCACGCGCCGCACGGCGCGCGATCGGCGCGAGGGACGGATCTGGGTTCCCGTGCGCGATCCGGTGTTCGAGCGTTGGCTGTGAGGCGAGCGATGCTGGATGAAAACACGCCGCGCGCGGCGGATCGCGGCGGACGGATGGCGTCGGGCTCGACTCCTCGCGCATCGAGGAAGGCCGAGGCTCGCCGCCCTCCTACTTGCGCCTCAACAAGCCCTTCGCCGTCGCGTGGATCTCGTCGATCCCGATCCGCGCCTGCTTGACCTGGCGCTTGCTCCAGCGATCCGGCCACAGCCAGTGGTCGGACTTCATCAGGCAACGGTTGGCCAATTGCGGGTCGATCCTGCGCACGGCGACCGCCGCGGCGGACCACTGGCGCGAGAGCGCCTCTTCGCGTTTGCGGCTTCGCGCCCGGCCCTGCTGCAGGCGCGCGAGGTAGATCTTGGTTTCGTTGATCGCCTGGAAGAGCAGCTCGAGCGCGGCGTCCTCGCGGTCGGAGCGGTGGCGGTGGAAGCCGCCGAGGGTTCCGAGCAGGTTGGTGATGGCCGCGATGGCCTCGGCGAAGTTCACTGGATTTCCTGGAGGTGCCCGGTCTGGCGGAGGTTGCAGGGCGCGATCATGCTTCGGCCGGGATGCGGCGGCAAGCGCCGGATCGCCCCGGCCGCTCGGCCATCCCACCGGAGTCCGCTCATGACCGCGAAGATCACGGCTTCGATCCTCTACAACCTCGTGCAGTGCCCGCACCGCGTCGAACGGGACCTGTTCGGCGATGCGGCCAGGCGCGACGAGGTCAGCCGCTTCGTGCAACTCCTGTGGGATCGCGGCCTGGCTTTCGAGCAACAGACGATCGCGGGACTGCAGCAGCCCTTCCTCGATCTCTCCGGATTCTCCGGCGACGAGAAGGAGCGCCGCACACGCGCGGCCCTCGCGCGCGGCGAAGCGCTGATCTACTCGGGACGGCTCAGCGAGGCCGACCTCGTCGGCGAGCCTGATCTGCTGCGCCTGGAAGCCGGCGGCTACGTGCCCGGCGACATCAAGTCGGGCCAAGGCGAGCAGGGCGCCGAGGACGACCGCAAGCCGAAGCCGCACTATGCCGTGCAGCTGGGCTTGTACGTCGACGTGCTGGAGCGCGCGCGGCTCGGCGCGGGGCGGCGCGCCTTCATCTGGGACGTCCGCGGCGAGGAAGTCGCGTACGACTTCGCTGCGCCGAAAGGCGTACGCTCGTCCTCGAGCTGGTGGGACGTGTACACGCAGACGCTGGAGTTCGCCCGGCGGATCGCCAACCGACATCAGGCGACGCTCCCGGCGTGCTCCGCGGTCTGCAAGATGTGCCACTGGAGGAGCGCCTGCCTGGAGGACCTGCGCGCGGCCAACGACCTGACGCTGATTCCCGAGCTGGGCCGCAGCAAGCGCGACGCCCTGCTGGCCAGCTTCGCCGACGTGCGCGCGCTCGCGCGAGCGGACCTGTCGCGCGCGAAGTTCAAGGGAATCAGGGCGGAATCCTTGCTGAAGCTGCAGCGTCGCGCGCAGTTGCAGTGCTCCGCCAACGCGAGGCCGTACAGGACCGCGGAGCTGCGCCTGCCGCACGCGGCGCGCGAGCTGTTCTTCGACATCGAGACCGACCCGATGCGCGACGTGTGCTACCTGCACGGATTCGTCGAGCGCCTCGGCGAGGAATCGAGCCAGGAACGCTACGTCTCCTTCTACGCGGACGAACCCACGCCTGCGCAGGAAGAGCGCGCTTTCGCGCAGGCCTGGTCCTTCGTGAAAAGCTCACGCCCCTGCGCGATCTACTACTACTCGCCCTACGAGCGCACGATCTGGCGCAAGCTGCAACAGAAGTACCCCGGGGTCTGCTCCGCGGCCGAGGTCGAGGAGCTCTTCGCCGACCGGGACACCATCGACCTCTACCACGATGTCGTCCGGCCCTCGACGGAATGGCCCACGCTCGACTTCTCGATCAAGACGCTGGCGAAGTTCCTGGGCTTCCACTGGCGCGACACCGAACCCTCGGGCGCCGCGTCGATCGAGTGGTACCACCGCTGGGTCGACACGCGGGACGCCGCGGTGCGCGCGCGCCTGCTCGACTACAACGAGGACGACTGCCGAGCGACACGGGTGCTGCTCGACGGCTTGAGAACGCTCGAACGCGGGCCCTGAGGGCGGCCAAGCGTCTACGGCGTTCGCGGCGTGGCCGCGCCGCTCGGCTCGCCGGGAAGCAGATCGACGCGCACGAGCGCGTCGCTCGGCTCCGCGAGCGGGCCTTCCCAGCGCAGGAAGGCGGCGGGCGGCGTGCTGGCGAGCCAGATCCGCGAGTCGGGCACCGAGACGAACGCCCTGACCAGCCACGGCACCTGCGCATGGATCCGGAAGCGGTCGCCCGCGAGGCTGCGGCCCGACATCTCCAGCAGGTCGACGCCGTCGTGCGTGATCTCGACGGTCGCGGCCTGGGGCGCGGGCGTGAAACCCACGGTTTGGAACCGGATCGCCTCTCCGCGCAAGAGGCGTTGGCGCACGCTCTTGATGGCCAGCGCCCAGCCGGCGCCCGCGAAGGACTTGCCGGGCTCGACGTCCACGTGCGCGGACCAGCGCTGCCGCTCGTTCTTCGCCAGCTTCTCCGACTTTGCGTCGCCGCTCAGGAAGTCGATCTCGAACTTGCGCTGCACCTCACCGCCGCGAACTTCCATCCACGACCAGCGCTCCTGCACCAGCGAGGGAATCTGGCGGATCACGGAGCTCTCCTCGACCCAGCGGCCGGGGCCGAAGTCGTAGCGGATGCGCATGTGCAGCCGATCGCCGTCGAGCCACTGCGTGAACTCCCCGTCCGCGAGCTTCCCGCCCTGCAGCGTGCGCAACGCGGGGAATCCGCGCGCCTCGCCCTCGAGGCCGGCGCTCTGCGGGGGTTCCTCGGCCACGATCGGCGTGAGCGCGGCGTGATCGGTCAGCGGCGTCGCGCAGCCGGCGGCGAGAACGACGAGCGCGAGCGATGTCGCCCTGGAGCTTCCAGCTTGCATCCCCCCATTCTGCCTGCCCAACCCGAACTTCGATAACGACCGCACCCGGAAGGGCAGGAAGCGGCCGACCCTCAGCCCGATCCCGCGCCTGCAGCCCCAGCAACTCGAGGACCGCTTCGTACGGAGCCGCGGCAAGAAACAACAACTGGTCCAGCGCTCAACGACCTTGACCTAGAAGTCTTCCGCACCGGAGCGACTTGGCCGCGAGCCGTGGCGGCTGCTTCCCCCGTATCCGTGCTGCAGGCGGCGGGGCCGATCTTGTCGTTTCTTGTCGCGGCTGCGTACTGCTCACTTCAACGAGGCCATGTCGATCACGAAGCGATACTTCACGTCGGACTTCAGCAGCCGCTCGTAGGCCTCGTTGACTTTCTGGATGGGAATCACCTCGACGTCCGAGGTGATCTCGTGCTTGCCGCAGAAATCGAGCATCTCCTGCGTCTCGGCGATGCCGCCGATGAGCGAGCCGGACAGGCTGCGACGGCCGAAGATCAGGCTGAAGGCGGAGACGGCCATCGGCTTCTCCGGCGCGCCGACGAGCGTGAGATTGCCGTCATGCGCGAGCAGATTGAGGTAGGCGTTGATGTCGTGGTCCGCCGCGATCGTGTCGAGGATGAAGTCGAAGCTGCCCGCGTGCTTCGCCATCTCGTCGGCGTTGCGCGAGACGACGACCTCGTGGGCGCCGAGCCGGAGCGCGTCCTCCTTCTTCTTGGGCGAGGTCGTGAACACGACGGTGTACGCCCCGAAGGCGCGCGCGAACTTCACGCCCATATGTCCGAGCCCGCCGAGGCCGGCGATGCCGACCTTCTTGCCCTTGGTGACACCCGCGCGGCGCATCGGCGAGTAGGTCGTGATCCCTGCGCACAAGAGCGGCGCAGCGCCCGCGGGATCGAGGTTCGCCGGCACACGCAGCACGAAGTGCTCGTCGACGACGATGCTGGAGGAGTAGCCGCCGTAGGTGACCGGGGCGGTCTCGTGCTTGTCCGGCGAGTTGTAGGTGAAGGTCCCGTTCGCGCACAGGTTCTCGAGGTCGGCCTTGCATTGCGGGCAGCTGCCGTCCGAGCCGACAAGGCAGCCCACCGCGACCAGATCGCCCGGCTTGTGCCGCTTCACCGCCGCGCCGACCTTGCTCACGCGCCCGACGATCTCGTGCCCCGCCACGACCGGGTAGACCGTGGGCATGATCGCGCTCCACTCGTTGCGCACCGTGTGCAGGTCGGAGTGGCAGATGCCGCAGAACAGGATCTCGATCTGCACGTCGTTCGCAGTCGGATCGCGGCGCGGGATCTGGGCGGAGGCCAGCGGCGAGGTCGCGCTGGCGGCGGAGTAGGCCTTGGTCTTGTACATGGTGGGTGCTGCGCAGCCAGGTGCCTGGGGAGGCGGTCGTTCTCGATCCCGCCTAAGCCGGGCTGCGCAGGGTGAACAGGGTACGCGGTCGCGACAGGGCACGACAACTCGTCCGACGTTCCTGCACTCGGCCATGGGGCTGTCGTGTGCCGGCGCGACGCGGGGCGGGCTGCGGCCGATCGTCGATGCGGTTGGGCGATCCACGCTGCCCGCGGCCGATGCCGCCGTCTTGCCTCGAGTCGGGATTCGGCGGCACGTGGCACGTCGGGCGAGGCGAGGCGTGCGCCGGTGCGAGTGCAAGCTCGACCTCCGAGGCAGGCCTCGGCCCGCTCGCCAGTGGAGTACCATTTCTGCGCCGCGGCAGCTTCACCGCGAGCCGTCCATGAGCAGCGTTTCAGCGCTCGAGCGCATCTTTTTCGAGTGCCTCCAGAAGGTCACGCCGGAGGAGCGCTCCGCTTACCTGGCGCAGGCCTGCGCGGGTGACGCGGAATTGCTTCGCCGCCTGCAGAAGATGCTCGAAGCGCAGGGCAGCGACTTCCTGGAGCAGGCGGCGTACGCGCCCGAGGCGAGCTCCGATCGCCCGGGGCAGCGCATCGGCGCGTATCGGCTCGTGGAACCGGTCGGCGAAGGTGGCATGGGCACGGTGTGGCGCGCCGAACAGATCGAGCCGGTGCAGCGGCAGGTCGCGCTGAAGCTGATCAAGGCGGGCATGGATTCGCGCCAGGTGATCGCGCGCTTCGAAGCCGAGCGACAGGCGCTGGCGCTGATGGACCATCCGAACATCGCGCGCGTACTCGACGCAGGTGCGGATGCTGCGGGCCGGCCCTACTTCGTCATGGATCTCTTCGCGGGAATGCCGATCACGCGGTACTGCGACGAGCGGCGTCTGCCGCTGCGCCAACGGCTCGAGTTGTTCGTCCCTGTCTGCGAAGCGATCCAGCACGCGCACCAGAAGGGCGTGATCCACCGCGACATCAAGCCGTCCAACGTGCTGGTGGCGCTGCAGGACGGCCGCGCGGTTCCCAAGGTGATCGACTTCGGGATCGCCAAGGCGATCGAACCGACGCTCAGCGAGCGCACGGGGCTCACGCAGCCGGGCGGCATCGTCGGCTCGCTCGAGTACATGAGTCCCGAGCAGTCGGCGCGAGGAGCCGGAGAGGTCGACACACGCAGCGACATCTACTCGTTGGGAGTGGTGCTCTACGAGCTGCTCACGGGCAGCACGCCCTTGTCGCCCCGACTGCTCGAGCAGGCCTCGCTCGCCGACCTGCTGCGCGTGATCGCCGACGAGGAGACGCCGAAGCCGAGCACGCGGCTGCGCGATGCGGGCGCGGCGACGACGACCATCGCGGCCCAGCGGAGCGTCGAACGGACACGGCTCGCGAAGATGATCAGCGGCGAGCTCGACTGGATCGTGATCAAGGCGCTGGAGAAGGACCGCAACCGGCGCTACGCGACGGCCGCCGATCTTGCTCAGGACGTGCAGCGCTTCCTCGCCAATGAACCGGTGCTGGCCGGACCGCCTTCCGCTGCCTACCGGCTGCGCAAGTTCGCGCGGCGCCATCGCGGCTCGCTGGCGGCCGCGAGCGTGCTGGTCGCGGCCTTGCTGGTGGCGATCGGCGGCGTCGGCTGGGCGATGCGCGACCGCGCCGCGCGCGAGTCCGAAGCGGATCGCGTGGCCTCCGATCAACGGGCGCGCGTCCACGCCAGGGTGCGGGAGCTGCTCGACGCGGCGGATCGGCAGATGGCAGCGCAGGCATGGCTCGAAGCGCTCGAAACGGTCCGCCAAGCGGACGCCGCCGTCACCAGCGGCGGGGCCGATGAGACGACCACGCAGAGGGTCCACATGCTGCTTCAGGATCTGGAATTCGTCGAGAGACTCGATCACATCCGTTCGCGGATGGCGACGTGGACCAGCTCAGGGTTCGACAGCGCCGGGGCGTTCCGCGAATACGGGAGCGCCTTTCGCGAGCATGGCCTCGACATCGAGAGCGCTCCCGTCGAGGAGCTGACCGTGCGTCTCGAGACCACGCCCGCGCTCGCGGTACCGCTGGCGGCGGGACTCGAAGATCTCGCGTGGCAATGTCTGGCGCAAAAGGACCTCGCCGCCTGCCGACGGGTCCTGCTCGTCGCCAGCGCCATCGATCGGGAGCCGGTGCGGACTTCCATCCGTTCCGCCCGGTTGAAGCGGGACGCCGCCGCCGCCGCGGAACTGCTGTCGCTTGCCGGCACTCTCGACGTGCGAGTGCATCCTCCGGAGACCATCCTCAACCTCGCGCGAGTCCTGCGCGACGAGCAGCCGAACGCAGCCCGCAGCCTGCTGCGTGCTGCCCAGCACGCGCACCCAGGAGACTTCTGGCTCGCTTTCGAGCTCGGCGGCGTTCTCGTCGACCAGGGGGACTTCCAAGCTGCGCTGCCCTACCACGTCGCGGCTGTCGCCATACGTCCCGACTCGGCTGCGGCCCACACCAACCTCAGCCACGTGCTGCACAGCCTTGGCGAAGTCGATGCGGCCATGGCGAGCTCCCAGCGTGCCATCGAACTCGACCCGAACCTGTCGATGGCCCACACGAACATGGCTCGGGCGCTGCTCGATCAACGCAAGTCGGCCGAAGCCCTCGAGTCGCTGCGCACGGCGCTCGCCCTCGATCCCCGTTCCACGATGGCCTGGACCGGCCTTGGTGGGCTGCTGCTCGATTCGAACCACCTGGAAGAGGCCGGCGAGGCGTTCCAGCGCGTGATCGAGCTGGATCCGAAGAGCGTCGAGGGGCATGCCGGCGCGAGCAACGTCCTGCGCGCCAGGGGAAAGCTGCCCGAGGCGATCGCCTGCGCCCGTCAGGCGATCGCGGCCGACTCCGGAAAGGCCGGCGGGCACATCTCGCTCGGCAATGCGTTGGCCGTGTCGGGCGAGCTCGCCGCAGCCGGCGAGGCCTTCCGCAAGGCGATCGAGGTCGAGCCGAAGAACGCCGTCGCCACGGGCAACCTCGGCAACGTCCTGAGCTCCTCGAAGGAAGGGGCGGTGCGAGCCGAGGCCATCGCCCTCTGTCGCAAGGCAGTCGAGCTCGATCCGGGCTACGCCATCGGCCACTATGGCCTCGGCAATGCCCTGCTACGGGACGGCCAGGACGACGCGGCGATCGCGGCGTACCGCCGCACCGTCGAGCTCGTCCCGACCTTCGCTGCCGCGTATTTCAACCTCGGCCAGTTGTTGTGGAAGCAGCGAAAGTTGGACGAGGCGCTGACCGCGCTCCGGAGCTTCGTCGCCCTGAGTCCGGAGGACAGCGACGGATGGTCGCTGATCGGTCGCGTGCACAAGGCGCGGAACGAGCTGGCCGAGGCCGAAGCCGCGCTGCAGAAGGTCGTCGGAATCGACCCTGCGAACGCAGCCGCCCAGCACACCCTCGCCGAGGTTCTGATGGAACTGGGCAGGCGCGACGAATCCGTCGCTGCCTATCGGCGCGCGGCGGAGCTCGAGCCCGGTGTCGCGGCACGCCACATGCTCTTAGGGCTCGCCCTGCTGCGGCTGCAGCGGTTCGCCGAAGCGGAGGCTGCCTACCGCAAGGCCATCGAAATCGAGCCCAAGAACAGCTTGCCCTACGGCGTGCTGGGCGATGTCCTGCACTTCCAAGGAAGAGACGACGAAGCCGCCCTCGCCTACCGCTCCGCCATCGAGTTCGACGCGGACTTCGGAGGCGCACACCAGGGCCTCGGCGGGATCCTGCGGAGCCAGGGCAAGTTCGCCGAAGCGATCGTCGAGATGGAGCACGGCGTACGGCTCGGGCCGCAGGTTCCGGATGCCGCCGGAGATCTCGCCATGCTGCTTGCCACCTGCCCGGACGCGAAGCTGCGCAACGGGGACCGGGCGGTCGAGCTCGCGCGAAAGGCCATCGAGCTGGAGCCCGGGGACGCCGCTCACTTCCGCGCGCTCGGCGCCGCGCTCTATTGCACCGGCGAATGGGCGCAGGCCCTGGCCGCGCTGCAGACGGCGTCCGAGCTGGATCCGGACGGCCGCGGCTTCGACCTCTTCTTCGCCGCGATGGCGCAGCGGCAATCCGGCGACGCGCTGGCGGCGCGCGCTTCGTACGACCAGGGCTGCGAGTGGCTGGAGCGAACTCGCTCCGGCGACCTGGACGTGCAGCGAGCCCGCGAGGAAGCAGCCAGCCTGCTTGGAATCGACATCCGTCCGCGCTGACGATCCAGGTCAGGGGGCAGACCCCACGCGCATCCGTTATCGTGGCGCGCATGCGCGAGGTGACGATGATCATCGAGCAGATCCAGCTTGGCGACACGTCGGGCACCGAGCGACTGCTGGAGGAGGTCTATCGGGAACTGCGCCGCTTGGCGTCGGACATGCTGGTGCACGAGCGGAGCGGGCAGACCCTGCAGGCCACGGCGCTGGTGCACGAGGCCTACCTGCGACTGGTCGGCAGCGAGTCGCCGCCGCAGTGGAGCGGACGCGGGCACTTTTTCGCGGCCGCGGCCGAAGCCATGCGGCGGATTCTGATCGAGAACGCCCGTCGCAAGGACCGGCTGAAGCATGGCGGAGGACAGCAACGCATCGACCTCGATTCGCAATGTGTCGTCAGCCAGGAGCCCTCCCTCGACCTTCTGGCGTTGGACGTGGCGCTCGACAAGCTGGCCGCGGACGATCCGGCCAAGGCGCAAGTCGTCAAGCTGCGTTTCTTCGCCGGCCTGACGATGCCGGAAGTGGCTGCCGTGCTCGGAATCTCCCTGGCGACGGCAGAGCGCCACTGGACCTTCGCCCGGTCCTGGCTCTACGCGGAACTCGGGGACAGGGAATAAGGGAAAAATCCAGCCTGGCGTGAGGGGTTCGCAGCGCCCTCGTCGCACGGGAACGTGTCCGTCATGGGTGATTGGACCGTACGTCCATCGCCCGCACGTTCCCCCACCCTGACCCGAGCACCTCCCATGTTCCATTCCTTTGCCCGCCACCTCCTCCGCCTCTTCCTTCCCGTCGTACTCGCGCTGCTCTTCGGCGGCCATGCGGCGGCGCAGTGGATCCCCAAGGGTCAGATCGACCCGAGCACCTGGGTCTCTGCGCCCCAGGGCAACTTCGACGGCGTCGCCTACACTCGCTACGAAGCGATGTTCGAAGGCGTCACGGCCAGGCAGCGCCCCTTCCGCGTGCCGTGCCAGATCATCGCGCCCACGAACCCCGCCCAAGGGTCCGGCCTGTTGCTCTTCGACTGGCTCGTGCCGAGCACGATCCCCACCGCGGTCGGCCAGGAGCAGGCGGATGCGCGCTACACGCTCACCGACGAGTTCCTGTTCGGCCAGGGCCTCGCCTACTCGACGGTGCGCTGCGACCCCGCGGGCATCGGAACGCAATCGCCGGCGAGCGATCCGACCCGGCCCTGGTCCGACGACTTGCTGGACACCTCTTCGGAGTTCATCACGTCCGCGGGGGACGAGTTCGACATCGTCGTGATGTACCTGAACGCGCTGCGGACGGACCCGGTCGCCCTCCAGGTCCTCGGCACGATCCAGCGCCGGGCCGCATTCGGCTACTCGGCCTCGGGCTACCGCCTGCGCGGGCTGTTGCGCATGAAGATGGGGATCGGGCTGTTCGACTTTTCGCTCGTCGGCGGCGCCGGCAACGGCTACGACCATCCCTCGGGCAACAGCATCGGCTTCACGAGCGCCGAGCGCGACCCGCTGGCCGGGGCGGGGCTCGAGATCGACTTCCAATCGGAGACCGACGTGATCGTGCTCGGTGCGCACAAGACGCGGCGTGAGGCCGCGAACTACCGCGTCTACCAGTTCGCTGGGGCAGCGCACATCCGCGCCGTCGACGCGGCCGAGTTCGGGCTCGCGAACCCGGAGAGCGCGAACACGGCCGACTGGGTGCCGTTCTTCCGCGCGCTCTTCGTCGCCGGCAACGCCTGGTGCGACGGGATCCTGCCGCCGCCGAGCCTGTGGCTGGGCGCGCCGAACGATGCGCAGATCATCCGCGACGCCAACGGGAACGCGCTGGTGACCCATGTCGGCGGGCAACCGATGAGCACGGCGGATTACCGTCTGCCGGCCGTCGCCGTCGGCGAGAACCAGTACATCCCGTTCGACCCGTCCTACCTCGACGGCTCGTTCCTCGGCATGTTCCGCGCGCTCGCGGGCGGACACGTCGACCTCAGCGCCAATTTCACCAGCCATGCCGCCTACGTCGCGCAGATCGTGCAGCACGCGCGCGGGCTGCAGGCGCAGGGCTACCTGCTGGAGGCGGACGCCGACGCGATCATCCTGGCTGCAATCCAGTCCGGCATCGGGAACTGAGGGTCGATCGCGCGGATCGCGGCGGCGCGCGGTGCACTGAGGGGAGCAGGTGGATGCATCCCAAGCGCATCTGCTCGCCGCCGCGGCGCGTTGGCGCCGCCGGTTGAGCGGGTCGAGAACGTTGAGGGGCGTGGAATCCGCATGAACGGGCTGGGGCCCGGGCCGCGCGGGAGAAGCTGGCTACAGAGGTTCCCTCAGCTGCAGCGCGGGCTCCTTCAGCGTCGTCGCGACGCGACGGCTGGCCGTCGCCGCCTGCTGCTCGGACGCCGTGGAAGCGCTGCGCGAGGACGTTGTTCTCTGTCGCGGCTCCGTGGTGCCGTACCCTCAGAAAAGGAACGCGAGCGCGACTTGCGGCCCGTGGATGAGAGCGTCGTACTCCAGCTCGTCGTCGTCGAAGTCCAGGCCGATGGCGCGGTAGCCGATGTCGAAGCGCACGCTCTTGCCGAGATGCGCTTGCAAAGCGGCCAGGGCTTGCCAGCTGAACTGCGTGCCGACGCCGAAGCCGCCGACATCCGCGCGCATCCCCATCCCCCAGCGCCCGCCCAACTCAACGTCTCCGCGCACGCCGATCCACGGATCGATCCACGTCTGCCGCGCGTTCGTCGAGAACCCCGCGAGCTCCGTGCCGAACTCGAGGTCCACGTAGCGCAGCCCCGCGATCGCCTCCCAGTTCTTCGCCGCGTCGAGCGGAAGTCCGGCGCCGAATTCGAACATCAGGGCATCGGTGTCCGTGCGCAAGGCTCCCTCGTCATCCGCGAGGGAGAGGACCAGGCCGTCGGCGAGCAGGCTGAAGCGCTCGTCGGGGGCCCGGGCCTCGAAGGCCAACATGAAACCGCCGTTGATGCTGCCGAACGGGGACCAATCCTGGCCGATGTCGACCGAGGGCGCGGAGCCATCGCCGCCTTGTCCTTCGATGCTCGCGAGCCACAGCAGAGGCGCGACCTCGAAGCGCCAGTGTGGCTGCTGCCGCGCAGCGTTCAGATCGGCGGGCGACTGCGTGTCGGCTTGCCGTGGAGCGTTGATCGACGCGGTCGGGAAGTGCGGCGCCAAGGTGCTCGGCGCCGCCAAGAGACCGACGGAGTGTTGGCTCGCGGCCTGAGCGAACCCCGGCGCGCAAAGCACCGAAGCGCTGAGCGCCGCAGCGAACAGTCTCGAGCCGGGCCTGGTCAACATGGCGTGTGAAGTCCCGCAGGGCAGCGCGCCGCACGTGCGCGCAGTGCGCTGCGCAAGGACGGATGAGAATCCGCGGCAGGCGATCGGACAGTTCGTGCCCGATTCTAGCGCGCGCTCCGCCTGGAAAAAGAACGCAACGCGCGCTTGCCGTGCCAGGCACGCGATCGGCGCCCGTCCTAGAACACGCGCACGCTACGCGCCCTCACTTCTGCCCAGAGTCCGCGGAGAACAAGGTGAACGTCTTCCCGTCGTAGCGGCATGCGCCGGCGTCGGCGCTACCGAACCAGATGTTGCCGGCCTTGTCCTCGAGCATGCAATAGACGGTCAGGCTGCCCAGGCCATCCTCGCGCGTGAAGCGCTTGAAGCTCTTGCCGTCGAAGCGGGTCGCGCCCCCGCCGCTGCCTTGGGGGAACTGCCCGGGATGTCCGAACCAGACGTTGCCCGCGCGATCGATCATCAGCGATCCGACGAAATCCGAAACCAGCCCTTCCTTGGAGGTGAACGTGGCCAGGGTCTTGCCGTCGTAGCGGAAGCCTCCTTGCTGGCCGCCGAACCAGAGGTTCCCCGATCGATCCACGGCCATCGCGCGCACGTTCTCGAACGTCCGGCCGACCTCGTCGGCGAGATTCGAGAACGACTCGCCGTCAAAGGAGCAGACGCCGCCCTGAGTTCCGAACCACATCCGCCCCGCGGCGTCCTGGGCGATCGTGTAGACCTCGTTGCCGACGAGCCCGTCCTTCGTGGTGAAGTTGCGGATCGTCTCGCCGTCGTAGCGACTGACGCCGTTCCCGGTGCCGAACCAGATGCGTGCGTCGCGGTCCTCGAAAACCCAGGTGACGTCGTCGCTGCCCAGGCCCTCCTTCTGCGTGAACTTCGTGAACGACTTCCCGTCGTAGCGCGACGCGCCACCCGTGATGGAGCCGAACCACAGCGCGCCGGAGCGAGCCTCCACCAGCGAGAAGATGCGCGTCTGGGCCAGGCCGACTTCCTCCGCGAAGTTCTTGAACTCCTTGCCGTCGTAGCGGATCGGACCGCCGAAGGTCGCGAACCAGATGTTCCCGGCGCGATCCTCGCGCATGTTGCGGATGATCACGCGCGGCATGGACGCGCTCGTCTTGGCCCCGTACGGCGTGTAGTGGGGATCGCGCTTGGGCTCCTGGGCTTGGGCGTGCCCGCTCGGCGTCAGCAGGCCGCAGAAGACCAGGTGCGAGAGGACCACGAGGGCGGCGGCGCCGCGGGCGAGTGAGATCCGCATGACGAGGAGCTTCCTGGGGATACGCGGTGAACGGTGGCTGGAACGAACCGGGAACACGGCGCCGAAGATCCGATCGGGCCGACAACCGCGGGCGGCGTCACGCGGCCGTCCGAGGATACTCCGCGAGTCGGAGCCGGCGCTCGACAAGCGCGCTGCGGCTCATCGAGAAGCGCGCGGCGGCCCGACCCCGCATCACCTCACGACCGCTCGCCCTCCAACCGCCGCGCGATAGCCCCAGACGACGAGCAGGCCGAACACGAGCAGGCTGATCAGTCCCGACGCGAAGTACCAATCTCCCGGGCGCAGGGTCAGTGCCTGAGAGGTGAGCGTCCCGCTCACGCCGGCGAACGCGACGACGGCCATGAATCCCAGGCGGGTCAAGAGGAACAGGAACGCCGACAACGCGCCGAGCGTCGCGGCGATCGTGGCCGGGTCCTCGAAATTGAATCCGCTCATCAGTAGGGACGTCAGGACGAGCCAGATCGCGTTCCCCAACCACGCGCGTCGCACCAGGGTTCGAAACGCGACGAGCAGGGCCAGGACGATGCCCGCGTACATGACGGTGTCGCCCCAGAAGTGGACGACCTGGAACAGCGTCTGGATCGGGCTCGTGATCCCCAGGATCCCTAGGAGCGGCCCCACGGTCACCGTCTGCAGCCCGAGCGCCGCGAGTCCCGCGCCGACCAGCAAGATCACCAGCGTCGCGCAAACTGCCGCAAAGCTCCCCACCAGGACCTCGCGACCGACGGCGGGATCCTGGAAGCGGCCCTCGAGCAGCCTCGTCCAGGAGATCAGGGCGCCCGGCCAATGACGTCGCGCGAACGGCTCCAGCGCGAGGAAGAACAGGAACACCCGCAGCGCGGTGCCCGCCGAGATCGCCAGCACCTGGAACAGCGACGAGCCGAACCCCATCGGATCCGTGGGGATGCTCCCGTCGAAGGCGAGCACGAGGTGCGTCGCCAGTTCGAACGCGCCGACCACCAACGCCCCGGACAGGTACGCGCGCTTCTGGCGCAGGTTCCGCCAAGCCACCAGGGCCGCGACGGCGGTGAACCCCAGGATCACCCAGAGCGAGACGTCGGCGCGCGGGGCAGGCGGCCATCCGATCGACCGCTCGCTGTCGAGCAGCTCGAACTGCACGGGGCGGCCGTCCAAGGCCGCGGCTTGCACGCGCCACGGTCCCTCGCCGATCTTCCACGCGCGTCGCTCGCCGGCGACGGCGCGCGGCACGAATTCCGGCTCGATCGGGACTGCCGCCTGCAGGTCGAGCCCTGCGTGCGCGAAGAGTTGACCCCAATCCGCCTCGGTCCCGGGCGCGGCCTTGCCCATCGACGTGGCCCAGTACGTCCACGAGACCAACCGCCCCCCTGCATCGAGGACCACGTGCGCGGTCCCGGGCGACGGCATCGGGTCGAACGCGCTGACGAATCCTCCGGCCGGAACGAAGGCCTCTTGTCCCAGCCGGGTGTGCCGCAGCAGCGCCTGGAAGCCGAGCGCCGGCGTCCCCTCGCTCTCGCCGGCGTCCGCGGGCAGGAATTTATTCTCCAGCACGTACCAGTGCGCGTCGAACTCGGGCGCGGGCTCGCCGGTCAATTGCGCGAAGAGCTCGCGTGCACGCTCGTCGAGCACGGCGGGTGCCTTGCCATAGGAGACGCCGACGCGGTCGAGGTACCCGGTGCGACCGAAGGCGAAGCCGACGAACAAGAGCAGGCTGCCCACGGCCAGCAGCAGCGCCGTGCGCGGCGAAAGCATGCCCTTCACCTCAGCCGCCGCGACGACCTCCGGCGCCGGCGTCTGTCCGCGGGAGAGCGCGGCGGCCAGCGGATCCCCGCCGGGCATGCCGCGCGCCACCTCGAGCACGCTGGCCGGCCGCTGCAGCGGATCGCGCGCGAGGCAGCGCGTGAGCATCGCGTCGACCAGCGGCTCGACCTCGCCCTGCACGCTCGACGGCGGACTCGGCGGCCCCTCCTCGTGCTCGCGCCGCAGCTCCTCGACGGTGCGCCCGCGCAGTGCGCGGCGGCCGGTGTAGAGCTCGTAGAGCACGAG
>Ga0315910_10000724_pt1 | contig 31863 bp, 32 predicted proteins | sample EdamamesoilMG_FD_204470 | JGI IMG/M metagenome (GOLD analysis project Ga0315910, IMG submission 204470) | Garden soil microbial communities collected in Santa Monica, California, United States - Edamame soil | ecosystem: Environmental > Terrestrial > Soil > Garden | place: USA: California... | reverse complement strand
TTGGCGACCGAGAAGGTGCCGAAGCCGACCAGGCGAACCTCATCACCCTTGGAGAGGGCGCGGGTAATCGTATCGAACACGCCTTCGACCGCTTTGGTCGCATCGCCACGCGAAAGGCCGCTCGCATCGGCGACTGCGCCGATAAGTTCGTTCTTGTTCATCGTCTTGGAACCCCCTCTGTCGAATGTGCCGGATTTGATCTGTGCTTGTGAATCGCCTCTCGGATGGGCGCGAATTGAGCGATTTTTAATCGCGCTGTCAAAGGCAAAAAGCGCGCAATTGGGGGCTTCTAGCGGATTCCTGCTCGGAATCCGACGAGTTGAGCGCGCCGGAATGTCACACCGGCCCGCCCGATCCGTCATAAGCGCGCAACCTTGGCCGGATACCATCCCCGAGTCGCTGCGTTGCAGCGAAGCCGGGAGAACCGTCAATGCGCGGTCGGCGACGCCCCTTCTCCAACCGGCCCGGGAGCGGGCTGACTGGCGAGATCGTCGGCCTCGGTCCATTCGATCGCTTCGATCGGCGCGACCAGCGCGCGTTCGAGCACTTCGTCGACATGCTTGACCGGCACGATCTCCAGGCCCTGCTTCACATTCTCGGGAATCTCGGCGAGGTCCTTCTCGTTTTCCTCAGGAATCAGCACGACCTTGATGCCTCCGCGCAGCGCGGCGAGCAGCTTTTCCTTCAACCCGCCGATCGCCAGCACCCGCCCGCGCAATGTGACCTCGCCGGTCATCGCCACGTCGGGGCGCACCGCGATTCCGGTCAGCGCCGAGACGATCGAGGTGACCATGCCGACACCCGCGCTCGGCCCGTCCTTGGGCACCGCGCCTTCGGGCAGGTGGATGTGGATGTTCTTGCGCTGGAAGATCGAGGGCTTGATGCCATAGGCCGGTGCCCGCGCCTTGACGAAGCTGAGCGCGGCCTGGACCGATTCGGTCATCACTTCGCCAAGCTTGCCGGTGGTCCTGATCTCGCCCTTGCCCGGGGTGGTGACGCTTTCGATGGTCAGCAGCTCGCCGCCGACCTCGGTCCAGGCCAGCCCGGTGACCGCGCCGACCTGCGCATCCTCGTCGGACATGCCGTGACGGAACTTGCGCACCCCGGCATAGTCGCCAAGGTTTTCCGGCGTGACGGTGACGCTCTTCTCCTTCTTCTCGAGGATCGCGCGCAGCGCCTTCCGCGCCAGCCGGGCGATCTCGCGCTCGAGCGTGCGCACGCCGGCCTCGCGGGTGTAATAGCGGATCAGGTCCCTAAGCCCTTCGGTGGTAAGGGTGAACTCGCCCTTCCTCAGCCCGTGCGCCTTGACTTGCTTGGGGATCAAATGGCGTTCGGCGATCTCGACCTTCTCATCCTCGGTGTAGCCTTCGAGGCGGATGATCTCCATCCGGTCGAGCAGCGGCTGCGGCAGGTTGAGGCTGTTCGCGGTGGTCACGAACATCACGTCGGAAAGGTCGAAATCGACTTCCAGATAGTGGTCCTGGAACTTCGAATTCTGCTCGGGATCGAGCACTTCGAGCAGCGCCGAAGCCGGATCGCCGCGGAAATCCTGGCCGAGCTTGTCGATCTCGTCGAGCAGGAACAGCGGGTTCGAAGTCCCGGCCTTGCGCAGATTGGTGACGATCTTGCCCGGCAGCGAACCGATATAGGTCCGGCGATGGCCGCGGATTTCGGCCTCGTCGCGCACTCCGCCCAGTGACTGGCGCACGAATTCGCGGCCGCAGGCGCGGGCGATCGACTTGCCGAGGCTGGTCTTGCCTACGCCGGGCGGGCCGACGAGGCACAAGATCGGCCCCTTGAGCTTGTTGGTGCGGGCCTGGACCGCGAGGTATTCGACGATCCGGTCCTTGACCTTGACCAGCGCGTAGTGATCCTCGTCGAGGATCGCCTGCGCCTTTGCGATATTTTTCTTGAGCCGGCTTTTCTTGCCCCACGGCAGGCCAAGCAGCACATCGAGGTAGTTGCGCACCACGGTCGCCTCGGCGCTCATCGGCTGCATCGTCTTGAGCTTCTTGAGCTCGGCGGTGGCCTTGGTTTTGGCTTCCTTAGAGAGCTTGAGCGTATCGATCTTGCGCTGGAGCTCGGCGATCTCGTCGACTTCGCCCTCGTCGCCGCCGCCGAGTTCGCTCTGGATCGCCTTCAACTGCTCGTTGAGGTAATATTCGCGCTGGGTCTTCTCCATCTGGCGCTTGACCCGGCCGCGGATCTTGCGCTCGACCTGGAGCACCGAAAGCTCGCCCTCCATGAACGAATAGACCATTTCGAGCCGCTTGAGCGGATCGGGTTCGGTCAACAGCGCCTGCTTGTCGGAAACCTTGGCGCTCAGATTGGCCGCGATCGTATCGGCCAGCCGCCCGGCATCGTCGATCTCGGCGAGTTCCTGTTCTAGCTCTTCGGGCAGCTTCTTGTTGAGCTTGGCATATTCGGCGAATTGTTCGACCGCCGAGCGCATCATCGCCGCAACCTCGGTTCCGGAGACGAATTGCGGCTCGATCGGCTCGACCCCGGCGACCACCAGGTCGCGCTCCTCGCGCAGATCCTCGATCCGCGCGCGCTGGGCGCCTTCGACCAGCACCCGCACCGTGCCGTCAGGCAGCTTCAAGAGCTGGAGCACCTGTGCGGTAACGCCGATGTCGTAGAGATCGTCGCGATCGGGATCGTCGCAGCCCGGATCGAGCTGGGCGAGCAGGAAGATGTCCTTGGTCCCCGCCATCGCGTCTTCGAGCGCCGCGACCGACTTGGCGCGGCCGACGAACAAAGGCACCACCTGGCCGGGAAACACCACGATGTCTCGCAAAGGGAGGAGCGGGAAGAGGTTCATAGAATTTCGGTCCGTATTTCCAGCGGCGCTTGGGGCGCCGTTCGAGAGCATCATGCCCTCACCTGGCTTTCTATATGGTGACCGGCGGCGTGGGCTGCAATGGCGATGGCTTTGGCGGCTGTGGAAGGTGACGCGCTTTACACTGCTTTACAGGGTTCAAGGGGAAAAGGCTGGAAGTGTGAATTTGGGCGCGGTTTTGTGGCTTTGAGGGGGCACGGATAGGAGCGAAGGATGTGCATCCGCCGCTTGTTTCACAGACAGGGCGAGTAGGAAAACGATCGCCCGTTCGCGCATTCGTGTTCCGGCTCAGTGGTCGCCTCTCACCAGACCCCCACGCGCATCAAGAACATGGTGCCTTGCACCTCCGAAAGCGCCATACTTCGCCGATTAGGATTCAACGGCCACGGATCCCTGACGATTATGTCGGTGATCTGATAATTGCCGTAAACATCCTGAACATAGGTCATTGCGGTGATCACCGTCGCGTGCCCCTGGGAACCCACGATCACGGGACGATCATTCGCAAGGTCTTCCGCCAGCGCCTGGACGGCGAAGGGGTTCTGATAACCGAACTGGGCATCCAGAAGTACGTCGGCCTGCGCCGTGAACGGTGTGCCATTCGCATCGATCCACTGCCCCGTCGCGGCATAGGCTATCTGCGGGCCGACGGCTGGCTGATTGACGATTCCGCCGAAAACCTTGTTGACGAATGCGAGTTGGGAAACGGGATGTCCATACCAGGCAAAAATACCGGACAAACAGGCCGCCCAGCACCAGTTGGTCATTTCCTGGGGTGTACCGACAGTCTGCGCAACAATGTGCGGGAAAGCCAAACCGATTTGGCACTGGCTGGCGACATTGCTCACAGGCAGGCAGGTCATGGCAGATTTCGCTGGAGCAGCCATTGCTCCGCAAGTCGTTGCCACTCCGCCCAGAAACAAGCGCCTTGAAAATTCCATGTTCGCCCCAGGCTAGCCGTTCTTGCGTACGCAGCGTTTTGTGTACACGTTTGTTTCTTCCTCAGGAATATCAAACGAAGTATCGGTCTCTCTCAGTTCTCCAGTTAGCTTGTCCAGTGCCAAAACCGCAACAAACAGAGTGCCGGTTTCGCTGTCGCCATTGACAGTGTTTTCCAGAATTGCCTGCACTCCAACCACGACTCGGTCCGACCGCGTTACGAGATCGTAAATCTCGTTTACGTCTTCTCCGACTTCGTAAATGTTTTCGGATGAAATCCCGTACTCGATTGTAAGCCATTCTCCTGCGCCAGCGGCATACCAGGTGCAGGACCAGCGCTCCAATTCCTGGGCGTTTGCCGGCGTGGCCTGCAAGATCGACGCGCCGATCAGCGCCGCAATCGTCAGTTTTTTCATCGTCTGCCCCCTCGAAAAGATGATCGAAATTGCACCAAACCTACCCCAACCCCGGAATGTTCAGCCCCGGCGGCAGGCCCATGCCGGACTGGATGCGCTGCATTTCCGCACCGGCGGCCTGGTCGGCCTTGTGGCGCGCGTCGTTGAAGGCGGCGGTGACGAGGTCTTCGAGCATGGTCTTCTCGGCGGGCACGACCAAGCTGTCGTCGATCGACACCGAGAGGATGCGGCCCTTGGCGGTGCAGCGGATCTTGACCAGCCCGCCGCCCGAAACCCCTTCGACCTCGATCGAATCGAGCTTCACCTGGGCCTCGTTCATCTGCTTCTGGATGGTCTGGGCGGCTTCCTGCGCCGCCTTGAGCATCTCTTCCATCGACTTCATTATTGCCTGCTCCAGTTGCGGCCACCGGCGGCAGCCTGGTCTTCATTCACGAGCTCGGCCTCAGGAAAGGCGTCGAACGCAGCCTTGACGATCGGAGTGCTCATCAACCGGTCTTCCTCCGCGGCTGCAGTCGCCTGTTTCAATTCTTCCAGGGTCGGCGCACCTTCTGCATCGACCCGCTCCACCGTCCAGCGCTGGCGAGTTATGGCGAACAAAACATCGCGGAGTTCCGGCCCCAAATCTTCGTTGAATTTTGGCGGCTGGGAATAGCGCAAAATACCGGGAGAGAGTTCGACCACGCGGACTTGCATGCGCATCCTGTCCGCGACGATCATCTTCTTCTCTCGCTCGACCTTCTCTACCAGTTCCTTCCAGTCGAGCGATGCCGTCGGCGCGGAGGGCGAGCCCGCCACGGGCGGAGACGCGTCCGTACCGGCATTGGCCGCCAGTTCCTCAAGCCGCTTCGCCAGTCCTTCCGGATCGGGCAGGTCGGTGGCATGCATCGCGCGCAACAGCGCCATCTGCGCCGCGACCAGCGGATCGGGGGCCTGGCGGACTTCGTCATGGCCCTTGAGCAGCAATTGCCACAGGCGGTGGACCTGGCCGGCGGAAAGCCGCGCGGCCCAGTCCTCCAAGGCCTCGCGTTCCTCAGCAGTCGGGGCATCTGCGCCGCTCCTGCCGATCTTGGCGACGGCGGTGCGGTGAACGATGTCCATCAGCGAGCGCAGCAGCGCGATCGGCTCGACACCCAGCGCATATTGGTTGTCGATTTCAGCGATCAGCGCCTGCGGCTCGCCTTCGAGCAGCGCGGCGAACAGCCGCCGCAGCGCGCTGCGATCGGCGAGGCCGAGCATGTCGCGCACCCGTTCCGCAGTGATCTTGCCGCCCGTATCGAGATCGGCATGGGCCATCGCCTGGTCGAGGATCGAGAGCCCGTCGCGGCTCGATCCCTCGGCGGCGGCAGCGATGATCGCCAGCGCCTCACCCTCGGCCTCGATCCCCTCTTTGGCGCAGATCCCGGCGAATTGCTGTTCGAGCAGGTCTTGCGGGATGCGCCTGAGGTCGAAACGCTGGCAGCGCGAAAGCACGGTGACCGGCAATTTGTCGGCCTCGGTGGTCGCGAAGAGGAACTTCACATGCGCCGGCGGTTCCTCAAGAGTCTTGAGCAAAGCATTGAAAGCATTGCGCGAAAGCATGTGGACTTCGTCGATGATATAGATCTTGTAGCGCGCCGAAACCGCCGCATAGCGCACCGCCTCGATGATCTCGCGGACATCGTCGACACCGGTATGGCTGGCGGCATCCATCTCGATCACGTCGATATGGCGGCCCTCGGCGATGGCGACGCAGGGCTCGCATTTTCCGCAAGGTTCGATGGTCGGCCCGCCATTGCCGTCAGGCCCGATGCAGTTCAGCGCCTTGGCGATCAGCCGCGCGGTCGATGTCTTGCCAACTCCGCGCACCCCGGTCATCAGGAAGGCATGCGCCAGCCGGTCGCGGGCGATGGCGTTGGCCAGCGTCCGCACCATCGCGTCCTGGCCGATCAGCTCGGCGAATGTCTGCGGACGGTATTTGCGGGCGAGCACGCGGTAGGGTTGCGTCGCCGCGACCGGGGCAAGCGGCGCTGCGGCGGCGGGAGCGGGCTTCTCAGCGCCACTCTCGGCGGGCCCGCCGAACAGCGCCGACTGCCCCGCAGCCTCAAGCTCGGCAGCGCTCGGAGCGGCCTCTTCCTTGTCGTCGATTTCGGGTGAATCGCCCATCGGACCAGCCTAGGCGGTCGGGCTCAAATTGTCGAAGGGGGAAAAGGAGCCGGCCGACCCGCCGCTGACCGTTGTGGCTGCTTCCTTCCGGACCTGACCAGGTTGGCGGACGCAAACGCCCGACCGGCTCCCGGGCGGCGATATGGCGGCGAACGCCCGGAATTGCAATGGAGCCGGCAATGACGGCGATCGTTGTTGGACAGGCGCCCGCGCGCGGGCTAGCTATTCGCGCTGTTTCGAGGGGGGATAGAAGATGCGCCTGGGCCTTGCCTTGCTCGCTCCATTGCTTGTGTTTGCCGGGTTTGCTTCCGCGGCCCACGCGCAGCCGGGCGGCGAGATCGATTTCGGGGACAACACCAGCAACTACGCCGACAATGGCGAGTGCGACGATCCGCGCTTCGAGGGCGACGGCATGGCGTCGATCCTGGTCAGCAGCGACTTGCGCCACGATGCCGCGGATTGCGCCGCGGGCGTGGCGGCGGGCACTGTAGCGCTCAAGGCGCTGCCGGTACTGGCGGACAATGCCCCTTCGCAGGCCCTCGACACGATCGATTTCGGCGACGACGCCAGTGGCTTCGCGCTCGATGGCGCATGCGACGATCCGCGCTTTGCCGGGCGCTCGATGGCCGGCGTGCTGATCGCCCCCGACCTTGGCCATGACGCAAGCGATTGCCGGGCGGGCATGGTGATCGGCGATTTGGTGTTCATCGGCGCGGATGGGCGACAATCCGAAGGTATCTCGGGCGCAGGGTCGATCGATCCTGCCAGTGTCGACCTTTCCGGGATCGATTTCGGTGACAATAGCAGCCCCTACGCCTTGAACGAGACCTGCGACGATCGCCGCTTCAAGGGCGAAGCAATGTCGAGTTTCCTGCTCGATTCCGATACCGGACACGACGCTTCCGATTGCGCAGGCGCGATGATCGAAGGCAAATTGTCCTACCGGCAACCGGTGGCTGCCGCCGACATCGATTTCGGCGACGATGACAGCGCCTATGCCGCAAACAGCGAATGCGACGATCCGCGCTTTCTCGGCGAGGGTATGGCCGAAGTCGTGCTGGAAAGCGACATCGGCCACGACGCTGCCGATTGCCGCGCCGGGGTCGAATCCGGCGCGCTCGTGTTTATCGGGACACCGGACTAGGGCGGACCCCGGCGATTACCTGAAATTATCGGCGTAGGCCTGGAGCTTGAGCGCGCGTGTGGGCGTGGCGTGGACCCGCGCGGCGATGCCGTGCCTCGCGGCATAGGCTTGCGCCGCTTTCCGGCTGGCGAAGGTGAGCACCACCTGCTGCTGCATGTCGCCGCTCCCGGCCCAGCCCATCAACGGGTCGGGCCGCTTGGCCTCGGCCGGATCGAATTCAAGCAGCCAATCGCCGGTCAGCGCCTGGCCCGATTGCATGGCGTTCTTGGGACGCTGGAAGATGCGTGCGGACATGCTGCGCCTTTGATTGAAGTGGTGAGTCGATTCAAGTCCTGTTGCCAACCGGCGCTCTAGCGACGGCCATTTTCAAACGCGTTCTTGGTCTTGAGGCTCGGGGCTTCGGTCCACGGCTCGTCAGGCCAGCGGTGCTTGGGATAGCGGCCCTTCATATCCTTGACGACATCGCGCCAGCTCCCGCGCCAGAACGCTGGCAGGTCACGCGTAGCCTGGATCGGACGGCCGGCGGGGCTGGTGAGCTGGAGCAGCAGCTGCACGGGTGGCTGTCCGATCGTCGGATGCGCATCGAGCCCGAACAGGGCTTGCACCCGCACTTCGACCGAAGGCCCGCCCTCGGCCTCGTAATCGATCGCGTGGCTGGTGCCCGCCGGGCTCTCCCACTCGCGCGGCGCAAGCCGGTCGAGGCGCTGGCGCTGGTCCCAGTCAAGCAGGCCGAGCAGGGCATCGGCGAGCTTGCCCTTGGCCAGGTCGAGATCGCGGCGGCCATCGAGCAAAGGGGCGAGCCATTCCGCCGCGTTTGCCTCGAGCGCCGCCGGATCGAGTGCCGCAATTCCGGCGTGCCGGGCGCGGGCAAGGAGAGTTCTCGGCAGAAAATCCCCTAAGTTATCCACAGCTTTATCCACAAGCATCGCGGTAACCGCGCCGGGATCGGGCTTGGGGTCCGAGCCGCTCGCCAATGTGATCGCGCCGAGCCGCCGTTCGAGCCGCGCTTCGACCCGCCGCTCGCTTTCGTTCCAGTTGAGCACCGAGCGCTTCTCGATCCGCTCGGCCAGTTCGCTTTCCACCTCGGCCGTGGCGAGCGGCCAGGCGGCAGTGATCCGCGCGCCCTTGGCCTGCCCCTGCGCATCGCCGATCGCCAGCCACTCAGCACGCGCCAGCGATGAGACGGGATCGAGCGTATAGCCCCTGCCCCCGGCGCTGAGCCAGCTTTCCCCTGCAGCATCGCGTCGGCGGGCAAGGTTGTCTGGAAGCGCGCGGGCGAGAAGAATGCCGAGATCGGTGCTGCTGGATTTGCGCTCGACCAGTCCCTCGGCCCAATTCGTCCAGCCATCCGCCAGCTTCCGCGAAGCCTCGGCGCGCGGCGAGCGGTCGCCTTGCCAACGCGACAGGCGCTGCGCCAAATCCTCGCCCTTACCGCCCAGCCCGCGCTCCTGCAGCAGCAGCGCCAGCCGCGCGGCATCGCGCGCCGCACCCGCCTCGGCACCGTAAAGCACCAAAGCCGCCAGCGGCGGTTCGAGCGGCAGGGCGGCGAGCTTGCGGCCGAAGGTGCTGATCCGCCCGTCCCCATCCAACGCGCCGAGCGCCTCAAGCCGTCCGCGAGCAGCGGAAACCGATGCGGCGGGCGGCGGATCGATCCACGCCATCGCCGCCGGATCGCCCGCGCCCACTTGCGCGAGCGCCAGTACCAGTGGGGCAAGGTCGGCGGTGAGCATTTCGGGCGGGTCGAATTCGGGCCGTCCGGGATGCGCGGCTTCCTCCCACAGCCGGTAGGCGACGCCCGGCCCCTGCCGCGCCGCGCGCCCGGCGCGCTGGGCCGAAGCCGCGCGGCTGGCGCGCGTGGTGACGAGGTGGGTTGTGCCCGCGGCAAGATCGAACTCGGCACGCCGGGCCAGCCCACTGTCGACCACCACCGAGACCCCGTCGAGCGTGAGCGAAGTCTCGGCGATGGAGGTCGCCAGCACGATCCGCCGTTTCCCTTCGGGATCGCGCTTGATCGCCGCGCGCTGGCCCTGTGGCTCGACCTGCCCGTGGAGCGGCAGGATCGGGACGTTGGGGAGTTTTTCCGTCAGCCGCTCGCGGGTTCGCTCGATCTCGCCGACGCCCGGCAGGAAGGCGAGGATATCGCCCTGTTCCTCACGCCACGCGGTGAGGATGGCTGAGGTCGTCGCATCCTCGATCCGCAACTCGGGCCGGGCGCCGAGCCATTCGATCCTGAGTGGATGCGCCTTGCCCTCACTTTCGATCACCGGGGCATTCCCGAGCAGCCCGGCAAAGCGCGTGCCGTCGATGGTGGCGGACATCACCAGCAACCGCAGGTCCTCGCGCAGCACTTGCTGGCTCTCGACCGCCAGCGCCAGGCCGAGGTCGGAATCGAGATGCCGCTCATGCGCTTCGTCGAACAGCACGGCGGAGACGCCCTTGAGTTCGGGATCGTCGAGGATTTGCGAAACAAAGATCGCCTCGGTCATCACCAGTATGCGGGTCCTGCCCGAGCGCTTGCTGTCGAGACGGGTGAGGTAGCCGACGGTCTCGCCCGGCTTCTCGCCCAGCAGTTCGGCCATCCGTTCCGCCGCCGCCCGCGCGGCGACCCGGCGCGGCGAGAGCAGGATCACCATGCCCTTGCACCATTCCTCGCCGAGCAGCGCCGGGGCGACAGCGGTAGTCTTGCCCGCTCCCGGAGGCGCGATCAGCACCGCAGCGTTGCCTTCGCGCAGCGCGGCGAGCAGGTCCGAGAGGACGGCGTGGATGGGAAGGTCGCTCACGCCCCTTCCATGTCCTTCGAGACCGGCTTCGACAAGCTCAGCCCTCCTCAGGACGAGCGGTTATATTCAATCACTCATCCTGAGGAGCGACTGAGGAGCGGCTGAGGAGCCGCGCAGCGGCGTCCCGAAGACGCGTCTCGAAGGATCAATAACCGCGCGAAACCGCAAACTGCGCCGCTTCGACCATCGCCTCGCGCGCGCGGCCCGCCGGGAAGATCGCCAGCGCATCGACCGCGCGCTGGACGAAGTGCCGCGCCCGCTCGCGCGTGGCTTCGAGCGCGTCGTTGCGGCGGATCAGCGCAACCGCATGAGCGAGGTCTTCGTCCGAGGTCCGGTGCCCGCCGATCGCCGCGCGCCAGAAGCGGCGCTCTTCCTCGTCGCCCCGCGCATAGGCGAGGATCACCGGCAGGGTCATCTTGCCTTCGCGGAAATCGTCACCGCGGGCCTTGCCCATCTCGGCGGCGTTGGAATCGTAATCGAGCGCATCATCGACCAGCTGGAAGGCGATGCCGAGGTTGCGCCCGTAATCGTCGAGCGCCTGCTCCTCGGCGGCGGGACATTCGGCGACCACCGCCGAAATCCGGCTGGCGGCGGCGAACAAAGCCGCGGTCTTGGCGCCGATGATCGAGAGATAGCGCTCCTCGCTGGTTTCGATCTGGCGCTGGGCGGTAAGCTGGTCGACCTCGCCTTCGGCGATCACCGCCGACGCGTTGCTCAAAATCCTGAGCACCTTGAGGCTGCCGTCCTCGACCATCAGTTCGAACGAGCGGCTGAACAGGAAATCGCCGACCAGCACCGTCGCCGGATTGCCGAAGATGATGTTCGCCGCCGCCTTGCCGCGCCGCAAATCGCTGCCGTCGACGACGTCGTCATGCAGCAAGGTGGCGGTGTGGATGAACTCCACCGCGGCGGCGAGCTTGTGGTGGCGCGTACCCTGGTAGCCGACCAGTTCGGCCCCGGCGAGCGTCAGCATCGGGCGCATGCGCTTGCCCCCGCCCGAGATCAAATGCCCGGCCAATGCAGGGATCAGCGGGATCTTGCTTTGCATCCGCTCGAGGATCACCGTGTTGACCGCGTTCATCGCGTCGGCGGTGAGCGAGAGGATCGGCGCGAGCGAAGGCTGCTTCGCGTGCTCGGCCCGGTGGAGGGGGATGACCTCGGCGCTCATGGCGCAAGCCCATGCAAGTCCGCGCCGCTCAAGGCAAGTGCAATCGCGGCAATGGAAATGCACAAATTCGCATGTTAGGGCCCGACAATATGACGGACTCTCAAAACGATCCCCAGCTGGCCGGGTTCCGCAAGAGCATCGACAATATCGATGCGGCGCTGATCCACATGCTCGCCGAACGCTTCCGCATCACCCAGGCGGTGGGCGAGTACAAAGCCGAGGCCGGGCTCCCGCCCAGCGACCGGGGGCGCGAAGAAGCCCAGATCACCCGCCTGCGCGCGCTTGCGGTCGAGGCCAACCTCGATCCCGAGTTCAGCGAGAAATTCATCCGCTTCGTGATCGACGAGGTGATCCGGCATCACCGGCAGCAGGCGGCGGGGAAGTAGGCGGCAGCAATCACCCCCCCGCCCGCGGCAGGGTCAGCGTCACCAGCAGCCCGCCCATATCCTCGCTTTCGCGCAGTTCGACCGTGCCGCCGTAAATCTCCGCCACATCGCGCACGATCGCCAGCCCCAGCCCGGTCCCCGGCTTGCCGGTATCGAGCCGCGCGCCGCGGGTGAACATGCCGGCGCGCTTTTCGGGCGGGATGCCGGCGCCATCGTCCTCGACATGGATTTCGCAGTCCTTCGCCTCGGGATCGGCATCGACGGTCACGAACACGCTGCCGCCGCCGTATTTGGCGGCGTTCTCCATCAAATTGCCGAGGATTTCGTCGAGGTCCTGGCGTTCGATCGCGACCAGCGCCTCGCGCGCGCCGCCGATGGCGAAGCGGATATCCGAGTAAAGCCGCTCGACCGCGCGTTCGACTGCCTCGGCGCTCTCGCGGACATCGGTGCGCGAGAGGCCGACCGCCCGCCGCCCCACCGCGCGCGCGCGGGCGAGGTGGTGATCGACCTGGCGGCGCATCACCGCCGCCTCGCGGATCACCGTATCGGCAAGGTCGCTGGCCTTGGCGGTCGCGGCGTTCATCACCACTGTGAGCGGGGTCTTGAGCGCATGGGCGAGATTGCCGGCGTGGGTGCGCGCTTCCTCGGCCTGCTTTTCGGAATGTTCGAGCAGCGCGTTCAATTCCTGCACCAGCGGCTGGACTTCGAGCGGCAGCGGATCGGTCACCCGGTTGGTCCCGGTGGTGCGCATGTGCTTGATCGCCAGCCGCACCCGGCGCAGCGGCCCCAGCCCGTACCATATCTGCAACACCGCCATCAGGAACAGGCCGAGCCCGAGCACCACGAAGCTCCAGGCGAGGATCCCGCGGATGTTCCTGATCTGGGCGTCGAGCTCGTCGCGGCTCTGCGCGACCACGAACCACCATTGCGTGTCGCTGCCCGGAAGGATGATGGTGCGTTCGACCACCCGCAACTCCTCGCCGGCAAACTGGTTGCTGTCGTAGTAATGCGGCGCCGGATCGAAATGATTGGCCTCGACGGTGAGCGTGCGATCCCACAGCGAGCGCGACAGCCAGTCCTCATGCCCCTCGCCGCTGATCTGCCAGTAGAGCCCGCTGTTCGGCTCGAGGAAGCGCTGGTCTCCCAGCGGGCGGCTGAAGAACACCTCGCCGTCCTGGCCGATCTCGGCCGACTGGACCATCGCGGTGAGGATATAGTCGAGCTGCTCGTCGAAATTGCGCTCGACGAGGCCGGCCATGGTGCGGTCGAGCGCGATCCCGCCGAGCAGCAGCAGGATGGTGATCCACCCCGCCGCGATCAGCATCATCCGGCGGCCGAGGCTGCCGGTATGGCCGATAGCGTCCGGCGGCGGACCGGCGCTGGCGGGCTCTACCGGCTCGGGCGCGTCCGCGGGGGAAGCGTCGAGAACGGAAGCCTCACTCGCGCGGGGCGTCGGCGGGATCGTCGAGGCTGTATCCGAGGCCACGGATGGTGGTGATCACATCTGCCCCCAGCTTCTTGCGAATGCGGGTGACGAACACTTCGATGGTGTTGGAATCGCGGTCGAAATCCTGGTCGTAAATATGCTCGATCAATTCGGTGCGGCTGACCACCTTGCCCTTGTGGTGCATGAGGTAGCCGAGCAATTTGTATTCCTGCGCGGTCAGCTTGACCGGCTCTCCGGCGAGCGTGACCCTGCCCGAACGCGTATCCAGCCGCACGTTGCCGGCGATCAGCTCGGACGTGGCGTTGCCCGAAGCGCGGCGGATCAGCGCGCGCAGCCGGGCGATCAGCTCTTCGGTCTGGAACGGCTTGGCGAGGTAATCGTCGGCCCCGGCATCGAGCCCGGCGACCTTGTCCGACCAGCTGTCGCGCGCGGTCAGCACCAGCACCGGGAAGCTGCGCCCTTCCTTGCGCCACATGCCGAGCACGGTGAGTCCGTCGATCTCGGGCAGGCCGAGGTCGAGGACCACGGCATCGTATTCCTCGCTCGAGCCCATGTAATGGCCGTCTTCGCCGTCGGTCGACAGATCGACCGCATAGCCGTTCTGTTCGAGCGTATTCTTGAGCTGCTTGCCGAGTGTCGGTTCGTCCTCGACGATCAGGATCCGCATTCCCTCAAACCCCTATCTGGAATTCAGCGCCCGGATTGGGCTTTTCGCCCGATTGCGTCAACCGGAGCACCTTCGCATTCCTCAATTTGTGCGGTTGATGATCCGGCCGGTCCGCGCATCGACATCGACGTAATAGACCTTGCCTTGCTTGATGAACTTGAGGCGATAGGCCCTGGCCGCGGAATCGTAGGCCGGGCCGAGATACTGCATGCCGCGCATCTGCGGCAGCACGATATTCTCGATTTCGCTCAATTTGAGCTGGTTGCCGGCTTCCTGTTCCTCGCGGGCGGCGCCCTGTTCGTCGCGCGAGCCCTGGGCATGGGCGGACAGCGCGGTGAGAGACGTCGCGACGATGGCAATTGCTGCCAGGGGGCGGATGAGGCCGAACATAGCGCCTTTTGCCTAGCGATACGGCATTGAACAAGGTGTGAATGACGACCGAGGCCGGGCTTTCGGCCCGGGAATCCAGCATCCACGCCGTGCCCATTACAGCCTCAGCGACCGGTCATTTCGTATTTGACGGTGACGGTCACCGCGTTCGAAACCAGCCCGGGTTCGACCGGAGTGACCTTGGCGGCAGCATTCTGGACCTCCGCCCGCACATAGGGCATCGGCGGCGGCTGCGAAGAGACGGTCTCGTTGATCTCCAGCAGGCGGACGTTCGAATAACCGGCGGCAGACGCGTATTCGCGGGCCTGCTCGGTGGCCTGCCTGACCGCAGCCTTGCGCGCCTGGGCGAGCGCGCCCTTGTTGTCTTCGAGCGCGAATTCAGGGCCGTTGATGTCGGTGGCGCCGGCGGCGACCAGCGCATCGAGCAGCCGTCCGGCGTCATCGACCTTGCGCAGGATCACATTGACCCGGTTCGAAGCCATGTAACCGCGGAACACCGCGCGCTGCTCGCGCTCGCTGTACTCGTTCTGCGCGAACAGCTGGATGCCGCTGGTCTGGATATCGTCCTCGGCGATGCCCAGCGTCTTGATCCGCGCGATCACGGCGGTCATCTGCTCGGCATTGAGCCGCATCGCTTCGATCGCGGTCGGCGCGATCCGGGTCACGCCGGTGCTGATCGTCGCGATGTCGGGCTTGGCCTTGACGCTTTCGGTGACCGTCAGCTCGACCACCGGGCCAGTGACTGGAATCTGGATTTCAGCCGCCGCGATCGGCGTGGCGAGGATCGAAGCGGCAAAGAGGGGAACTGCATAGCGAAACATAGGATTCTCCGTTTCAGGAATGGGTGCTCACTGGACGCAGCAATCTTGCGCGAGCCTGAACTGTTCAGCTAATTCGTAAAATACCTGAACGGCTGGACGGTTCCCCGATCCGCCGCTACTGGCCCGCGCCATGGCCGAACCGCCGATCTTGAGCTGGGAAGGACTGGGACTGGTCCAGGGCAGCGGCTGGCTGTTCGGCAAGCCCGAGACCGGCGGGATCGACCTCCATATCGGCCCTCGCGACCGGCTGGCGCTGATCGGGCGCAACGGCGCGGGCAAGACCACACTGCTGCGACTGATCGACAACCGCATCGAAGCCGACCGCGGCAAGCGCACGATCGTGCCGGGTACCAGGGTCGTGTTGCTCGAACAGGATCCCGATTTCGCCGGCTTCGAAACGCTGATGGATTTCGCGCTGTCCGGGCCGGATGCCCCGGCGCGTCACGAAATCGAGGCAATTGCCGGCCAGCTCGGGATCGACATGGCGAGACCCGCCGCCAGCGCTTCGGGCGGCGAGCGGCGCCGTGCCGCGCTCTCCCGTGCGTTGGCGAGCGATCCGCAAGTGCTGTTGCTCGACGAGCCGACCAACCATCTCGACCTCGCGGCGATCGCGTGGCTTGAGGATTGGCTAAACCGCTACAAAGGCGCGTTCATCGTGATTTCGCACGATCGCACCTTCCTCACCCGGCTGACCCGCGCGACCCTATGGCTCGACCGTGGCAGCCTGCGGCGCAAGGAGATCGGCTTCGGCGGCTACGAGGCATGGGAAGAAGCGGTCTATGCCGAGGAAGCCCGCGCGGCAGAGAAGCTCGACGCAAAGCTCAAGCTCGAAGCCCACTGGCTCGAACGCGGGGTTACCGCGCGGCGCAAGCGCAACCAGGGGCGGCTCGAGAAGCTCTGGGAAATGCGTGCCCAGCGCGCGGCGATGCTCAATCCCGCGGGCGCGGCGAAGCTCGCGCTCAAGAGCGACGAGACCAAGACCAAGTCGGTGATCGTCGCCGAGAATGTGACTAAGCGTTACCCTCTTTCCCCGTTTGCTTCGAGCGTAGTCGAGAAGCGTGGGACAGGTGTCTCGACTACGCTCGACACAAACGTAGGTGCTAAGGAATACCGCACCATCATCCGTGATTTCACCTTCCGCATCCAGCGCGGCGACCGGATCGGCGTGGTCGGCGCCAACGGCGCGGGCAAGACCACCTTGCTCAAGCTCCTAACCGGCGAGATCGCGCCCGACGAGGGCGAGGTGACGCTCTCGAAAACCCTCACCGGGATCATGATCGACCAGCAACGCAGCCTGATGAGCCCGGACAAGACCGTGCGCCAGGTGCTGGCCGAAGGCGGCGACTGGATCGACGTGCGCGGCTTCCGCAAACATGTGCAGGGCTATCTCAAGGAGTTCCTGTTCGATCCGGCGATTGCCGACATGAAAATCGGCGTGCTTTCGGGCGGCGAGCGTTCGCGGCTGCTGCTGGCACGCGAGTTCGCCCGCAAGTCGAACCTCTTGGTGCTCGACGAGCCGACCAACGACCTCGACCTCGAAACCCTCGACCTGCTGCAGGAAGTGATCGCCGATTATGACGGCACGGTGCTGATCGTCAGCCACGACCGCGACTTCCTCGACCGCACGGTGACGGTGACATTGGGCCTCGACGGATCGGGTAAGGTCGATATCGTCGCCGGCGGCTATGCCGATTGGGAAGCGAAGCGCAGCATGCAGGCGGTCCCGCCTGCCAAGCCGAAGTCGGCAAAGACGGAAGCGGCAGCGCCTTCCCCTCCCTCTAAGAGCACCAAGCTCTCCTACAGGGACCAGCGCGATTTCGACCTCCTCCCGGCGCGAATCGATGAACTCGACAGGGCGATCGCGCGCGACGAAGCGGCGCTGTCCGATCCCGGCCTCTACATGCGCAACCGCGTGGAATTCGATCGCCTGACCGCTGCCCTTGCGATGGCGCGCGGCGAGAAGGAAACGGCCGAAACCCGCTGGCTGGCGCTCGCTGAAATGGTTGAGGAATAGTACTCGCACCCCCGCCGTGGGCTTCAAAACCCGACTCAAAAAACCCCGAAAATTCAATGGTCGGAGCTTAAACTTCGATTAACCTTCTAAATGTAGCTTGTTTATTCACAAGAAGACTTGAGGTCGTTTCACACTACTCAATATGGGGGATAGCGACCATGTCTGCACTACCCAAGAATCTGCAAGCATTGCTGCAGCCGAGTGAAAGTGAAGCTCTGCCCGACCGGCGCAACGCCCCGCGGTTCGCGCTGCTGTTCCAGGCCGCCAAGCTGATTTCGCAATCCGGGGAGACCCTATGCGTCGTCCACGATGCCTCGTCAGACGGGGTCAGGGTCCGTCACTTCGGCCATCTGCCCGAAGGCACCTTTCTCCATTTCGAACTGGCCAACGGGGAAGTGTTCCCGGTCCAGGCGGTCTGGCAGGATGAGACCTATATCGGGCTCAAGTTCCCCGACGAAGTTGATCTAGAGCGGCTGGTGAAGCTGGCCCGCGGCGGATACGACCGCCGTCAGCTACGGGTCAACACCCTGCTCGAAGGCTCGGTCAGCACCGGTTCGGACGTGCACTGCATGACGGTGCGCAACATCTCGCAGCAGGGCGCCTGCATCGATTGCCGCGAAGACATGGCGATCGGGCAGGAACTCGTCATCGAGACCGACGCGATCGAGCCGACCAAGGCGAAGGTCCGCTGGCGGATCTCGACGATTTACGGCCTGGTCTTCGACGAGCCGCTGAGCTGCGAACACCTCGCGGAGATCGTCGCCGACGCCAGGTGGCACGTTTAGAGCCTAACCCTTCACCTTCGCGATCCACGCATCGACCTGTTGTTCGAGCAGCGCCAGCGGCATCACGCCTTGCTTGAGGATTTCGTGGAACTGCCTGAGGTCGAAGCGATCGCCCAGCTGGGCCTGCGCCTTGGTGCGCTGCGCGGCCCACACGTTCTGCCCGATCTTGTAGCTGCACGCCTGCCCCGGAGAGGCGCAATAGCGCTCGATCTCGCGCTGTGAGCGGGCGCGGGTAAATGCCACCGTATCGACGAGATATTGCGTCGCCCGCTCGCGGCTCCAGCGCTTGGCATGGAGCCCGGTATCGACCACCAGCCGCGCCGCGCGGAACAGCCAGCTTTGCAGCGCCCCGGCTTTTTCTAGGCCCGAGTAACCCCCGAGCTCCTCGGCGACCATTTCGGCATAGAGCGCCCAGCCCTCACCATAGGCCGAAAGCCAGTAGTTCTTGAGCAGCACCGGCAGGTCCTGGTCCTGCTGCAACAGGCTCAGATGCAGGTGATGGCCCGGGCTGCCTTCGTGCCAGGTGAGCGACGGCAGCGAATATTTCGGCCAGTCGCCGGTATCCTTGAGGTTGATCCAGTAGATCGCCGGGCGCGAGCCATCGAGCGAGGCGATGTTGTAATAGCCGTTCGAGGCGCCGTCCTGGATATCGACCGGCACCCGGCGGACTTCCAATGGCTGCGCCGGCAATGTGGCGAAGGCCTGCCCAAGCTTGGCGTCCATCGCCGCCATCCCGGCATTGATCGAGGCGATGAGTTCGGCGCGGCCCTCATCGGTATTGGCGAACAACTGGTCGGGCCTGGTATTGAGCTGGTTGAGCCGCTCGCCGACCGAGCCCTGGGTCAGTCCCGCACCGCGAAGGATCGTGTCGAGTTCGGCGCTGATCTCCGCGACTTGCCTCAGGCCGGTCTGGTGCACTTCCTCGGCCGAAATGTCGGAGGTGGTGAAATAGCGCAGCGCCTTGCGATAAATCTCGTCGCCGCGCGGCACCCGCCACACCCCGTCGCCGCGCCTTGTGCCCGGCTTGAGGCGGCCGACCAGCGCAAGCTGGCGGCGCAATGCAGGGAACACGTCTTTCTCGACGATCGCTGTCGCGCGCGCGGCCCAGTCGCCGGCGATGCCCTTCTCGGCGGTCCGGCGGGCGAGTGAGCCGACCATGCCGGTCTCGGCCGGCGCGGGTTCGAGCAATCCGCCGATCTGGCTTTCGACGAGGTCGAGCGACCACCGCGGCGCAAGGTAGCCGCGCGATGCATCGGCGCGCTGGGCCTCGCTCTGGTCGTCGAGCGCATAAGGAAACGCCGCCAGCCGTGCGAGATAGGCCTCGGCATCGTCCGCCGTTTCGATCGGATGGGTCGAATCGAGGAAATCGGGGATCGAGAAATAGGCCCCGTCCTGCTGGCTGAGGCGATAGGGCGCACCGACGAAGCTGACATCGAATTCATCGGAGACCAGCCGCTGTTCGAGCATGTCCTGCACCACCGCGCGGCGCACCTTCCAGGTCTCCGACAGGCCCGCAGGATCGATCGCGCGGATCTCGGCCAGTCGATTGCGCGCATGGAGCGAACCCGCCGCCTCTCCAGCCTTGCTGAAATCGCCGAGCCGCGAGCGCGCCCAGCTATACTCGGCCACATCGATGCCGAGCGAGGTCCGGCTCATCGGGCTCAATTGCATATCGCCTGCGAAGATGCGCTCGATAACCGCGCGCAACGCCTGATCGCCCGGCGATTGTGCGAAGGCCAGGTCCGGCCCCAGCGCCATTGCCAGCGCGGCCGCGCTGCTGCCGGCCATGAAGTGCCTGCGATCCATGTAGTGTCACCCCCGAGAGTTCAGTCCGGCGAGATGGTTGCACGGGAAACGGGATCGCTCAACCGCCGGAGTGCGGAATTTCGACCAAATGCCATCGCCGCCGGACCGGGGCCGCCCGGAACCGGAGGGCGCGCAGATCATTGAACAGACGGACGGGCTTCATCCGGGAGTTACGCGATGAGCCTTCTTGCCATCATCCTCGTGATCGTCGCCGTCGGCGCATTGCTGTGGCTGATCAACAGCTTCGTGCCGATGCACCCCACCATCCGGCGGGTGCTCAACGCTGTGGTCACGATCCTGCTGGTGCTCTGGCTGCTCGACGCATTCGGGCTGATCAACGTGCTGCAGCAGACGCGGATCGAGCCGGTCGCGTAGTTCAGTTGACCCGATAGAAATCCGCCACCCGATCGAGCGCGAGCTTGAGCACCAGCTTGCCGCTGCGTGCGGGCCATTCGAGCGCCTTCTCGGCGAAGGGCAGGCCTTCCCCCGCGCAGACCACGCGCCAGAGGATGTCGGCGAGCCCCCTGCCCGCCGCCGCGATGGCTCCGTCGAAACGCGCGCGCGCGGCGATCTGACGCTCGGTGGGAGTGAGGCCGGCCGCGCCTCCGCCCTTTATCCGTACCGGGTCCCAGCGCATGGTGATCGAGGGCGCGATACAGGCGCGCTCGTAATCGGCGCGCAGGCGCTCACCCGCATCGAACAGCCGGTCGTCGAGGTGGCCGCGCGCATGGAGCCACGAGAGCGGACTTTCGGCGAGGTTGACGGTGACGCTGCGGCGGCGCTTCGCCACGCCGCCCGACCTGCGCGGCCCTTCCTCGGTCAGTTCGCGTTCGACCAACTGCTGTTTCATGGGGGCTCCTGTGCAAACTGCGGACAAGCCCCTTGCCAAGCGCGCGCTAGTGTAGGAAAGCGAAAAAGAACCGATTTGGTTATCGGGAGCGCGCGCACATGATCAATCGCATCCGCGACATCCGCAAGCAGAAGGGCATGACGCTGGCCGACGTGGCCGCTGCCTGCCGCCCGCCGACCACTGCCCAGACCATCGGCAGGCTCGAAACCGGCATGCGCAACCTCTCGCTGGTTTGGATGAACCGCATCGCCGCCGCGCTCGAGGTCGAGCCCGAACTGCTGGTGCGCGGCGAACAAGCCGCCCAGCCGCAAGTGGTGGCGCGGCTGACCGATGCCGGGGCCGAGGCGCTTCCCGCGCCGCGCGACGCGCTGCTCCCGACCGAGCTCGAATCCGGCGCGCCGCTACTTTGCCTCGCGATCGAGACCAGCGCGGGCGAATACCGCGCGGGCGACCAGTTGTGGCTGCGCCGGCATCCGGTCGAGGACGCGCCGAAGATGATCAACCGCGACGTGCTGGCGCCGCGCAAGGGCGGGCGTTTCGCCTTCGGGCGTCTGATCGACCGGCAGGGCGCATTGGTCGGGCTGCTGCCACCGGGGACCGGCCAGCGCCAGATCGTGATCGACGGTCCCGAATGGCTGGCGGTGGCGGAAATGCTGGTGCGGAAATTGTAGGCGTGGCGAAGCGCCGCGTCCTCTCCATCTCGACGCTTTACCCGAATGCCGCCACCCCGCGCTTCGGCACCTTCGTCGCGCGCAGCATCGAGGCGCTGGCGGCGCGCGGCGATTGGGAAGTGACCTTGGTCAACCCGATCGGGGTGCCTCCACTGAGGTTCGGTCGATACGCCGCGCTGGCAAAGGCGGCAGTGAGTGGGAGGGAGAACGGGGTCGCGGTCCACCGTCCGTTGTTCCCGATCGTCCCCGGCCTCAGCGCGCGCTGGAACGCCGGTTTGATCGCGCGCGCGGTGCTCCCCCTCGCCCGCAGGCTCCATGCCGAGGCGCCACTCGACTTGGTCGATGCGCAGTTCTTCTTCCCTGACGGCCCCGCCGCCGCGGCAGTCGCGCGCGACCTTGGCCTGCAGCTGTCGATCAAGGCGCGCGGGGCGGATATCCAGTTTTGGGGGCAGAAGCTGTGGGCGCAGCGGCAGATGCTGGCGGCGGGCGAGCAGGCCGCCGGACTGCTTGCGGTGTCCGAAGCGCTGGCGGATGACATGGCGGCGCTCGGCCTGGAGCGCGACAAGATCACCATTCATTATACCGGGCTCGACCATACACGTTTCTATCCGCGCGACCGGAACGCGATGCGCCGGAAGTTCACCGAACATAATCTGATTGAACTCGAACCTGACGAACGCGTGTTGATTTCGGTCGGCGCGCTTATCCCGCGCAAGGGACAGATTTTGGTGATCGAGGCGTTGCGCCAACTTCCGCGCACAGTGCTGGCGTTCGTGGGTGACGGACCCGATCTGGGAGAATTGGCACTAACCGCCAAAGAGCTGGGTGTGGCCGAGCAGGTGCATTTCTGCCTGACGGTGGACCATGAAGTACTTCCCGAATTACTCTCGGCTGCGGACGCGATGGTGCTGCCCGCCGCGAGCGAGGGCCTTGCCAATGCCTGGGTCGAAGCGCTCGCCTGCGGCATACCGCTGGTGATCGCCGATGCTGGCGGCGCGCGCGAAGTGGTGACGGATGCGAGCGCGGGTCGGATAGTGGATCGCAATCCCGCCGCGATTGCCGCCGCCGTGCAGGACCTGCTCGCCAACCCGCCCGCGCCCGAAGCGGTCGCCGGCCATGCCGCGAGGTTCAGTTGGGAAGCCAATGCCGAAGCGCTGGCGGGGTATTATGAGAGACTGATCGGACGCTAAGCCTCCCCCCGCGCCACCTTTTCCTGCCGGTCGATCGCGCTTTCGCTGGGCACAAAGCTGTCCGACTTGACCCCCAGCCAGACCAGGATCGGCGCGGCCATGTAGATCGAGCTGTAGGTGCCGACGAAGATGCCGAGCGTGATCGCCGCGGTGAAGCCGAAGATCACGTCCGGCCCCAGGACCAGCAGTGCAACCAGCGTGATCAGCAGCGAGGTCGAGGTCACGACGGTGCGCGACAGGGTTTCGTTGACCGACAGGTCGAGCAATTCGGGCAGCGGCATCTTGCGGAATTTCTTCAGATTCTCGCGGATGCGGTCGTAGATCACGATCGTATCGTTGAGCGAATAGCCGATCAGGGTGAGCAGCGCGGCGACGATGTTGAGATCGAACTCCATCCCCGTGACCGCGAACAGGCCGAGCGTCAGGGTCACGTCGTGAACCAGCGCGAACAGCGCGCCGACCCCGAACTGCCATTCGAACCGCACCCAGATGTAGATCGAGATGCCGATCGAGGCGAGGAACAGTGCAAGCATCCCGGTTTCGAACAATTCGTCCGAAACCTTGCCCGAAACCGAATCGACGCCGTCGATCCGGGCGTCGGGATGCGCGGCCTGGACCGTTTCGGTGATCCTCGTCGCCATCGCAGCGGATATTGCCGGATCGCTCGCCGCCCCCGCGGGCAGCTTCATCCGGATCGAAACCTGGTTGTCCTCGCCGACCTGCTGGATGATCGGCTCGCCATAGCCGAGCGCGTCGATTTCCTCTCGCAGTTCGGCGATCGGGGCCACTTGTTCCTCGACAAAGGTGACGCGGACCAATTGCCCGCCGACGAAATCGACCCCGAAATTGAGCCCCTTGGTGAACACCAGCGCTAGGCTGGCCGCCATCAGCAGAAGGCTGACCGCGTAGAACGGCACCCGCCAGCGCAGGAAGCGGATGTTGGTGTCGTCGGGAATGAGCTTGAGCAGTTTCATCGCCAGTGTCCCTTACAACACGATATCGTTGGGCCGCGCGCGGCGCAGCCAGCCGGCGGCCCACATCCTTGTGAGCGTGACGGCGGTGAACACCGAAGTCGCGATGCCGATCATCAGCACCACCGCGAAACCGCGTACCGGTCCCGAGCCAAAGGCGAACATCAGCACCGCCGCGATCACGTTGGTGATATTGGCGTCGAAGATCGCGCGGCTGGCTTCCTGGTAACCGTGTTCGACCGCGGCGATCACCTTGCGCCCGCGCTTGCGCTCTTCACGGATGCGCTCGTTGATCAGCACGTTGGCATCGACCGCCGCGCCGATGGTGAGCACGAAGCCGGCGATGCCGGGCAGGGTCAGCGTGGTGTTGGCCACCGCCATGATCCCCAGGATCATCAGGAAATTGAGCACCAGCGCGACGCAGGCATAGATCCCGAAGCGGCCATAGGTGACGATGATGAACAGCATCAGCGCCAGCGTGCCGACGACAAAGGCAATGGTGCCCTTCTCGATCGAATCCGCGCCCAGCTCGGCGCTGATATTGCTTTCGTCGACCACCTTGAGTTCGACCGGGAGCGCGCCCGATTGCAGCGAGATCGCCAGCTCTGTCGCCGCCTCGGTCGTGAACCCGCCCGAGATCTGTGCTTGCCCGGAAAGGATCGGCTGGAGGATGTTGGGTGCCGAGAGCACCTGCCCGTCGAGGATCATCGCGAAGGGCTTGCCGACATTGTCCTGCGTCAGCCGCGCGAACCGCGCCCCGCCCTGCTGGTCGAATACGATGTCCACCACCGGTTCGTTGGTCTGGGGGTCGAAACCCGGCTTCGCGCTGGTAAGCGAATTGCCCCGAATCCCGCCAAGCCGCTTGACCGCGATCTGCGAGCCCTCGAAGTCGCTGCCCGGCGCATAGGGCACGATCTCGCTGCCCGGCGGGGCGATGCCCTGTTCGATATCGGAGGCGAGCGCGGTGGTATCGACCAGCTTGAATTCGAGTTCGGCGGTCTGCCCAAGCAGCCGCTTGAGCTCTTCCGGGTCTTCGAGGCCCGGGACCTGGACGACGATACGGGTGTCGCCTTCTCGGATGATGGTCGGCTCGCGGGTGCCGATCGCATCGATGCGGCGTTCGATCACCTGGCGGGCGGATTCCATCGCGGTGTCGAGCGCGGCGGCAAGGCCCGTCTGGGTCGGGGTCAGTACGATCCGGCTGGTATCGACCACCTCGAGCTCCCAGTCGCGGGTAATCCCGGTACCGAGCAGCGGCAGGACCGCCTCGCGCGCTGCATCGACCCGCGTGGGATCGTCGAGCAGGAAGCTCAGCCGCCCGCCCGCAGTCGACATATCGCCGAATTCGATCCGTGGATCTGCCCGGCGCAACGCCGCCTGGACCGATTCCTCCATCGCTGTGATCCGCTGGCGCTCGACCTCGCCCCGGTCCGCCTCCAGCAATATGTAACTGCCGCCGGCAAGGTCGAGCCCGAGATTGACCTCGCCGGGGCTGGGCAGTTGCGCAGGCCACGCATAGCCGGAAATCGAAACGATCGAAGGGATCGCCGCAACCGCGCAGGCAAGCGTGATGAGCCACAGGCTGAAACGCTTGAAGAAGGGAAAATCGAGCATCGCGGTGACCGTCGCCTCAGTCGTTGGCCGCGGGGCCGCCGGGCGGGACGATGTCGGTGATGGTGTGCTTAACCGCCTTCACCCGCACGCCCTGGGCCAGTTCGATCTCGGCGTAATTGTCGTCGACCTTGGTGACCTTGCCGACAAGCCCGCCGCCGGTAACGACCTGGTCGCCCTTCTTGACGCTGGCGATCTTGGCCTGGTGCTCTTTCTGCCGCTTCATCTGCGGGCGGATCAGCAGGAACCAGAAGATCAGCACCATGCCGATCAGCGGCAGGAAGCTGAGCCAGCCCGGCTGGGCGTTCGCGCCCGCGGCGGCGGAAAGGAAGTTCAGCATCAGGCAGCCCTCATTGCGGTTGTTATCGCGGTCAGGTGGAAGGCGCGCGCCGCCTTTTCAACCCCCGCCGCTAAGCGGGTGGGCGACTAGCAGCAATGCAGGGGGCTGGCAATTCGAGCGGCGGCTTGCGCAGCCGGGAGCGCTTGCCTATAGGGCGCGGCTCCACGGTCGGGACGTAGCGCAGCCTGGTAGCGCATCACACTGGGGGTGTGGGGGTCGCAGGTTCGAATCCTGTCGTCCCGACCAGTGGAAGTTTCGAGTCCCTATCTGCCCTACCGCTCCGCTGCTTGAGGGCATTGCACTTATCAGGCGATGCGGTTCTCGATCGCCCCGATCCCATCCACCTCGCAGCGCACCACGTCGCCGGCTTGCAGGAACTGCGGCGGGTCCATTGCCATGCCGACGCCTTCGGGGGTGCCCGTCGCCAGCAAATCGCCCGGTTCGAGGGTGAAGGCGGTCGAGAGATATTCGATCTGCTCGGCGACGCTGAAGCTCATGTCCGAGGTGTTCGACGACTGGCGCAATTCGCCGTTGACGAAGCTGCGCAGCGGCAGCGCCTGCGGGTCCGGAATCTCGTCGGCGGTGACGATCCATGGGCCGATCGGACCTTGCGTATCGAAGCTCTTGCCCATGGTGAAGGTGGGTGAGTGCTTCTGCCAGTCGCGCGCCGAAACATCGTTGGCGACCATGTAGCCGAACACGTGGGAGAGGGCGTCGGCGGCGGAAACCCCCTTGGCCGTGCGGCCGATCACCACAGCCAGCTCGACCTCGTAATCCACCCGCCGCGACACGCCGGGGTCGATGTCGCCAGAGGGATCGTTGATGCAGGTGGTCTGCTTGTTGAACCAGTACTGGTATTGCGGGCGCTCGGCATGGCCCATCTCGGCGACGTGCTTGGCGTAATTCATCCCGATCGCGAGGTATTTGCCCGGGCGCAACGGGGCGAGCAGGCGGACGTCGGCGAGTTGGTGATGCAGCGCGACACCATCGGTTGCGGCACGGATCTGCGCCAGCGCCGCCTCGCCGCCAGCAATCAGAGCGAACATGTCGGGGAAATCACAGCCCACCGCGGACAGGCTGACGATGCCATCCCCTACCACAACGCCGAGTTCCGGCCCCTGCCCCGCATCGTACCGCGCGATCTTCATTTCCGCCGCCCTTTCATCGCCTGATGGAACGCCTCTACGCGCTCGCACCGGGCGCGCAAAGAGACGAAATGGCACATTCCATTTTCCTACACGAACCGTTTTGGATATTTTCGATGTTTTCCCCAACCCCGGAGCTTCCAATGTCCATCATCCCCGCCCTGATCGGCCCGATCGCCAGCATCATCGACAAGATCATCCCCGACCGGGAAGCGCGCGAAAAGGCCAAGCTCGAACTGCTCAAACTCGAGGGGTCGCAGGAAATGGCGCTGGTCGACGCCCAGCTATCGGCGATCGTCGCCGAGGCAAACAGCAAGGACCCGTGGACCAGCCGCGCCCGCCCGAGCTTCCTTTACGTGATGTACGCGCTGCTGTTGTGGGCGCTGCCGATGGGCGTGCTATCGGCCTTCCGCCCCGACCTGGCGCGCGACATCGCGGGAGGCATGAATTCCTACCTCAACGGCTTGCCCGAGCCGCTCTACATGCTCTTCGGCACCGGCTATCTCGGCTACACCGCCGCGCGGCAGTGGGGCAAGGTCAGGGGCGTCGAGAAGTGATCCCCGGAGCAGGAACCCCGGGGTGTCGCGTCAGAACCCGAGGACGAGGAACACCGAGGGGCCGCTGAACTCGTAGGTCAGCCGGCCGACATAGTCTTCCTTGGTGACGTCGAGCCGGTAATCCACCAGCCGATAGCTCACCCCGACGCCGACATTCTCCAACACCCGATAGGCCAGCTTGGCCTGGAGGTTGGTCAGGCGTCCGTCATAGTCACCGACCTTGAGCGAAAGCCAGTCGATACTGCCGCCAAGTTCGAGGCCGGGGGCGACCTCGATATTCGCGTAAGCGCCGATCGTCGGCAGCGGCGCCAACACTTCGCGCCGGCGCGATTCGAACGAGGCCGCCTGGTTGCCCACGGTGCCCTCACCCTCGAGCGCGATCGCAAAGTCTGTCGCATGCAGGCCGAGCGCCGCACCGACTTCGACTTGCTCCGTACGGTAGAACGACCAACCCACGACAAAGCGGAAAACGTCCGAATCGAACTCGCTCGTCAGTTCGGCGGCGACCGGGTAGGTCACGTCGTCGAAGACGATTTCGCGCGCAGAGGTGACCGTACCGCTGCGGTTCAGCGAAAAGTACTCGGCAGCGAGCCGCCAGCTGTGGCTGAGCCGCGCGCCCGCTGAGAACGAAGGCAGCGCCTCGCCTTTTTCAAGGTTCAGATCGTCTTCGAAATCGACTCTCGTGCCGACTGTGTCATCGGTCACTGACGATACCTGCACCGTCGAATCGACGTTCGGCCAATAGAAATCGGCTTCCACCCAGAAATTGTCGTTGAGACCCTGAGCAGCGGCGGGTGCGCTATAAAGGGCCGCGCCCGTGAGAAGGATTGCAACCGGCAAGCGTGTCAGTTTCATAACGGGCGACTCCAAGCCTAAGGTCGTTGTGTGCTGTATCGGGAACCCCCCGATAGGAAGATGCAGCGCACAATCTAGCGGTTTTTTCCAGTAATGACAGTCGGATTTTGCGCTTGTCCCCCCTTACCGCTAAGCGTGTTGCATGCCTGCCAACACCATCTATGTCCTCAACGGCCCCAACCTCAACCTGCTCGGCCTGCGCGAGCCGGAAATCTACGGGCGCGACACGCTCGACGATATCGCCGGGATGCTCGAGGACCGCGCACGTGAACTGGGGCTAGAGATCGACATGCGCCAGTCGAACCATGAGGGGCACCTGATCGACTGGATGCATGAGGCCCAGGCCGAGGGCGCGAAGGCCGTGATCGTCAATCCCGGGGCCTATACCCATACCAGTATCGCACTGCTCGACGCGGCGAGGTCTATCCGCACCCCGGTGATCGAAGTGCATTTGTCGGACCCGCTGAAGCGCGAGGAATTTCGCCATGTCTCGTATATCGGGATGGCGGCGGTGAAATCGATCACCGGGCTTGGGTCCAGGGGCTATCTCGCCGCGCTCGACTTCGCCGCGGAACTCTAAACCCTTGCCAGCCCGCGTTTCGCTGCCCATAGCGCCGGGAAAGGGTCACCCAAGAGGACTTTGATGGGCGATAGCAAAGGCGCTTCGAGCCGTAAGGGCCCGATGAATGTCGATACCAAGATGATCCGCGAACTGGCGGGACTGCTGTCCGAAACCGGCCTGTTCGAGATCGAGGTCGAGGACGAGGGCCGCCGCATCCGCGTGGCTCGTGGGCCAAGCGGGAGCGCGGTTGCCACGGCGCCAGCTGTCGTTGCAGCCGCCGCGCCGGCGCCCGCAGCCCAGGGCGGCGAAGCTCCTGCCGCCGCGAGTGCTCCCGATCATGCCAATGCGATCAAGTCGCCGATGGTCGGCACGGTCTATCTCTCGGCCGAGCCCGGCGCGGCGCCGCTGGTCAAAATCGGCGACAGCGTCAAGGCCGGCGACACCGTGCTGATCGTCGAGGCGATGAAGGTGATGAACCCGATCACCACGCCCAATGGCGGTACGGTCAAGGCGATCCTGGTCGAGAACGCCCAGCCGGTCGAATACGACCAGCCGCTGATCGTGATCGCGTAAGCCGTCACCATGGGCATTTCCCGCATCCTCATCGCCAATCGCGGCGAGATCGCGCTCCGCATCCACCGCGCCGCGCACGAAATGGGCATCGAAACGGTCGCTGTGCATTCCACCGCCGATGCCGATGCGATGCATGTGCGGCTGGCCGACCACGCCGTGTGCATCGGCCCGCCGCCCGCGTCCGAAAGCTACCTCAACGTCGCGGCGATCATCTCGGCGGCCGAAATCTCAGGCGCCGACGCGATCCATCCCGGCTACGGCTTCCTCTCCGAAAACGCCAAGTTCGCCGAGATCGTAGAAGCGCACGATATCGTCTGGATCGGCCCCAAGCCCGAGCATATCCGCACCATGGGCGACAAGGTCGAGGCCAAGCGCAGCGCCGGCGCGCTCGGCCTGCCGCTGGTCCCGGGCAGCGACGGCGCGATCAACGATCCCAAGGAAGCCGCGAAAATCGCCGAGAAGATCGGCTATCCGGTGATCATCAAGGCCGCGTCCGGCGGCGGCGGGCGCGGGATGAAGGTGTGCGAAAGCCCCGACCAGCTCGCCACTTTGATGTCGCAGGCCGGGAGCGAGGCCAAGGCCGCGTTCGGCGACGACACCGTCTATCTCGAGAAATATCTCGGCAACCCGCGGCATATCGAATTCCAGGTGTTCGGCGACGGCAAGGGCAATGCGATCCATCTCGGCGAGCGCGACTGTTCGCTCCAGCGGCGCCACCAGAAGGTGCTCGAGGAAGCGCCCTCCCCGGTGCTCACCCCCGCCGATCGCGAGCGCATGGGCGGCATCGTCGCGAAAGCGATGGCCGACATGGGCTATCGCGGCGCGGGCACGATCGAATTCCTGTGGGAAGACGGCGAGTTCTACTTCATCGAGATGAACACGCGCCTGCAGGTCGAACATCCGGTTACCGAAGCGATCACCGGGGTCGATCTGGTGCGCGAACAGATCCGCATTGCCGAGGGCAAGCCGCTGTCGGTCCGGCAGGAAGACCTCGAGTTCAAGGGCCACTCGATCGAGTGCCGGATCAATGCCGAGGATCCCTTCACCTTCGCGCCCTCGCCGGGCAAGGTCACCGCCTACCATGCCGCGGGCGGGATGCATGTACGGGTCGATAGCGGGCTCTATGCCGGCTATTCGATCCCGCCATACTACGATTCGATGATCGCCAAGCTGATCGTCTATGGCCGCACCCGCGAAGGCTGCATCATGCGGCTGAAGCGGGCGTTGCAGGAAATGGTCATCGAAGGGGTCAAGACCTCGATCCCGCTGCACGAGACGCTGCTCCAGCAGCCCGATATCCTCGACGGCAATTACTCGATCAAATGGCTCGAGGAATGGCTGGCGAAACGGCAGGGGTGAGTTCGTCCCGCCGCAAGCAGCATTGACCGCGGCGAATATCGCAAGTTACAACCAGCCCATGGGTCAGAGCCGCCCGCTCCAGGCGGCCGTGGGAGGAAGTCACCATGCGCTGTTCGACGATCGTGGCGATTGCATTGTCCGCCATTCCGGTTGCGGCTTTCGCGGAAGACCCGCAATGGGGCTATTACCAGGACGATGAGATCACCAAGGGCCTGCTCCAGGCCACGGTCGTGGCCAAGGACGGCGAGCAGCTGACCTTCAAATGCGAAAAGAAGGGCAAGGGGCAGGTCGTCGCGGTGCTGTTCTCTACCCGGGCGTTTGCCCCGCCACGCAACAATTATTCGATGCGCACGGTGATCGTGCAGGTCGACGATGGCCGCGCCATGGATGAGCGCTGGCGCTATTTCGGCCAGACCGTGACCGCGGTCGACATGAAGAACGAACGTTCGCTGACCGGCCTGATCGGAGAGATGGAAAAGGGCAACGAACTGCATCTTCGGGTCAATCCCGAGAATGCCAGTCAGTATGAGATCACTTTTCCGGTCGCAGGCACGCGCGAGGCGCTCACACGCGTTTACGAGAGCTGCGGCGACAAATATCCAATCGAAGCCCCCGCCCCTTAGGATCGGCAGCCGTCGGAATACAATCCAGGCACCGGGAACCGACGTCCGTCGGCATGGGTCACGCTGAGCGCGCGCATCGTCCGCGTGCCGTCGAGCGAGGGCACCCCTTCGATTGTCACCAAGTCGCCTTGCACCAAGGTGTCGCGCGACCAGCCGCACGTCCTCAGCGCATTCGCTGAATGGGTTTCGACCTTCCACCGGACTACGCTGCCTTGAGCATCGGTCATGTCGAGCCAGATCTCGGAAAATGAACTGAGCCACTTAAATGAGACGACGCTGCCGGTAATTGTGACACGCTTGCTCACATCAAAGTAATCCTGGATCCGATATGTTCCATATTGTGCACTGGCCGCCACCGGCAGAAGCCCGGCCAGCGCAGCCGCGGCGATCAGAGTACGTATCTGCATGAAAAGACTCCAGACTTTCCAGAACGCTAGCACCCGTTCAAGCGCTCCGTAAAGCCGCTAATCCAGCGGTACGCCGGGCACCTGCTTGGCGGTGCGGATGGTGAGGCTGGTCTTGACGCTCGCGACATTGGGCGCGGGGGTGAGCTTGCTGGTCAGGAACTCCTGGAAGCCCTGCAAATCCTTGCTGACGATCTTGAGGATGAAATCGATTTCGCCGTTGAGCATGTGGCATTCGCGCACTTCGGGCAGGCCTTTGACATGTGATTCGAAGGCCCGGAGATCGTCCTCCGCCTGGCTCTTGAGGCTGACCATGGCGAACACGGTGATGGTGAAGCCCAATTTCGCCGCGTCGACATCGGCATGGTAGCCGCGGATCACGCCGGCTTCCTCGAGCGCGCGTACCCG
>Ga0315910_10000722_pt1 | contig 31895 bp, 27 predicted proteins | sample EdamamesoilMG_FD_204470 | JGI IMG/M metagenome (GOLD analysis project Ga0315910, IMG submission 204470) | Garden soil microbial communities collected in Santa Monica, California, United States - Edamame soil | ecosystem: Environmental > Terrestrial > Soil > Garden | place: USA: California... | reverse complement strand
CCTGGCTATACTTCCGTACGTTGGTGATTCTTTGAAGTAATTCGTTAACCTTTAAAGCACAACACGACCATGGAAGTGATTTTGAAACAAGACGTAACAGGGCTTGGCTATAAAAACGATATCGTAAAAGTAAAGGCTGGATATGGAAACAACTACCTGATTCCAAATGGCTTTGCGCTAATCGCCAACGAGTCCAACAAGAAATTAACACAAGAGAACATTCGCCAGGCCGCTCACAAGGCTGCTAAAATCAAACAAGATGCGGAAGCACTTGCTGCCAAGATTGGTGAATTTACCGTTGAACTCGGAGCTAAAGCTGGCGAATCCGGAAAAATCTTTGGCGCTGTAACAGCCCTTCAGATTGCCGATGCGCTTAAAGCTAAAGGCTTTGATGTAGACCGTAAGAAAGTTGTTCTGAAGGAAAGCCCGAAGCAACTCGGTACCTACAATGTTACCCTCGATCTTCACAAAGAAGTGAAGCACGAAATTAAGGTAAACGTTGTAGCGGAGTAATTCTGGAAACAGAATGTAGGCTATAGAATTTGGTATTTTGGAAGGCTGTCTTAAACGGACAGCCTTCTCTGTTTTTAAGCCATCAAGCCAATCTCAACCCACCCGATTCTAAATTCTAACTCCGAAATGCTCTATTCTCTTTCGTATTCCCAATCCTCACTCGTTTGCAATAATTTTTATTGCAAAGCAGGGTAATAGTAATTTAACAGATGGGTACTTTAGATTTAACGTGAATCTTCTGCCTATGCTAACCTCCGAGCTTTTCCAACACTATGGTGTCAATCAAAACATCTGGGATGAAATGTTCGGGAATGACCAGGTACGACAGCATTATCAGAACATCGCACACTTCCTGCTCACCATTCCAACGGAAGACCTAACCAAAAAGGAAGAACTCGCCAAGCGACTCTTTATGAGCCAGGGCATCACCTTTACGGTGTACTCCAGCGGTGAAGGAATCGAAAAGATCTTTCCATTCGATATCATTCCGCGCATTATCACAGCAGCCGAGTGGGACTTTATTGATCGCGGTATCAAACAGCGGCTTCGGGCGCTTAATCTTTTTCTGAAAGACGTTTATCACGAACAGTTTATCCTGAAAGATGGCGTAGTACCGGTAGACCTGGTGTACTCGTGTCCGCACTACCTGCGCGAAATGCAAGGTGTGAATGTGCCCCACGATATCTACGTGCACATTGCCGGCATTGACCTTATTCGCGATTACGATGGAACATTCTATGTACTGGAAGATAATCTCAGAACACCCTCGGGCGTTTCGTATATGATCGAGAACCGTGAAATCACGAAACGCATTTTCCCCGATCTCATTCCGCAGAATCATGTGCGGCCCGTTACACAGTACCCCAACATTCTGTACAAAAATCTCAAGGCACTTTCACCCCGCAACATACCCTCGCCCAACATTGTACTGCTGACACCCGGCATCTACAACTCGGCTTACTTTGAACATACTACCCTTGCCCGGTTGATGGGCATTGAACTTGTGGAGGGTCGCGACCTTGTAGTACAAAACCATCATGTTTACATGAAGACAACAGATGGTTTACAGCAAGTCGATGTTATCTATCGAAGAGTAGACGACAACTTTTTGGATCCGTTGGTTTTTGAGCCCTCCAGCGTACTGGGCGTATCCGGGTTACTATCAGCCTATCGAAAAGGTAATGTCGCTATCGTGAACTCAATTGGCAATGGCGTTGCCGATGATAAAGCTGTTTATGTGTACGTGCCGGAGATGATTCGCTACTACCTCAACGAAGAACCGATTCTTAAGAATGTGCCTACTTACCAACTCGCCAAACCTGAGGAGCGCGATCATGTGCTGAAAAATATCTCCAAAATGGTAGTAAAGAAAACAAATGAGTCAGGTGGTTATGGCATGCTGATGGGCCACGCGGCATCCGAACAAGAAATTGAAGCGTACAAAAAAGAAATTTTGAAAGATCCCCGTCAGTTTATAGCTCAACCCACGGTTAGCCTCTCCACAGCACCGTGTTATATGGATGGTAAAGTTCAACCGCGCAGAATTGACTTACGGCCCTTTGCCCTGTGTGGACCAAGTGGAATTGAAATTGTACCCGGAGGTTTAACACGTGTTGCCCTGCGCGAAGGATCACTCGTAGTAAATTCATCGCAGGGCGGTGGTAGTAAAGATACCTGGGTACTGGCCAATTAACCTTCAACAAAAATCAAGAAGATAAGAAATGCTAAGTCGTGTTGCTGATTCTCTGTACTGGATGTCGCGTTACATGGAACGCACCGACAGTATTTTGCGCATGTTAAAGATTAACTACTTGTCTTCACAGGACAACGTGGATGAATTCACCTGGCAGCCCGTACTGCGGATTTTCAGTAACATGGAAGAAGAGCAAATTGCGCAAATTGAAAGCAATGGACGCAAAGTATTGCAGTACATGGTGCTTGATCGCGACAATCCTAATTCTGTTTTCAACATGGTTACGCAGTCGCGCGAAAATGCGCGAGCCGTTCAAGACAACCTGACGAAAGAACTTTGGCAAAGCCTGAATGAATTTTATCATGTAGTGCGCGAGGACCGTTTACGGTACTCGCTTCAATATGAAGATCCGATTACGGTTTTGGATTCGCTCATCAAACAATGTATGCTCTACTATGGCATTTCCGACATTACCATGTTTCGGGGCGAAGGGTTGTGTTTTATGAACATCGGCAAATACCTGGAGCGCTCAATTCAGTCGGCCGATATTCTGGATATTAAATTCAGCAACCTTTCATACGATCTTGACAAGACAACCGACACTACGTATTGGAAGTACTTTCTGATGTCGGTATCCGGTCTTGCACTTTACCTGAAACGTTATCGGTCAGGCTTTGAAGCGCGCAACATTGTTGACCAGGTTTTATTCAATGTTGACTTCCCGCGATCGGTACTCTACTCCGTGAATCAATTACACCGTTATTTTGGAAGGCTGAAGAGCAGTGAAAATACAGAAGGCTATAACAAAGTTGACTTTCAACTTGGAAAACTCCGCAGTAAACTTCAGTATTCCGATGTGCAAAGTGTTTCAAGAATTGGTCTTCACCATTATCTTACAGAGATCGGAACCGACATTCAGGAGATCGGCCGAACCCTCAACCAGTATTATTTTGCTTACAGTTAATTCAACCCGCCATGCCCAAATTTAAAATCAGGCACATCACCCGATATATTTACGAAGATATGGTTCGCGACAGCGCGAGCCAGTTGATGCTCTACCCTATTATTGACAACTTTCAGGATGTGGAGTATCACACCATTGGCGTTACACAAAACGCGTACATCAGCATTCACACCGACTACTTTGGTAACTCCGTAGGTACGTTTACCAATGCACAGCCGCACCGTGAGCTTTCCATCGATTCGCAGGTAATTGTAGAAACCAGGCCACGCCCAATGCCCGTGGATGATCTGCCTATCGAAAAGCAATGGCAAGAACTCAATAACCTCAGGTATCAATTAGGAATTATCGATTACACAAAACCTGAACGCTTCAACGCATTGGCTGAAGTGGAGAAACTCATTGAAGAAGAAAAATGCAAAAACTGCTCACCGCTCGAATCAGCCAAGCATTTCAGCGAATACATCTACAAGTCATTTGAATACAAAAAGGGAATTACCACAGTTGAAACCACACTGGATGAAGTTTGGGATTTAAAATCGGGTGTGTGTCAGGATTTTGCGCACATGCTGTTGGTGATGCTCCGACTTACCGGTATTCCGGCTCGCTATGTAAGCGGTTACATTTGCCCGAATAAAAACGGTATGCGTGGCGAGGGTGCTACACACGCCTGGGTAGAAGCCTACATTCCCTTTTATGGATGGCTGGGACTCGACCCTACCAACAACTGCATCGTAAACGATTCGCATGTTCGATTGGCCGTAGGGAAAAATTTTTCGGATTGCTCGCCTGTTAAAGGTACCTATCGCGGTACCTCAAACCACACGCTTGATGTAGTGGTCACGGTGTCGTACGAAGATGGCCAAAAATTTACGGGCGAACTGGAAGTAGTACCTGCTGTTGAACCGGTAACCTCTACGTATAAAAATTCATTTCGCAGGCATCAGGAAATGCAGATTCAGCAGTAAAAGACAGAAGAATAGAATATAGTATTTAGTACCTAGTCTAAATACTATATTCTATTCTTCTTAAAACTTATAGCGCACAAAGGCTTCCATTGCTTCGTACTCGGCCAATCCAAGTGCGTTGTAAGCTTGTGCTGTGGCATGGTTACGATCTTCGGCACGCATCCAGAACTCGCGCTTGTCGCTTCCCGGAAACATAGCACTGTCTTTTTGTGATTGATGCTTGAATACCGCTCTGCGCTTGCGCATCAATTCATCCGGACTAAGGGGTACTGCCATTTCAATCTGATCGATGTCCCACTCCTGCCAGGCTCCGCGGTATAACCACACCCAGCAGTCTTTCATCCATTCCTTTTTCTTCAAACGATTAACAGCTTCCATTACGGCAGCAAGGCAAACACGGTGTGTACCATGCGGATCTGACAAATCACCGGCCGCATAAATCTGATGGGGCTTTATCTTTTCTAAAATATCCATGGTGATTTTAATATCCTCTTCGCTCAGGGGCTTTTTCTTCACAGCTCCAGTTTCGTAGAACGGCATGTCCATGAAGTGCATTTGCTCATCGGGAATACCCACGTAACGACCACCGGCTTTTGCTTCTCCCCTTCTGATCAGCCCTTTAATGGCTAATACCTCCGCGCTATCATTTTGTCCGGGACCTTTCTTCTTGATGGATTGCACTACCTTTTTATAAAATTTCTCACCGTCATCTTTACTCAACCCGAACTGCTCGTTGAAGTCGCGCACAAAGTCTGCGAAGCGAACAGCATCATCATCGAACACGGCAATGTTACCAGAGGTTTGATACGCCACGTGCACTTCGTGTCCCTGATCAACCAACCGAATGAAAGTACCCCCCATCGAGATCACATCATCGTCAGGGTGTGGCGAGAAAATAACAGCACGTTTCGGAAACGGCTTGGCACGCTCCGGCCGGTGGGCATCATCCGCATTTGGCTTTCCGCCTGGCCAGCCCGTGATAGTCTGCTGCAGATAGTTGAATACTTTAATGTTCACCTGATAGGCTGAACCAAACTCGGTTATAACATCGCCCATACCATGCTCCATATAATCATGGTTGGTTAACTTTAATACTGGTTTGTTCACTTGCTGACACAACCAAACTACCGCTTTGCGAATAAGTGTGTCGTTCCAATCAACACTATCAAGAGTCCACGGAGTTTTAATTCGCACCAGTTCGGAAGAGGCGGCATCATCCAACACCACCAGGCAGTTTGAATGCTTTTGCAAAAATGATGAAGGTATCTGATCGCTGACCGGGCCTTCAACCGCGCGCTTAATTACCTTAGCCTTTCCTTCGCCCCAGGCCATCATAATCACGCGCTTGGCCTTCATGATAGACCCAACCCCCATGGTAATGGCTTTGCGCGGAACATTCTCCTCACCAAAGAAATCGCTGGCTGCATCGATACGCGTTACCTGATCCAGTGTTACCAACCGCGTAAACGATTTCTCGGATGACCCCGGTTCGTTAAACCCAATGTGGCCGGTGCGACCGATACCCAATACCTGAATATCAATTCCACCGAGTTCATCAATTTTCTTTTCGTACTCCCGGCAGAAATCAGCCACCTTCTCTTTCGGTAATGTTCCATCCGGAATGTGGATGTTACTTTTCGGAATATCGATATGATTGAACAAATGCTCATTCATAAACCGAACATAACTCTGAAGGGCGTCCGGTTGCATGGGAAAATATTCGTCAAGGTTGAAGGTATAAACATGTTTGAAACTCAACCCCTCCTTCTTGTGCATCTTTACCAACTCAGCATAAACACGTGTAGGTGTTGATCCGGTAGCCAGGCCAAGTACGCAAGGTTTACCCTCAAGCTGACGGATCTTAATTAACGAGGCTATCTCCTTGGCTGCGAACTGAGAGGCTTCGTCTGAACTCTTGAAGATTTTTACCGGGATTTTTTCAAAGGCAGTAAGGTCGTTATTCATATTTTTGATTGTAGTTGAAGGATTTTATTTATGGAGTCAAAAATAGTCTAAAATGTGCGAAATTAGCAAGTGTTTGCGGTAACATAATTTTATGGACAGCTTTCGAACAAGTGTAAACCCCGGTGTGTCTACACACACACTTGGCCTTTCTGATCAAATACTCACAATCGGGTCTTGTTTTGCCGATTCTATTGGCTCCCGGCTTCAGCAAAACAAAATCAGTTGCTGCGCTAATCCGTATGGAGTTCTCTACAACCCCCTTTCCATTCACAAGGCAATTCGATATTCAATCTTCCAGGAATCGGCACCTCGACACACCTACCTGCAGCACGATGGCGTTTGTCTAAATTACGACTTTCACTCTGAGATTTCCGCCCTGCATTACGAAGAACTTGAAAAGCAACTAACACAAACTGTTGGCGCAACGCACGTTGCTTTACTGAATGCCTCCTTTATTGTACTTACATACGGAACAGCATGGGTGTACGAACGCAGCGATACGGGTGAAGTTGTAGCAAACTGCCACAAGCAACCGGCTCATCTTTTTCAAAAACGACTGCTCTCTCCAAAAGAAATTATTCGTTCGTTTGAAGCGTTGTATGGCAATCTTAAAAAAATCAATCCCCGTATTCGCATTATTCTGACATTAAGTCCCGTAAGGCATTTAAAAGATACCCTTGAACTGAATGCCGTAAGTAAAGCAACCCTGCGACTGGCTTGTTATACATTACAAACCCAGTTTGATGATGTTGAGTACTTTCCCGCTTACGAAATAGTAACAGACGATCTGCGCGATTACCGGTTTTATAAAACCGATATGATTCACCCCACCGAGCAAGCGGAAGATTATATCTGGGAAATGTTCATACAACGCTATGGCGATCAGCCGCTACGGAATTTTCTGAAAGAATGGAAATCTATTCAGGCGGCTCTCCATCACCGTCCCTTTCATCCTGCCACCACAGCGCATCAGAAATTTCTCCGTCAAACATTACAACGGCTTGAAGAACTAAAAGGCATTGTAAATGTTGAAGAGGAGATAACACGACTTAACGCACAACTTATCGATGACAACTAAAAAATCGAACAGGCTTATCCACGCTACCTCACCGTACTTGCTTCAACACGCTTACAATCCGGTTGACTGGCACGAATGGAGTACGGAAGCCTTGGAAAAAGCAAAGCAGGAAGATAAACCGATTCTTGTCAGCATTGGATACTCCTCTTGTCATTGGTGCCATGTAATGGAGCGCGAATCGTTCGAACACGACAACATCGCGGCCCTGATGAACGAGTTTTTCATTTGCATTAAAGTCGATCGCGAAGAACGGCCCGACATTGACCAGGTGTACATGGATGCTGTTCAGGCCCTGGGTGTAAATGGTGGCTGGCCGCTCAATGTATTTCTTACACCAGAACAAAAACCATTTTTTGGTGGCACTTACTTTTCGCCAGCAGGGTGGGTTCAGATTCTCCAAAATATTAATAAGGCTTTTCAGGTAAACCGAACGCAACTTGAAGAATCGGCCGAAGATTTACGGCTGCATTTACTTCGTTCGGATGTTGAGCGCTACAAGCAACAAACAGATGATGTGCCGGTGGCGCCCTTGTTTGAAACGATCTATCAACACCTGGAGAGTCGTTTTGATCGGGAATGGGGAGGACTTGACAAGACACCCAAATTCATCATGCCATCCGTTTGGTTGCTTCTTCTACGCTATTATTATGTATCAAAAAATGATGCTGCCCTTCATCACGTTCTATTCACACTAAAGAAAATCGCCATGGGCGGAATCTACGATCAGGTAGGTGGAGGTTTTGCCCGGTACTCCGTAGACAATCGTTGGTTTGCCCCTCACTTTGAAAAAATGCTGTACGACAATGCCCAACTGTTGAGCCTCTATGCTGAAGCCTATGCCATTACCAAAGACGAAGAGTTCAAGGTGATCCTTCAAGAAACCTTTCAGTGGCTTGAACGCGAAATGACCCATGATGAGGGTGGCTTTTACTCAGCCCTGGATGCCGACAGTGAAGGTGAAGAAGGTAAGTACTACGTGTGGACACAACACGAATGGAACAGTAGTGTAACAAAGGATGGAGATCTGCTGGCCAACTACTTCTGCCTTGAAGAAAAAGGTAATTGGGAACACGGAAACAAAATTTTGTGGCGCACCAAACCCAACCAGCAGATTCTTACCGAAAACAATATCTCAGCAGCATCGCTAGAAGACATCCTTCGGCAAGCAAAACAAGCGCTGCTAAATGTGCGTAACAAACGAACGAAACCGGGATTAGATGATAAGGTCATTACGAGCTGGAATGCCATGATGATTTCAGGATTAGTAGATGCGTATCGCAGCACCGGTGCTGAGGAGTTGCTGAACGCTGCCCTAAAAAATTTACAATTCCTTGAAAACAAGCTCATCGATCAGGTAACGGTATACCGCTCGTTCAAAGGTAAGCGATCAACGACTCAGGGATTTCTGGACGACTACGCCTACCTCATTCAAGCCTGCCTGCGTCTTTACCAGGTTACATTTCAGGAAGACCTCATCAGCCGCGCAGAAAAACTATTAGTATACACGCTCGAAAATTTCTATGATACAACCGATGGTTTCTTTTTTTATACGGCTATCAACGAAGCAACACTCATTGCGCGCAAGAAAGAAATCTTCGATAATGTTATCCCCTCCTCCAACAGCGTAATGGCGCAGAATCTTTTTCACCTCGGAACCTTACTGGATCGCGAAGATTGGAAATTGAAAGCAACCGTTATGGTAAATTCGCTTGCGCACCTCATCCGCACAGAACCCAACTACATGTCAAACTGGGCCATCGTACTCAGCGAAGTAAAAAAAGGAATGACGGAGGTTGTCGTACTGGGAGCCGGTCAGCATGCTATAAACCGCAGCTTCCAGCAACGGTATCATCCTTATATTCTTTTTATGGGAACTGAAAGCAATAGCGCGTTGCCACTCATGCAAGGAAAATCTGTTCTGGATAACAGGCCTACTATTTTTGTTTGCCACAATAAAACCTGCCAACGGCCAGTTCACACTGTGGTCGAGGCTGAAAAAATGGTACTGTAATCGGTTTAAGTTTTTTACTATTCTTCAAATCCAGCCACATTTAGTATTTTCGGCCCCTTTAAGAACCTCATGAATCCGCAAGAAGCCCCTTCACCTGCCAATTCATCTGTTCCTCCGCAGGAATCAAAGCCCAGCTTTCCAAGGCTTCGTAAGTTCTTTAATCTGTTGAGATACTTCATCATTAGTTGTATCATTTTAACAGTGATCGAAATTGGAGTAGCGTACTGGCTGATCAGTTCGCGCTGGAATTTACTTGTCCCTCAAACGGAAATGAAGGAGTTTGCTAAAGAAGTAAATGCCGCAGCGCCTTTGCCGGCCAATTTTATGCGCGTATACACCGCTAAGTTCCCCAACCATTACAATACTACGCTGGGGCAACAGATCTTTCTAAACTATGGCGAGCGCTACTTATTCCGTGTTCATGATATTGACACCAAGGCACACTGCTTCTGCGATTTTGTCTACGACATCCAACGACTTCGAAATCCTAAATTAGACCAGATTGAATGGGACGGACGCCTTCAGGATCTTGAATATGGTTTCGCCATGGAAAAGTATTCCTCTCCTGAGAAATGCTTCGAGTATGTTATGCATTACAGAATTAACAAATTAAAAGCATGGGCAAATCCCCAATACTATGGTAATCTGCTGAAGCCCATTGAAGACTATTCAGACGATGAGTTGATCGAACTCATTTTGATGCTAAAATCGCGTGCAGCCCTGAACCGTTACGACCGCCCCGAAGAATTTGATAAGGCTTTCAAAGAATATAAAATCAAATTGGCTAGCTTGGAGGCAAAGCCCTAAAACGCATCATGGAAGAATTATTCGAAGAGCCATCAACCAAATTCGTGGAGCTTCTTCTTCCGGTTCCAATTCCAAAGCTATTTACCTACCGCGTACCGCATGCACAACAAGACCACGTTCAGGTTGGGCAACGCGCTATTGTTCAGTTTGGCGATCGTAAAATACTTACCGGTATAATCGCCACGGTACATCAACAACCTCCGAAAGATTACGAAGCCAAGTATGTGCTGGAACTGCTGGATGATTTTCCGGTGGTGATCGATCAGCAGTTCAGGCTGTTTTATTGGATTGCAGAATACTACCTCTGCACATTGGGTGAAGTATTAAATGCCGCACTACCCAGCGGCCTAAAACTTTCCAGCGAGTCGATGGTGCAGTTGAATCCTTCATTCAACTATGATGAAAGCACGCTTGAATTTTCTGAAAAAGAAACGATACTGTTAAAGCGATTGCAATCCGAATCGCTTGATTACTCTGCCATTTCAAAACTGCTGGGTGTAAAAAATTTGTTTTCTATTCTAAAATCGCTGGTGCGAAAAGAAGCGATACTGCTCTACGAAGAAGTAAAAGAAAAGTATCGCCCGAAGACAGAGAAAAAAATACGGCTCACCTCACCCAACACCAACGCAAAAAAACTGGAAGAGCTTTTTGAAACGCTCGCCACCAAACCAAAGCAAGAGGCAATCTTACTACGCTATTTGCAGGAAGTGCCTGTATTGCACGATGCATCGGCCAATACGTTGGGGATTTCAAAAAAGAAATTACTAGCCGAAGATATTTCTGAATCATCGGTTGCTACACTCATCAAGCACAACATCCTGGAAGAATTCGAAGTTGTTGTATCGCGGTTTGATACTACCGAAAAAGAAACCGGTGTCAGCAGCCAGCTTACACCCGAGCAACTTCATGCCCAACGCGAAATCATTGAAAGTTTTGCCACACACCAGGTTACCCTTTTACAAGGGATTACCGGAAGCGGAAAAACGGAAATCTACATCAGCCTCATTAAGCAGGCGCTGGAGGGAGGATCGCAAGCGCTTTACCTGTTGCCGGAAATTGCGCTAACTACCCAGATTGTTCACCGGTTAAAGAAAGTGTTCGGGGCGTCTATGGGTGTTTATCATTCTAAATTTTCAGACAACGAGCGTGTTGAAGTATGGAATGGTGTGCTGCATGGAAAATTCAGGTTTGTGGTGGGCGTGCGGTCTTCTATTTTTCTTCCGTTCGACAACCTTGGATTAATCATCGTGGATGAGGAACACGACCCATCGTACAAACAACAAGAACCTGCTCCGCGTTACCACGCCCGCGATGTTGCCATCATGATGGGACAGATGCATCACGCCAAAGTACTTTTAGGTTCAGCCACTCCCTCACTTGAAAGCTATTATCAGGCCCAACAAAACAAATACGGCCTTGTGAAACTCACCACGCGCTATGGCGAAGCTCAGTTACCTGCTGTTCAACTGGCCGATATGGGACAAGAACGAAAACAAAAAACTATAAAAGGTGAGTTCTCCGGCATGCTGCTGAGAAAGATTGATGAAGCATTATCGAAAAAAGAACAAGTTATCATTTTTCAAAACAGGCGCGGCTACTCCCCGATGGTTAACTGCGAAGACTGCGGCTGGGTGCCCACGTGTGTAAACTGTGCTGTGAGCCTTACCTATCATCAATTTCGCAGCGCATTAGTCTGTCATTATTGTGGATATAAAGAAGCATTACCTACACAGTGTCCTGTCTGCACTTCTACGCGACTAAAAACAGTTGGCTATGGTACCGAAAAACTGGAGGAAGAACTTACGCTTCATTTTCCTAACGCCATTGTTCAGCGAATGGATCTGGACACCACGCGTTCGAAGGCTGGTTATGAAAATATCATTGATCAATTTGAACGTGGTGAAACCAACATTCTGGTGGGAACACAGATGGTTACCAAGGGACTGGACTTTGATCACGTAAGCCTGGTGGGAATTTTTAATGCCGACCGAATGATTCACTTCCCGGATTTCCGTTCATACGAACGGGCCTATCAACTCATCACCCAGGTAAGCGGGCGAGCCGGGCGAAAAAGCAAGCCCGGCACCGTAGTGATTCAAACGTCCTCGCCTGATCATCCCCTGCTGGTTACTATCCTCAAAACCAACATTGAAGAATTTTATCAGTCACAACTAAAAGACCGGCAACAGCACGACTACCCTCCCTTTACCAGGCTCATCGAAATTACGGTGAAACATACCGACAAGAAAATAGGCAGAACTGCAGCCGATCTTTTAACCGCCCTACTTCAAACGCACGTGAAGGGTGTACGAATTCTCGGTCCGGCTGAGCCCATGATTTCAAAAATCAGAAATCAATATCTGATGAACATTCTTATCAAAATCCCGAGGGGGAAATCAGACCTTGGCGTAATCAAAGCAGTTGTTCAAAACACCATACTTCAACTGACTAAAGAAAAAGAATACCGCAGTCTTCGAGTGGTGGCAGATGTTGACCCTATGTAATGGGGAGGGTTTTAGTTTGATTTTTTAACTGAGCCTCCACTGCTGGAATTTGTATTCGTTTTAGTTGGATTTCCACGGTAACGAACACTACCTCCGCTACTGGCTTCCGCCTTAAGTTCGGAAACAACACTAACCTTGATGGAGCCTGCACTAACAGCCGAAGCCACAACTTTATCGGATTCCAGATCATACGCATCAATCTCACCGGCACTGGATACCTCAGCCGAAAATGATTTTGTTGTCCCGGTTAATTCTATGTCACCAGCGCTGGATGCATCAGCCGTTATTGACTCGGCCTGCGCTTGCACTTCAATAGTTCCGGCACTGGAGCAACTCAGCCCAAGAGTAGTGGCTTTGATTGGCCCATCGGAGTAAATATTACCAGCCGAGCTTGCTGATATCTTAGTCAACCTCACATAGGTTACATACACCTTAACATCAATACTTCCTTTATAACGACCTTCCTTCATATGAACCTTAAGGTAAGATCCCGACACCTCGGTGAGTACATTATCGGCACTCGTGCCGGTTACTTCAACCCGAACGGACTCCTTATCGCCATTTTTTAAGTATACACTTACCCCTTCGGCAGCACTAACCCCAGAAAACGGAGCGACTGTACGGGGTTGGGCTTGCACCCCGGCAGTTGATAATACCAAGAGGAGTGCTACGCTTAACAGATTCTTCATGATTTCTAAATTTGCCCTAAAGACCATCAACAAATATAAGGGTTGCATCAGTACCGTTAGCGGTCAATAATTTTGCAGATGTACCAAAACATTGTATTTTACACATAATTTCAGAGTTCATTTTTTAAATATTGCATTCAAATAAAAAACTCCTATGATTTTTGATAAAAAAGCTGAACTGAATGTTCTTATCAACCTGGCAGCCAGCGACCGCAATGTTGCCGACCGTGAATCGAAGCTCATTCACCTTATCGCCACTGCTAACGGCATCTCGAAAGAAGAAGTTGACCAAATGTTGCAGAATCCCAAGCCTATTGGAAACATCGACAGCCTGACCAATGACGAAAAATTTGAACACTTGTATTACCTGATTCAATTAATGAAGATGGATGGTCAGGTTTTCAGAAGTGAAATAGTTTTTTGCGAGCAAATTGCCGACAAACTGGGTTTTAAGAAATCAGTTATTGGCGAAATCTCTCAGCACGTATACAGCGATCCGCACATTACAGCCGATCGTGATATGGTGAAACAAAAAGCATTGAAGCTTTTGAAATCATAACGTATCAACCAACATTCTAAAAGCCAGTTTCCACAAGGGACTGGCTTTTTTATTCTTCATCGTTTCATCATCAACTTAATCCACAACGTAAGCCGAGAACGTGACACGTTGCACCGGATTTTGAGGATCGTTAGAGTAAACAATAATAGCCTTTTGTTGCGTGGCCGGTCGGTCCTGCGGGGTAAAGCTAATTTTTACGGTGCTCGTTTCACCGGCTTTAAGCGTTGTCTTTGTAGCTGCGGCTTGTACGCATGCGCAATTCCCCTGAACAGCCTTAATCACCAGCTCCTTCTTGCCTGAATTCGTAAAGGGGACTTCGCGCACAGCAGTAGCCCCTGCTGTTAATCTGCCAAAATCAAGAGCTGTAACATTCAATTTCAGTTGAGGTGCTTTGGCTAACTCATCGGGCGAAAGCGGTGAAAAGTAATCTTCAAGTGTAGCATTAACCGAAAATGATTTAACCGGTTGCCGGTCGTCATCCGTATGAATCTCCACATTATCGGATTGAAAGCCATAGCGATAATTCAACTTGGCATTATACCTTACTTTCACAACACCTTTCGCCCCAGGCAAAAGGGTTGCGGGCAGCACCTCAACGGCTATGTACGCAGGTGATGTAACGTGTCCTGCTGTAATGGTTGTGGTTCCTCCATTAACCACCGGAAATTCCTTTATGGTTTCATCTTTTTTATAGACAGTGCCCATAGTAAAGACTGAAGCTTTTAATCTCCAATTTCCATTGGCAATAGGAAAATCGGTGGATACAGAGGTCTTACCCGTTGTTACCTGACCTTTTATTTGCAGCACGATAGGCGCTTGTTCCGAATCGACCGTAACTGTAAGGGTTTTGGAGAAGTATCCGGGTCTGCCGCTGGGATTAAACCTTGCTTGTATCATACCAACTTTACCAGCCGCAATGGACGCCTTTGACCATGATGGCGTAGTACAGCCGCAGGATGGTTGCACGGATAAAATTTTTATGGGTCGATCGCTTACATTTGTAAATACAAACTCGTGGGTTACCGGGCCACCGGCTTCTTCTACGGAACCGAAATTAAAAACCTCTTCCCTGAATTGTACAGACTTCGAAACTTGCGCATGACTACTCCCAATCGTCAGTACCAATCCTGTCAAAAATACTATCCTTAGCATGCTCTATTATTTTTTGATCGTTAAAGTTAAAACTAATTCAGTTCTGCTTTATTTTATTTTCTTTGCAAAACCATGGCAAGAATTTTAACAGGCATACAAAGCAGCGGACGTCCGCACTTGGGTAATTTACTGGGGGCCATCATGCCCGCCATCAAACTTTCGCAACAACCGGGCAACGATTCATTTTTTTTCATAGCCGATCTTCACTCACTCACCACAATAAAAGACAGCCAGACCCGCGTGGAAAATGTGCGCGCTGTAGCAGCCGCCTGGCTGGCGTTTGGTTTCGATGTTGAAAAGAATTGCCTGTACCGACAATCGCGCATTCCGGAAGTATGCGAACTTACCTGGTACCTCAGCTGCCTCACGCCCTTTCCTATGCTGGCCAATGCGCATTCGTTTAAAGACAAATCAGAAAAACTTTCGGATGTCAATGCCGGACTGTTTACCTACCCGGTGCTAATGACAGCCGACATCATTCTTTACAACGCCAACTATGTACCGGTTGGCAAAGATCAACGCCAACACCTGGAGATGGCACGCGATATTGCTACCGCATTTAATAATCAATACGGAGAAACCTTTGTTGTACCCGAAGCTAAAATTCAGGAAGATGTTATGACGATTCCGGGAACGGACGGACAGAAAATGAGTAAATCGTATGGAAACATTATTGATATCTTTCTTCCGGAAAAAGAACTGCGCAAGCAGGTGATGTCGATTGTAACCGATAGTACTGCCCTCGAAGCTCCAAAAAATCCGGATACCGATAATACCTTTGCCATTTACAGTCTGTTAGCCACTGAAGAACAAAAACAAGCGTTACGGCAAAAGTACCTGGCTGGAAATTTTGGCTATGGCCATGCCAAACAGGAATTGTACGAATTGATTCTTCAGAAGTTCAGTAACGAGCGTGAAGCCTTTACTTTTTACATGAGCAACCCTGCCGAACTCGAAAAGAAATTAGAGCAAGGCGAAAGCAAAGCCCGCGTAGTAGCCCATGATGTGCTGAAGAGTGTTAGAAAAAAGGTTGGCTTTTTGTAGCCGGCTTCGGTTCTTTTAAAGAAGAACCTTTTAGCACGATTACTTTGCAGTCCAGATTACCTCTTGTTTGTCTTTACCAATCGTGAGTACAATACGGGGAGGCCCCACTTCCAGTACCAGTTTGGTTTCTTTGCCGGCATACTTATCAACCTCCACATAAATACCTTTTCCGAGGTAGGCAATAGGCATCAATACATCATTGTCCGGGCAGAGTTCATCATGGATATCTTGCAGTGCTTCTTCCAGGTAATCGCCATACGTAACCTGCAGCGCATCTTCCATGTCGTGAAGTTGCTCTTCGAGATCGTCATACTTGGGGTTGTTGTAATCAATCTTTGCCAGTTCTTCGCGCTTCTTAACAATTTCCTGTAGTGCCTTGTCCAGTCCTTTAATATCCATGGTGGTAATTTTTCTCAAAGATTAAAGAAATCATCGAAATACAAAAGATCAAAGTGCTCAGGTATCCATCAAATCTGCCTGTTTACACCTACAAAAATTTTGCTTAGGTGGGCCATCGTTGAAAGGCGGCTAATAAAAATCTCTAAAAATCGATTTTGCGGAATCTCCTTCGTAATGCTTCCCTCCTGTTTCGCGATGATGTATTTTTACAGACACCAATTTGTTAAACGCCATGCATCAGGATTTTCTTCCCATCAACGGCACCGATCATATTGAATTTTATGTAGGCAACGCCAAGCAATCTTCCTTATTCTATCAGCACTGCATGGGCTTTGAACTGGTGGCGTATGCCGGCCCCGAAACTGGTGTGCGCGACCGGGCTTCGTATGTACTCAAGCAAGACAAAATCAGGTTTGTACTCACCACTTCATTCGATCCGGATTCAGCAATTTCCAAACACGTAAATAACCATGGCGATGGTGTAAAAGTATTGGCGCTTTGGGTGGATGATGCCCGCAAATCATTCATGGAAACAACTTCGCGTGGTGCTGTGCCGGTACAGGAACCTACTGTAGTAACCGATGAATCGGGCGAAGTAGTAACCGCCTCCATCAAAACGTATGGCGAAACCATTCACACGTTTGTAGAACGGAAAAACTACACCGGTGCCTTTATGCCCGGGTACAAAGCCCGAACCTCTTCGCTGGCCGTTAACCCAATCGGCTTAAAGTATGTCGATCATTGTGTGGGCAACGTTGAACTAGGTAAGATGAATACCTGGGTCGATTTCTACGAGAAGGTAATGGGCTTTAGTCTGTTGGTTACGTTTGATGACAGCGACATCTCCACCGAATACAGTGCGCTAATGAGTAAAGTAGTATCCAATGGAAACGGCTACATCAAGTTTCCGATCAACGAACCCGCTGAAGGAAAAAAGAAATCGCAGATCGAAGAGTACCTTGATTTCTACAACGGCCCCGGTGTGCAGCATATTGCCATTGCCACAGACGACATAGTGCATACCGTAAGTGAACTGCGAAAACGCGGCATGGAGTTTCTCTACGTACCCGAAGTATACTACGATGATGTGCTTGACCGGGTCGGTACCATCAGCGAAGACTTGAACGAATTGAAAAAGCAAAACATCCTGATCGATCGCGATGAAGAAGGTTACTTGCTGCAAATCTTCACCAAACCCGTGCAGGATCGCCCCACCCTCTTCTTTGAAATCATTGAGCGCAACGGAGCCAAATCATTTGGTAAAGGAAACTTCAAGGCGCTGTTTGAATCCATTGAACGCGAGCAGGCGCTGCGTGGAAATCTATGATGGGATATGGGATTTGAGATTTGGGAAGTAAAATCTAAATTCAAAAATCACTAATCGCAAATCACCAATCATGCTTGCTAAACGGCTTTGATTTGGGATAATGATTTAGGATTAGGATTTGACAGATGCTGGCAGTCAACAGCAAGTGGTCAATCGTCATCATCAAAGATGCCCCAGACCCTTATCCGGAAACTTGCCTTGTATAGGACGAAAGAACGCATGGATGCGCTCAAAATCTTCTTGTTGATTATCGGTTGGATAAAGGGCTTCAGAAAAAATCGCTCGCTTTTGTTTGTAATCAAGTCCGGCCATCACAATGGGCACATTTGCTTTCGTTGCAATGAAGTAAAAGCCTGTTTTAAGTTTATCCACTTTCTGGCGTGTTCCTTCCGGAGAAAGCGCGATGGCAAATTCATCCCTACTGTTGAACATTTCCACCACCTGATCGACCAAATTGTTACTGCTGGTGCGATTTACAGGTGTGCCGCCAAGCCAACGAAAAATAAATCCGAAGGGTGGCTTGAACAATTCCTGCTTTCCCAGGTAGCGGGCCTTTTCCATTTGCAGCACACTGCGGTAGGCAACACCAACAATAAAATCCCATCCACTGGTATGTGGCCCCACAATAACAACATACTTCTTCAGGTGATTATATGGAAATACCAGGTTGGTTTTCCAACCCATAAGCCGAAGCACAACGTTCCAGAAAAATTGCATGTGTAGCGGTGAGGTAAATACTATGTACTTACTGAAACAAAACGTTTCTGAACTTCTTGGTGTCTTTCAATGCTTTAGACACGCCTTTACTAACCGAGAGTAACGGCTGCTCATCAATATATACCGGCAGTTTAATTTTTGCTTCGAATCTTTCTTTCAGCCCACGCAACAGGGCATTGCCACCGGTAACGTGAATTCCATTTTGATAAATATCGGCTGCCAGTTCAGGCGGACAAGTTTCCAGAGTTTGAACGATGGCATGTTCAATGGCACCAACAGACTTCTCCAGAATATGAACAACCTCGCGGTGATCGATGCTACGCGTAACCGGTATACCTTCAATCAAATCCTTTCCACGAACCATCATCGGAGCAGGAATGGAAGTAATGGTGTCGCAAACAGCGCCCACCTGCATCTTTATTTGCTCCGCTGTTTTCAACCCAATGGCCATGTTATAATTTCTTCGAAAATGATCCTGAATGGTTTCGTCAAATGTGTCGCCTGCCACTTTGATGGATTGAAATGCTGCAACACCCGATAACGAGATGATCACAATTTCAGTTATACCACCACCAATATCGATAATCATTTTACCATCAGGTTCACGAATGTCCAGCCCCAGGCCCATGGCTGCTGCCAACGGCTCAAACAGCAGGAATGTATTTTTAGCGTGAAACTGATCCAGCGCATCGCGCAGTGCCCTGCGCTCTACTTCGGTTGTATAGTAAGGCACACCCGAAACAATATTTTCGTATCCGCTAAAAAACGATTTATCTTTAAAGGCCTGCTGCAACAATGCGCCAATCATCTTGCTGGCTGAATCGTAATCGGCAATTACTCCACCCTTCAGCGGTTTCACCGGTGTAAGATCTTCATGATTCTTTTCAAAAATATTGAACGCCTTATCACCCACTGCTTTCACTGCATGATTATCCGAATCGAAAACAATGTATGAAGGTTGCGCTACCAGCAATCCATCTCTATCGCTGACCAGCGTATTGTTATTGCCCAGGTCAATTGCAAAACTTTTGTTTCTGAACGAACCAAAATTCATCATCTTAAAATTTAAATGAGTTTTTCTCCACTAAACCGATTATTTCCCCACCAATCCAAAAAAACCAAAACGAACTATAGGAAGAAACAAATATCGTAACTTCCCCAGGTCTTCCAAATCATTCTGTAATAACCTTACTGCACATGTCAGATTCATCATCAAAATCAAGAAGAACTTTTTTGAAGAAGGCCCTGAGCACGGCCATCATCACCAGCGCTACACCATCGTTACTGGAAGCTTCGGCTAAGAACATAATTGAGCTTCCATCAACCCAGCACAGTAAACGTTACTCCGCCAACAATCAGATAAATGTGGCTGTCATCGGCATGGGCATTATGGGGTTTAGCAATGCCGAAACAACCGTGGCTTTGCCAGGAACAAAACTCGTTGCCGTGTGTGACTTGTATAGCGGCCGACTGGAACGTGCGAAAGAGGTTTATGGTAACGATTTGTTCACCACAAAGAATTACAAGGAAATACTGGACCGCAAAGACATTGATGCTGTAATTGTAGCAACCTCCGATCATTGGCATGATCGCATTTCCATCGAGGCAATGAACAAAGGCAAACATGTGTACTGCGAGAAGCCCATGGTACACAAACTGGAAGAAGGTGCCGAAGTAATTGCCACGCAAAAGAAAACCGGAAAAGTTCTGCAGGTTGGAAGTCAACGGGTAAGTTCAATTGTAACCCTGAAGACACAAGAACTTTTTGAATCCGGAATTATCGGAGATCTTGTACTGGTTGAAACTTGGATGGACCGACACAGCTCCAACGGTGCATGGCAATACTCCATTCCAACCGATGCCAATGCCGGCACCGTAGACTGGAACAGCTTCCTTGGTGATGCCCCGAAGGTACCGTACGATCCGGTTCGTTTTTTCAGGTGGAGAAACTATCAGGACTACGGCACCGGCATTGCTGGCGATTTGTTTGTGCACTTGTTCTCAGGCCTGCACACGGTAACAAGCTCTAAAGGTCCTGACCGGATTTTTGCCACCGGGGGGTTACGCTACTGGAAAGACGGACGCGATGTACCGGATTTAATTACGGGTGTTTACGATTACCCCGCTACACCACAACATCCTGCCTTCACCCTGCAAACACGTGTAAACTTTGCAGACGGCAGCGAATCCGGTGAAGGCTTGCGACTGATTGGAACCGATGGCGTGATCAGTATGGGATGGGGATCGGTAAAAGTAACGCGTCATAAAATTTCCAATCGGCCGAGTTATGGCGGCTGGGATTCGTTCGATACATTCACAACAGCGCAGCAAAAGGAATATGAAAAATGGTTTGCTTCTCAATACCCGGAAAGTAAACCCGCTATTATTGAATCCGATTTGGAATTCCGCGCACCGAAAGGATACAATGCCAACCTTGACCATCACCTGAACTTTCATGCTGGCATTCGCGAAGGCAAACCCGTAAAAGAGGATGCGCTCTTCGGCATGCGTGCAGCCGGGCCTGCGTTGGCCAGCAACAAAAGTTACTTTGAGAAGAAAATAGTTCAATGGGATCCGGAGAAGGCAAAAGTGGTGTAGGCAATCACCAACTCGAAACAATAGATTCCTGGGGCCTGATTCTAAAATTCAGTCCAACTGGATTCTGATTCATACATGGGTAGTACAACAATAAACCGTGAGCCGGTGCCGTAATTGGTCTCCACGCGAACCGTTCCCTTCAGTTTATCAACGGCCTTCTTAACGATATAAAGTCCCAGTCCGTTTCCCTTCGATCGTTCGCTCGCACGGAAGTACATCTCAAATACTTTGCTTTCGTATTCCTTCGATATACCCTGGCCGTTGTCTTCCATCACCATCATCACCGAGTTTTCAACTTGTGTTACCGAGAACCGTATGGTTGGGTTTTCAATAATCGAAAACTGCACAGCATTTTCCAGTAAATTCTCAATGATAATTTTTACCATAGCCGGGTAGGAAATAAACTTATCGCGAAGGGTAACCTCGCGAAAAATCATAATTCCTTTCCGTTGAATCTCCTCGCGAAAATTCTCGCATACATTATCAAAGATTTCTCCAGCCAGTACTTCCTTAAACACCAGTTGCTGGGCGCCCACATCGCTTATCGACTGCAGTTTAATCAGCATCTTATCCAGGCTGCGGGCCGTCTCTTTCACTTTATCAAAGAGGTCGAGCGCATTCTTGTCTTTTACAGTAACACTGGCTACTTCGGCCAGCCCCATAAATGTGGTAAGCGGTCTTCTGAAATCGTGCGATGACCGGTAGAAAAAAGTATCCAACTCCTTGTAGGCTTCTTGCAGTTGCAAGGTACGCTTGGTCACAATTTCATCGAGATCGCGATTGATCTCGGTGATCATCAGATTGGTTTGCCGTAGCTCGTCTGACTGCATGGCAATTTCATCCGACTTATCCACCAGGTCGTGGTTCAACTGAATCAACGCCTGGTTAGCTTCTACTAACTCTTCAGACTGCGCCTGAATCTCTTCTTTTTGTTCAATCACCTCCCGGTTCAGTCGGCTTAGTTCTTCGTTCGACTTACTCTTAGTCTTATAATAGTTATACAAGGTAAACGCAAGTAAGGCGAGCAAGGCAGAGGTAAGAATAGCCAGTACCAATACGGTATTCTGAAAGCGCAATCTGCTTTGTTGTGCATCCAATGTGGTTTGCTGCAGAATGTTTCGCTGGTTAAGGTGTTCTATTTCCTTCTCCCTGTTTTCCAAATCATACAGCGCAGTATACTGTGCCTGCTTGGAGGTGCGCTCTGCGATCAGCAAACTATCGCTAATACGCACATACTGCTGAACATAGTGCATGGCTGTTCGATAATCCCCTAACGCTGTATAAATATCCGACAGATTAGCATACCCTTTGCGCAATTCGGAAACAGATTGAACCGCAGCGGCTTCTTCAACAGCCTGCTTGGCATATTTTTCAGCAGCACCATACGAATTCTTCGCCATCATAATACTGCTCATATTGTTGTAGTAGGTGGCGATGCGATTTCGATTACCCATGGTTTCATAGATGGCGAGTGCCTGATTCTCGTAAACCATAGCTTCGCTGTATAATTTCTGGGCGATCAGCACTTCAGCAATGAAGTTCAGCACGTTGACGGTAAGTATTGGCGAATGATACGTTGATCGTACCACGAGGGCCGAATCATAAAACTTTCGCGCTTCCTTAAAACTACCTCCTTTAAAAGCAATATATCCTGAAAGGGTATAGTAATCGGAAATCCCAAATGAATCTCCGGCTTCTATAAAAAGCTTTCGTGATCGCAGGGCTAATTCGTTAGCCTTACCAAAGTCGCTTTGGTTAACAAAAGCCCAACCCATCATATCATACGTGCGGGCCATCTCCTGCTTGTTATCCATCAACTCTTCAATACGCAGCGCATTGTAAAAATACTGAAGGGCATTCTCGTAATTACCCTGCCACTCAAAAACCTGCCCGATGTTCTTCATCACCAACGCCCGGTATCTTCGGTAGTCATGCTTGGCGAGCGAGTCAAGCGCCTGTGTGAAAAGTTTTGTTGCCCGCAGAAATTGTCCTTTCTGAAAATAAAGCTCTCCCTGATAGATATCGTAAAAGATCAGGAGTTCGGGATTATGATAACGCTCTGCAATGCGCTTTACATGCTGAAAGTACCACTGCGCAGAATCTATTTCATTTAAGGCACTGGCAACTGCGCCTAGTGATTTCCAGGATTCAGCGATAAACAAACTGTCGCCAAGTACGGTGCGAATACGCAGCGCATTCTGAAAATAAAGTTTGGCAGAATCCAGGTGCGCTAATCGAAAATTTAACCAGCCCAGGTTGTGATGCAGAAAGGCAAGCGCTCGTGAAGGTTTTGATGGATTAATCCACCGGGATGCTTTCTGATATAACAACCGCGCAGAATCGAAGCGCGATCGCTCACGGTACAAATTACCTTGCCGTAGGTAAACCGTTGCCAAATATGGACCGGGCTTCCCTTCACCCATCGTAATCGCTTGCTTATAGAAATTCGTGGACTCATCATATTCGCCAGCGAAGTAATGATACAAGCCGATGTCGGCCAACGCTACTGAAATGCCTTTGGGATACCGTGCATTAAGGGCCACCTCATACGACAGACGCGCCCAGTGTAAGCCTTGTTTGAAATTATAATCCCACGACTCGGAGGCAAGCTGATGAAATAAATCTGCTTTGATCGAATCAACTGTAGCTGCATCGGCCAGTTTGTACAAACTGTCCGTTGTATTTTGTGCCGCTGATGTTGTAAACGTCCACTGCGCAATCAGCACAGTCAGCCATAAAATTCGAGTAAGACGCATTCCAGCATCAAACTAGCAAATCATATTCTATAATCCATAACCTTTTCGTATTCTCTTGGCAGTGAGATTCGGAATGTCGTTCCAACACCAAAAGTGGATTGAAACGAAATCGCTCCGTACAGCTTCTCTACTGCCTTTTTTACAATGTAAAGCCCTAACCCATTTCCTTTTGAACGTTCCGTTCCGCGAAAATACATTTCAAAAACACGATCTTCATACTGCGGCTGAATACCCTGACCGTTGTCTTTCAACTCGATTATTACCGACTGCATGTCATCAAAAACAGAAAGTTCAATCCATGGATCGCGCACACCGCAAAACAAAATAGAATTCTCCACCAGGTTTTCAATAACCAGTTTGATCATCGCTGGGTACGACATGAGCGGAGACTTTAAATTAACAGAGCAGCTTGTTCTGATCTTATTGATTTTCAGTTGTTCTACAAAACCATCACAAACTGAATCAAAAATTTCTTTCACCAGCACCTCCCTGTAAACCAGTTCCTGAACACCAACATCGCTGATAGACGTCAACTTAGTAAGCATCTTATCCAGGTTGCTTGCTGTTTCTTTTACTTTGGCAAAAAGCTCGAGCGCATTTTGATCTTTTACAGTTATGTTGGCTACTTCGGCCAGTCCTAAAAATGTTGTAAGCGGTCTTCTAAAATCGTGTGACGATCGGTAGAAGAATGTATCCAGTTCCTTATACGCTTGCTTCAATGCCGAAGTACGCTCATCTATTTTAGCTTCGAGGCTGCGGTTAATCTGCGATATCGTTTGGTTAGCTTCGATCAACTCCTCCGACTGCGCTTGTATCTCCTCTTTCTGTTCGGTTATCTCACTGTGTGCTCTTCTGATTTTAACCGAGTACTGGTAGGTTTTTATCGTTAATACCGATATCAGCATAAGCCCGATGATGATGGAAATAATAACAATGTTTTTCGTTTTGATCTCCGAGCGCTGAAGCGCCAACTGATCATCCTGAATTTTCTTTTGCTGATTTAATAACTCTATCTCCTGCTCTTTTTTTTCAACCTGGTAAAGTGCTTGCATTTCGGATATCTTCACGGCACTTCCTTCTGAATAAATACTGTCGTTAAGTTGTTGAAAGAGTTTCTGATGGTCGTACGCAGTCTTGAAGTTTCCCCGCAGTCCGTTTAATTCGGCATAGGTTTTATGAATATTGCGCTTAAGCACCAGGGAGTGCGTTAGTTGGGCAAGATCCATGGCCCTGTCTAAATATTTTTCTGCTTCCGTCAGATCGCCAATTTTCATTTGAAGGGCCGCAATACCACTATACGAAATGGCAAGACCTTGTTTGTTGTTGATTCCTTCTTCAATCGTTGCTGCGCGTACCTGATACTCCAGGGCATCCTGCAGTCTGCCCTGTGCTTCATACACGAGAGCGATGTTGAACAACACGGCCGAAACACCGATGACATGACCAATGGCCTCACGAATTTCTAATGATTTCTCTAACTCATTAAGCGCACGCGCATACTGTTTCTGATCTATCAAAATCAACCCACGGTAATTGTAACAGGTTGAGAGTTTTTGTTGGTCGCCAATTTCTGTAAGAATATCTATTGACCGATCGAGGTAATCATGCGCCAATTTGAAATTACGCTGGCTCTTGGCAATCCATGCCAACTCCTGATAAATCTCAGCGCTCTCGTGCCGCAAGCCCACACGCTCCGTGATCTTAAGGGCTTCCAGAAAATACTTAAGGGCAAGTTCATACTGAGAATACTCCAGGTACACCTGGCCGATCTTGGAATACACCGAAGCCCTTAGTGGTGGAAATTCATAAATTTCTGAAACCTTTAATGCATCAAAAGCATGTTGAAGGGCGGCACTAAACTCCGCTTTCCGGTAGGCCAGGTCCGCACGCTGCAAATGACAGTTGATGATATTAAAATAGTTGATGCCGCCATGCGACTCACTACACACTTTCTCCAGGTAGTAATAAGCTTTGTTGTAATCAAGGAGATTTTTATACACAGCGATGTATGTTACCCACACATTGATCATGACATAGCTGTCTTTGATGTTGCGCCCAGCCAGTTGCTCAGCGCGGGCAAGCAGGCTGAGGGCCTCCTGGTTCTTCCAAAGTATTGTTTTTAAGTTGGCCAGATTGTTATACGCAGCACCAAGAAAATAACCATCGCCATCTTCGCCAATGGTTTTAATAGCCAATTCAAAATAATGTTCAGCGGAATCATAATAGCCCAAATCGCGATTGATGCTCCCCATCAGCATGATGTTGTAACCCGCCAGCTCCGTTCGGTCGTTTACACGAATGGCGGCAGACTGCCGAAGACTTACGAAGGCTTTCTGATACTCACTCCTGTTGTAGTAACCCAGACCAAGCAGCGTGTGTGCGTAGCGCTCACCCAGTCGATATCCAGCCTTTCTTGACTCATTCAGCGCCAGTGTAGCATAATGAAAAGCAATGCTGTCGTTGGTATCGTACCACGTATAGGAAAGTTCTGTCAAGGCATCAATTCGCTTTTCTTCCGGTAAATCCTTTTTCAGCAAATCCATCAGACTGTCGATAGTACGTTGCTGTGCCACGACTGCAGAAGAAAAAAGAAAGACCAAAAAAGCCAGGAAGTATTTTACCATCCGGAGGAAATCGAATTGAAAGCCAATCTTTAAGGTAAGTAATTGTATGGTTTAATCCATACTCTGCAAAAATTACTTTATGAAGTTGTACCTTTCTGCAATACCTTAACTGTATGTGGCGAAGATTTATACCAGGCACAATGAGTGAGCAAATCCGCGAAAAGCATAAAGACTATCGCAATGTAGTCTTGATGCAGATCGTAATCATTATCATGGGGCTTACCTTGTCAGAGTTTGTGCTGGACGGATCAACCACTCCTGCTGCGAAATTAGTAATCACCATCTTTTCTGCCTTCGCGGCTACGTATGCCTTTTTGCTTTGGGACCTGTTCCGCAACTTTACTTCCAACCGAATTCTTATAAATTTGTACTTGCTGATGTTGGTGGCCAGCGTGGGCATCGGCATCTTGGGAGAGTTTCCTTACTATCCCATCATCGAAGTAGAGAATCGTCAGCATTACCTTTTATTCATTCACGGTTTGCTTTTCCCAACTGAAGTAGCAGTTATCGCCTTTGCTATCCGCGACATCTTTTCGGGCGATTTTCTTACCCCTGATAAACTTTGGGGCTCCGCCTGTGTCTTCCTGATGATCGGCATTTCGTTTGGCAGCCTCTACGACCTCATCGGCATCATCAAACCCCTCAGTATGGGTGTACCCATTGAGTTAGGTTTTGCCAACTACTCACAGTGCGTACGGTATAGCCTCAGCATACTGGGAGGTCTTGATCCGGGATTTCCCAACGCCAGCAGACTCGTTCAAAACATTGCTGTGATTGAGGCTGTATGGAGCAATTTATTTGTAGTTTTGGTGATCGGAAAACTGATGGGACTACCCCGCCCACCTAAGCCTGAAGCGTAACGAATACCTAAACCAATATTTACTTTTATGAACAACCGTAGACTTCTGCCCATCATTATTCTGGGTGTGATTGCCTTTATTATCGTAATGGCAATTTCATCAAGCCTCTTCTACACCATCGGCACAACTGAACGGGCCATTATATTTTACAAATTTGGCGAGGGTCTGGACAAAGAAAATGTAATTGGTCAGGGCTTTCACATGAAAGCTCCCTGGAACCAGTTATTCGTTTACAAGATCAACGAAACATCTTCGGATGAAAACATGGATGTGCTCGACAAGAACGGATTGTCTATCCATGTGGATATGAGTGTACGGTACGCCCCCATGCCCGACAAGATTGGCTTCATCCATGAAAAATTTTACAGCTCAACATCGGAAGATTACATCACCGTGTTGGTCATTCCGGAAGTACGCTCCACCGTGCGCCAGGTAATGGGTCGTTACACGGCAGAAGAAATATACTCCACCAAACGTGCAGAAGTTGAAACGGCCATCCGCACCGAATCTGAACGCATCCTGCAGCAGAGCTTTGTTAATGCACCAGCCGTACTTATTCGATCCATTGTGCTGCCCGAGCAAATCAAAAGCGCCATCGAAAACAAACTGCAGCAGGAACAGGAGGCCCTGGCCTACCAGTTCCGCCTCGACAAAGAAAAAAGTGAAGCCGAACGCAAGCGCATTGCCGCAGAGGGTGAAGCCCGGGCCAACAACATCGTAAACAGCAGTTTAACCGACAAACTTCTGAAAATGAGAGGCATTGAGGCAACCCTGGAACTGGCGAAGTCGCCCAATTCCAAAGTGGTGGTAGTGGGATCCGGGAAGGACGGCATGCCATTGATTCTGGGTAATAATTGACAAAAACACATTTTTTAATGCATTCTTTTCGCTGGAATTGATCTAGCCTGTATCTTTAAAACCGCTCTAAATAGCTGTCAAAATAACTTTAACGAATAACATGTCTAAAACTGCAGAACTGATCATTGACGGAAAATCCTACACATTGCCGGTGGTGGTAGGAAGTGAAAATGAAGTAGCCCTTGATATTGGCGAACTTCTCGAAAAGACCGGAACCATTACCCTTGATTTTGGATACAAAAATACCGGAGCCACAAAAAGCGCCATTACGTTTCTTGATGGCGACAATGGAATCCTTCGCTATCGCGGATACTCCATTGAAGAGCTGGCCGAAAAATCAAATTTTCTGGAGGTAGCCTACCTGTTGATTTTCGGAGAGCTTCCAACGCAACCGCAATACGATAAATTTGCCAACGACATCAAGACACACACCCTTGTTCACGAAGATGTTAAGAAGATATTGGATGGATTTCCCTCCACAGCTCACCCTATGGGCGTACTGGCTTCGTTGTTCTGCTCGCAGACAGCCTTTTATCCTGAATCACTTGATCCAAACCGCTCGTCTGAAGGCGTGTACCTGAGCATTGTGCGCTCGCTGGCCAAGATGCCTACGTTCGCAGCCTGGGCATACAAGAATGCTGTAGGTCATCCGGTAAACTATCCTGATAATTCGCTTGCCTATTGCGCGCGCTTTATGAAAATGATGTTCGCCTTGCCTGCCGATCAGTATGAAGTAGACCCGGTAGTAGCCGATGCACTCGACAAGCTTTTAATTCTGCACGCTGACCACGAACAAAACTGTTCAACCTCTACCGTGCGTATTGTGGGTTCTTCCAAGGCCAGCATATACTCATCCATCTCCGCGGGTATCAACGCCCTGTGGGGACCCCTGCACGGTGGTGCTAACCAGGAAGTAATCGTGATGCTGGAGAACATCAAGAAAGATGGTGGCGACACTGAAAAATGGATCAACAAAGCAAAAGATAAAAACAGTGGCTTCCGCCTTATGGGCTTTGGCCACCGTGTCTATAAAAACTTCGACCCACGCGCCAAGATCATCAAGAAAGCAGCCGATGATGTATTGAAGAAACTGGGCGTAAATGATCCGGTACTTGAGATCGCCCAGAAGCTGGAAGAAGCCGCACTGAAAGATCCTTACTTTGTAGAAAGAAGACTTTATCCAAACGTAGACTTCTACTCGGGTATCATCTACCGGGCCTTGGGTATTCCGGTGGATATGTTCACTGTGATGTTTGCCATGGGCCGTATGCCCGGCTGGATCGCGCAATGGAAAGAGATGCGCGAGAACAAAGAACCAATTGGTCGCCCGCGACAAGTTTATGTAGGCGAGAAACTGAGAAGCTTTACGGAAATCGGAAAGCGCTAATTAGTTATCACTGCCGACAGGCAGGCGTTACACGTTATTCCGTTAGTAAAGAGTAACGTGTAACGGTTAACTTATCCCAAGAGAAATAATGAGTCTGCAAGAACAATTCGATAACGCGGTAGCCCGCTCAAAAGAACTCACCAAGCGCCCCAGCAACGAAGAGTTGCTTCAGCTCTATGCCTTGTTCAAGCAGGCCACAGAAGGTGATGTAAGCGGTGAACGTCCGGGTGGTTTTGATTTCAAAGGAATTGCTAAATACGATTCGTGGGCTGAATTGAAAGGCAAATCAAAAGATGCTGCCATGCAGGAATATGTTCAACTGGTAGAGCGTCTTCAGCAACAATACGCTTGATGGCGTGAATCTTTTTTATCAGCCCCTCCTGTCCAACAATGTACTGCACCTCAATGCAGACGAATCCAGGCATTGCGTTAAAGTACTTCGAAAAAAAAATGGGGACACCATTCGGGTAACCGATGGCCAGGGTACATTTTATGATGTTATACTTGTGGGTGCGGATCAGAGACAATGCAGTTTTCAGATCGCTTCTACGCACAAAGAGCCTGCTAAAGATTACACCATTCATATTGCCATCTCGCCTACCAAGAATGCCGATCGCATTGAGTGGTTTGTAGAAAAAGCTGTTGAGTTTGGTGTAGATACCATCACCTTGCTGGATTGCGAACACACCGAACGCACCTTTATTAAAACTGAGCGCCTGGAAAAAGTAGCCATCAGCGCGATGAAGCAATCGTTAAAAGCTTCCCTCCCTGCTATCCACGGCTTGCAGGATTTTTCAAAACTCGTGGCTTCAAGTAAGGAACCATCCCGGTTCATAGCGTTTGTTGATCAGTCAAATCCGCATCACCTGAAAGAGCTGGCAAAGGCTGGCTCCGATTATGTTTTACTAATCGGCCCTGAAGGCGATTTTTCAACCGAAGAATTATCACTGGCGTTACAGCATGGATTTCAAAAGGTAAGCCTCGGGGCAAGTCGTCTGCGCACCGAGACAGCCGGCATTGCCGCCTGCCACATCTTGAATTTGGTAAACACGAATTGATCATTGTACATTGGCTATTGATAATTAACTAACCATGATCCTAAACTACATCTGGGTAGGCTTCTTCCTCATTGCCTTTGCTGTTGCGCTCCTCAAGCTGATCTTTTTGCAGGATATGGAAGTATTTCCAAAAATGCTTCAATCAACGTTCGACATGGCGAAGACTGGTTTTGAAATTTCTATCGGCCTTACCGGTGTTATGACGCTGTGGTTGGGGCTGATGAAAATTGGTGAACGGGGAGGCATGGTAAACATTATGTCACGGGTTGTTGGTCCTTTCTTTTCTCGCTTGTTTCCGGAGATACCTAAAAATCATCCGGCCACTGGTTCGGTAATTATGAACTTCAGCGCAAACATTCTTGGCCTCGACAATGCTGCTACGCCACTGGGCTTGAAAGCGATGAAAGAGCTGCAGGACATCAACCCGAACAAAGACACAGCCTCCAATGCTCAGATCATGTTTCTGGTGCTAAATACATCGGGACTCACCGTAATTCCAATCTCCATCATTGCCGATCGAACCATGCTTGGCTCGGTTAACCCAACAGCTATTTTTATCCCCACGCTAATAGCCACATTCTGTTCAACATTAATCGGTCTGTTGTATGTGAGTTACAAACAAAAAATCAATCTCCTCGATAAAGTGGTGGCCTCATACATTATCGGTTTAACGGCCTTTGTGGCACTTTGCGTGTGGTACTTTACTACACTGTCGCAAGAAGAACTCCAATGGCAATCTTCCCTTATTACGAGCATCATCGTTATCAGCATCATAGCATCGTTTCTAATTCTTGGATTACGTAAACAACTTCCCTTATTCGAAACTTTTATTGAAGGTGCCAAGGAGGGCTTTGAGACTGCCATTAAAATTATTCCTTACCTCATCGCCATCTTGGTTGCTATTGGTGTATTCAGAACATCCGGAACACTAACTTATGTTACCCAGGGAATTGGCTGGCTGGTTGGGCTTACAGGCTTGAATACTGATTTTGTTGACGCGCTTCCGGTAGCCCTTATGAAACCACTCAGCAGCCAGACCGCACGCGGCATGATGATCGAAATTTCAAAAGCCCCGGGTGTTGTTGACTCATTTGTTGGCAACCTCTCGAGCATCTTTCGCGGCTGTGCCGATACTACGTTTTATATTCTCGCAGTTTACTTCGGTTCGGTGAACATTCGCAAAACAAGGTATGCGGTTACTGGTGGATTAATAGCCGATCTGGCGGGTATAATTGCAGCCATCTTTGTGGGTTACTTGTTCTTTCATTAATGTTATAAAGTGTATATTTAGTTGCATAAGTGAACACACCCAATTAAACTTGTTTATGGAAAAGAAAGCGGATATCCAAAAGACCATCTACGATAAC
>Ga0315910_10000721_pt1 | contig 31902 bp, 32 predicted proteins | sample EdamamesoilMG_FD_204470 | JGI IMG/M metagenome (GOLD analysis project Ga0315910, IMG submission 204470) | Garden soil microbial communities collected in Santa Monica, California, United States - Edamame soil | ecosystem: Environmental > Terrestrial > Soil > Garden | place: USA: California... | reverse complement strand
GCTGCTGGCGGTGGTTATATTAAGCGGCACTTTTTCCGTATTCCTCTGGCGGCAGACGCGATATCTGCGCCGGGATCTGGAGGGATTGAAGCCGGTGGCCGGTCCGGTGATCCAGCGTTACAACCAGGAAAAACCGACCGTGGACGCCTTTGTGCAGAAAGTGGCCGAGTATGCGCGCTCGCATCCGGACTTCGCGCCCATTGCCAAAAAGTATCAGTTGCAGAATGTCACCAACGCGTCGGCAGCCGCCACCCTGCCCGTCGCCCCGGCCGCGAATAAAACCGCGCCCGCGCCGGCTTCAGCGACCAAGAAGTAACCGGCCTGGCTTTCGATCGGCGACTGGGACACTACTTGGCAACGCGCCCCGCACGCGAAAACCGTCGTTCGAGTGAAGCGACCGCAGACCGGGAAATTTAAAGCACCGTACGGCGACCAGTGATTTGAAGCGTTCCGCGAGGGTTGGTGTTTACGATCCGCGCCTGGGAAAAAGATTGTCCCCGCCTCACGCCCCGGGCATTAACCAGCCATGCACTTCTTCATCGCCGGAATCATCGGGTTGGTCAGCGGCATTACCAGCGGACTGTTTGGCGTGGGCGGTGGCATCATCATGGTGCCGGCCATGATGTTTTTTCTCAGCCCGCCCATTCGCGACGTCAAGCAGGCCATCGGCACTTCACTGGTGGTGATCATCCCCACGGCGCTGATGGGTTCGTACAAACACCTGACGCAGGGAAACGTGGATTGGCGCACCGCGCTGGCGTTGGCGCCGCTGGCGATTGTCGGCAGCTATCTCGGCGCGTGGCTCACCACGCACATTCCGGCGGATAATCTGAAGCGCGCGTTCGGCGGCTTCTTGATTCTCGTGGGCGCACGACTGGTATTCTTCAAGTAGCCGACGGCGGGGCGAAGTCTGGCGGCAGCGATTCCGTTTTGAGCCGCCACTCGGAATCCTGCTTCATATAGACTGTCTGAGTCGGGAACGCGAAGCTGATGCCTTCCTTGTCGAACCGCTCCTTCAGGGCCAGATTCATTTCCTGAAGACCGGCCAGGCTCGCCAGGAAATCCGGATTTTTCCACCAGTGAACCACCAGGATGTTGAGCGATGAGCTTTCGAATTTGTTGAAACTCATCACGAGATCGCCTGTCATAGGATGGCCACCGAAAATCTCCTTGATGATGCTCAAGGCCAGCCGGACCTTCGCCACCGGCGTGTCGTAGGTGATGCCGATGTTTATTACAGTCTTGATGTTTGGACGGGCCGCGATGTTGGTGATGGTGGCGTTACCCATCGTTTTGTTGGGAATGGTGACCAGATGGCCGTCGAGGTTACGGACACGCGTGCTGCGCAGGCCGATGCTTTCGACCGGGCCGTCCACATTGTCAATCTGGATGCGGTCCCCGATTTTGAACGGTTTATCCAGAAAGATGGCGATGCCGCCGAACAGATTGGCCAAAGTATCCTGCGCCGCCAGACCCACCGCCAGGCCGCCGATGGATAGCGAAGCAATGGCCGCGGTGATGTTGACGCCGAGATTGTCCAACGTGACCATCGCGGCGACCACGATCACGAAAACCTTCAGGCTTTTGCGGATGATGGGGAACAACTGTTTGTTGAATTCCTGATCCTCCTGGGCTTCGGCGCGCTGGCGCCAATAACCCATCAGCAAATCAATGAACTTGAGCACCATGTAGGTGAGGGATACCGCCACGATGATGGTGAAGCCTTTCGACAGAACTTTCTGCACCATGGCCGGCCACTCAAAAACATCCAGCCCGATCCGCAGAAAGATCATGAAGGCCACAACCTTCACCGGCCCGTTCAACAATTCCAAAACGAGATCGTCAAATCTGGTCTTGGTTTTCTCCGCCCACTTCTTCAGCCAGACACGGGTGAGATAGTCCAGCAGCTTCGAGACGTAGAACGCCAGGAAGATGTAAATAAGCGAGAAGAGATACTTCCAAAGTTCGTTGCCCCACAACGGATGCTTCAGGAACGGAAAGTTCACCGCGAGGTTCTCGATCCATTGCGGCGTCGGCATGAGGGTTGACTTCGGCCCGTTGGTGGACGCCAAGAAAACGGTCCCGCTGTTTGTTCCGCTGGTGGCGGTGACGGTGATGGACTCGCCCGGCGCCGGCGCGTTGGGGGCGTCCTGGGCCGAAGCACGCCAAAGCGACCAGCCTAAGAAAGCGATCAATACGAACACGTACGCGCGAAAGAGAGCTTCAAATCGGAATTTCATGGTCGGGCAAATTAAAACCTCCACCGCAATCTGCCAACAGCTTTTCGTGGGAACGAGAACAAGAACGCCCAGTCACCGAAAACCTAATTACTCGGAATTTATTTCGCTACTGCCGGATACTCAGGTCTCCGGGTATTTCCTTTACCCCCGATACACCACCAACACCGCGTAATCCGTCAGCAACTTTTGCGAGCCGATGTCAATATGCGTGTAGGTCATCGAATTGATGCTGGTGATGTTTTGTTCGCCAACCCGCTGGAGAAAATTCGAAACCACCTCGTCGAACTTGTCGTGGCCGACCTCGACACAATCCGTGTGGCGGATGGTTTTGACCCGCAGTTTCTTGTCGGATTCCTTGGCCGCGACTTCAAGCGGGGCGCGGGGCTTTTCGATGAGGCTTTGCGTGGGGCCGGCGTGAACCGGCACCTTCAGGTGCATTTCCACTTTCGCGGCGGCAGACGAGGAAATGGGATTTACTGGATGCGCCGGATCGTGGCCCGTTATGGGCGATACTGCCGCCGGCGCCGGCGCGGAATTGGCCGGGATGACAATCTTCTCGCCGCAGGAAGGGCAGGTAATTTCTGAGCCGGCACCCGTGCTGTCCACCGCCAGTTCCTGTTCGCATTTGGGGCAATTGAAGATGATGTCCATACGCTTGAACTAAGGTTGGTTGCGACTACGAGCGGAGCTTAGGCCCGCCCAAAAAGCAAGGCGAGGAAAAATTTCAACCGGCGGCGGCACGCGCGACCCACTATTCGTAAGTCCTTTCGAGCTGTTTGATCCGCGGCAGGATGGGCGAGTCCGCGGGGATGCGATCCCTGACCGCCATAAAAATCCGCCGCGCTTCGCTGGGGTCTTCACGCGTGAGCGCCACGCACAGGTCCAGTTCGATCCACGCCTTGCGCGGATCTTGCAGCACGCTGTCGTAGGTCTTCAACCAGTTCCGCAGGGCGGCCGTCCCTTGCTGGGAAACCTGCTGGTAGCTCTGATCCAGTTGCGACGGCATGCCCGGCAAATATGCGGGGTTCACCACGGCGGCGGCTTCCTTTTTCTTCGTCTCCTCCTCCTTCTGGACGGCTTCCCATTTCAGGAACAACTGGTAGCCGCAGAATACCACGACGACGATGATGAGGACGGAGATGAGCTTGGTCATGATTCCTCGACGCGCTGAATCCGTGCCCCAAGTGCGCGCAGTTTGCCGTCCATGTTCTCGTAACCGCGGTCGAGGTGATAGATGCGGTTCACTTGCGTGGTGCCTTTGGCGGTAAGCCCCGCAAGCACCAACGCCGCCGACGCCCTCAAATCACTCGCCATCACCGGCGCACCGCTCAAGGGCCGCCCGCCTTTCACGATGGCGCTCGGTCCTTCAATCTGGATGTCCGCACCAAGGCGCGTCAATTCGCTCACGTGCATGAAACGCGATTCAAAAATCCGCTCCGTGATGATGCTGATGCCCGGGGCCACGGTCATCAACGCCATCATCTGCGCCTGCACGTCAGTCGGGAATCCGGAATAAGGCAACGTCGTCACGTCCGATGATTTCAATTTGCTGCCGCGCCGCACGACCAGGTCCGCACCGCGCCGCTCCACAACCACGCCCGCTTCTTGGAGTTTGTCAATCACGGCATGAATGTGGTCCGCGCGCGCACCTTTGATCGTCACCTCGCCGTTTGTCACTGCGGCGGCGATGGCGTAGGTCGCGGCTTCGATCCGGTCTGGGATGACGTGATGTTCTGCGCCATGCAGTTCCTTGACGCCCGTGACGGTGATGGTCGGGCTGCCGGCGCCTTGGATTTTCGCGCCCATTGCGTTGAGAAAATTTGCGAGATCAATCACCTCCGGTTCGCAGGCGGCACTTTCAATGACCGTCACGCCTTCGGCCAGCGCCGCGGCCATCATAACGTTGCCCGTGCCGAGCACGGTGGAACCAGCGCGCCCGCCCAAAAACATCGCACCACCAATCAGGCGTTTGGCTTCCGCCTCCACGTAACCGCCTTGAACCGTGATCTTCGCCCCGAGCGACTCGAATCCTTTCAAGTGCAGGTTGATGGGCCGCGCGCCGATGACGCAACCACCCGGCAGCGACACACGCGCCTTGCGTAACCGCCCGAGCAACGGCCCCATGATGCAGATCGAACCGCGCATCTTGCGGACGAGATCGTAATCACCCTGGCCCTTGATTTTGCGTGCCTGCACATGCACCGAGTTGCCGTCCAGGCTGACCTGCGCGCCGAGCCACGCCAGAATTTGTGCCATGAACTTCACATCGCTCAGATTCGGCACGCCATGAATGACGCACGGCTCCGCCGTAAGTAACGTCGCCGCCATGATTGGCAGCACCGCGTTCTTCGCGCCGCTGATGTGAACCTCGCCGTGCAACGGCACGCCGCCTTTGATGAGAAAACTTTCCATGAAAAGTATTGGGGCGTTGGATGAATGGATTGTTGGATTAGTGGCGGCGCGATCCACTTATCCCACAATCCAACAATCCATTCGTTCGTGCGTCCACGGGTTAAATTTCATCAGCGCCGGACCACAAAAATTCTCTGGCGCTGACTGTAGTCCTCGCGCACGGCTTCGACAATCCACATTTGCGATTCAAAGATTGTTTTCAATGCGCCTGCCTGGCCATCGCCAAACTCGAGCATGAGCTTGCCGCCCGGTTTCAGAAACGCGCCCGCCTCCGCCGCTAGGTGACGGTAAAAATCCAATCCATCCACGCCGCCATCCAACGCGCCGCGCGGATCGAAATCCCGAACCTCGGGCTGCAAGGACTCAATTTCCGCGCTCGGGATGTAGGGCGGATTGCTAAGAATCAGATCAAATCGCTCTTCCGCCTTCAGCGCGGCCAAACCGTCGCCGTGCCGAAAATCGACCCGTCCATCCACCCCGTTGTGCTGGGCATTCTGTTGAGCGAAGCCGAGGGCTTCCAATGAAACATCCAGCGCCACCACACGGACCGACGGACACTTCGCCGCCAGGGCAATGGCAATGCACCCCGACCCCGTGCCAAAATCGAGGGCGGTTGACGGTTGAGAGTTGATGGTTGAAAGAAACTGCCAACCGAATTCCGCCAACAATTCCGTCTCGGGTCGCGGCACAAGCACCTGCCGGTTCACGGCGATCTCGAACCCGCAAAATGACGTTGTGCCGACGATGTGCTGGAGCGGTTCGCGCTGGCCGCGGCGTTTCACCAACTCGCGCGTCGCGTCCGCCTCGGCCTCTGTAAGCGCCCGCTCGAAGTTGAGATAAAGCTTCATGCGAGGCAGCTTGAGCACGTGGGCCAGCAACAATTCCGCCTGCAAACGTGGTGAGTCCACGCCGCGTTTGGCGAGAAACTCCGCGCTTTTTTGAATGACTTCTAAAACTGTCACGCGCGCAGTCTAGGTGGGGGATGCGACCTTCAAAGCGGAAAGTAGATTTACCGTTATCTGGCCGGCGCCAAAGCGGGCCCGCTGGCCCCCCAAAACCAGCTGGGGGAAATGGCGCACGCTGGATTCCCAAAAACTTCAGGCACACCTTAAACAGCATCCCGCCACCACGCGCAAAGCACTGCCAGCCGGCCTTAACGTCAGTCATAACGCCGTCTGGGTGCGGCTGGGGAAACTGGGCTTCACGCTATAAAAACTCATCAAATACCGCGTGCGCAGCGAAGGGCAGCGGTGACGCTTCCAGCGCGAACGCGAAAAATTCAACGGCCAGCCCCTCTTTTGTCTCGACGCGTGCGGCGTGAATCACCGCCTGTATCGTGAGTTTGGTCGGGCCACCCGGGGTGAGCGGATTTATCAGGCGGTGGCGGGCAAACGACGGGAACGCACCCGCCGCATTGGGGTTTCCCGACAGGGCAAACTGGTGGCTCCGCTGGTGTTTCAGGGCCGTTGCAACACGGCGATCGTGGATGTTTATTTTGCCCAGGTGCGGCTGCCCGCATTGCCGCCGGGCGGCGGGGGCAAGGTGACGGTCAGTCTCGAATACGTTCTGAGCCGAAACCGTGACCGCGTGGTGCTGCGCTATTACGAGGGGAAGATCTTCGAATATATCGAGGGCAATACGAACGCCCCGGCCTACAAGGTTACCGAGAACTTCGAGACCTCTCATGCCGAGCCGCGAGAACAGGGGCGCGGACGCTGTTGGCCTTTTGATTTTTATTCAAGTTATGGCTTTGCAAGATGGGGGCAAATGGTTTAGTCTTTTTCGCAGAAAGTTCAGAAGAATCCAGTAAACACCGTAAGAAGGCATACTATGAAGATTAACTACAGGAGTACTGTCGTTGCTACAGCAATGGCTCTCGCAGTCATTACCTCGCTGTGCGCACCCATGAGTCGCGCCCAGGAAAATGCTCAAGAACAATGGGGCAAGGAATATCGAAGCGAATACGAAGTGCCGCGCGGCAATTACACCGGCCGTTCGCCTTACATGGGCTCAGGGATGCGGGCGGCGCCCGCACCCAAACCTGCGCCGGCCGCAAAACCCGCCTACGCCCCGGCGCCTGCGCCTGCGCCTGCGCCTGCGGCAAAGACAACCTGTAGCGATCCGACATGGGGACTCATTCGCATGACCAAGACCATGCCGGCTGAGGTCACCTTGGGCGCTGAATTCACCGCCGAACTCAAGGTGGCTGCTGCCGCCTGTGCGGGAAACGTCGTCGTGCGCGATTCCGTTCCCGCCAATGCGACCTACGTCCGTAGCGAACCCGCTGCCACGGTCGAAGGCAACCAGTTGATCTGGAAACTCGGCGATCTGGACGCCAACGCCTCTCAAACCATCAGGATTACGCTCCGCGCCGACAAGGAAGGCACGATCGTCAATTGCGCCGTGGTTTCCGCCGACCCGCGCGTGTGCGCCACGACCATTGTGGGCAAACCGGTGTTGACCATCGACAAGTCCGGACCGGAAACGGCCGTCATCAACTCCGATGTTACCTACAATATCGTCGTCAAGAACACCGGCAGCGCGGTGGCGAAGAACGTGGTGCTGACGGATCCCGTGCCCCAAGGCATGACCGGCCAGCCCGTCACGATCAACATCGGCGACCTCAATCCCGGCCAGTCGAGGCCTGCCAGCGTGACCTTCAAGGCCACCCAGGGCGGCAAGGTGTGCAACACCGCCACCGCCACCTCCAGCAATGCGGGCAAGGTCAGCGACGAAGCCTGCACAACGATTCTCGTGCCCGGCTTGAAAGTCGCCAAGGCCGGCACCAAGGAGCAAATCCTCGGTCGCAACGCCGACTACGAAATCGTGGTCTCCAACACCGGTAATACCACGCTTAACAACGTGACTGTGAGCGACACCGCTCCCGCGGCAACAAGCATCGTTGCGGCCCCAGGTGCGTCTGTGTCCGGTAACCGGGCCACCTGGACGATTGCGTCCTTGGCTCCGGGCGCGAAGCAAACCTTCGCCGTGAAACTCACTTCCCGGACCGAGGGCAATCACTGCAACAGCGTGACCGCCAGCGCGGGTGCTTTGACGGACACGGCCCAAGCCTGCACGGTGTGGCGCGGCATTGGCGCAGTGCTGCTCGAAGCGGTGGATGATCCCGATCCGATCCAGGTGGGTGAAAACACCACCTACACGATCCGGGTGACCAACCAGGGCTTCGCGGACCTCCACAACGTGAAGATCGTTTACACGTCTGGCTCGCGAACGGATCCCGTCAGTGCCGCCCAAGGCACCGTCAGCGGCAAGAATGTCACCTTCCCGACTGTGGCCGTTCTCGGGGCCAAGAAGGTAGTGACCTACACCATCACCGTTAAGGGTGTATCCGCGGGCGACAGCCGCTGCACGATCGTCCTCACCGCCGACGAGTTGCGCACCCCGGTCGAAGAAAGCGAAAGCACCACGGTTTACTAAGACAGCTCTGAGCATTCAAAGGCTGGCAGGTCTCACGACCTGCCAGCCTTTTTTGTGAATAACCTGAGGGAAATGGTTCTTTGATTTCTTCAGGCTATATGTTTAAGCTCGCGCCGTTAAATTCCGAACCCCTGTGAACTTATGAGCCACACCTCTCACCGATGGAAATTCTTCCGCGCCGGCGGATTCGACCAGGTCAAACTCGAAACCGGTGCGGACCTGATGAATCTCGATCAACTCGACCAGAAACTCTGGGTCGCGCTGGCCTGTCCGACCACGGGACTGGAATTCTGTTCCAAGACGGCCGCCTTGATTGACACCGACAAGGATGGCCGCATCCGCGCCCCGGAACTCATCGCCGCCGTGAAGTGGGCCGGCTCGATGCTCAAGAATCCCGACCTCCTGGTGAAGGGTGGTGACGCGGTCGAATTCTCCGCCATCAACGATGCCACGCCCGAGGGCAAACAACTGCTCGCCTCGGCGAAACAGATCTGCGCCAACTTGGGTAAAGCCGCAGCCACGGCCATCTCCCTTGCCGACGCTTCAGACGCCAACAAGATCTTCGTCAACACCACACTCAATGGCGACGGCGTGATCATTCCCGAATCCGCCACCGACGACGCGACGAAAGCGGTGATCAATGACATCATCGCCTGCTTCGGCAGTCTGCCCGATCGCTCCACCAAGCCGGGCATTGATCAGGTCAAGGTTGACGCCTTCTTCGCCGAATGCGCCGCATTCGATGGCTGGATGAAAAAAGCCGACGCCGACGCCCCCAACATTCTCCCCGCTGGCGAGGTCACGGCCGCCGCCGCCGCTGCGGTGCGTGCAATCAAGGCCAAGGTGGATGATTACTTTGGGCGCTGCCGGCTCGCCGCTTACGACCCGCGCGCATTGGCCGCCCTCAACCGTGGCGAGCAGGAATACCTGGCCATCGCCGCGAAGGATATGAGCATCACTGCGGCAGAGATTGCGGGCTTTCCGCTCGCGCAGGTTGGCGCTGGCAAAGCTCTGCCTCTCAAAACCGGCATCAACCCGGCTCACGCCGCGGCCGTCGCCGCGCTACACGCCAACGCGGTGAAGCCGCTGCTTGGTGACAAGGCTGAATTGACCGAGGCGGACTGGGCTGCACTGCTCGCTAAGCTCGGCCCGTTCGAATGCTGGAACGCCGGTAAAGCCGGTGGCTTGGTGGACAAGCTCGGCATCAAGCGCGTGCGTGAAATCCTGGGCGACAAATCGAAAGACAACGTCACGGCGCTCATCGCAAAGGACAAGGCACTCGAACCCGAGGCCACGTCCATCGCAAATGTCGAGAAACTCTGCCGCTACGTCCGCGGCCTGCACTCGCTCTGCATCAATTTCGTCAACTTCAAGGACCTGTACGACGGCGGCGATCCCGCCATTTTCCAATGCGGCACGCTCTATCTCGATCAGCGTTCCTGTAATCTGTGTCTGCCGGTCGAAGACGCGGGCAAACATGCCGGCATGGCAGGCCTTGCCGGTGCGTATCTCGCTTATTGCGACTGCGTCCGCAAAGGCACGGGTGAGAAGAAAAGTATCGTCGCCATCTTCTCGCAAGGCGACGACGACAATCTGATGGTCGGTCGTAACGGCATTTTCTACGACCGGAAGGGTCGCGATTTCGACGCCACGATCACCAAGCTCGTCTCGAACCCGATCAGCCTGCGCCAGGCGTTCTGGGCGCCATACAAGAAATTGGTGCGGATGATTGAGGAAATGATCGCCAAGCGAGCCGCCGCAGCCGATGCCGCGTCCACTGCCAAGCTCGAATCCACCGCAACGACCGTCGCCAACGTGGACAAGGCGAAACCCGCCGAGCCAAAGAAAGTGGACGTGGGTGCCGTGGCCGCGATGGGCGTGGCGTTCAGCGCGTTGAGCGCCGTGGCCGTCGGTTTCCTGGGCCTGTTCAAAGGCATCGCTCCGTGGCAACTGCCCTTGATCATCATCGCCTTCATGCTCTTGATCTCGGTGCCGTCCTTGATCCTGGCTTTCATGAAACTGCGCAAGCGCAACCTTGGCCCGATCCTGGATGCCAACGGCTGGGCCGTGAACGCCCGGGCGAGGATCAATGTTCCGTTTGGTACCAGCCTCACTGGCATCGCCAAATTGCCCCCGGGCGCGACCATTGATGTCAGTGATCGTTACGCGGAGAAATCAGCCGCATGGCCGAAAATCCTGATCGTGGTGTTCGTCATCTGGTGGATTCACGCGTATCTGAATCACGAAGGCTGGATCTATCGGTGGACGGATGGCAAATACGGTCGCCCGACGCCAGAGGTTCAACGACAAATCGAAAAGCAAGCCGCCGCTGAAAAACAAGCTGCCGAAGCAAAGGCGGCAGCTGAAAAGGCAGCGGCTGACACGGCGGCCAAGGCTCCGGCCCCGCCGACCTCGCCACCGTAAGTTTGGGTTTGGGAAGCATTCAAAAAGGCTCGGACCCAAGTCCGGGCTTTTCTTTTCCCCCGACCTCGCCAACGATTTCACGCGTCATGCCTCGCGAAACCGCCGCCGCCAAAGCCGCCCGCACGAAGCGAATTCTCGCCGGCTTGCAGAAGACGTATCCCGATGCGCATTGCGAACTGAACTTCACCAGCCCGCTGCAATTGCTTATCGCCACCATTCTTTCGGCGCAATGCACCGACAAACGCGTGAACAAGGTCACCTCAGAGCTGTTTCAGAAGCATCACTGCGCCGCGGATTTCGCGAACGCCGATCTCGCGGAACTTGAGCAAGACATCAGGACCACCGGTTTCTTTCGCAACAAAGCCAAGAACATCAAATCCTGCTGCGCCGCGCTCGTGGCAAGGTACGCGGGCGAAGTTCCGTGCTCGATGGACGAACTCACCGCGCTCGACGGTGTCGGTCGCAAGACCGCGAATGTCGTGCTCGGAAACGCCTTCGGGATCAACGCCGGTGTCGTGGTGGACACACACGTCACGCGGTTGGCAAACCGGCTTGGCCTTACAAAGCGGACCGACGCGGAGAAGATCGAGCAGGAGTTGATGTCCCTCGTTCCGCGCGAGCAGTGGACGCTGTTCAGTCACTGGCTCATCTGGCATGGCCGCCGCCGGTGCGACGCGCGCAAGCCGGATTGCGCCGCGTGCGAGATTGCGAGGTTGTGCCCGCAGAATGGCGTGAAATGAACTGGCTCCGGCTCGACTCAGGTCCCGGCTGCGGCGCCTTCAACATGGCCATGGACGAAGCCCTGCTGGAAATGATGTCGCGTCTGCAAAAGCCAGTGCTTCGTTTCTACGGCTGGACTGAACCGGCGGCCACCTTCGGCTATTTCCAAAGATTTGCCGAAGTCGAACAAGCCACGCTGCTCCGCCCGTTGATCCGCCGGCCGACGGGCGGTGGCATCGTGCCGCACGACGCCGATTGGACCTACAGCCTGACCTTTCCACCCGGCCACGAATGGCATTGCCTCCGGGCCGAGGAAAGTTACCGCCGCGCGCATGAATGGATTCAAGGTGCGTTTGCCCGGCTCGGGGTTGAAACCGAACTCGCGCCATGCTGCAAGAAATCCGCCCCCGGCCAATGCTTTGTCGGTCACGAGAAGTTTGATCTGCTCTGGCACGGGCAGAAGGTCGCTGGCGCAGCACAACGGCGAAACAAATTGGGGCTGTTGATTCAAGGCTCGGTGCAACCGCCGCCACTGCAACTGAACCGGCAGGACTTGGAAATCGCCATGCGCGCAGTCGGTGGGGGCGAATGGACGGAATTTGTGCCGGACTCCGCCTTGTTTGCGCGAGCCGATGAACTGACGGCGCAGAAATACTCGCAACGCGACTATCTTCAGCGCCGATGACGTGAAATTTGGTCCTCGGATGCACCAAAAAGTTGCCACGCGTCGTGTGTGCTCTTACTCTGCTACGTGTGAGCACGTCTGGTCACAAGCCGAATTCGCGAAACCTCCGCGCCCCGTCTAAGGCGACGACGGAGCGGGACGAGGCGGCGTACCTGAGCAAGGTCACCGGGCATTATCCGAAGTTCATTCCCTTTCTGACCCGGAAATTAGGGGTGCAATTTCGAGGACGGATTCTTGAATTGGGCGCGGGTGCCGCGTGGTTCAGCGCGGAACTTTCCAAACTGCCAAAAGTGGTGGAGGTGATTGCCACCGATTTCAGCCCGCGCGCGGAGAGCGAGCAGTCACCCAAAGTGTTCAAAACCTTGCGCGCGCATGAGGCCAAGATCACGCGCCGGCCCCTCAGTCCGCACCGGCTCGATTTTCCGGACAACCATTTCGATTTCGTCGTCTGCGCCGGCGTGTTGCACGATTCGTTGAACCTGCTGCATCTGTTGCGCGAGATCCGCCGCATCCTCAAGCCCGGCGGGCAGCTCATCGCCGTGCGGGAACCGGTGCAGCCAGCCGTGGCATGGCGCCCGCGGACCGCCAAGCGCCCCGAGCCGGAGATGAAACGCGCGTTGTATTCGCGGGCTGATTACGCGGACACCTTTGAGCGGGCCGGATTGTCGTTGGAAATGCATCGCGTGAGCCTGGCGACCGGCTTGAAGTACTATTTCGACAAGATGGTAAATGGCCTTACGCATGCCCGCTACGCCTTCGTGGCTGCCAAGCGGGCGAAGCGTTGAACGATCCCGCTAGATCACGTCCGGGTTGAGAAACTCGGCCACGAATTTCGTCGCCGGTTTCCCGCGCAGTTCCGGTGGCGTGGCGATTTGTTCCAGCGCACCACGGTTCATCACCGCCACGCGCTGGCCAAGCGCGAGGGCTTCCGCCTGGTCGTGTGTGACCAGGATCATCGTGAGTTGATGTTCGCGATGCAGGGCGAGCAGGTCACGCCGCAATTCGCGCCGCAGCGGCGCGTCGAGATTCGCGAACGGTTCGTCCAGGAGCAGAATTTTTGGCCGTCGCACCAGCGCGCGACCCAGGGCGATGCGTTGGCGCTGTCCGCCGGAAAGTTCGCCGGGCTTGCGGGTCAGACAGTCAGCGATGCCCAAAGTCTCCACCTGTGCCTGCACTCGTCGCGTAATTTCATCCCGTGCCACTCCGCGCAACTTAAGGCCGAACGCGAGGTTCTCGTAGGTCGTCAGGTGCGGGAAAAGCGCATCACGCTGGAACACCATCGCCACGTCACGCGCCTTCGGTTCGACGGTGTTCACCACCTGGCCGTCGAGAGAAATGGTTCCTGTGTCAGGAGATTCAAGGCCCGCGATGAGCCGGAGCGTCGTGGTCTTGCCGCAGCCGGACGGGCCGACGAGTGCCAGCAGTTCGCCGGTTTGCACTGTGAAGGAAATTCCGTTGACTGCAGCTATCATCGCTCCGTTCGAGCCGGCGAATTGTTTCGTCACGTTTGCCATTTCCACGCGAACCATGCCGGATTGTTGACGGCTGGCCGGCAGATGGCAACCGGCAATGAATCGCATTGCGTGATCGGCGCTTTCCTTGCATGATGGATATTGCCATACGGGCGCGCTGGGGCGACGCACGGAGGATTTTCAACGAACGAAAACTACAATGAAACTCGATGCTCTTTATTCTGAACTGACACTTAAAACCAACGCCAAGCTGGTGCTGCTGGTGCTTGATGGTCTCGGCGACATCGCTACGCCGGAACAAAACCACCTTACTCCACTCGAAGCGGCATATACACCGAACCTTGACGCGCTCTCGAAATCGTCCGCGCAAGGCCGCATGATTCCGGTTGCGCCCGGCATCACGCCCGGCAGCGGTCCAGGTCATCTCGGACTCTTCGGTTACGACCCGCTGGAGTTTCAAGTCGGCCGCGGGGTCATTGAGGCGCTGGGATTGGGGATCGAACTCAAGCCCGGTGATGTCTGCGCCCGGGCCAACTTTGCCACGCTGGACAAGCGAGGCATCGTCACAGACCGCCGCGCCGGTCGCATTCCGACCGAAACCTGCGAGAGGCTTTGCGCTCTGCTCGCGGCGAAGATCAAAAAGATTGGCGACACCCAGGTCATCATCAAGGCGGGCAAGGAGCATCGCTTCGTGGTCGTATTCCGGGGCAAGGGATTGGAAGGTCCTTTGACCGATGCCGATCCGAACCGCGAGGGTTTTGCCATTCCAACCGTGAAGCCGCGCGATCCGAAGAACGCGAAACAGAAGAAGATGGCGAAGTTGATCGCGGACTTCTACAAGGCGGCGTTGCCGCTCCTCGCGAAGGAGAAGCCGGCGAACGGGTTTCTCATGCGCGGCATTGCTCATCAGCCGGAGATTCCGCTGTTTGTGGAGCGTTACAAACTCAAACCCGCCTGCCTCGCCGTCTATCCGATGTACAAAGGCCTGGCTCAACTCGTCGGCATGGCGAAGATCGAAGGTCCGCAAACCATCGCGGAACAATTCGAGCGTTATCTCACCGATTACGAGCAGTACGACTTCTTCTTCATTCATTACAAGTACACGGACAAGGCGGGCGAGGACGGCAATTTTGCCGCGAAGAAAAAAGCGATCGAAGATCTGGACGCCGCGTTGCCGATTCTCTTGAAGAAAAAACCGGATGTGCTCGCCATCACTGGTGACCACTCGACACCGTGCGCGCTCAAAGGTCACTCGTGGCATCCGCAGCCGGTGCTGTTGCACTCGGCGGTGAGCGGTTGCGACAAACTCGAACGCTTCACCGAGACCGGCGCGAACTCCGGCTCGCTGGGAATTTTTGACGCGAAACATCTCATCCGAATCATGCAAGCGAACGCAAAAATGTTCGACAAATTCGGCGCGTAACGATTTTTGCCCGCCAAAATACTTTCGCCCGCTGCAAAAAATGATTTGCCAGCGGGCGTTTTTTTTTACACAAACAGTTGGATTCAACGAACGCACAGCAAAATGTTTTTCGGCAACATCAACCAAACCAACTAAAAAACTGATCGGAGGTGACAAGCTCATGGCTGCCAAGAAAAAGAAAGCTGCGAAAAAGAAAAAGTAGTTCTGCACTAACATCAGGATGGAAAGCTGGAATTTTTCAGTCGGTTTTCCATCCTGATTTTTTGTTTCCTCCGCTCACCGTCCCATGCCCAAACTCGTTTTCGACATCGAAACCTCCGCGCTCCCGCTCGAAATCTTTGACGAAGTGCAACAGGAGTATCTGTTACGCGAGGCGGAGAAGATTCCCGATGAAACCGCGCGCGCAGTGAAACGTGCGGAGCTCGTGCGCCAGTTTAGCCTTTGGCCGCTTACGGCCCAGGTGGTCTGCATCGCCATGCTCAATGCCGATTCGTTGCGCGGCCAGGTGTTGTTTATCGCCGAGGATTTTGAGGAGGACGCCCAGGAAGGAGGCCCGGTTGAATTCATGCCTTGCGCCGACGAACTTGAACTGCTCACAGCGTTTTGGGACGTGGCCAAGCATTACGACGAGGTGGTGACCTTCAACGGCCGAGGTTTCGATGTGCCTTTTCTCTATCTCCGCTCCGCGGTGCTCAACGTGCCGATTACAAAGAAAAACTGGCTTGGTTACCGGTATGCCACCGAGCCGCACTGCGACCTGGCCGAGCAATTCACCTTCTATGGCGTGAGCGGGCGCGATGGCGCGGCGCGGAAATTCAACCTGGATTTTTACTGCAAGGCCTTCGGCATTGACTCCCCCAAGGCACACGGCATAACCGGCATGGACGTGACCACGCTGATGGCCGACGGAAAGTTTCGCGAAATTGCCGAGTATTGCCTTCGCGACGTGCGCGCGACGGTGGAGCTTTATCGGGTGTGGAAGGAACGGTTGGCGGGAGTCAAGTGAACTCCCCAATCCCAAGTTCCCAGTCCAGCGTGCGATGCACCCTGGTTTGTTTTGCCATGAGGGAGGAAGCAACGGCGTTTCAGAAGCGCGTCACCGGTCGGAAAGACATCCTTACTCTCATCACCGGTATCGGGCGCAGGAACACGGAAAAATCTTTTCGCGAATTCCTGAAACAAAATGTGCCCGGCCGGATCCTGACCTGCGGCTTCGCGGGCGGACTCAATCCAGGGTTGAAAGCGGGCGAAGTGGTTTTCTCCACCGACGATGCCACGCTGGGGCGGAAGCTCGCGGCGGCAGGCGGGAAGCCGGCGAATTTTTTTTGCGCGAGCCGTATCGCCACCACAGCGGTGGCGAAGGCCGAACTTCGCCGGACGACAGGCGCAGATGCCGTCGAAATGGAGTCAGAAGCGATTCAGAAGATTTGTGAGGAGTGCGGGATTCCGTGTGCCACGGTGCGGGTGATTTCAGATGCCGCGGGGGAGGACTTGCCGCTCGATTTCAACCTGCTCGCGAAAGCGGATTTGAATCTGGACTACGGCAAGCTGGCGCTGGCGGTCGCGAAATCGCCGGGCAAGATTCCTGCGCTGATGAAATTGCAGAAGCAAACGCGCTTTGCGGCGGAGCGACTGGCCAGGGTCCTCGTGCAGGTGGTCTGAAGCACAGCCATCTGCGACAGTGATCGTGCCTTCGCTGTGACGGCCCTACAAATCCTGGTAGCGGATCAATTCAATACCGAGTTTACCCACAAGCGCCTTGACGCGCGGGCTGACGAGCGCGTTGAACTCGTGTTGAAATTGGTGCAGTGACGGATGCGAATAAAGCTCGACGACGCCTGCCGGAAGCTCAGGCAACAATTTCAAAATGAACTCCTCATGCACGCGGGAATCCTGAAGCAAGCCGATGACTTGATCCGTGTGATGGATGCCGCGATGGGTCAGGTCCGACTTTGAGCGCGCGCTGAGCCAGCGGAATATCAGCGCGTGTGTAATCCGGTAGAGCCACCGCCCACTTGCGATCCGGCGGTTCAACGCGAACGTATCCCGCGTCAACCTGAGATGGTGGATGCCGAGCGTGACGGCGTCTTCCATCAAAATGCGGAACACGATTGGATGCAGATGCAGGTGGAGATGACCGTTCACATGATCGAGCGGCAGGCCGGTGGCGCGGAAACGCGCAAACTGTTCATGGATTTCGGCCCGCAGTTCTTCGCGAAGCCCGCGCCGCAAGTAGTAATTTGCCCCAACGGACACTGGATTGGCGCCGAACTCGCCGCGGGTACTGACCAAGCCAGGAATTCGCTCCGATGGCAACGCGCAACGCCCGCGAATCAGTGAGAGGTGCAGACCAACCCCCAGCCGGGGATTCTCTTTTGCCAGCTTTACCGCCGCGCCGTTGTCCGGTTCGTTCACCATCAGGCTGGCACTCGTGAGAATGCCTTCGCGATGCGCGCGTATCACCGCTTCGTTGACGGATTGCGAGGCGCCGAAGTCGTCTGCGTTGACGATGAGCCGGCGGGTGACACTCATGACACACGGAGGAACTTGTGTTTGAACCTGTGTCGCCAGATGAAATTCAACTTCAGGGAAATTCGCGGCGCGAGCCTCAATGGGAAATCAAGCCGGGCCATAGTTCGGCGAAGTGACGCGGAACGCAAAGCGCAACCAGGTACGGAAGATCAAGGCGAGCTTGTGAGACTTGCTCAGTCGCGTGGGTTGCGGGCCAAAAACGTTAAACCGCTGGCGTTCCAGTTTGCAGAACAGCCGCCAGTAGACGCTGCCCATCAACTCGGCGGCGACCATCGCGCGGCGATCCGCAGCGGGCAACGTCTCGCGGGCTTGGCGGAAGAAGCTCCGCGCCCGATTCGCAACGCTGACGGCAAGTTTCGCATAACGCTCGGAGTATTCGTGCTGCAAAATCTCCCGCTCGCTGACGCCAAAACGGTTCAGCTCCTCCCGGGGCAGATAAATGCGTCCCCGCTCCGTATCGGTGCGGACATCGCGCAAAATGTTCGTAAGTTGCAGGGCCTTGCCGAGTGCGATCGCGTAATCGCGGCAGCGCGGATTGGTATATCCGAAAATCTCGATGCTCAACAACCCGACGACGGAGGCAACGCGGTAGCAGTAGATTTCAAGCTGTTCCCAAGTTTCGCAACGCGTGGTGTCCAGGTCCATTTCGCACCCTTGGATCAGTTCGTCAAAGAGTTCGAAGCGCAGGCGGTATTGCTGGATGACCGGCTGCAATTCTTGGTTCACGGCAAACACCGGATTGCCGTTGTCGCAGGCACGGCGGATATCCTCACGCCACGCGGCCAGTCCGGCACGGCGTTGCTCCACGGGCACAGTGTCCTCGTCAGCCACATCATCCACTTCGCGGCAGAAGGCGTAGAGTGCGGACATGGCGTCGCGCTTTTCGCGGGGCAGCATGATAAAGGCGAGCGTGAGATTGGAGGCGCTCTTGCGGGTGATGGCCTGGCTCTGCTGCATAGCCTCTAACGGGATGGACCTTGCTGCTGTTGGTCGTCACCGCGAACGGGCGGCAGTCCGCCGGTCTCGGCCAGGGTGGGATTGCGCGGACGATGATGCCGCCGGCGGCGGCGACGGCCCGAGGATTTCTCGCTGCGCTGTTCGGCCTCGGCCGCTGCTCGGCGGAAAGCGCGGCGGCGCTGGCGGCGTTCATCGCGCCGCGCGGCGTGGCGGCGCGATTTACCGGAGAAGACAATCCACAGTATGACAATCGAGGCGATCACGAGAATCGCGCCAAGGAGGATTCCCCACTCCCTGAATGCTGGCCCGGTCGCTTTGATGCGTGGCAACACGGTGTCATAGGGCTCCACGACGGCTGAAAAGATTACATTCATTGGTCTTTGACTTCCCGGACCGCCGGAACGGGGGGCGTATCGTCGTCCGCATCCGTGGCGGTGTTGATGTTAAGGCGCTGCATACGATAGCGCAACGCGTGGCGGCTGAGCTTCAGAAACTCTGCGCAGCGCGTGAGGCTGAAGTGATGCTGTTCGAGGGTCTGGCTGATGAGTTCGCGCTCGAAAGTGGCGACGATTTCGTCCAATGATTCTTTGCCGGTGGCGCGTGGAGCGGTGTCCTTGTGCAGGCGTGTTTCGAGTTGAAAGTCCGGCAGGCTGGCAGGTTGGACTTCGTGTTGGGTTTCAAGGATGAGCGCGCGTTCGATGACGTTGCGCAGTTCACGAACGTTGCCGGGCCAGTGGTGGGACAGCAACTTCTGCCGGGCAGCCCGCGAAAGCGTGGTGACTTTCCGGTTCATGCTGCCACTGAACATCTTTATGAAATGTTCGGCCAGCAGGACGATGTCCTCGCCGCGCTCGCGCAGCGGCGCAAGGCGGAGCTGGACAACATTGAGCCGGTGAAACAGGTCTTCCCGGAACTGGTCTTCGGCGATGGCTTTGACGATGTCCCGGTTCGTCGCGGCGATGAGCCGGACGTTGACGCGCAACTCCTGCGTGCCACCGACTCGGGTGAACGTGCCGTCCTCGAGAAAGCGCAGCAGCTTGGCCTGAAGCGGACGGCTCATGTCCGCAATCTCGTCCAGGAAGAACGTGCCGCCGTCGGCTTCCTCGACGCGGCCGGGCTTTTGCCGGAGCGCGCCGGTGAACGCGCCTTTCTCGTGGCCGAAGAGTTCGCTCTCGAGCAGCGTCTCGGGAATGGCAGCGCAGTTGATGCGGACGTAATGCGCCTTGCGCCGTTGGCTCATCGTATGCAGAGCGCCGGCGACGAGTTCCTTGCCGGTGCCGCTTTCGCCGAGGACGAGCACGCGGGCGTCCGTGGGCGCAACGGTCTGAATCAACTGCCGCAGTTCGCGCATCTTGGTTGATTCACCGACAATTTGTTCGAGATGGTAAACTTCACCGGCGCGGGCGCGCAAACTTGCATTGTCCTTCAACAACCGGTACCGCTCGGCGCACCGACTGACAGCGTGGAGCAATTCCTCCGGGGCAAAGGGCTTGGCGAGGTAATCAATGGCCCCGGCCTTGATGGCCTCCACGGCGAGCTTGGGCGTTGCGTAAGCTGTGATCATGAGCACCGGGAGGTCGGGCCACTGGGCGTGGACCTTGCCGAGGAGTTCATAACCATTCATCCCGCCCATGCGCGCGTCCGTGATCACCATGAAGAATTCCTCGGTGGTCAGCAGCTTGAGGGCGGCCTCGGCGGATTCGACCGCGCGCACGGCATGGTTCTCATCTCCCAGCATGGTTTGCAGGGAGAGGCGCATGTTCTTCTCGTCATCCACGACGAGGATCGGTGGCAGGGACGCACTCATTGGCCGGGCTTCATCAGTGTTCGGGCAGGGAATTGTAGAACGAACTTCGCACCGCGGCCAAGCGCGGATTCAACGCGCACATTGCCCCCGTAAAGCTCTACGTTATGTTTGACCACGGCCAGGCCGAGGCCTGTGCCCTTGGGTTTGGTCGTGTAGTAAGCCTCGAACACCTTCTCAATCTGGTCGACGGGGATGCCCGGCCCGTCATCCCGCACGGTAATTTCGATGGAATTATCAGGAAGACAGCGGGCGATGATGACAACGTTGCCGTGCTGGCCCATCGCGTCGCGGGCGTTTTGGAGCAGGTTGCCCACGGCTTCGGCCAGGTGCCGGCGATGCATCATCACCGGGGGAAAATAATCGTCGAACTGGCGGTGGATTCTGATCTGTGTGGGCAGGCCTGGCGGGAAGACCTCGGCAATGGCGTGGTTGATTTCCTCGACGACTTCAATTTTTTCCACACGACCCTCGCTCAACTGGGCATATCCCATGAGTTGGGTGATGATACGGTCGGCCTTGGCGATTTCCTCGCGAATCATTTCGACTTGTGCGGCGGCTTCGGATTTCTGGCTTTTGAGGTTCTTGTGGAGCGAGAAGGTGACGTTGTTGATGATGGCAAGGGGATTCTTGATCTGGTGTGCAACCTCGGCGGCGAGCCGTCCGGCGGAGTGAAGCTGCGCGGTGCGCACGAGGAATTCTTCGCGCTCCTCGGCGATGCGGCGTTCGCGCGCGGTCAGCACTTGGACGCCGTAGCAGCAGAATGTGAGCAACAGCAGCACGGCGACACGCAAGACGTAAGGGGCGGCGGTGAGTTCACCGTCCTGTCCCAGGTCTTGGCTCGGGATGTAACGGGTCGGCGGAAGGAGGATGCGATTGAGATCAGCGGCGAGCGAGGTCTGAAGGTTGGTGTGTGGAACAGTCGGATTTAGATCAGTGTCCAGTGCGGACCGGCTCGTTTCGGAAAGCGCGTTGGTGAGCATTCGGTTCACCGGCGCGGGGGCGTGTTTGAGCCATGCGGCTACGGCACGGGGGTCCGGGATGTCCTCCGGGCTAAGTCGGGTGGGCTTGGTGCGAGAAAGCTTGAAGCCCGGCAGTGACAATTCGGGTTGGGCGGTCGTCTCAATGTGGCCTGCCACCAGGAAGAACACACAAAGCAACAGATTCAGAACAATCTGCGGAGTGGCCAGCGGAATGGAAATGGCGTTAACGACGATCAGCACCGGGAACACCCAGTAGAAATCACTCTCAAAACCAAGCGTGAGCACGGTGACCCCGGCCAGAAAAACGCCGTCCGCCAGGCCCACGGCAAATACGAGCCATTGCACGCTGCCCGGCGGAAAGCGGCGCACCACGTAGAACACCACGGTGACCGCAAGCATGAACAGCGCACAAGCGAAAAACACGGTCTGGATTGTCTCGAACACCACCGCGTAGTCGGTCACCACTTCACTCAACCACGGCGAATTGTAGAGGTAATAGAGGACTACTGCGACCGCGAGCGCACGCGCCGGAAGGATGACGCTGCGTTGCAACTTCAGAACCAGGCGCGTGTATTCTGCGGGTTCGCGGGCGGGGGCGGCCAGCGCGGCGGGTAGTCGCCTCAACCACTGCCATCGGTCGGTGTTCATAAGCGCGGCCCGCGGTTGCGTTACGCGAGCAACTGCCCGGCCCGCTTCGCAATGTCTTCCACCGGCCAGAGCCGCCCGATGCCTTCGTAGCCGCAGGACAACATGCCCGCCTCTGGACCAATGAACTCGAGTCCGCGCGCTTTCAGGGTGGCGACGTTTTGTTGCGTGGCGGGATGCAGCCACATCTTGCCATTCATGGCGGGTGCCACGAGCACTTTCGCGTTCGGATTCAACGCGAGCGCGATGCAACTGAGCGCGTCATTCGCCAGGCCGTGCGCCAGTTTCGCCAGAAAGTTTGCCGTCGCTGGCGCGATGAGCAGCAGATCGGCCTCATCCGCCATCCGGATGTGCGTGGGCTTCCAGCCTTCCTCCTCGTCGTACAGGTCCGTGACCACGGGCCGGCGGGAGAGTGTCTTGAATGGCAGCGGCGTGATAAAGCGTTGGGCGTCGGCGGTGAGCACCACGTTCACGCGGTGGCCCAGCTTGGTGAGCTGGCTGGTGAGATCAGCGGCTTTGTAGGCGGCAATGGAGCCGGTGACACCCAAGATGATGTTCTTGCTGGTGCTCATGAGTCGCGCAATGCACCACGATTCTAGGCTCTGGCCTGGGCAGTGCCAGCCTGAATTCGGTCAAACCGCCTTTGCCGCCCGGATAAACGCCGCGACTTTCGCGTGGTCTTTTCGGCTCGGTTCCGCTTCCACGCCGCTGGAAACATCCACGGCGAAAGGCTGCACCCGCCGCACGGCCTCCGCCACGTTGTCGGGCGTCAATCCGCCCGCGAGGAAAATCGGACGGCCGTGCTCCTTGGCGGCAGTGGCGAGGTCCCAATTGAACGTCTGCCCCGTGCCGCCCGCCTGCGTTTCGGAATAGGTGTCCAGCAGCCACGCATCCGTGTGGTAGGCCGGCAGTGCCGCTAGGGATTGCTCGTCCCGCACGCGAAACGCCTTCACGCTCATCAAACCGAACTGCGTGCAAAACTCCGGCGATTCGTCCCCGTGAAATTGCAACAGGTTCAACCCGCACGCGCGGGTCGCCTGCATCACCAGCTCCTCCGCCGGATCCACGAACACCCCGACTCGCAAGACATGCAGCGGCAAATGACGCACAAACGCCGCGACGCCTTCCATCGTCATCCGCCGCGGACTCTTTTCGGCAAAGATAAAACCCAGCAGGTCCGCACCCGCCTCCACCGCCGCCTGTGCGTCGGCGAGGTTGGTAAGGCCGCAGATTTTTACTTTCACGCTCATGCCGGACTCCTGTTAACTCGAAAATACCATTAAAAAAGTCGCATCGGTGATCTCAGCCCAATGTCCATTGGGTTGAAAACAACACGGAACTCACCGCAGCGAACGGCACAGTTTGTAACCCGGAATTCTTCCAATTTCCAGCCGCAAAAACGCGTCCGCGGCGCCAGGGTCACCGGCGGGGACGTGGCTAGCGATTGGGGCGTCGCCCTCTTGCACCATACCGACCGACGCTTGAGTTTGATCAAGGTGCTGGCCGACGTTTGGTCGCCGGATGAACTAGTTTCCAAGGATGCGACGGCGAAATGGCCCGGTCACTTCCATATGGATGTCGCCGTATAAAAGACGATTGTAGTGGAACAGGATGCCGATTTGGCCGACGACTTCCCATCCAGTTGCAGCATCCACTCCGGGCCACATTGCCGTTGCATGATGTGATTCCGGGTTTTCTCGTCTGAAGTCACTCGTCGCAGAGCGCGCCGTTGGCGAGCACCACGGCACGGCGGTGATGGAGTCCTGCCCAGCACACTGGGCAAGGGTTGTCTCTCAACACAAAAAAACCCGCGGGCCTTGAGACCCGCAGGATAACCCCAACCCAACCTCATTCTACAACGGTAATCTTGCGCGGTTTCACCTGCTCGGACTTGGGCAGCGTGAGGAACAGCACGCCTTGATTCATCCGCGCGCTGATCTTGCTGGTGTCAATCGCCGGATCGAGTTCAAACGCGCGACGATAATCGGCCCCGTGCTGCTCACGGAACAGGGTTTCGCCCGGCACAACTTCGGCACTGCGACGGCCGGTGATGGTGATTTCGTGGCCTTCCAACGTGATTTCCAGACCGTCTTTGTTCACGCCGGGCATTTCGGCTTCGAGCGTGTAGCCGTCCTTGGTTTCATAGATGTTCACATCGGGAGCGACGTATTGGGTGTTTTGGGTGCGCTCGGTCGGCGCAGGAAGGGTTTCTTTTTGTAAAGTGGCTTTCATGTCTTTTGATCGTTGAGGTGATTGTAAGTTGGCTCAGGCGGGCATTGATCCGCCCGCCGGAGTTTTTGCAGCGGTCTCAACTGATTGAGACGTCAATTTGTTTCGGTTTGGCTTCCTCAGTCTTGGGCAGCGTGATGGTAAGCACTCCGTCCTTGTAGGCTGCTTTGATTTTATCTGCTGCCACCGCCGCCGGTAGAGAGATGGTGCGTTGGAAGCGACCAAAGAAACGCTCGGCGCGATAAACCTCGGCGTCTTCGTGCTTGGTCTCGCATTTACGTTCGCCAGAGAGACTCAGGCTGCCGTCGTGGAACGAAACCTCAATGTCTTCCTTCTTCATGCCGGGCAATTCGGCTTTGACCACGAAGCTGTCCTTCTCCTCATAAACGTCGAGCGCCGGGGTCCACCCGCTCAAGAGTTGAGAGGTGCCCGTGAGTTCGTTCAATGGGGACTCGAACAAGCGGTCAATTTCATTGCGCAACTCGGATAAGCGACCGAAGGTCGGCCAAGTTGCCAGCGTGGGGCGTTGCCATTTGATAACGTTCATAGTTGTATCCTTTCGTTTAAATTGTTTTGTCTGACGAATCCTTTTAGCTTTCAGGATGCCAACGGCAGTGACTATGCGTAGTACGTTGACAATCAATATACGCATGTTATTCAGCAAGTAGATGCTCATGCTGAACTAGGGCTATAGTGGCACACAATAACTGCGAATCACATTTTACATGTGCCACTATTACCCTGCATCTCTTCAAAAGAAAAAGCCCCAAGCCAAGCGGCTCAGGGCTGGTCGTAATCGAAGTGTTTTTTAGTCGAATGCGTGGCCTGCGCAGCAGAGGACATCGCGGACTTTGTGCCGGACCAGTTCCTTCACTTTGTTGCGCGCGGGGGCAAGATACTTGCGCGGGTCGAATTCTTTCGGGCTTTCCGCAAAGACTTTGCGAATGGCTGCCGTCATCGCCATGCGGAGGTCGGTGTCAATATTCACCTTGGTGCAACCCACACGCCGGGCGATTTCGATGTCCGCTTCCGGCACGCCGGCGGTATCTTCACCCATCTTGCCGCCATACTTGTTAATTTCCTGAGCCAGATCCTTCGGCACGCTCGACGCGCCATGCAGCACCAGCGGGTAATCACCCATGCCCGCATCGAGGAGCGCCTTCTTGATGGCTTTAAGGCGTTCGAGGTCAAGATGCTGTTCACCTTTGAATTTATAAGCGCCATGCGAGTTGCCGATGGCCACCGCCAATGAGTCCACGCCGGATTGTTTAACGAATTGGACTGCTTCCTCTGGGTGCGTATAACAGCCACCCTTGGAATACGCGCCGCCTTCCTCGCCATCGTCGTGCTGCGCGCCGACCAACATGCCAAGTTCGCCCTCCACAACGCAGTTATGTTTGTGGGCATACTCAACGACTTTGCGGCATGTCTCTACGTTCTTCTCGAACGGATCGTGCGAGGCGTCAATCATCACGCTGGTGAAACCCTCATCAATGCATTCCTTGCAAAGCTCGAACGTGTCGCCGTGATCCAAGTGGATGGCGATGGGGATGTTCGACAGGCTGACAGCGGCTTCGATGAGTTTCTTGAGGTAAACCGGGTGTGCGTAGGCCCTGGCACCTTTGGAAATCTGAAGCATCAATGGCGCTTTCTCCTCCTCGCAGGCCTCCACAATGGCCTGGATGAGTTCCATATTGTTGACGTTGAAAGCGCCCAACGCGTATTTCCCCTTTAACGCTTTGGCGAAGAGGTCGCGGGTATGAGTGAGTGGCATGGTAATCTTCTTCGTTGTTGTTAAGGCCGGGAATCCCTCGGCAAACGGATACTAGAAGCCCGGAGGCGGGTTGGAAATAAAAAGTTATCCCCGGTCAGTGCGGTTAACTCAGTCTTCGCCGGCCATCTTGCGATAAAGCGTTGCCAGACTGATTCCTAGGAGAATGGCCGCCTGCTCTTTGTCGCCTTTGGCTTCGTCGAGAGCGCGTTGAATATGGGCAGCTTCCTGTTCGCGCAGGAAGTTCTTCAAGAGTTTGACCGGTTGAGGCATGGCAGGCGCGGCGGGATCGCTGGTTGAGTTTAGCGCAAACAAGGCTGTGGTAGGAGCCGTGGGCAGAGCGACCAAGCCGGAATCCGCGAGACTGACTGACGCGTGCTGCGTTGCCAATACCGCCGGCGGAAGATCGGCGGCTTGAATCGTATCCGTTTCGCACAAAGCCGTGGCGCGCTCAACGGCGTTTTCGAGTTCGCGGACATTGCCAGGCCAATCGTGCGCCATGAGCGTTTCCATGGCAGCCTTGGTGATTTGAAACGGGCGGCGCGTGCGCGAACTGAGCTTGTCCCGCAAAAAGTGCGCGACCAGAAACGGAATGTCCTCCCGCCGTTCGCGCAGGCTTGGCAGGCCGATCGAAATGACGTTCAGCCGGTAGTACAAGTCCTCGCGAAACGTTCCTTCTTTCACCCGTTTCTCCAGCGGCTCATTTGTGGCGGCGACCACGCGCACGTCCACATGAACCGGCGTGTTGTCGCCCACCCGACGCACCTCGCGTTCTTGCAACACGCGCAGCAGCCGGCTTTGCAGCATCGGCGACATCGAACCTACTTCATCGAGGAAGATTGTCCCACCGTCCGCTTCCTGGAACAGCCCTTTCTTGTCCGAAAACGCGCTGGTAAACGCCCCGCGCCGGTGGCCGAACAATTCCGACTCCAGCAGGTTTTCGGGCAACGCACTGCAATTGATCGGCACGAAAGGCCCGTGCTGCCGCCGGCTGTTAAAGTGCAGTGCCCGTGCCACCAGTTCCTTGCCCGTGCCGCTTTCCCCCAGCACCAGGATCGTGCTGTCGGTGTCCGCGACGCGCTCGATCATCTTGAACACCACCTGCATGGAGGGCGCGTTGCCGACGATCTGGCTGAACTCGTACTTCTTCTTGAGTTGTTTCCGCAGGAACGCCGTTTCCGAGACCGCAGCGGAGTAAGCCAGCGCCCGTTGCACAGACATTGTCAATTCGTCCAGTTTGAACGGCTTCTCCAGATAATCGTACGCGCCGTGCTTCATCGCTTGCACGGCGGTGTCAATCGAGCCGAAGCCGGTGATGACGATGACGATGGCGGGCGGGCTTAGCGCCCGGGCTTTTTGCAGAATCTCCAACCCTTGCGGTCGGGTCTTATCCAGGAAGAGGTCGGTGATGACGATTTCCGGAAAATGTTCGGACAGGCCAGCGGAAGCTGCGGGCGCGTTCGTGAACGGAAAAACCTCGTGGCCCTGCTCGCGCAGAACATTGGCGACCATTTGCACCATGGTCAGTTCGTCGTCCACGAGAAGGATTTTGGCCATCGCGCGAGGCTAGGAGAAAATGCTGCGTCACAGCAAGCGGGAAGCAGGCAAACCACGCGTGACCTCATCCAACCTCGCCGGCAAACGACTCAACAACCAAATCCGCATCAGTGAAACTTCGTGCAATTCGGGGCTGCTTTTTTATCCTGCCTACATGCGAATTTTGTCCGGCATCCAGCCTTCGGGCGCACTGCATCTCGGAAATTATTTTGGGATGATGCGCCCGGCCATTGAGCTTCAGGAGAAGGGCGAGGCGTTTTACTTCATCGCGGATTACCACTCCATGACGTCGTTGTTTGATGCCGCAGAGCGGCGCAAGAACACGCTGGATGTGGCGCTGGACTTTCTGGCGTGCGGGCTGGACCCCAAGCGCGCCGTGTTCTTCAAGCAATCCGACGTACCGGAAGTCTGCGAGCTTGCGTGGCTGCTGTCCACGCTCACGCCGATGGGCCTGCTGGAGCGGGCGCATTCGTTCAAAGACAAGTCCGCCAAGGGTATTCCGATCAACCACGGGCTGTTCGCCTATCCGGTGCTGATGGCGGCGGACATTCTGATTTACGATTCGAACGTCGTGCCGGTCGGCCAGGATCAGAAACAGCACGTCGAGATGACCCGCGACATCGCCATCAAGTTCAACGAGCAATACGGCCAGACGTTTGTGATTCCCGAGCCGCAGATCAAAGGCGAGACGGCGAAGGTGCCGGGCATTGACGGCGAGAAGATGAGCAAGAGCTACGGCAACACCATCGAGATTTTTGGCGACGAGAAGGCACTGCGCAAAAAGGTCATGGCGCTCAAGATGGACAGCCGCACGCCCGCCGAGCCGAAGCCGGATGCGGAGCTGAATCTCGCCATTCAGTTGCTCAAGGTAATTGATGCGAGCGTCGGCAGGGAGTGGGAGGAAAGACTGCGTGCCGGCGGCTTGGGCTATGGCGATTTGAAGAAGCAGTTGTTCGAAGTGTATTGGGAACATTTTGCCACGGCCCGTGCGAAGCGCGCTGAACTGGTGGCGAATCTGGACTACGTAAACAAAGTTCTCGCCGACGGCTCCGCCAAGGCGCGGGCGAAGGCAACGGAAGTTTTGAAACGCGCACGCAAGGCGGGCGGGTTGGAATAGTCATTGCGGCAGTGGAGCGCTGCCTTGCTCCGGCGCTTCCTTCCCAAACTCCGTGCAGCACGAACCGCAGCTTTCGTAGCAGTCCGGACACAGCTTGCGTTCACCGAAGTCAATCGCGCCGAAGCGACCGCACTCGTCGCAGGGCAGGTTTTGATCCACAGACGGCGGGGTCATTTCTTTCCGCGCCCGGCGTCCAGTAGCGAATGGGAAAGCATCCACCGATAGAACTCCGGATTGTCGTACGTTACGGTCCAGGAATTGTGATCCGCCTCGGGATAAACGGTCAGTTTCACGTTCTTGGCGCCCGTACGTTTCATTGCGTTAACCATGCGCTCAGATTCATCCAGCGGCACTACGTTGTCTTTTGCACCGTGAAAGGCCCAGACTGGCAGGGTCGGGAGCGGATTCGACGGCTTGCCATAACCTGAGAGCAGAACATCCAATACCAGCCCGCCGCCGCAGATTGGCGCGATGGCGGCAAATCGTGCCGGATAGCTCACGCCCAGATTCCAGGTGCCATAACCGCCCATGCTCAAGCCGGTGAGATAAACCCGGTTCGTATCCACGGCAAACTTGGCGGTGACGGTGTCGAGCAACTTCAACAAGGAATCATCCTGCCAGCGTTCCCCGTTGGGACAGAGCGGGGCCACGATGATGAACGGAAAGTTGGTGCCCTGTTTCACCAAGTGCATTGGCCCGTGGATGGCCACGCGCTGAACGTCCGTGCCGCGCTCGCCCGCGCCGTGCAGGAACAACATAAGCGGCCAGCGTTTGTTGCCTTCGGCCTGATATTCCTTGGGCAGATGATAGAGAAACGGCATCTCCACTTCGCGCGTGAGGGAGAACTTCAACTTCTCGGCGGGCAACGGCGCTTGGGCGGTTTGGGCTTTGGCTTTCATGGCGAAACAGAGCGCAACAAAGGCGGCGATCAACAGGCTGATTTTTTTCATAGTTCTTTCTGTTCGGAGGGACGAGTTATACGAGTCCCCAGCATTCGACCACGCCTGTCAGGGACTCGTGTAACTCGTCCCGCCAGGCCGCTACATGATCTTGAGTTTCGGCAAATCCTGCGAGTCCACCAGGCCCACCGGTTCGCGCTTCGCATTCACGACAATCAAATCGTCAATGTTGCGCTCGTTAAAAACCTTCAATGCTTCGACGGCCAGCGCCGTGTCGCGAATGCAAATCGGGTTGCGCGTCATCACGGACTTGAGCGGGCGCGTCAGCAAATGCTCGTCGGCAGACATGTGCCGGCGGAAATCACCGTCCGTGAACACACCAGTGAGTTTGCCGCGCGCGTTCACCACTGCGAGACTGCCGGACTTGGCTTTGGTCATGACGAGCAACGACTCCTTCACGGTAAGGTGCTCGCCCGCCACGGCATTGCGTTCGCCGGCGCGCATGATTTCGCCCACGCGCAGCAGCATGGCCCGGCCAATCGCGCCGCTCGGGTGATACTTCGCAAAATCGCTTTGCTTGAACCCGCGCGCCTGCAACACGGCCATCGCAAGCGCGTCCCCCATCACGAGCATGGCGGTGGTGCTGGAAGTCGGCGCGAGATTAAATGGACACGCTTCCTTGGGCACGCGCACGTTGAGTACCACATCGCTGTGCCGCGCCAAGGCGGATTTCAGTCCACCAGTCAAGGTGACGATCCTGACCGAAAACCGTTTCAGCGCGGGCAGGAGGTTCAGCAACTCGTCCGATTCACCGGAATAGCTCAACGCGAGGATCACGTCGCCGTCGTTGACCACGCCCACGTCGCCGTGCAACGCGTCCACGCTATTGAGCACAACGCTGGTCGAGCCAGTGCTGGTGAGCGTGGCGGCGATCTTCGCGCCGACGTTGCCGGACTTGCCAATACCGACGATAACGATCTTGCCGCGACGTTCCACGGCGGCCACCACCAGTTCCACCGCGCGATCAAAAGCGTCGTCCAGTTGGGCGCGCACACTTTTGAGCGCGGCCAGTTCGATGTCGAACACTTCGCGGGCCTTGGCTTGATGACTCACGGCGCGAGCATGAAAAGAAAGTGACGGGGATTCAACCCTGAAGAAACACCAAACTCCAAGCCCCAAAGAAATCTCAAACTCCAAAGCCAATCGACGCTGTCTCTTCGAGTTTCCAGCTTGGTGGCTGGAGCTTCCTTGGAACTTTCCGAACTTCTCAATTTCATCCTGTCACCAGCCAGAGCACGCCCACACCCATGGCCGTGACTGCGCAGGTGCCGAGCAGGCCGCGATAAGCCTTCACCCCTCAGCCCGCCGTAACCGATCTGCGATCGCGCGCCACGCTGGCAAATCGGGCAGCGCTTCCACCACGATCAGTTCCGCGCCGGCTTCATCGCAGCGATGCAGTTCAGCGTAGATTGCGCGAGCAAAAGCCTCCGCGTCGTGTGGAATCACGCTCACACTGGCGAAATCTTCGCTGGAAGGAATGTGCGTGTGCGCGATGACGTGGGTGCGAGATGCGGGAATACGTGATGCGTGATGCGTGATGCGTGAGCTCAGATCCGTGTCGTTCTGCCAGTCGAGCAGCAACAACTGCGCTTTGGGTGCGTAATGCTTCTTCAACAGGCCAGGACTGCGCAGGGTTTCCTGGCTTGGCAGTTTTAACCCCCGATGACCGATCAGGTCGCCGGTCACGGCGATGAGCGATTCCTCATGAATCATCCCGGGCCGCAGCACCGCCGCCGGTTCGCTCGTCAGATCAATCACCGTGGATTCGATACCGACCTGCGATTGTCCACCATCCACAATGAGCGGGATGCGGTCGCCGAGCTGTTTGCGGACGTGTTCAGCGTTTGTGGGTGAAATCTGGTTGGACAAGTTTGCGCTCGGCGCGGCGAGCGGAAATCCACATTCGCGAATCACTGCTTGAATGAAAGGATGGCTCGGCCAGCGGACGCCCACCGTCGCGCCACCCGCCGTGACGATTTCGGGAATCTCCTGAGCCTTGGGCAAGACCAGCGTGAGCGGGCCGGGCCAGAAAGCGTGGGCCAGGTCGTCTGCCACCGCCGGCCAGTTCGACACGCAGCGCTTCGCCAACTCGACGTTCGCGACGTGGACAATGATGGGGTTGTGGGCGGGCCGGCCTTTGGCTTCGTAGATCTTGGCAACGGCTTTGGCGTCGAGTGCGTTGGCTGCAAGGCCATAGACCGTTTCCGTTGGCAACGCCACAACCTCGCCCGCGCGCAACAATTCAGCCGCTCGGTTCACGGCGGCGGCGAACAATTCTGCGGTGTGGGTGGAAAGGATTTCGGCTGTCATCGTCAATCCGCGAGATCAATCTACGCAGAGACGCAAAGGACACAAAGGTTCGCGGAGAAAACAAAGAAAAATCTTTGCAACCTGTGAAGCTTTTCCCGGAGCGCGGACCGCCGAGTTATTTGTGTCCGGCATGGTGGTTGCGAGGGTTGAGCAAAGGTGGGATTTCCGCAGGACTGCACGGTGGACTTGCCTGAACATTGGTTCGTCAACAGGCTGTCACACAA
>Ga0315910_10000720_pt1 | contig 31912 bp, 27 predicted proteins | sample EdamamesoilMG_FD_204470 | JGI IMG/M metagenome (GOLD analysis project Ga0315910, IMG submission 204470) | Garden soil microbial communities collected in Santa Monica, California, United States - Edamame soil | ecosystem: Environmental > Terrestrial > Soil > Garden | place: USA: California... | reverse complement strand
ATTCAGATCCGGAAACACGAGCACGTTCGCGCGACCCGCCACCTTGCTGTCGTGCAGTTTACGTTCGGCGATCTCGGGCACGATGGCCGAGTCCACCTGAAGCTCACCGTCAAACTCGGCTTCCAAGCCCGCCTTCTCCGCCTTCTGTCGTGCCAGTGCCGTCGCCGCCTGCACCTTGCCGATGGAGGGATGGGTCGCGCTGCCCTTCGTTGAGAAGGACAACATCGCCACGCGCGGCAAGGTGTTCAGCAGATGCCGGGCAAGTTGCGCGGTGGAAACTGCGATGGCCGCCATCTCTTCTACCGTCGGGTCAGGCACCACACCACAGTCGGCCATGAACAAAACCCCCTTCTCGCCGAAGCGGCCGTCTTCCACTTCCATGATCTGGCAGCTCGACGCGGTCTCCGTCTGGGATGCGACCTTGATCACTTGGAACAATGGGCGCAATACACTGCCAGTACTGTGACTCGTGCCGGAAACCAGCCCGTCCGCCTGACGCATGGCCACCATCATGGCACCGAAGTAATTGGGTTGCAGCATTGCCTTGCGCGCCTCTTCCTCGATCAGCCCCTTGTCCCGACGCAGCGAGTAAAACCGGTGCGCGAAATTGTCGAGTTCGTCACTCTCGGCTGGATTGATGATGCGGATGCCATCGAGCGCGATGTTCAGATCTGCCGCCTGTTCCTTCACCTTGGTCCGATCACCGAGCAAAATGGGTGCGCCCAACCGCAACGCGTGGAACTGCCGCGCCGTCTGCAATACGCGCGGTTCCGTGCCTTCCGGAAACACAATCCGCTTGGGATGCCGCTGCAACTTCTCGATGACTGATCCAATGAAACGCATGGACACAGATTAGTCGGCAACCAGCGAGAAGCAATCCCGGGCTGTGAACTGCAAGTTACGTCTCCGTCAAACCGAGGTGCATTCTGCTTCCATCGTCTCCCGGCACGAGTTACGTTTCGGCACGCGCATGAAATCCTCAGCCATTGCCGTCGCTCTGCTTGCCATGCTCAATCCGCTTTTTGCCGGTCAACTCGCTCCCGACCTCATCATACTCAATGCGGCCGTCCGCACGATGGACGATGCCTGCCCGGCAGCGGAAGCCGTCGCCATTGCCGGCAATCAGATAGCTGCCATCGGCACGACATCCGAGATGCGCGCCTTGGTGGGAACGAAGACCCGGGTAATCGACGCTGGTGGCAAATCCGTGCTGCCCGGTTTCAATGACGCTCATGTCCACTGGCTCACGGGCGGGTTCTCGATCACCAACGTCAATCTGCGACCGGCTAGATCTCCCGAGGAGTTCGCGCGGCTGATCGGCGAGTTCGCCAAGGGACTGCCGAAAGGCCGTTGGGTTTTGGAAGGCAGTTGGGATCACGAAAACTGGCCCGGCGCTCCGCTGCCGACCCGCCAGATGATTGATTCCGTCACTCCCGATAATCCTGTGTTTGTAAACCGGCTGGATGGTCACATGGGGCTGGCCAACAGCCTCGCGCTCAAATTGGCCGGCATCACCAAGGCCACCAAAGACGTTCCCGGCGGACAGATTGTGCGTGACGCTAGCGGTGAACCCACCGGGGTGTTGAAGGATGCGGCGATGAGCTTGGTGGAGAAAGTCATCCCGTCGCCGAGTTGGAATGAGAAACTGGCAGCCGCGCGAGCCGCTACAGAGTTTGCCGCATCACTTGGCGTCACCAGCGTGCAGGACATGTCCGCCGGCGACGATGTAGGGCTATATCAATTCCTGCTCGAACACAACGAACTCAAAACGCGTATCTACGCGGTCCGTTCCGTGGTTTCGTGGGACGTGCTTGGTAAGACTGGGGTCCGGGCTGGCTTTGGGAACGCGTGGTTGCGCATCGGCGGACTCAAGGGATTCTCTGACGGCAGCCTGGGCTCGACGACAGCGCTGTTCTTTGAACCCTACGCTGATGCGCCCGACACCAGCGGCCTGCTCTTCGACCAAATGCTCCCGGAGGGCATCATGCTCAAGCGCGTTCTTGGGGCCGACTTGGCCGGGTTGCAAGTCATGATCCACGCCATCGGCGACAAGGCGAACTCGGTCGTACTCGATTTGTATCAGGAGGTCGCAAAAGCCAACGGCGCGCGCGACCGCCGGTTCCGCATCGAGCACGCCCAGCATTTGCGGGCCGGGGATATTCCCCGCTTCGGCAAGCAACAGGTGATTGCCTCCATGCAGCCCTATCATTGCGCCGACGACGGCCGCTGGTGCGGCAAACGCATCGGTCCGGCACGCTCGAAAGGCACTTACGCCTTTCGCTCCCTTCTCGACTCGGGTGCCGTGCTTGCATTCGGTTCGGATTGGACCGTTGCGCCGTTGAATCCTTTGACCGGAATCAAAGCCGCGGTCACCAGGCAGACGCTGGATGGCAAGAATCCGGACGGCTGGATTCCGGAGCAGAAAATCACGCTCGATGAAGCTGTCCGCGCTTTCACAGTCGGTTCCGCCCACGCCGAATTCCAGGAAAAGGTAAAAGGCAGCCTGACTCCGGGAAAACTCGCGGACCTCGTGATGCTAGATCGGGACATTTACAAGACTGACCCGGCTTCCTTGGACCAGGTGAAAGCGCTGTTGACAATCGTTGATGGAAAAGTCGTCTTTGAATCCAAATAGCGAATGGTCGTCACTTTGACTGACGCTGAAGCTCAGTCCGGATCTCAGTGAGAATTTCGTAGTACCGCCACGCCGCCGGCGCGTTTGTTCCCTGGTGATGGTCTGGTTTCAAGATCAAGTCACCAGTTGAAAGCAATGTCTTCTTTACTTCGGGATTCTGCTGAACCTTCTCGTACGTGGCTGCGACGATGAGTTTGTAAAACTCACCTTCACCAGGTTCGCGATATTTCATCCGTTTGCCCTCAAACGTCACCCAATCAATCTCCATCCGCTTCATGTTCTTCTCTGCTGCGTCCCCCGCACGCTTGGCGTCAAACGCAGTGAGCTGTGCCACTTGCTCCCGCGTGTACGGCCAGCTTAGTCCAGAAAAGGTCGCCCGCGGATCATCCTCGCCCTCCGGATACTTCATCATCTGCCAGAAACCTTCCAAACTCGCGTAGCGCTTCCCGCGAAACTCAAACGGTGTCGGCGCGAAGTTGGAGAGCAATCCGAGCTCGTGACGCTTGGATAGGATCACCTCACCCGGCCCCGCTGCTTGAGGCAGGATTTCCCACGCTGGCGCACCGTTGGTCGGCACGGGCGTCCACCAATGCACGGGATAGTCTGTCCGGATAGCCCCCAACTCCGCCGGTACCCTTGCTGGTGGTCGCAACGAATGACAGCCGGCCGTCAGCACCAATGCAAACGCCAGTGCAAGGCGGCTGCAGTTCCTCCGTTCGAGTAATCGGGTGATTATCATGATCAAGCTGGATCAAGTCTTGAAGATGGCACGGACAATCGCAAGCGCAGGCTGCGTGGTACTGGCGCGCTGGTCAGGTAACGATCTTCACGGGTGCAGCCGAAAGGCGATGACTGACTCAAAGTTCTCCGGCGCAGATCCGGCGGGCCAGTTCGATCAGACTGCCAGCCTGATAAGGCTTGGGGATGAAAGCGATGAATCCCTCCTGCATGCAGCGCTGTGTGATGCTGGACTCATTGTAACCGCTGGTCAGTACCGCTTTGACATCCGGCTGGTGCCGACGCAATTCCACCAGCGTCTTCACGCCGTCCAGCTTCGGCATGGTGAGATCCAGCAACACGAACGTGATTTCGGGCGCATGTTCTTTGAACAACTCCACCGCCTCCAAACCATCCGCCGCCAGCAGTACCCGCAGGCCCGTCCGTTTCAAAAGGCGTTCCACCATCGACCGCATCACGGCCTCGTCATCCACTACCAACACAGTACCCGTCAGGACGGGCATCGCATTCGGCGCGCCGGCTTTCGCCGAACCTGGCACTGGTGACACGCTGGTTGTTCGCGTGGACCCCACTGGGAAAAGAACAGTGACCACAGTGCCGCGATTCAGGCGGCTGGAAATGAGGATGCCCCCGCCATGCCCGCGCACCGCGCCCAGCACCGCAGACATACCCAAACCACGCCCCGTGAATTTCGTCGTAAAAAAAGGATCGAACAGTTGTTGCTGAATGGCTTCATCCATGCCGCAGCCTGTGTCGGACACTTCCACAACCACGTACTGACCTGGCTTCAACAGGTTTCCCGTCCGGCTGCCGGCAAGATACGCAGCGTCACACTCGCGCGCGCTCGTGCTGACCGTGATCAAGCCCGGTTTGTCCGCCAGCGCTTCCGAGGCATTGGTCACCAGGTTCATCACGATCTGTTGCAACTGCGCCTCATCGCCTTCCACCGACGGCAGCGATTTGTCGAAACGGAATTCCAGGCTCGCCTTCTTGGAGACCGTGGCTTTCAAGAGTTCCATCATGCTGCGGACCATTTCGTTCAGATGCAACTCAGCCACCACAAACCGGCCGCGACCAGAATACGCCAGCATCTGCCGCGTAAGATGCGCCGCGCGATTCGCGGCCGCGACGGCCTCGCGCAGCGGTCCTTCGACGGTCGGTTTGCCCCCCAGCTCCATCAGGCCCAGTTCAATGTTGCCGATGACCGCCGCCAGCAGGTTGTTGAAGTCATGCGCAATCCCCCCCGCCATCAGGCCAAGGCTCTTGAGCTTTTCGGCGTGGAGGAATTGCCGTTGCAATTCGAGCTTCTCCTTTTCTGCGTTCACCCGTTGGGTGATATCGTTGGACAACGCTAAGATCCCGCGCGAACCGTCCGGCAAAGTGATGGCGGTCTCGCGCAGTTCATAGTGACGCAGGCTGCCGTCCTTCTGGACATTGCTGACATCGTGCTCCAGAACTTCACCTGCCAGCAACCGCGTCAGGTTTCGTTCGATCGTCTCGAGTGAATCCTTGCTGAAGACGCTCACGTGCCGCCCGAGCAACTCGTCCCGCGTGTAACCGATCTGCCGGCAGAAGGCCGGATTCGCATCCAGCACCACGCCTTCGGCATCCAGCAGGACGACGCTGCCGGGCATCAGTTCGAACAGGCTTCGATAAAGCGCCTGATCGCGCTCCGCCCCGATCGCTTCAGCGCCCGTCACGCAACCCGCTGCGTCCTTTGATCCCGATCCTGCGTCTAGCTGCTGGTTCATTCTGAAATCGCTCCCACAGATTGATCGCCCTCTTTGAACATCATGGCTACCCTTTTCGCCAGTTGATATTAATTCACCCGGCTTGGATTGCCATCGCCAATTTGGGCCCGAGCAGCCGCCCGATCATCAACCGCGCACGCAACCTTGGCCCAAATCGGTTCCGTCAGTCATCTCAGATAGGATTCGAGCCTAGCTTGGGGGATTGACACTGGGGAAATCAGGAATTCCCCGTAGCTGATAGCACCGCTGGCTTAGACCCGTCACGCTCGGAACAACCACACTCTCTGGACTTGCTCGCAATTCACCTTGGTTTTCCGGGCGAATTCCTGTTCCATTTCCGCCGCATGTCATCGGAAGACACGAATTCATTGATCGAACAGCGCAAGGCCAAGCTCGCGTCGCTGCGCAGCAAGGGCATTGACCCGTTCCAGAACAAGTTCACGCCCGACATCGCCTGCGGCGACGCACGCGCAAAGTTTGAGAGCGGCGAACTGGCCGAGCACGCACCGGTGGCCATCGCGGGCCGCATCACCGCCCATCGCGACATGGGCAAGAGCCAGTTCATGAGTCTTAAGGACACGAGCGGGCGCATCCAGATTTACGCGCAGAAACAGGCACTCGGCGATGCGGGCTTCGATGTCTTCAAGCACCTGGACATGGGCGATTTCATCGGCGTCAAGGGCACGATGTTCCGCACCAAGACCGGCGAACCGAGCGTGAAGGTGGACAGTTTCGTGATTCTCGCCAAGGCGCTGCGCCCGCCACCCGCTCAATGGTATGGGTTGGAGGACACGGAAATCCGCTACCGCCAGCGTTACCTCGACCTCATCGCGAACGACGACGTGCGTTCCACCTTCCTCAAGCGCAGCGCCATCGTGCACGAGATCCGGCAGTTCTTTCACAGTCACGGCTACGTGGAGGTGGAGACGCCCGCGATGCAGGCGATTCCCGGCGGAGCGGCGGCGCAACCGTTCAAGACCTTTCACAACGCGCTCGGCTGCGAATTTTATCTGCGCATCGCGCTGGAGCTGTATCACAAGCGGCTGCTCGTGGGCGGTATTGATAAGCTGTTCGAGATCGGCAAGAACTTCCGCAACGAAGGTCTCTCGCGCCGGCACAATCCCGAATTCACGATGCTCGAAGCGTATCAGGCATTCGGGGATTACGAGACGATGATGGAAACCGTCGAATCGCTCATCAAACATATCGCACAGAAAGTCCTCGGCACACTCGTCATCGAATTCAAAGATGCTGAAGGCAAGGTCACCCGGACAATTGATCTCACCACTTGGCGGCGAGTGAAATACAACGACCTCATCAAGGAAAAAATCAGCGCGGATTGGTTCGACATTTCCCCAGCTGAACGCCGTCAACGCGCGCACGACATGGGCGCGGAGATCGGCAAAGAGTTCGAGGACTTTGAAGTCACGAACGCCGTGTTCTCCAAATTCATCGAGCCGACCCTGATTAATCCGACCTTCGTTACACATCTGCCGAAGGAACTCGTGCCGCTCGCCAAGCTTTCGCCCGACGACCCGACGACCGTCGAAGTGTTCGAGTGCTGCATCAACGGCCAGGAGATTTCCCCCGGCTACACCGAACAGAACGATCCCATCGCGCAACGCACCACGCTGGAACATCAAGCCGGCGGCGAACAACAAAAGCTGGACGATGATTTCCTCGTCGCGCTCGAACACGGCATGCCCCCGGCTGGCGGCATCGGCATCGGCATTGACCGTCTGTGCATGATGCTCCTCGGCCAGGAAAGCATCCGCGATGTGATTCTGTTTCCGCAATTAAAGCCTAAATGAAGGGGCCAACAACGGAGTCTGTCCCGTTGCGCATATGAAACCGACTAAGCCGCAAGAAACCCAGTCAACGATTCGCTTTAGTGCCAAGTTGTTTCGGCCTGAGATGACTGAAAAGGCTGGATCGTGTTCCCTTCTAACTCTGCCCAAGAACGTGAGTGCGAAGCTTCCAGCACGAGGAGTAACGATGGTTGAGGGAATTATCAATGGCTTCCCGTTTCGAACCGCGCTCGAACCAGACGGTAAAGGAAGGCACTGGCTCAAGGTCAACAAAGCCCTGCAAGCTGCCGCGGGTGCGGACGCAGGAGACACGGCGATGGTGGAGATTACGCGGGTCGGTGAAGAGCCGGAGATCAGGGTGCCGATGGACCTGCTTGAAGCCCTGGCCGCGACTCCGCGAGCGCAGGCGTTGTGGGCGGAGATCACACCCATGGCGCGCCGGGACTGGATCCGGTGGGTCACCTCGCCCAAGCAGGAGGAAACGCGCAGTCACCGGATCGAGAGCGGTTGCGACATGCTCACCAAGGGAAAGCGCCGGCCTTGTTGTTTCCCCGGCATCAATTGGGTCACGAAAGGTCTCGTCACATCCGACGAAACCTGGCTGCCGTTGCCTAGCTCAAAAAATCGTCCACCATCGAGACTTTCTTCCCGCAGTTGAGGTCGGAATATGGCCGACCTACTGAGCCACGCTGATGAAAGTCTTCTGGTCGGACCGGCAAAACAGCGGCTGACAAAGGGCGTTTCCTGTGGCAGTCGATGGACCTGACTGTATATCTTTCCGTCCGTGAAAACCGTCCGGCTTTGGATAACACGCACCATCATCATCGCGTTGCTGGTGGTGGCGGTCATCAAGTCCCCGACGGCTTTCGTGTCGGCTCTGGCAGGTGTCATCCTGGCGGTATACCTCATCGTCATCTGGCTCAAGTGGAAGTTCTGGCGGATAATTTCGCCGCTGAACGACATGAGCAAGGCCGTCAGGCAAACCACCCTGAGCCTGCAGAAATCCGGCAATCCATTCTTTCGCACAGAACCAGTCAAGGCAGCTCAACGAGTATTGGAGCAAAACGGATTCACCATTCTTGGCACCTACGCGGCCGAGCAGCTTCCCCGGACGAACATCATCCTGGCAAACAATGAGCCGGAAGGAATTCACGCTCTCATCATCGATACGGAGTATCTGGGCACGATCACCGAATATTGCAGCAAATACGAAGATGGGAGGACCTTTACCTGTTCCAACACCAAGATGCCCGCCATTCTTCCCCGGCCGGATGACCACCCCATTTCGCGGCTTCCCGATCTGGATGCCCAAGGAGTGCTGGGCCACTTCAAGGAATCCCGTCCCACGACAGGTATCTACAAACTCAAGGACGGGGAGATCCAGTCCCAGGTCGAAGCGCTGTATCACGAACTCAAGGTCTATGAGATTGAAGCCATCGAGCGCTCGATCAACCTGGAAGCCCAATTGCTCGAAAAGTTTATCATCGATTCAGGATGGAGCGCGATCGAATGGCACCGGAAACAAAATGACGTCGTCATCGTTCACGACAAGATCAAGGATTACGAACTTATCAGTCGCTACGAAGACGCTATAGACGATGAGGACGAGCAGTATCAAAAAATGAAACATCGGGTCGAATCCATCATCAAGAACAACCCACCGATCGAAGCTTTTAAGATCCTGAGTCAGGAGATACCGACCAAAGCCAAGCTAAAGAAAATTCATGAGCTGACCGAGCCGGTGCTGGCGCATGTCTATCTCAAAGTGACCCAGCCGTGATCTCGGCCACACAATCGAAGGCGAAAGCGAAACATTACGTGAAGCAAAATCCCTGGCACGAGTTCTCCAATGTCGCGGAGGTGGATTCCCCTGCTCTGCTGATCTACCCGGAGCGCGTTGAAGAAAATGTGCGGCGGATGATCGCCATCGCCGGCGGCCCGGAGCGGCTGTGCCCTCACGTGAAGACGCACAAGCTCGCGGAACTGGTGCGGATGCAGATGGCACTCGGTATCACCAAGTTCAAGTGCGCCACGATCGCGGAGGCGGAGATGGTCGCCGACTGTGGCGCGCAAGATGTCGTGCTGGCCTATCAACCCGTCGGTCCAAAGGTGGCGCGGTTCATACAGCTCATCAAAAAATTCCCGCGCACCGACTTCACCGCCATTGCGGATGATGAATCTGCCATTCGCGCGCTATCTGCAGCGACCATCCAAGCCGGCGTGAAGATCAAGTTGCTGTTGGATATTGATTGCGGCATGCATCGCTGCGGCGTGTCGCCCGGGCCGAAAGCAACCGCGCTATACCGCCTCATCGCTTCACTTCCCGGTTTGGAAGCTGGCGGGCTGCATATTTACGACGGCCATATCGACGACAGTGACGTCACAATCCGGACTCAGAAGTGTGATGACGCTTTCGCGGCGGTGATGGAATGGCGTCGCACGCCGACGGACTTGGCCGTACCACGGATCGTGGCCGGCGGCACGCCAACGTTTCCGATCCACGCGCGGCGACTCGAAGTTGAATGCAGTCCCGGCACATGCCTGCTTTGGGATGCAAGTTACCTGGTCTCTTGCGCTGATCTTGATTTTCTCCCGGCGGCGTTGGTTTTGACGCGAGTAGTCAGCAAACCGGGTGGGAATCGGCTTTGTCTGGACCTTGGCCACAAGGCGATCGCCGCCGAGAAACCGCATCCCCGGGTCCAGTTGCTGAATCTACCGGACGCGCACGCAATCACGCATAGCGAGGAGCACCTGGTGGTTGAGACCAGCCATGCAGATGAATTTCAAGTGGGCGATGTTCTTTACGGCATCCCCCGGCACATCTGCCCAACAGTAGCTTTGCACGCCGAAGCGGTCGTCGTGAAAAACCGTTGTGCGGAAGCCAGATGGAAGATCACGGCTCGAAATCGAATGTTGTCTGTCTGACGACCGGGGCGCAGAGTTGGTTTGTTGAAAACGACGTTGCTGAAAGCAAGGCTGCGGCGCATCCTCAACCGCCGATCCAAAACAACCATCATGAAAATCCTCGCCCTCTCCCTGCTTGTTGTCTTGACCGCTCTGCCCAGTTCCGCCGCCGATACCAATGCACCCACGGTCAGTCCTTCCATCGCCAAGGACTCGCGCGTCTTTGAGATGCGGACCTACTACGCTGCGCCGGGCAAGCTGGAGGAATTGAACAAACGTTTCCGCGACCACACCTGTGCGCTGTTCAAGAAGCACGGCATGGAGAACATCGGGTACTGGATTCCGACCGACCCGGACAAAGGCGCGGAGAATACACTGGTTTACATCATCGCCCACAAGAGCCGGGAGGACGCGAGGAAATCCTGGGCTGCCTTCATTGCTGATCCGGAGTGGAAGAAGGTCCAGCAGGCTTCCGAGGCCAACGGCAAGCTGGTAACGAAGATCGAATCGGTTTTTCTGGGCGCCACCGATTATTCGGCTATCAAATAGCTGCGACCAGCCATCAGTGATTGTTTGAACAAGCGGCAACCAGAAGCGGTCTATTTCCTGTCTGCGCGGTGGGTTCTACCGTTGAACAACCCGTCGCAGCGCAACAACGACGACGAAATCAAGCCATGAAAAAGTCTCTCATCGCCCTGTGCATCACCTGTGTCCTCTCGCTCGCAGCCTACGCGGACGACGACAAGAAGGCTGAAGCCGGCAAGAAACATGAGGCCACGCCCGAGCAGAAGGCTGCCCGCAAGGCTCTCATCGACAAATACGACACGAACAAGGACGGCAAGCTGGATCCGGAAGAGCGCGCCAAGATCAGCGAGGAAGATAAGGCCAAGCTGAAAGAAGCCCGCCGTGAAGCCGCCGGAGCGCCCAAGAAAGAAAAAAGCGACGCCGCCAAGTAATCATTTTCTCCAAACAAAAAACTCCATCGTCCTTGCGGGCGGTGGAGTTTTTTTGTTTGGGAAACTGGAATACGATTTAGTGTTTGCACCCGCAGGAGCCATGGCCACAACCATGCTCGAAGTCATCGGCCGTGGGCATGCGGCCAAGTTCCAGCGTCTTGGTGATGTGCTGCTGGATCGTGCCCTGGATCTCCTGAAGCGCTTCCTGGGCATCGAGAAAACCGCGTGCCACCGGATTGTTCATCACCTTGTCGCGGTGTTGCTCGAAATCGGAGATCTCTTCGCCGGTCAGGGGCAACGAGCGATGTTGCTTCTCGTGCAACGCCTGCCCTTTTTCCATGAGTGTTTCGTAATCCGCCCGGGCGGCATCATTGGCCATGAAACTGTCGATGCTACGGCGGATGGCGCCCATGTTGGGCTGCGCCAGGATGGTGTTACAAAGTTCCCGTGTTTTTTCGAGCACGAGATTCTGTTCGGTGTCAGTCAGCATAAAATCGGTTCTTGTTTGCGGGATTCCAACGCTTAAGGCGCCAATCCAGTCAAGGCAGATTAGAACATAGCAAGAAGCTGAAAGCAAAAAAAAGTTTACCTTGCTGGCCACGCATGCCGAAAACGCCCTGGTCCGGTCAAAAGACTGCCTGTATATGCAGACCTTGGAATCCATCGACAGCCCATGAACAGCTCCTGGCTCAAGACTTTGGTCCTTTCAATCGTATCCGCGCTGATCGCTGGCGCCTTGGTCTATCTGTTCATGCAGCGTCGGCTTTGGCGCCTGCAGGAACAGCTCATCGCGCAAACAACCCAAGCCGATGCGGCGAAGAGCCGCAGCGAAGCAGCCGACAAGACCGCACAAGTTGTCCGGGATCAGGATGAGAAGGACCAGACGGAATTGCTTCGGCTCCGAGGTGAAGTGGGCCGGCTGCGCCAGCAAAGAGATGAATCGGACAAGGTGCGAAAGCAGAACGAGGAACTGAATGCGGCCTTGTCCAGAATGCTGCCGGTACCCAGTGGCGCGACGGACCCAGAGCATGACCCCGAACAAGTCACGGCGGTCGGGCACCTGAACGACGCCAGGCAACTCGTTTTAGGCTTGTTGATGTTCGCCGACGACAACCAGCAAGTGCTCCCCTCATCCCTCAATCAAACCTCCAACTACTGGGGCAATTCGAGCCGGCTATCCACGAATCAGTTCGAACTCGTACTGCAACGTCCGTTCAGCGAAGTGGAAAATCCCAGCACGGTCATCGCCGTGCGCCAGAAGCAACCATGGCAGCGCCAGGGTCATTGGGTCAAAGCTTACGGATTTGCGGACGGTCATGCCGAGCTTAAGCGGGAACCGCCGGAAGGATTTGAAGCCTGGGAACAGGCCCATATCCAGCCGCCGCGCTAGGTCTCACTTCGTTTCCAAGCCCGCGGTGGTCACCGTTTTCATGGTCATGGCCTGTTTCTGACCGGCCAGACTCAGACTCATCCGGACATCGACCGAGCCTAGGGACTTGCCCGCCAGCGGCGCCACTTTGGTGAGGTCATAGGTCACAGTACCCTGGGACGTGCCGGCGAGTTTTTCCAGATCGGTTTTCATCCCGGGCATGTTGGGAATTGCGACCTTCTGGTTCGCCGCTGTTTGGGTCTGGGTATATTTCAGTTCCACCCGATCGCCGGAAAGAGCCGTGAGTTCGTAACTCGTGGCCAGACTGATGGTCATCCCACCTTGACTCCGAGTCCGCGTCAGTTCCCATTTTGCGCCAACCCCGAGAGGTTCTTCCGGGAATTCATCGGTAAAATCAGAGACGATCTGGAGAAACTTGCCCACTTCGGTCCGCACTTCTGGTGAGATACCGGGAGGAAGATTGTTTTCGCCCTTGCTCAAACCACGGCTGGTAATCTCGGCATCAAGGCTAAGTCCCTTGGCCTGCTTAAGCGCCGATTTGATCCGGTCACTCACAGCAGCGGCGAGGCCACTGGCTTCGCCCACCGTGCCTTCCCCGATCACACAAGTGAATTTGATGTCACCTTCACTCGAAACACTTTTGACCAGCAACTCCACCGGCAAAGTTTCCGTGGGTTGATCGACTTTCTGCGTTCCAGCCGGGCCGGCATCCATTTCGAATGAACCAACGACGGTGACCTGGAATTCTTGCTTGGTGCCGGCGACCGGTTTCAAACGGAGCGGTTGCCGTGGTTCGGCGCCGGCTTGAATCAATTTTATCGTGGCCTTGTCGCCCGATGACGCGCTGGTTGGTCTGCTTGAACCGGCTGCGGAATTGCCAGTCTCCCCGGTCACAGACGGAGGCGAGAGCAAGGCCAGCTTGGATTCAACATCCTTCAGCCGATGCGCGACCATGTTGGGTTTCCAGGTCGGGTCCGCCTTTTTGATCTCAAGCAATGCCTTCTGGATCGCCAGATACTTGGCCTTGGCCGCATCCGGCTTGCCGGCCTTTTCCAATGACTCCGCCTGATCCGCCGTATTGAGGATCTGCAGATACTTGTCGTCCAACTCATCGGCCAGGACGGGACAAACAAGGGTGAAGGCGAATACGATCGCCAAAGCGCGACGAGTAAACGTGTGAAGCATCGGTCAACTTTAACGAGTGCGACGGGAGGGTCAAATGCAAACAGCCTGCCTCCAGATTTTCACTCGTTGTGCCGGAAGATTTCTTGTCGGATTTATGCCACCTGCGGCGATACTGTTTATGAAAATGACCGACACGGACTTGCAATTGCTTGCCTGCTATTCTCGCGAACGCGGCGAGGAGGCGTTTGCAGAGCTTGTTCGTCGTCATATCAATCTCGTTTATTCTGCTGCGCTTCGGCAGGTCCGCTCGCCCCAGTTGGCAGAAGAAGTCGCGCAATCCGTCTTCGCCGACCTTGCCCGCAACTCCGGCCGGTTGAAACCGGACACCATTCTGACTGGCTGGCTTTATCAAGTCACCCGTCGCACGGCCGTCGACGTCATCCGGCGTGAAGCCCGCCGCCAGGCCCGCGAGCAGATCGCCTGCGAGAGGAATGCCATGAACGCCCCTGAACCAAACTGGTCACACATCGAGCCGCTACTCGACGAAGCCGTGGCCGGGCTTGATGAAACCGACCGCACGGCTGTCTTGCTTCGTTATTTCGAGAACAAATCCCTGCGCGAAGTCGGCGCGCAGCTCGGCGTGAGCGACGACGCGGCGCAGAAACGGGTGACTCGGGCGGTGGAGCGGCTGCGTGAACACTTTCTTAAGCGCGGAGTCACCCCGAGCGCAGGATTACTCGCCGGCGCGATCTCCGCACATGCTGTGCATGCGGCGCCCGCTGGTCTGGTGGTCACCATCTGTTCTTCAACCACTCTGACCGGAGCAGCGCTGACCACCACGGCCACTCTCATTGCCTCCAAAGCCATAGCTATGACTACACTCCAGAAGACTGTCCTCGGTGCAACCATCGCTGTCCTCGCCGGCACCGGAATGTACCAGGCCCACCAGGGATCACGCTTGCGTGCCGAAAACCGCTTGCTCCAGGCGACCGCCCGGCAACACCAGCAGCTCAATCAAGAGCGTGATGCCTTGCTTGCCCAACTGGCAGTGTTGCGGGATGAGAACAATCGCGCGCAGAGCAATGCGGTCGAACTGTTAAAACTCCGTGATGAAGTGGCCCGCCTGCAATCAGATGAAAGCAAAGACTCGAAGCGGGTTGTGACTTCGGTCAGCGCATCCACCACAACCACAGACCGCACTTCCACTGCGACCGAACTACCCAAGGATACCTGGACCGACGCCGGTTTTGCCACACCGCAGTCGGCGCTGCAAACGCGTGGCTGGGCAGTGTTGAGCAGTAATCGCGATCGCTTCAAGGAATCGGTCTTGATCACCGACGGCGCCCGCAAGGCGATGGAGGCGATGCTGGAGCAGATGATCGCTGCCGCACCCGCGGCAGAACGCCAGCGTTTCAGCCAGCAGGTCCTCAGCAACAATCTGGGATTGGAGGACGGGCTTCTTTTTCCGATGGTCGCTGAAAACCAGGCCAAAGGTTACACCAGCTACCGGATCTTGTCCGAGCGGCCCATTGCCGACGATGAACGGCTGCTTGAAGTCGAAACCCGCATGGCTTCGGCCATCGCCAAGACGGAGACCTTGAGATTTCGCAAGGCCGGCGACGCCTGGAAGGTTGTGATCGACGAAGATTTCATCAAATCACAGATGCAACCTCGCTAATCCTGTGACCGGAATGACCTTTTCTTTGTCCGACATTCATCCGGCCGGGTATTATCCGGTGAGTGAACGATCACACCGACCAACAGCTCCTGCGAGATTACGTCGAACGCCGCTCTGACGCTGCGTTCACCGAACTCGTCCGGCGGCATGTCGACCTCGTCCACTCCGCTGCTTTCCGCCTGACGGGTGAAATGCACGCAGCGAAAGACGTGACCCAGACGGTATTCATGGCCCTGGCGCAGAATGCCGCCCGACTGACACACCATCCGGTCCTGTCTGGCTGGTTGCACACGACGGCGCGCAATCTGGCTGCAAAAAATGTCCGGGCTGCCGTGCGCCGCCAAAACCACGAATCGGAGGCTGCCGCCATGAATCAACTGCTCCCGCCAGCGAACGATGCCACGTGGGAGGAAATCGCCCCCCATCTGGACGCCGCACTGGGTGAATTGAACGAGTCTGAGCGCGACATCGTCTTGCTTCGTTACTTTGAAAGGAAATCCGCGCCGGAAATGGCCGACCTTCTCGGCATCAGCAACGAGGCCGCGCAAAAGCGCGTGAGCCGCGCCGTCGAACGATTGCGCGCATACTTCAACCAACGCGGAGTTACCGTCGGCACGAGCGGGCTGACCATCGTCATCTCGGCCAACGCCGTGCAAGCCGCGCCCGCCGGCCTCGCCGTCACCATCTCGGCGGCGACCCTTGCCGGCGCGGCTGTCGCTTCTGCAACCATTGTCGCCGCTGCTACAAAAACCATTGCCATGACCACGCTTCAGAAAACTCTTGTCACCGCCACTGTCGCCGTATTGGCCGGAGTCGGCATTTACGAAGCCCGCCAAGTCGCACAACTGCGTAACCAGGTTCAAACACTGCAGAAGCAACTGGCCGCCAGGCCGCTGGCCCGTCCGACAGAATCAGCCACTGAACCAGTCGCTAGGAACGAACCTGATCCACCAGTCGTAGTCAGCGCGAACCAACAAAACGATTCAATGAACTGGACTGAGCAGTTGCTCGCCCTGAACGCCGCCGATTGGCGCCAAGCTTTTGCACTTGGACAACGGTTGGCCGCGTTGCCACCCAACACCGGACTGGCCGTCTTGCAGGCAAACTGGAACTCCGTCACAAACGATTCCGCCCGGCAACAGATACTCAAGGCGTTCCAGTTTGCCGCCCACCAACGGCTGCCGGCCGTATTGGAATTGGGGCTCAATGATCACTCGCCTGAAGTCCAAAGTTGGGCATTGAATTATCTTAAGGACGTTGCCTTGCAGGATTTCACCACCGACTACTCCGCCGCAAAGAACTGGCTCGCCGCACATCGGGAATCCACGCTCGCGGCTGCCATCTCTGATGCGGTCTGGCAGGTGGCCACCAGCTTGCGCGATTTGAGCGGTAACCAACTTCTGGCACAACTGGGATTAATCAACGGCGCAAAGCAGTATCTGGCAAAGTTTCCCGAAGCACTGACAGCATCGGGACTGGACCAGATCCTTGGCGACATCGCACACGGCAAAGATCCGCGGGCGGCAGCCCAGGCGCTTAAGGCAGCCAACGGCCTGCCTTTGAGTGCTGACTGGCTGCGCGAAGTCGCCTTGCCACTGCTCAGTCAGTCACAGCCTTGGGAGGTCACCGAGGCGGCGGCCGCTGCACTGGGTCGGTCGGGAAGTGAATGGGCCTTGCAACCGTTGCTTGACACTCTCACGGAATCGGTTTACGCCGCCAACCGGCATTCCAGTTTTACCTTGCCTGCGTCCATCGCGGAACTTAAGTCACCAAAAGCCATCCCAACGATGATCGCGCTCATCGAGGCGGACAATACCTACGGCACCATCTACGGCATCGGCTATTTTGGACTCGGCAAGCTTACCGGCGTCGCTTACGACGAGAAGCACGATGGCGCGTGGTGGCGGCAGTGGTGGGAGAACAACAAACAAAGATTCCCCGCAGACGTGCGGGCCATGGAGATTCCGAAACTTGCTCCGATAGCCCGCAAGCAATCACACTAGGCCGGATCAAAGCGCCTTGGCCGCAATGTCACGCCGGAAATGCGCGCCTTCGAAATGGATCGTCTCGACCGCAGCGTAGGCAGCGGCTTGCGCGGTTCTTAAATCCTTCCCCAGCGCAGTCACGCCGAGAACGCGTCCGCCGCTGGTCACGATCTGGTCATCTTTCATCACTGTTCCCGCATGGAATACTTTCGTGCCGGGCAACCTGTTGGCGGCGGCGAGACCGGTGATGACTTTGCCTTTCGGATAATTCCCCGGATAACCGCCACTGGCCATGATGACACAGACGCTGGCCTCGGATTTCCACTTAAATTCGTAATTCGCGAGCATGCCGCTGGCGCTGGCATCGAGCAGTTCGACCAGATCGCTTTCCAGCCGCGTCAGATACACCTGCGTCTCGGGATCGCCGAAGCGAGCGTTGAATTCCAAAACCTTCGGACCGTTCTTCGTAAGCATGATCCCGGGATAGAGCAGGCCGCGATAATCAATTCCCTCGGCCACGCAGCCCAGCATAAACGGATCGAGAATCATTTTTGCGGCATCGGCGAGTTGTGTATCGGTAAGAAAAGGCGTGGGCGAATAAGTGCCCATGCCACCGGTGTTCAGACCCTGGTCGCCGTCAAGTGCCCGTTTGTGATCTTGTGAGGTGGGAAAAAGCTTCGCCGTCGTGCCGTCACACAACGCATGCAGGGAAACTTCGATGCCTTCAAGGAATTCCTGGATCACCACGCGCGCGCCCGCCGCGCCGAACGCCTTGCTGACCATGATCTCGTCCACGGCCCTTTCAGCTTCGGCTTGGTCGTGGCAGATCAAAACGCCCTTGCCGAGTGCAAGGCCATCCGCTTTCACCACACACTTGCCGCCTAACGTCGCACAGAATCTTTTTGCCGCCACGACGTCTGAGAACGTTCCCGCCGCCGCCGTCGGGATGCCGTACTTCTCCATAAACTTTTGCGAGAACACTTTCGACGCTTCGAACTGCGCTGCCTTCTGGTTGACGCCCCAGATCTTCAGGCCGTGATTCTGGAATAGATCCACGATACCGAGCGCAAGCGGGTTGTCCGGCCCCACAACGGTGAAATCCACCTGCTTCTCTTGGGCGAACGCCAACAGCTTGGGCAAATCCTCCGCCCCGATGTTGATGCATTCCACGGTGCTGCCATTCTTGGCAAGACGTTCCTGCAAGATGCCCGCATTCCCCGGCGCACACCACAGCTGCGTGGCATGTGGTGATTGCGCCAGTTTCCAGACGAGGGCGTGCTCGCGTCCACCCGAACCGATGACCAAAATCTTCATGGCGGCGCAGATTGAAGCAGTCGGCGACTTGGAGTTCAAGGTGCGCATGTTCATCTGGAGTTTTTCCCATGGCGCCGAGTAAAAAGCTTGTCATCGTCGAACAACTGCCCTCATGCTCACTGCGTCAGCAGGCAGCATCGCGTCGGGAGTAACGGAAGTAAGATGGCAGCGGGTCACGGCGATTGGCCGTAGGTCAAATATCAACCCTGGTTCCTGAGGGCCCGGCCTGAAGGACTAATACAATGACTAAAGTCACCGCCGGTTTTGTCGCCATCAGCATCGCCAGCCGGCTGCTGCTTCCCCAACATTGGGCCCCGCTGGTGCATTGCTTGCGCCAGCCCAAGGTGCGCGGCAAATCCGCCGATGATGCCCAGCTCAAGCTTTATGGCCAGATCCTGCCCGGCGGGTTTTTGAACTACGGTTACAGCGAGAACCCGTCAGTGCCGCCGCAAAAGATGTGTATCAACGACATCGAGCAGGCCCAGGTCCGTTATGGCGAACGGCTCGTCAATCTCGTGGTGGACAAGGAGAATCCCGTGTTGGATTCCGGCTGCGGCATGGGCGGATTGACTGGATTGCTATTGGGCAAAGGATTCAAACCAACTGCCCTCACTCCCAATCGCACCCAGATCAAGCACGTCCGCCAGGTTTATCCTCAGGTGCCGATGATCGAAGGCAAGCTGGAGCAGATTCCGCTGCCCCAATTCCGCCACGCCTTCGGCACGGTCATCACCTCGGAATCGTTTCAATACGTCAAACTCGCCCAAGGTTTGACCGTGATCGATCAGATTCTTCGGCCCGGTGGCCGCTGGGTCCTCTGCGACTATTTCCGCACTGAAGCCTCAGCCCACAAGTCCGGACACTTATGGTCCGATTTCACTGCCGCATTGCAGCAAAACGGCTGGCGCATCGTCTCTCAGGAGGACATCACGGCGAACGTGCTACCCACCATTGCCTTCGTCCACATGTGGGGCAGCCGGTTCGGATTGCCGGTGGCTCAATTCGCCACGGAACGGCTCGCGCGCAAGCGCCCCGCCCTGCACTACCTGTTGGAGGACTTGATCGGCAAGGCGCGTGAACAGATACAGGAACACCTGGACATCGTGGACCCGGTCATTTTTGCCCGCGAAAAGAAATACATGACGCTGGTGATTGAGCGCACAAAAACATCGGCAGAAGCCTGAGTTCGCCCGACGCGATCACGTCGATACTTGGACCGCGTTCAATCTTCGATCTGCTGGCAAAGCCTCAACAGCAAGGGGCGGCCATACAACGTCAAACGTGTCGTCCGCACTTCCACCGGGAACGTGTGCCCCGCGGCGTGGACCATCTGCGCCCGCAGCAAACTGATTTTCTCCCCGTTCGCTTCCAGTTCCGGCTTGGCCATGTCCAGAAACCGCGATTCGCGGCGACCCAGGATGTCTCCACGTGTGCAACCCAGCATCGTCTGCGCGGCGCGGTTCGTATCGATGATCTTTCCCGTTTGCTCATCGGCAAGGAACGCGGCATCACTCAGGCACTCGAACAACTCCCGGTATTTATGTTCGGACTGGCGCATCGCTTCATTGGCCCGCTGGTATTCGACCTGCTCCATCGCCTCGCGTAACGCACGATCCACCGCCGGGATCAACCGCATGAGCCGGTGCTTAAGCACATAATCGGTCGCCCCGTGCTTGAGCGCTTCGATGGCGGCATCTTCACCAATGGTGCCAGAGACGAAGAGGAAAGGAATCTCTGGCCGCTTGGCTCGCGCGAATGACAGTGCCTCGACGCCGTTAAAGCCGGGCATGGAGTGATCTGACAGGATGATGTCGAAGCCGCCGCGCTCAAGCGCAGCGATGAAATCCGTGCGCGTGTCCACCCGCGTGAGCTTGCTGCCTGGCCAGCGTGCGGAAAGCATGGCCATGTTCAACTCCGCGTCGTCCGCGTTGTCTTCCAGGTTCAGGATGTTCAACGGTGTCATGATCGCTCTCTACCAAGTGACCCCCCATTATAACCACAAAAGTCGCCACGTAAAGTTACAGTCCACTGACAATTCGTGCCACGCCATCGTTCAACATCCAGACGTAACGTCGCGATGAACGCTTTCAAAGATGGGAATCGGCTTGGCTCCATTCTTTTTTGACCGCCATGTTTTCGGCGGAGTTCTTTTCGGCCAAGGAAGGTTCAGCGAAAGCAATTGGGGTCGCGAGGCAGGCGAGCAACAGAATCAAAGTTTGCTTCATGCTACAAAAGGGCCTTCTTAGGTTCGGGCTTCACCTCCCGAAATTTGATCGTGCGAATATCTGTGCGACGGCTATCGAGTGATAGCGTGAGGATACTAATTGGCGTCGCTCCTGAATTATCCAGCTTATCGAGCATCACGTGCATTTCTTTCAATTCTGCTTCTCCACCAATTAAGATCTCAACGAGAAGCTCATACTTCAGAACGCGACGAAATAGGGCAAGCTTGTCTAAGTCATCTTCAAGTTTCTTTTGTGTGTTTGACGCTAACTTGATTTCAATAACTGAGATGTTGCGGCCAGAATCAGGAACATGAAACAACAAATCCGGCATCTTTTTGATCTCACGGATTTCTTGGTAAGTTTTCAACACCTCGGCTTGAACCACGCAATCAACTGGTGCATTCGTGTTAACTCGAAGTTGATGATAGATTTCATAAGCAAACGGTCGCTCAAGCCAATGTGGGTCACCTAAGCCCACAGGAACAAAGCCATTGCCATATCGCAGGCGTGATAGAGTGACGTTGCGCCAGTCAATTTGCTCAACAGCTGTCTTGATTTGCTCTATCATTACTAAAACCTACGCGAGTTGCGCTTCGCTTCTGCCCTTCACCACATCGCCAACAAGCCAGGCTCACATTTTTTGCGGCCTGGTGAATTTCAAGCAGCAATAGAGGAGCAGGTTTTGTTAGCTGGACAAGGCTCTTGTAGTTTCCCATTCCGCCAAATGCACATCGTTGTATGAGCCGCGTCTGAGCTTTTGGCTACTGCATCTTCCACACTCATGCCATTGATGTACAAATTCAGAAAATAGCTGATTACGAAATGGACCGCCCAACGAATGTCGAACTCTTTAGCAGGCGCTAAAACTTCTGTGACATTCGCTGCCGAACTCAAGGCTCGCGAAATGGATTCGCATCCGCTGTGACAGCAAAGAGAGAGAATTTGGATTGGGGTATCGTGCATGTCCGAGCCCAAAAATCCCGAAAGTTCCGCTCCCGCGAGCGGTGCAGCTCTATCCAAAAATGAAATTCCGTTCGGTGCTCCATGTCCTATGAGAATGATGTGGGAGTAGTTGGCTCGGTACGCCTTCATGAACTCAGACAGTTCTATCGAAGTGCGTATGCGCTCGAAGTCTACAGGTATGTTGCAGGCAGCAAAAAGCGACTTTAGGCTGGCATGCAACGCGGAAGATGCAGTCTCTACGGTGAATTCTCGCTCAATTGCGCCTGCGATGTGAATCACAACGAAACCGGGAGATTTTACAAAATCGTCTTCACTAAAAGAGAGATTGTTGTAGTCGTAGCACTGAAATCGTCCATCCTCTTGGATGTCACCCCAGATTTTTACAATAGGGCAGTAGCCCTTGTAGTCGGGCAATTTTGCTCCACGAATGTAACGCTCTGCCATCATATTGACTTTGCTTTTGGCAGGTTTGGCTGTCCAGAGGATTATTGATTACACCACCTGCGCCTCGCCCTTGCCCTTCACCACTTCGCCAATGAGCCAGGCTTTGTGCTTCTGCGCCTTGATGAATTTCAGCACGGCGTCCGCCTTGTCCGCCGAAACGATGGCGACCATGCCGATGCCCATGTTAAAGACTTGATACAATTCCTCGTCCGGCACGCCGCTCTTCTGTTCGATGATCTGGAAGATGGGCAGCATGTCCCACGAGCCTTTGCGGATGACGACGTCGAGCGTCTTCGGCAGCACGCGCGGTATGTTGTCCACGAAACCGCCGCCGGTGATGTGGGCGAAGGCCTTAACAATTGCCGATTGCTGATTGCCGATTGCCGATTTGTTGAAACGCGCGAGCAGCTTTTGGACGAGCGGACCGTAGCTCACATGAACCTTTAAGAGTTCTTCGCCGAGCGTGAGCTTCGAGCCGGGGATGCGGCTGGAGGTTTTCAACTTTAACTGCTCGAAGAAAATTTTGCGTCCGAGCGAATAGCCGTTCGTATGCAGGCCGCTGGATTCGATGCCGATGACGACGTCGCCGCGCTTCACGGTTTTCTGACCGTTGAGCATGCGGGATTTTTCCACCACGCCGACAATCGTGCCGCTCACGTCGTATTCGCCGGCTTGATAGAAGCCGGGCATCTGCGCCGTCTCGCCGCCGATGAGGGCGCAATTGTTTTCCGCGCAGGCGCGGGCGAAGCCTTTGATGATTTCGGTGAAGACGTGCGGCTCGAGTTTGCCCGTGCCGAGGTAATCGAGGAAGAAGAGCGGTTCCGCGCCGAGCACGGCGATGTCGTTGACGCAATGGTTCACGAGGTCCGCGCCGATGGTGTCGTGCTTGTCCATCGTGAAGGCGATCTTGAGCTTCGTGCCCACGCCATCCACGCTGCTGACGAGGATCGGCTCGCGGTATTTTTTGAGGTCGAGCTGAAAGAGACCGCCGAAGCCGCCGACCTTGCCGAGGACTTCGCGGCGGTGCGTGCTGGCGAGCAATTGCGGGAGCGTGGCTTTGACTTTGTTACCGAGATCGATGTCGACGCCGGCGGCGGCGTAGGCTTTCTGTTTCATGCGGCGGGGAGTAAAGCGATTCAGGCTAAATGGTGCGAGCCAAAACGCGATGACAGAAAGTTGAGCGGGCTTCCGCAACTTTTTGACGGCATAATTTTTCAATTCCCCGTGTTGCGATTCGGGTTTACATTGCCGCCATGCGCTCGCGCGTGATCTTGCTGACCGCGTCACTGCTGCTCAACCTGCTGCTGGCGGTGGGTTGGTTGCTCGCCAGCCGGAGTTGGCAGTCGCGCTACACCCGGCAGGCCATTCTCGCCGATTACGCCGGCACGAACAGCACCGTCGTGCTCAAAACCAACTTTGTCGTCCGTAAGCAGTTCTTTTCCTGGCAGGAAGTCGAATCGGACGATTACCAGACCTTCATCGCGAACCTGCGCGGCATCAGTTGCCCCGAGCAAACCATCCGCGACATCATCATCGCCGACGTGAACTCGCTCTATGCCCGTCGGCGGGCAAATGAGATCATCACACCGGAGCAACAATGGTGGCGCACCGAACCGGATAGCAACGTAGTGGCGCAGGCAACGGCCAAGTTACGCGAAATGGAGTCGGACCGGCGGACCCTGCTGGCCGAGTTGCTGGGCAATGACTGGGAGAGCGGGGATCAAGTGAGTCTGCCCCGACCGACGCGCGCAGGCGTGCCGCTGGACGGAGCGTTGCTCGGCATGTTGCCACAGGAAGCAAAGACCACCATTCAAGATATCTCCAATCGTGCCGCCGATCGCACCCAGGCCTACATCGAGGCCCAACGCGTCGCGGGCAAGCCGGTGGACGAGGCTGAACTCGCCCGGTTGCGCCAGCAAACGCGCGCCGAACTGGCTGCGGTGATGACGCCCCAGCAGCTGGAGGAATACCTCCTGCGTTATTCAGAGAACTCAACTTCGCTGCGTAGCGAACTGGGTCAGCTCAAGTATTTTAACGCCTCAGCAGATGAGTTCCGCCAGATTTTCCGCGCGACGGATTCCATCGACAACCAGTTGCAATTGCTTGCGGGCGCAACGGACGCCGCCAGCGTGCAGCAGCGGGTCACCCTGATGGCACAGCGCGAGAATGCGTTACGCCTTGCGCTCGGACAGGAGCGCTACACGCAGTATCGGTTGCTGCATGATCCGGCCTACCAGGACGCCTATGCGGCGGCTCAGCGTGCGGGTAACGTCCAGACCGCGAGCACGCTTTACGATATCAACACAGCTGCTAATGAAGAGCTGGCGCGTATCAAGGCGAACACGAATTACACCACCGAGCAACGCGCCATCGAAGCCAAACGCGCTGAGCTCGAACAACTCAAAGCGACCGCGCGGGCCATGGGGCAGGAATTACCGCCCGACTCATCCCAATCTCAGCCCCCTCCGCCGCCCACGAAGACGACGCATGTGCTGACAGGTTTGGAAGGCTTGAACGAACTTTCACGACTTTACAACATGCACCCGGATCAGATCCGCGCGGTCAATCCAGATTTGAATTTCAACCGGCTGCGCCCGGGCGATCGCGTCAACATTCCCATCGTCACACCCCAAATGATTGAGGCCGGGCGCAGTGGCCCCGGGGGCACCGTTCTGCCGCCCCCCCCGCCTGTGCCGCGATCATAAACTCGTCACTCATCGCGCTTCTCAATTCATGCGTGCTGTCATTCAACGCGTCAAACAAGCCAGTGTAGTCATCAACGACGGCGAACGGCGCGAGATTGGGCCGGGCCTGGTGGTGCTACTGGCGGTGGAAGAAGCGGACACCCCGGAAGACATCGTCTGGCTGTCTGGCAAAATCTCCCGGCTGCGAATCTTCAATGACGAGCAGGGCTTGATGAATCGCTCCGTGCAGGAGGTAGCGGGAGAGATTCTGCTAATCAGCCAGTTCACCTTGTTTGCCAGCACCAAGAAGGGTAACCGCCCATCCTTCACCCGTTCAGCCAAGCCAGAGCTCGCCATTCCGATTTACGAGAAGTTCACGGCCCAACTGCTTCTTGATTCCGGCCGGTCAGTCCGCACCGGTGAATTTGGCGCTGACATGCTGGTGACGCTGGCCAATGACGGCCCAGTGACCATTGTCATAGACTCCAAGCAGCCGGAATAGCCAAAAATACTCATCTTATTGTTCTCCAATTATTTACGAACAATCAAACCCCAAAAGCTACCCCCAAAGTGCCTGGGCTTTGTAACTAGCAAAACCCCGTAGATTCCCAATTATTCATTGATTTCCCGGGCCTTCGGTCTAGTATCTTGGCCGCGGCATTTTCCTGGTGTTCGCCCTCTCCCAGCAATCCCGGAGGAAGGAGCGTCGCTTGGTGCGAATGAGAACAGTTCGTCATCAGGCTCAAGTATTTCTGAACCAGACCGTGCCAGTGTCGTCTGAACCTTATGTTGAATCGAAAAGCAGCCAAGCATAAAACGGCCAGCCACGCCAAAGTGAAGCCGGCAGGCAAAACCTTCCTCGCAAAGCGCCGTTTTGTGCTCCCGAGCGCCAAGAAGAAATCTCCTGCGCCCGCAACCCCGGAACCCAAATCCAATGGCCACACCAAGGCGACCCTTAAGTTGCATGACAACAAGGCCACGCTAAAGCACCAGGAAAGCAAGGCCGGGGCTCCGGGTCAGCCGCCCGCAGCGCCAGTGCTGGTCAACAACACCACCACCTCGGGCATTGATCTCACCGAGACGATCAAGACGTTGCTGCATCTCGCGCAGGAAAACGGCTACATCACTTACGACGACATCAACGATGTTCTCCCCGACGGTTTAAGCCCGGAGGATCTCGACGAATTGTTCACGAAGCTGCGCACGCTGGATGTCGAGATCATCGACCAGGCGGAAGTCGAGCGCACCGGGGCCAAGCAGGAGCAGGAAGAACAGGAAGATGATGCCCGGCTTGAGATTCTCGATGACCCCGTGCGGATGTACATGAACCAGATGGGCAAGGTGCCCTTGCTCACCCGCGAACAGGAAGTCGAGATCTGCAAGAAGATTGAGGACGCGGAACTGGACATGAAGCGGATCGTTTACAGCCTCGGTTTCGCAGCCAAGGAACACATCGCCATCGCAGAGAAGCTGCTTTCCGATCCGCCGAAGGAACGCTTTGACCGCGTGGTCGTGGACAAGAAGATCGCGAATCGCGAAGGGCACTTGAAGGACCTGCGCACGTTGATCAAGAAGGTCCGCACCAATGACCAGAAGGTGGACGAGAAATATGCTTCCTGGCACAAGGCCCAGCAAAAAGGTCGTAAGGAATCCCTGCACAAGGAGTTCAACAAACTGAACGTCAAGTTGCAGGAGGTGTTCGTGAAGTTCGCCTACAAGCAGAAGGTGATCGAGGAAATGATCGTCGTGGCCGGCAACGTCCATGAGAAGTTCCAAAACAGCCTGCGCGTCGTCCAAGCGTTACAGGACCAACGCACCACCAGCGAGCGCCGGGCGATGATCGAATCTGAACAACACAAGATCCACACGCTCGAGCAGTTCGTCCGCATGCCGCGCGAGGATTTCTACAAGGCTTTCAGCGAACTGAAGAAAGCCGCCGACCGCGCCCACCAAGCCAAGACGCACATGGCCGAAGCCAACCTTCGCCTTGTCGTGTCTGTGGCCAAGAAATACACCAACCGCGGCCAGTCGTTCCTCGACCTGATTCAGGAAGGCAACATCGGCTTGATGAAAGGCGTCGAGAAATTCGAGTATCGCCGCGGCTACAAGTTTTCGACCTACGCCATCTGGTGGATCCGCCAGGCCATCACCCGTTCCATTGCCGACCAGGCGCGCACCATCCGCATTCCGGTGCACATGATCGAGATCATGAACAAGCTCTGGCGCGCGCAGAAGCAGCTCACGCAGGAACTCGGCCGCGAGCCCACGCCGGAGGAACTGGCTGACGAAATGCACATGCCCGTGAGCCGGATCAATTCGCTGCTCAAGATGGCCCAGCAACCCGTCTCGTTGCACGCCCCGGTCGGTGATGACGGCGACGTAAGCGTCGGCGATTTCATAGAAGACAAGTCTGCAGAGAATCCCTCAGACGTGACGAGCTATAGCCTGTTGAAGGAAAAACTCGCTGACGTGCTCACGACGCTCACCGAACGCGAGCGCAAGATTCTGGAGATGCGTTTCGGTCTCACAGACGGCTACGAACGCACACTGGAAGAGATTGGCAAGATGTACAACGTTACCCGCGAACGCATCCGCCAGATCGAAGCCAAGGCCCTCCGCAAGCTCCGCCATCCGACGCGTGTCCGGCATCTGCAAGGCTTCCTCGAAAGCGAAGAAGCAGCGGCCTGATTGGTTGGTTGGGAGTCAGATTACGAAACCGGCGGCATCTCTCGATGCCGCCGGTGTTACTTTAGGACAAACTTTTCGAATCAGGAGCTCGGCCTTCATTTCAATTCTGCCATCAAACGTTTCTCCGCCTCCTCGTTGCTCAATCCGTGGCGATGTCGCATCACACTCACGCCGACCACGGGCGGATAGGCCTGGTCCGCCTTCATCCGCGGCTCGACGTATTCGAAGACTTCGAAGAGCAGATTATTGGCTTCCACGTAATCCAGCCCGGTGAGCTTCTGAATGTAACGCGTCGCGCGATCGATGAGCTTCAGGTTACTTGGCACCACCCATATCATGTAGTTACCCATTACCCGCCCAAGCCGGACCATCGTGCAGGTTGAAAGCGTGTTCAGCAGCATCTTCAAACCAACGCGCATGACGCCATGCAGCAACAGATCCATTTCCGGCACCGGGACGAACACGGCAGCGCAGTTCGGATTCCATTGCGCTACGAATTCTTTCATCTCACGGCAATCCTGTTCACTGCCGACGTAAATCAACCCCGTCTTCGCACCGGCTCTGACAGCCGCTTCCAGCTGCGTGCGATGAAACCCTTCCGGCGCAAGCAACGAATCCTTTTCCACTTCGATCACCAGGCCGACCGCACTGTCGCCAGGTCCAAGCGGACGATTCTTGATACCATCGAGACCGATGCGGAAGCGCATCAACTCCGGGTACGCAATCTTACCGATGATCTCCACCGTGCGAGTGTGCTTATCATCCGGAACAAGGCCGCGCACTTCTTCCGATTTCCACTCCACACAACGGGGTTTGCGCTTGCAGACACGCTCCCACGCTTCGTCCGAATTCCGGTAGGGCACATAAAGAAAGGCCCACGATTCGGTCGCAGTCGTGTCGTCATACTTGCGGAACGGCGGTGTGCAATAAGTCGGCGATCGTTCGGTTGTGTCCGTGAGCATGTCAATGCCGACGCGATCGGCGAAGTAATTGTTCTTCCGCCCAGCGCGGTAAACAGATTCCTCCAGCGCGGTGAGCTTGGCAAGTTGAGCCCGCAGTTCGGTTGATTTCAGTGTGGTGTGTAGCTCCGTGAGTTTCGCGAGGAACAACTGCGGGACCGCATCCGAATCCTTCCTGCCGACCAGATCTCGCACAACCATCTCGAGAATCGTTGCCATCACCGCCAGTTCAATGCTGGTCGCCTGCATACGCGTCGAACCGGTGATGCCCATGGGGCCGGAAGTGATGTTGATCTTCTCGATCCGCGAATCCTGGATGACCTCACGACTGCGTTGCACGTGTTCGCAAAGCACGTCGTCCGGATTGTTATAAACGAAGTAAACCTTGGCCCCTACCTCAACGCCCTTCCACCCCGTGCCGATGACGAACGATGTCTCGCCGCCCTCGGTGATGGCGAAGACCACGTCTTTGCTGTTCACGCCAAGGTCGCCGATCTGCTTCTTGCCAAATGCGGTAAAGTCTTCAAAACCCTCTACCGCTTTGATAAGCGCAAAGTCGCCGCCGGCCATCACGGGAAACGCGCGATCCTCAAATTCCTTCGCCGCTGGCAAACCGCTGCGCTGCCAGAAATCGCGCCAGATGGATGCGAGTTGAATACTGAGCCGACCCGTCGAGCCACAACCAGTGAAGTAGAGATTACCCCCATTCCTTAGAGCCCCAAACACGGTGTCGGCAATTCTTCGCGCCCGACCGGACTCAACAAATTCGCGATACTTACGCACCACATCATCGTCCACGTCAAAGAGCAGTTTCAGTCCGGCGGCAATGTCTTGCTTGGCCACCTCGCTGAGATTGGCTGTAACTGGATGGGAAGATTCGGTGGTTAGCGCGCCGAGTTTGAATTGGTCGGCGATCTTCAAAAAGTCAGCGGAGCGCTGTAGGGACGTTTGACTCATAACTGGTGGCGAGATTGATACCGGAAACCATCCAGGCCGTCGAGCGTGTGTTCGCACTCATGCCTGTCCGGATAAAAAATTAACGCAGACCAAGGTGGAATCTGTCTGCCGGGTCACGGCAACGGCTCACCGCGGGCCACGAGGAAAAGGCGATACCATTCTTCCCGCGTCAGCTCGAAATCTGCCGCCTCCCCAGCCTCGCGGATTCGTCCCGGATCAGTGCTGCCAACAATCGGCACAATCCGGCTGGGATGCTTGAGCAACCACGCATAAGCCACCACCGGCCGGCTGACTCCCCTCGCGCTAGCGACCGCATCCAGCGCTTTGACCACCGCTTCCGGCCGGTAACTTTGCTGTGCGGTCAGCAGGCGTTTGGCGCCATCGCCCAACAGGCCGGCACCCAACGGACTCCACGCCATCGGGGTCATGTTCCTTTCCAGGCATTGGTCCAGCGTTCCATCCTCCAATGCGGCGCGCTGGACCAGGCTGATCTCCACCTGGTTCACGACCAGCGGAAAGGGGCAGGCAGCTTGCAAAGCGCTGACCAACGACGGGCGAAAGTTGCTCACGCCGAAGAACCGGACCTTACCTGCGTCGTAGAGTTGCGCAAACGCGCCGGCGATTTCGTGCGGATCGCCAAGATAATCCGGCCTATGCAACATGTAGAGATCGATCGTCTCAATCCCAAGCCGCTTCAATGAACCTTCGCAAGCTTGCACGATGTATTGCCCGGAAAAGTCCCAACGCTGCGGGGAATCGGCATCCGGCTCGCCTGCCCGGCGCACCCCGCATTTGCTGGTGATGAGAATACGCTCTCTCATGCCGGGAGTGGCGCGCAGTGATTCGCCCAGGATAACTTCAGCCTGGCCGCCGCCATAAATATCTGCGCCGTCAAACAACGTGTAGCCCGCATCGTAAGCTGCCTGCGCTGCCATCCGCCCACCGCTTTCAGCGATACGCCAGCAGCCGTAAGCGAGGCGGCTGCATTCGAGCGGGCTGGAACCGAGCTTCGTGGTCTGCATGATTTTGTCGCTGTGTGAAAATTACTTCCACGCGTGAACTACGATGCGGTCCGTGGGCAAGGCAGCCCAGAACGGGAAGTTGCGCTTGTATTTGTAATAAGCGGCACGCGCGAAGCGGAAGAAGAACGATCGGGTGCCGGCGACGATTTCCACCCGTTTGAAACCCGCTGTGCGCAACATCGCGACCACCGCAGCCGGATTCGGCCCGGACCAATTGGAGGGATCGTTGCCGAGTTCGTCACGCTCGTAGTAAGCCACGGCGGGACGTTTGACGCCCAGCATGTCCACCGCGGTTTCGAGGATAAGCATTTCCTTCGTGACGCTCGCCACCTTCTCAATCGAGAGCAGCGGGTGCCGCATGTGATAAAGCACGCCAAGAAACAGCACCACATCGTATTGGCCGCCGACGCGTTCCGGCGAAAGATCCAGCACATCGATGTCCATGTCTTCAACCTTCGAACCGAGCGTGCGGCGCGCGAGTTCAAAACCCTTTTTGCTTGCCTCGCTGTGTCCACCGTGCCAGACCGCGTGGTCGGAAGCCAGCACGCGGGTCGCGCCCCGACGTTCGCATTCGAACGAAAAGAAACCGTCGAACGCGCCGACGTCGAGCACCGTCTTGCCCTTGAGCGACGCCGGCAACTGGACGCGCTGGAGTTTGCGCGGACTGTTATCCACGCCCGGAGTCACCACTCCATTGCCCAGATCAATCGAGTGATACCACCAAAGCTTGGCTACCTCGCGGCGAAGTTCATCCGGGCTTAATGAATTCATTGGCCGGAGAGCTTAGGTGACTCAACTCGGGTGTCAATGGTTGCATCCACCACCGGTTTTGGCCGCCATGAAAACTCGACAACTAGCGGGGCCCACGAGATGTGCTGAACCACTTTTTGGAGCGATGGCTTGGCATCCGGCGGCATAAGCTTGGCAAAATCCCTGACCCGTATCTCGCCTACTTCAGGATGGCTACGCAATGTTTCCAGGATTTGGTGATAACGACGATAATAATCGAATTGAGTCAGGACGAGCTTCTGCGGGCGCAGCTTGACCAAAGATTCTGGCACGAGGTCCACACGTGCTTCGCCGGTATTGCCAACCCAATCCGAATGGACCCAGCGTACCGGTGAGATCCGTGCCACCTCGTACATGTAGGCCGAGGATGCTGCCACCGGCTGCTCACCTATGAGTGGTTGAACCTCGGCCCTTACGAGCTCCATCGCAGATCGGTAACTGAAATCGCGGGCGCAAAGCACTCCCCAAGTGGTCATGCCGATCGCTCGGATCGAGATAAGGGCCACCGTCAATGCAAAGGCGGGTGGGATCAACCGACTGGTAGTTTGGTTTTCGCGAAATTCATGGCAAGCCGCAAGAAAACAACCAACGATCAAAGGTTGGAGGTAGTTCGCTATAGCAATCGTGTTGGGCGCCAGAATCATCAAGCAGCCGGCAACCAGCCCGATTGAAATCAGCACCCCGGCGACAGCCACAAGCGCAGCTGGTGAATCCCGCAGTGTCTGCAGTCGCCAGCGGCGCAAGACATACGCACAGGCGATCCAACTGGTCACTAGAAAAATGCCTGCACTCGCCCGGCCCACCTTCAACAGCTCACTGACACCCGGCAAGCGCCAGCCGGTGACTGAAGGAGTGATGGTGACATGCTCCTGAAACCCGGCCCACAGATGGGGAAAG
>Ga0315910_10000719_pt1 | contig 31915 bp, 27 predicted proteins | sample EdamamesoilMG_FD_204470 | JGI IMG/M metagenome (GOLD analysis project Ga0315910, IMG submission 204470) | Garden soil microbial communities collected in Santa Monica, California, United States - Edamame soil | ecosystem: Environmental > Terrestrial > Soil > Garden | place: USA: California... | reverse complement strand
GGTCACGTATGGCCGGATACGCTCTCTCTTCGCGTCTTGGTCTGGTGGACGCTAACGGCGTCCTCCAAGGTCAGAACTCATCTGTCACGGCACTAGTGCCGTCACGTATGACCCGATGCGCTCTTTCCTCGCGCCTTGGTCTGGTGGACGCTAACGGCGTCCTCCAAGGTCAGAGATTCATCGGTCACGGCACTCGTCAGGGGCGATGCTGAGGCTCAAGCGAGCCCCAGCGCGGCCACGCCGTCCTCGTCCAAGCCAAAGAAGTGGCCGATCTCGTGCAAGACCGTGATCTCGATCTGCTCCGACAGGACGTCCATGTCTTCGCAGATCGCGAGCAGGTTTGCGTAGAACAACACGATGCGCGTCGGGGCGACGGCCACGGACGAGTGGTCACCGTCCGTGCGACCTTCGAACAGGCCGAGCGCACGCGGATCGAAGCCTTCGCGGACGAGCGCAAACGAGGGGCGCGCTTCGAGGACGACCGGGACGTCGCGCAGCCGAACGCAGAGCTCCGGGGGGAGGGCCGAGAAGACGCGCCGGACCTCGCCCTCGATGAACGCGAACAGCTCGCTCTTGTCTGGACCGCGGCGCCGATCTGCCCGCGCATCGAGGGCGAGGACTTGCAGCGAATGGGCGATCATCGCCTTGCGATCGCCGAGGTGCTCGAACACCTGCGAGATCAAGGCATGAGCGTCCGCGAAGCTCGGGACGAGCGTGAGCGCATGTTCGAGTTTGTGGCGGGCGTGCGACCAGTCTTGGTTTTGCACGGCGATCTCGGCCGCGAGGTAGAGGACGTCTGGGTCGAGCGCGGCGAGGACCTCGGCGGCGGCCAAGTGCGCCCGGGCGTCCTCGATGACGCCGTCATCGAGGCAAGCAAAGGCTTCGTCGAGCAGTACGTCGAGCTGGCGGCGCACCTCACGAGACAGACGCGGCGGGCGATGGGACACCGACGTGCAGTGTAGATCGTTGCTGCTTGGGCGTCAGCGAGGTTCGAGTCGGCGGAGCGCCGGGACGAGCAGCCACGCGAGCGCGGTGCAGGAGGCTCCGACGGCGACGAGCAGCGCGAACGCGCCGCGACCTCCGAACGAAGGGGACCAGCGGGTGTAGAGGGTGGCGCCAACCCCTTCGGCGAGCGCAGCCGAGAGGTTCGTGACGGACATCAAGATCGCGAAGGTGGTCGCGGCCAGGGCAGGTGGGCACCAGCGCGCGGCGAGATCCAGCTGCACGAGGCCCACGAGCATCAACGTGAAGCCGTACACGATCGCGATCGCGAACGCCGAGCGCGCGTCCGCGAGCCAGAGCCAGCACGCCGTGCACGCGATCGATCCGGCCACGCACGCATGGAGGAGCACACGAAACGGGACGATCCGGCACAGCCAGCCGTAGCACGCCGTCGCAGCGACGGCCGCGATCGCCTGAACGGACACGAGCTGACCGTAGAGCGCTTCACCCAGGCCGAGGGTCTCCGTCATGTGCACGTAGCTCACCGACGTGCCGAACGGATTGAAGTTGACGAGGAACAGGAACAGCGCGATCCAGCGCACGGCCGGCTGCTTGGCGGCGAACACGAGCGTACGGGCGGCTTCGCTGGGATCGCCGCGTGGGCGCGGGATGTCGGGTTCCCGGACGCTGCTCCAAGCCACGAAGAACGCGCCCGCCATCGCCACGCCGCAGATGAGGAATCCGGTGGTTTGCAAGCCGCGCGCCGAGAGGACACCTCCGAGCCAACCCGTGAGGATCGTCGCGCCGTACATCATGCCCCACTGTACGGACTGGATGCGCCCGGTCAGGCCACGGGGTTGGCCTTCCTCCACCATCAGCGCATCGACCACGACGTCGGTGAACGCGATCCCGACGGTCGGGATCAGCAACAGCACGAGCAGCGTGGCGAGGGCACCTCGGGGGAGGGGCAACCACCAAAGCAAGGTGAGCGAGACCGCCGTGGCAAACGTCCAAAGGAGCAGCCAGCTCCGCCTGCGACTGCCGAGCAAGGGGACGAAGTCGGACACGATGCCATAGAGGGGTTTCACCATCCACGGGACCGAGAGGAGGGTGGCGAACGTGCCAATCGTCGAGGCGTCGTGGCCCCACGAGCGCAGCAGAGAGCGTACGGGCTGCGCGATCAGCCCCTCGGTGGGTTCGGCGATGCCCTGGGCGAAGTACAGGGCGCCGAAGATATAGAGCAGCCGGCGGGAGTGTTTGTCGTGCGGACCCAACGTCGGGTTCAAGGCGAGATCTCGCGGATCGAAAACCAGCGATAGTGGGCCTCTTCGATGTTCGTATTCCGGATGAAGGTGGTTCCTCCCTCCGTCACGGCCATGTCGGATTCTCCGTCTGTGGGCCCATGCTCTGTGCAGGTCGTGACGGCGTTCCAACCCGTGTCGTCGATGGTCTCGTTCACGAGCTCCCACGTGCCGCCGTCTTGACCCGCGGAGAGATCGCGGTAGGTCTCGAGCTTGACGCCCGCATCGTCCGGCAGGTTGTAGATCACGAACTTCCAGCCGATCCACGTCTCGAACGGGAGCTCGCCATCGCCGGGCCATACCGTGTCCGCATCTACCGAGCTTTGCGCGGCGCTCTCCGGATGCATGAGCTCCTTGGCGAAATCAGCGGAACCGTCATGCCGCAGACGCCCGTAGTAGGTGTGTGCGTCGCACGGGGTGTCGCCGTGACCCTCCGGGCCGCTGCGGACTCCGACGACGAGCCCGGCGTAGGCCGTTCCGTCGTCCGCCACGCGGCGGTAGTACACGGTGACCTCGACGTTTTGCCACGGTCCCTGTGGACCCGGATAGACGTAGATCCGCGGTTGCGAGCCGCCCATGACGAGCTCGCCCTCTTCGGTGACCTCGAGCGTTCCGGTGCCGCGCATGCCCGAGATCCCGAGCGGATCATTGGGATCTTCGCGGTCGTCGATGGTGTAGGGCCCGGCCGCGAGCCAGTGCTCCGCCGTCCAAACGCCGCCGCCGGCTGCCGATGGGTAGAGCTGCTCGATGCCAAAAGCGTCGCGCCCGGGTTCTCCGTCCGCGGTCGTGCTCGAACCTGCGTCGCTCGTGGCGGCATTGCTGCTCTCACCCGTATCGCCGACCGAGCTCGCGCCCGAGGTCTCGGTGGAGGAGGTGCTCACGCTCGAGTCGATCTCATCGCCCGCCTCGGAGTTGGCGGCGGATGATCCGGTGGTCTCCGTCCCGGACGCTTGCGCCGTCGATGTCTCGCTCGGACCTTGGGTCTCGTCGCTCGTCGCGGACGAGGCGCTCGCTTGGCTTTCGCTTTCGCCCTCGCTTTCGCCCGGGTTCGCTGAACCTGCCTCCGAAGCCGGTGCCTCCGAGGTCTCCTCGAGCGCCCCCGTAGCGGTGGTTGCTTCGGCACCCCCTCCCGGCGCAGCACACCCCATCCAAGGAACGGCCAAGGTCGTCAGGCCAATGACTGCACGTACGTGAGACTGTCCAAGCATTCGAACCGAACCTTGGATCCAGGATAACGTACGCGACCCATGTAGGCCATCGCGTTCGAGGGTGCCCAATTGTTGCGATCCCGCCCATCATTCGAGGACGACGATGGCTTCCTCTCCGATGACGCGAAAGGTGAACGATTCGACGAGGAAGAGGTGGACGGCGTCGCCTTCGACGCGATCGAAACCGATCGAGAAGTCGGCGCCGAGCGTGAGCGAAAAATCTCCACCGCGCGTGGAGACGACGAGGCCACCCGCCAGGACGGGACTGTAGACAGGTGTGCTCCCGACCAGTTTGATCAGCTGTTGCCGCAGCGGATAGCCGCTCGCGTCCGCCGAGACGGCTCGGTAGAGTTGGGGGCCGAGCACCAGCACATAGGGTCCGACGACCCCGACGCCGGTGAGCTTCATGAGGGCGTCCGTGACGGCATCCGGAACCTCCGTGACTTCGCCCCCCCCAATCGTGACGCGGGCGTGTTCCGAGGCTTCGCGGAGGCCACGAATTCCCGCCTCGGCCAGACCGTGGTGAAGCGCGGCCTCCTCGAAGTGGGCGGCTCGGAGCGCGGCCTCTCGCACGGGATCGACGTCGACCCGGTTCGCACCGCGGTCGAGGTTGTCGAGCTCGCTCCGCGACACGACGAAGTCGACTCGGAGTTCGACGAGCGGCTGAACGCGGCGGACGGCATAGCGGACGCCACCCGACTCTGCGCTATCGCTGACGCGACCGAGGTTCACGGCCGAGTGCGACCAGCCTTGGGGTCCTTCGACGTCCACGAACCGCCTGCACGAGAGGTTCGAGACGAGCACGTTGCGCGCCTCGTCGTCGATCTCCTTCCATGCGCGTTCGGTCAGAGGCGCGAGCTCGCGACGCAGGAGTTTCATGGCTGTGCCTGCCGTTCCCGAGCCAGACCGCCGATGCGCAGCCCCGAGCCCTGCTCCAGAGGGGAGGGCTCGGTCGCCGATGCCTCGAGCTCCGTGATGTCGCCGGCGGTGAAGAGATAGGTCTTCATGTGGGCGTCAAAGGCCGGCATGACGCGACGCAACCATTCGAGCGTCATCATGGCGTGCTCGATCTCTTCATCGCGGTTGTGGGCGAGCAACGCCTTGAGCTGCTCATCGGTGCAAAGGGCGACGCGCTGGTGGTACCAATCCACCGCTTCGATCTCCTCCTTCAAGCTGGTCAGCGCCCTGTGGATGTCTCGCGCTTCCGCCGGAAGTTGCTCCCACGGTTCGTGATAGTCGCTCACGCGTACTCCTCCGCGGCGCCCGTGCGCCGGCGGAGTGAACCTGACCCACGGGGACCCAAGTGCCACCTACGGGGCGCCGCGCTGATTGCGGCGCGCTCGCCCGCGCCCGTGCGTCAGGGCATGACGCGATGCAGCGAGACGATGGTTCCCGCGCGCATGACCTTGACGGTCAAGGTCTCACCGGATCGCAGCGCGGCGAGGCGTCGCCGGACTTCGTCGCCTGCGTCCTCCGACAGGCCGAGCCCCTGCACCTCCACGATGACGTCGCCGCCGGCGACGATGGTTTCGTTCCCGATCTCGAGGGAGACGTCGCCGCCCCGCAGGCCGAGGCGCTCCGCGGGTGACCCCTTCGCCACGACCTCGACCAGGATTCCGCCGCGAGGCACGTTGAAGATCCGGGCCATCCGAGGCGTGATCCGATACCCGGAGATTCCCGACCAGAATCCTGCATCTTGGAGCACGAGTTCGCGAGCGGCGTTGCTCGTGACGGCGAAACCCAGGCCCTCGAAACCGCCGGTCAGCGAGATGATGTGGCTGACGACGCCGATCACCTCGCCTTTCATGTTGAAGAGCGGGCCACCGGAGTTGCCTTGATTGATCGCCGCGTCCGTCTGGAACAACTCGGCGTTGGAGAGTCCGGTCACGAGGGCATCGGGCCTCCGACGTGCGCTCAAGTGGCCGACCGTCAACGTGTGGCTGAGCCCGAGCGGGGCGCCGACGACGAACACCTCGTCGCCCACCTGCATGGTGTCGGAGTTTCCGAGCGGAGCGGGCTTGGCTGCCGCGGGCACGCGAGCGAGCTGGAGCAGCGCGACGTCAGCCTCGGGGTCCGAACGGACCACCTTTGCGTCGATGGGGTCGTTGTCCAGGAAGTAGACGCGGACGCGGTCGGCAGTTTGAACGACGTGGGCGGCGGTCAGCACCTGGCCGTCCGCGGAGATGAGCACGCCCGAACCAACGCCGCCTGCCGCGGTGACCTGGCCCATGTCGACATCGAGATCCCGACCTTCGACCTCGATGAGCGCAATCGACGGAAGGATGCTCGGGTAGAGCGTCGAGACGGGGGTCGTCGGTGCCTCCGCGCGAGGCCGCGCTTGCGCCGTAGAAGGTGTGCAGGCGAGCAGAGCGGAGCCGAGGAGCGCGATCGCGGACAGGCGCATGCCGCACATCGTCGCGCAGGGGCACGAGCTTGGCAAACGAGCAGCTCTAGCAGGTTCACGGAGCGGATTTCAGCGCGACGCGGGGTCCGACGTGGAGGATCTTCTGGATCTCGTCGTTGACCAGACCGAGCGCCATCGGACGCTGGATCTTTGGGAGGAGGGCCACGTCGTAGAGTTCGGCGACCATCCCCTCGAGGTGCAGCCAGTGCGTCGTCGCGCCCGTCCGGATGTCGAGGATCTGCAGGCCGCAGCGCGGCGCGAGACCATGCCGCGACAGATTCTCCTCGAGCGGCAGGCCGTCGAACGCTCGATTGTCCCGATGATGCGACATGCCCACCACTGCGTACGGCCCGGCAAAGGCGAGTCCGCGCAGAAACCCCGGGCAGAACGCGACGGGCTCGAATCTTCCCGACGCGGTGTCGACGAAGCCAAAATGCCCCGTGCCCGACTCGAGCATCCAGAGCTTGCCTGCATGGATGCGGGGCGAGTGGGGCATCGACAATCCCGCGGCGATCGTCTCCCCCGTCGCGACTTCGAGGACACAACCGCCACCGCGACGTCGTGATCGCCACCCCTCCGGCACATCGCTCGGGGCGACCGCGGAGGCAAAGGCGGGACGGCCCGCGTCGAACGCGACGCCGTTGAGGTGACACCGGTCCTCCGGAGCCAACTGCGAGATGAAGGGGGGAGACCACACGGGGCAGAAGCTGTGCTTCTCGTCGACGGTCGCGAGGCAGCTGAAGCGGGTGTTCACGAACACGATCTGGTCACCGGCGAGGCCGATATCGTGGATGTCGAGGTCCCCGGTCGTGTACGCGACGCGAGGTACGTAGATCCCGTCGTAGCCGTTGTATCGCTCCGATTCGGCGAGCATGTTTTCGAGGCGCCAGAGCTGGTAGAGCGTGCTCATGAGCAGGGTTTGCCCGTCGCTCCATAGGCCCATGCACCGGTTGAAGGTCCGCTCGAACACCGACAGCGTCCCATCGGCGTTCGTGCCCAGCAAGAACAGCTTCCCGATTTGGTAGGTCGTGAACGCGAGGCCGAGGCCCTCGCTCCTCATCCACGCCGCAAGTCCGGGCGACGCGGAGATCTCCAGCTGGGGCGCGCTCACCCGGGGCAGCGTACTCCGCCGGGGAGGGGGCAGCGTACTCCGCCGGGGAGACGGCGTGGCGGCGTTCAAAGCAGCGAGGGTCTGCCCACGAAGGTCGCGTAGCTGTCGTCGGGTTGTTGCGCGAGCGACATGCGCCTTGCGAAGGACCCTTCGAGTTCCGCGCACGCGCGCAGGAAATGCGCCACCGTGTCGAGGTCGAATCCCTCCGCGAGGTGCTCGAACAACTGTTTCATCTTGGAAAAGGTCCAAACCGGGAACGAGGGCGCTTCGGGGTCCTGGCGAAAGCCGTCGAGCTCGAGTTCGAGCTCGCGCAAACGCGTGTATTGAAGGTGCGTCGTGCGGACCTCGGTCGGTTGCCGCGCCAGAGACTCCTGCAGCGCAGAGATCGCTCGCAGGTGACACTCTCGCTCGAGCTCGGGCAGGGGCTCGCCAGGCAGGCTGGCGTGGAATGCCGCCGTATGATGGGTTTCGACGACACCTTGGACCAGGTCCTCCACGGAGAGGTATGTCGTTCGCGAGGAGAGATGCATCATGGCGAAGGTTGTCTGCATGGCCCGTGCCGTGTGGTGAATCCCCCGAGGGCCGCGATCCTTGGCCAGATCTTTGGGCGTTCTCGCTCACCCGTGCTGAGGCGCCTGGGCGTTCCAAGACCCTTCGGTTTGCACGGTGGACGCTTGGAGGCGCGTGATGGTCACCGAGTGAGCGCAACCTGGCGACTGAACGGTGTTCTCGAACTACGAGCGGGCGGAGGAGAAAGCGCCGCAACTTTGATACCTTCCCCCGCAATGCGACACCTCACTCATTCGCTTGTGGTGGCCGGGCTTTGCTTCGCGGCGGTGGCATGCAGCCCGAGCCGGAAGGAACTCATGGCCGATCTCGACAAGACCAAAGGCGAGCTCGCCCAGACGAACGACAAAAATACGGCGCTGCAGAAGAAGATCTCGGAGCTCGAGGGGCACATCGCGGAGATCGATGCCCAGCTCTCCGCGCTGACCTCGGCTTCGGGCTCCAAAGATCACGAGCTCCAGGAGCTCCGCGCAGCCAAGGCGGAACGCGAGAAGGAGCTCGAGGTCTATCGTGCGATGTTCAAGAACCTCAAGAGCCTGATTGATAGTGGCGATATTCAGGTCGTGTTCCGCAAAGGCCGAATGATCATTCAGCTGCGTTCGGCGGTCTTGTTCGACTCCGGCAGCACGGAGCTGAAGGATGAAGGCAAGGGGTCCCTCAGCCAGCTCGTCAAGTCGCTGGAGAGCTTCAAGAACCGTGACTTCATGGTCGCCGGTCACACGGACAACGTTCCGATCCGCAGCCGCAAGTTCAAGAGCAACTGGGACTTGAGCGCGGCGCGGGCCGTGACGGTGGTTCAATACATGATCGAACAAGGGTTCCCGCAAGAGCACTTGGGTGCGGCGGGCTACGCCGAGGTGGATCCGGTCGCGAGCAACGACGACGAACCCGGTCGCCAGTCCAACCGGCGCATCGAGGTCATCATGATGCCGCGCCAAGAGGACATCAAAGGCTTGCGCGAGTTGATCGAGAAGAAGGGCGGCTGACGGCCAACCGCGCGGCCGTGCGGCTCCGCGCATCGACCGCAAACTTGGCGGATGGGCTCGCAGGTTCGTTGCGAGCCGAGCCTGCGCCAAACTTGCGGTGGTTGCGCGGGTTGACCGTGGATCTGCGGGCTGTAGATTTCAGCGGAACGCCAGGGAGGCACCCATGGTCCTGCGTCCACGGAAATACGCGCCCACGCCCACGGTAAAGCTCTCCGATCGAACCTGGCCCGACCGCGTCCTCGAGCGCGCGCCCATTTGGTGCAGCGTCGATCTTCGAGACGGCAACCAAGCGCTCATCGAGCCCATGGGCATCGATCGCAAATTGCGATTCTTCGAGACGCTCGTTCGCATCGGGATCAAGGAGATCGAGGTCGGATTTCCCTCCGCCTCCCAGACGGACTTCGATTTCCTGCGCATGCTCATCGAGGAGCAGCGGATCCCGAGCGACGTGACCATCCAGGTGCTCACGCCCGCCAGAGAGCACCTCATCGAGCGCACCTACGAGGCGCTGGCGGGGGTCCGCCGTGCGATCGTCCACCTGTACAACTCCACGTCGGAAGTTCAGCGCCGGGTGGTGTTCGGGGCGGACCGTGGGGCCATCTTGGAGCTGGCCGTCCGCGGCACCGAGCTCGTGAAGGCGGGGGCCAGCGCGATCTCGGGGACCGAGATCGTGTTCGAGTACTCTCCGGAGAGCTTCACGGGCACCGAGCTCGACTTTGCTCGCGATGTCTGCAACGCGGTCGCGCAGGCGTGGGGACCCACCCCGGAACGCAAGATGATCGTGAACCTCCCGGCGACCGTGGAGGTGAGCACGCCCAACGTCTACGCCGACCAAATCGAGTGGATGGGGCGGGCGCTGACCCGTCGCGACGCGATCGTCTTGAGCGTTCACACGCACAACGATCGCGGATGCGGGGTCGCGGCCGCGGAGCTCGCCTTGCTCGCGGGTGCCGACCGCGTCGAGGGGACGCTCTTTGGCAACGGTGAACGGACGGGCAACGTCGACCTCATCAACATCGCGCTCAATTTGTACGCGCAGGGGATCGCGCCCGAACTCGACCTCACGGACATCCCCGAGCTCGTGCGCGTCTACGAGTACTGCAACCAGCTGACCCTGCATCCGCGCCATCCTTACGCGGGGGAGCTCGTGTTCACCGCGTTCAGCGGTTCCCATCAGGATGCGATCCGCAAAGGGGTCGCGGCGCAGTCGGCCGATCCCTCGCGCCCGTGGGAAGTGCCGTATCTGCCGCTCGATCCCGCGGACATCGGGCGTCACTACGAACCGCTCGTCCGGATCAATAGTCAATCGGGCAAGAGCGGGATCGCCTTCGTGCTGGAGCGGTCGTACGGTTTCCGCTTGCCGAAGGTGCTCGCGGTCGAGTTCAGCCACGTCGTGCAGCAACTCGCGGATGCTACGGGCGAAGAACTCTCCGCGGCCGAGATCCTGGCGGCGTTCGAGCGCGAATACCTGGGCGAGGGCGTGCGCTACGTGCTGCGCCGCTACCAGATCGAGCCCGAGGACGAGCGCGAAGTGACGTTGCACGCCCAGCTCGAGGACCGCGAGCAGGGGACGACCCTCGAGCTCTCCGCGCGCGGCAACGGTCCGCTCGACGCGATGGTGCGGGCGTTTCAGGCCGCGATGGGCCAACCGATCAGCATCGGTGACTTCTCGGAGCACAGCTTGGGGCAGGGGGCCAACGCGGTCGCGATCGCCTACGTGCAGTGTCGCCTGCCCGATGGCACCACCCGCTACGGCGTGGGCCGGCATTCGAATATCGCCACCGCGTCGCTGGAGGCGCTCGTGGGCGGAGTGAACCGCCTGGTCGTCGCGAGTCCCCACGTGGCCGCCGCGACGGGGTCTTGAGCTGCGTCGTCCCCTGATCGAGATGGAACGGATGGGATCCGATGGCGCCGCGCCGTGGGTTGGCGCAGACTGCCGGCCGTGAGTGACGATCGTCTGCGTGAGGGGGTTCGCCCCTTCGTTCTCCCGCAAACCCGGGAATACCTCGAGGTTTTGGACCAACGCCGGCTGCCGCACGAAGAGGTGTGGCTGCGTGTTCGCGCGGTGGAGCCGGTCGCCGAGGCGATCGAGCAGCTCGCGGTTCGGGGGGCCCCGGCGATCGCTTGCGTGGCCGCGCTGGGGCTCGCCGTCGCTTCGGCGGATTTTCCGGAGGACGCCGGTGGGTTCCGAGCCGCCGCAGCGATCGCGATCGCGCGCCTGAGGCGGACGCGACCCACGGCGGTGAACTTGTTCGTGGCGTTGCAGGAGCTCGAGCACGCGTTGCTCGAGTTGCCGCCCGCCGCCACGCGGGAGGTGTTGCGCGGAGCCTTGTGGCGCACCGCCGGGGCCCATGTCGCGCGCGACCTCGACAACTGCAAGGCGATCGGACGGAACGGCGCGCACCTGCTCCCGGACGAGGGCGTGGTCTTGACGCATTGCAACGCGGGCGCGCTGGCAACGGCGGGCTACGGGACGGCGCTCGGCGTGGTGCGAGCGGCGTGGGAGCGTGGCAAGCGTTTCCGCGTGTTCGCGGATGAAACTCGCCCCGTGTTGCAGGGTGCGCGGCTCACCGCATGGGAGCTCGCGCGCGACGGGATCCCGGTCGAAGTCATCACGGACAACATGGCGGCTTCGTTCATGCAGCAAGGGATGATCCGCGCGGTCGTGGTCGGGGCGGACCGGATTGCGCGCAACGGTGACGTGGCCAACAAGATCGGGACCTACGGCGTGGCGGTGCTCTGCCACCATCACGCGATCCCGTTCTACGTCGCCGCGCCTTGGACCACGATCGACCTGGCCTTGGAACGTGGGACGGATATCCCCATCGAGCAGCGCCCCGCGCACGAGGTGTGTCAGCACGGAGGCCAAACCTTGACGCCCGACGGCGTGGGCGTGCGAAACCCGGCGTTCGACGTGACGCCCGCGAAGCTCGTGACGGCGATCGTCACGGAGCTCGGGGTCCACGAGCCATCCTCGCTCGGTGAAGTCGGCCGCTGACGTCGCTCATCCGGCGAGGCGACGCAGGGCCCACTCTGCGCCATACCGGTAGTCGATCCGGTGCCACAAACGCGAAGCGACCGCGGCCAGCGCGATGAAGCCGGCGATCACGGCGAGCGCTGTTCCGGCCGAGACGTTGCGCCAAAGGTCGATGGCTTCCAGCCGCGAAAGATCGCGAAAGACGGGCACGTGGAACATGAGGATCGTGAGCGACGCGCGGCCGAGGGTCACGAGCGGGTGGGTCTCCGCCACCGAAACGCGGGCGTCGATCCACGCGGCCAAGGCCACGAGCAGCAGGGCGCCACCCAGCAGCAGGCTGGCCATGGCCAAGGTGCACGGATAGAACGAGAGGCGGAGTGCAAACGCACTCGCCGCGATGTCGGCTGGCAACGGCACCGCCGAGAGTCGATAGAGCAGGTGTCCGAGCGCACCAAAGGCCATGAATCCGGCCCCCATCTGTGCGACGGCGGCGGGGTCGTTCCGCGCGAGCTTGCGTCCCCCGACCACGCCCGCGAGAAAAAACGCCAGCCACGGGAGGATTGGAAACTGACCTTCGGCGAGCGCGAGTCGCAGCGGACCCCCCGGTAGCGTCAAGTCACGCATGCGCTCGTTGGTCAGCGGTACGGGCGTGTCCAGAGCCGTCTGCGCCGCGAGGGTGCCGGCGAACACGAAGCCGCAAGCGAGCAGCAATTGCCCGTCCGAGAGCCGGCGCCAAAGTGGCGTGCCGGCGAGGGCAAAGCCCATCATGTGCAGCACGTACCAAGAGCCCCACGAGAACCACGACGGCGAGAGAAAATTGAGGACGACACCAAACGACCAGAGCACGAGGCCGCGGCGTACGAGCAAGGCGTCACGGCCTGCTCCACCGCGTGCCGTGAGCAGCCCACTGCCCACACCCGCGAGCGTGACGAACAGCGGCGCCGCCCCGCCCCCGAGCGCGCTGAGCCCGACGAGCAACGGAAAGTCGGTGTACTTCTCCCCGGCTTGAGGACCGTGCCACAGCCAGATGCCGATGTGCTGCTGGAGCATGAGCACCACGGCGAGGCCGCGGAGCGCGTCGAGACCGGTGCGTCGTCGCTGGCGAGAGCTCGACGGGGCAGGCATGCGGCGCCAGCATACCCGGCTCCGTGTGTCGTCCGTGGCGAAAGTCGCACGGACGAACAACGTCCTGAGGCGCGGCGCGTGTGGGCTCGGAGACCGAGCCTGGGCTAGACTCGCTGCGGTGATCTTCCACGTCGACATGGACGCGTTTTTCGCAGCCGTCGAGGTCCGGGACGATCCTAGCCTGCGTGGGAAGCCGGTGCTCGTGGGCGGCGGGGGCAAGCGCGGGGTCATCGCGACCGCCAGCTACGAGGCGCGGAAGTTCGGGTGCCAGAGCGCGATGCCTACCGCAGTGGCCCTACGTCGCTGCCCAGACGCCGTCGTGGTCCCTCCGCGAGGCGAGGCGTACGCAGAGGCTTCAGCGCAGGTGTTCGAGGTGCTGCGGCGGTACTCCCCCCTCGTCGAGCCGCTGAGCATCGACGAGGCTTTCCTCGACATGGAGGGGACAGCTCGGCTGCTGGGGCCCCCGGTCGCGGCCGCGACGAAGCTGCGCGCCGATGTCCGTGCTGCGACGGGGCTGACGTGCTCCGTAGGGATCTCGCGGGTCAAGTTCATCGCGAAGCTCGCGAGCGGGATGCACAAACCCGATGGTCTCACGCTGGTGGACGAGGGGCGCGAGCTCGCATTCTTGCATCCGCTCCCCGTCGAGCAACTCTGGGGGGTCGGGAAGAAGACCGCGGTCGCGCTGCAGTCCCGCGGGATCCGCACGGTGGGGGACCTCGCCGAGCGCAGCGTCGAGACCTTGCGTGGTTGGTTCGGAGCGAGCGGCGAGCACCTCCACGCCCTCAGTCGTGGCATCGATCCTCGGGGGGTCGAGCCGGACCGCGAGCGCAAGTCGGTGGGGCACGAAGACACGTTCGAGGTCGATGTACGCGGACGAGAAGTGATCCCGCGCAAACTCTTGTCGCTGGCGACGCGCGTCGCCGATCGCCTCGTCGCGCAGGGGCTGCGCGGGCGCCGGGTGCAGCTCAAGATCCGCGACGACACCTTCAAGACGGAGACGCGCCAATGCATGCTCCCGCAGCCGACGTCGTCGGCGAAGGAGATCTATCGCGCGGCGTGTGTCTTGCTCGGAGCGGTCGAGCTCGAAGGGCGCGCCTTTCGTCTGACCGGGGTCAGCGTCGGAGGCTTCGCCGAGGACGAACGCGCGCCCGCGCAGGGTGAGCTCGCGTTGGAATCGGGCGGCGGCGAGGTGGCCACGAAGGACGCGCTGCAGGGGGTCCTCTCGGCCGTTCGAGACCGATTTGGACATGCGGCGTTGTTCCCTGCGGATGCTGGCGTCCATGCGCGTGCAGGCGCCGTAGAAGGCGGCGTGAGCAAACAACGTCGTGGCTGAACAAACGCGTTATAGAACCGCGGGCTCTCGGCCATTACATGAAAATTTGGTACAGGGTGGCCGCCTGCGTGTCACCGGACCAACGCGAGCGCCACAACACCAAGACGCCGACGGAGAGCGAGCTTCGAAGCGCGCGGATGGCCGCGCTCGCTCGAAATCCGTGGGGAATGCAAGCCTCACCGTGGTCTCGACGCCCCGCAGGCGCCTTGATCCACGGAGGCATACAGCGTACTCTGCAGCACATCGGTGCCGCGCGCCATGAGCACGTCGCGCGTGGATGCGTTGGCACTCATGGCGAGTCTCGAGTATTTTCCTGGACGAATGATGGGTCCGTCGACGATCAGCGCTGCGCTGTCTGCCAGCGCAATGCGTCATCCCGCCAACGGCTTCACGTTCCAGGATGGCGATGGGCAAGAAGCTCGGCTCGCGTTCTCGGACTTGCCTGCCGTCGTGCATGCTTGTGCAGCGGCGTTGCAGGCTCTGGGCGTCAAGTCCGGCGACCGCGTCGGATTGATCGAGGCGGACGTCCGGGCGTTCGTCGTTACGTTTTTGGCCTTGATCGAGTGTGGCGCCGTCGCCGTACCGATGGCGCCACCCACCAACGTCGCGGCGCGCTCGGATTACCTGGAGCACGTCGCGACGATCCTGCGCGAGGCACGGGCCAGCATCCTGCTCCACGGTGAGCGCGGTACATTGTTTTCGGAGCTCGGCCAGGCGGTCGGACATCCGCTCCGCGTGGTCCCCACCCAAGCTCTGTGTGGTCAGAGCTCCGACTTTCGGCCCGTCCGCGTCTCCGCCCCGGACCTCGCGTTCTTGCAGTTCACTTCCGGATCGACGGGGCTCCCCAAGGGCGTGCGGGTGACCCATCAGGCGCTGGTCGCCAACATCAGCGCCTTCATGCATCGGTTGGAGGCCGATCCGAGCACCGATTGTGGGGTCAGCTGGCTGCCGCTCTACCACGACATGGGCCTCATCGGTTTCGTGTTGGCTCCGCTCTATCGCGGCGTCTCGTGTGCGCTCGTGCCCACCGTGCGTTTCATTCGCAAGCCGACGGTATGGCTCGACGCGATCGTTCGCCACCGCGGAACGATCAGCTTCTCCCCGAGCTTCGCGTTCTCGTTGCTCACGCGTCGCGTCCGGCAGGAGGACGTCTCGCGTTGGGACCTCTCCAGCATCAAGGCGCTCGGGTGCGGTGCCGAGCCCATCCACGCAGACACGCTCTCGCGTTTCGCGGCGCACTTCCAAGCTGCCGGCGTTCGGCCTTCGATGTTGGTCCCCGCCTATGGCCTGGCGGAGTCGTGTCTCGCCGTCACCATGAAGCGCATCGGTGCGCCGTTGCAGACGCGAGAGCGTATCGACGAGCGTCACAAATGCCATCTCGATGTTGCGTGCGGCCCCCCGCTCGATGGCCACGAGGTGGAGATCCGTAGCTCCGACGGCACGGTGCTGCCCGCCGGGCAAGAGGGCGAAGTGTGGACCACGGGTCCATCCGTGGCCGACGGCTACTACGAGAACCCGGGGGCCGGGGCGCGCAGTTTCGTGGATGGTTGGCTGCGCACGGGCGACCTCGGCTATCTGCACGACGGCCAGCTGTTCGTGACCGGGCGACTGAAGGAACTCGTCATCATCAATGGTCGCAACCACCACCCGCAGACCTTCGAGTGGGCGACCGCCGAGGTGGAGGGGGTGCGCAGCGGGAACGTCGTCGCGTTCTCGCAGCCGGGCGAAGCCACCGAGGAGCTCGTGATCCTGGCGGAGGTCACTCGTGCGCGTCCGGACCTCAAGCGCGAGATCTCTGTCCGCGTCCAGCAGCGCTGTGGCGTCACGCCTACGGTCATCGAGCTCATGTCGCCCGGTTCACTCCCCAAGACGTCTTCGGGCAAGCTCAAGCGCAGCGAGGCCCGCGAGGTGTACTTGGGCGGGACGATGAAATGAGCGAGGAGAGCGTCCTCGCGATGGTCGAGCGTGGCTTTCGTCGCATGGCCAGTCTCCGACCGGGTCGCGAGCTCCCGCCGCTCCGGCCAGAGACCTCGCTCGACCAACTCGGCATCGACTCCATCGAGTTCATCGAGGCGGTCTCGTACGTCGAAGACGAACTGGGCCACATGCTGCCATCGGAGCGCTTGACGGCGACCCAAACGATCGGGGAACTCGTCCAGCTCGTCCTCAGCGAGTGCGGCGGCGTTGCGAGCGGGTCCCTTACGCCGGGGTAGGTCGTCGCGGAGGCTGCGGGCATGTTACACCCAAGCCTTGCCGCAAGCCGACGACACAGACCCTCGCGGGTCCGAGGGTACGGGGGGCCACTTCGCCGCGGTGGCGCTTTGGGATTGGGACCTCACTGCGGAGTCCATCGTCTGGAACGCGTCGACACAGCTGTGGCACGCGCTCTGCAATGAAGCTCCACCCCATCGCGAGGCGTGGCTGGCTCTCCTCCCGCCTACCGATGCTGCGGCGCTGCGCGGCACCCAACTGCGGGCTTTTTCGGGCGGAGCTTCCCAGTGGACGCTCGTGTATCGGCTCCGTTCCTCCGGGACGCGGCTCCTCGAGCGAGCCTTCGTTGCGCGCGACGAAACCGGGCCCGTGCGCGTGGTGGGGACGCTCGAGCTTGCGCAAGACCGTCCACGCCGTGGCCGTTCGATCGGCCAAGAGCTCGAGCACAGCGAGGAACGGTTTCGAACGTTCGTGGAGTCGCTGCCTCAACTCGCGTGGCAGGCGGCTCCGGACGGATGGATCACGTACTACAACCAACGTTGGTACGACTACACCGGGACCACGCCCGCAGAGATGTTGGGTTGGGGGTGGATCACCGTGCACGATCCGCGAGACCTGCCGCGCATGCTCAAGGTGTTTAGGCGCTCGCTCGAGGAGTGCGAGCCCTGGGAGGACGAGTTCCGGCTGCGACGGGGTTGCGACGGCATGTTGCGCTGGCACTTGTCGCGCGCCATCCCGGTGCGGGATCGCCAAGGGCGCATCATGTGCTGGTTTGGCACCAACACCGACATCCATGAGCAAAAGCTCGCGTTGGAGGAACGCTCTGCGCTCCTCACCCGAGAGCGGGTCGCCCGCAGCGAGGCGGAGGCAGCCAGCCGCGCCAAGGACGAGTTCTTGGCCATCGTCTCGCACGAGTTGCGCACCCCCCTCAACGCGATCCTCGGATGGGCGCAGTTGCTCACCACAGTGACCCTCTCGCCGGAGAAACAACGAGAAGCCCTCACTCGCATCGAGTCGAGCGCTCGCTTGCAGGCCAGGCTCATCGAGGATCTGCTCGACGCTTCGCGGATCATCGGCGGGAAGCTCTCGATCCAGCATGAGCCCGTGGACCTCGCGCAGGTGGTGCACCAGGCGCTCGAGACCTTGCGTCAGACGGCCGAGAAAAAAGGGGTCGCGCTGTGTGTCGTCGGCGAGCTGCCCAAGCTGACGGTCGACGGTAGCCCCGAGCGACTCCAGCAGGTGGTGTCGAACCTGGTCGACAACGCGATCAAGTTCTCCGAGCCTGGACAGGCCGTGGACATCGCCTTGGTCCGCGAGGGCGATGAGGTGTGCCTCCAGGTCCTCGACAGGGGGGTCGGCATCGACCCTGCATATCTTCCCCGACTCTTCGAGCGTTTCGGACAGGCCGACACCTCGACGACGCGACGCAAGGGCGGGCTCGGGCTGGGGCTTTCGATCGTCCATCACCTCGTTCGCCTGCACGACGGCCGCGTCGAGGCGCGCAGCGATGGCCTGGGGCACGGGGCCCGCTTCCTCGTCTACTTGCCGCGCCGTGGGTCGACCGGCCAGGTCCGAGCCGTGGCGCCCCTGGAGGTTCCGACGCACCTGAGGGGTATCGATGTCCTCGCGGTCGACGATGACGAGAGCGCGCGCGATATCTTGGGCGCCGTCCTGCTCGAGTATGGAGCGACCGTCACGGTCGTCGCTTCGGCGAGTGAGGCGCTCGAGGTCCTGCGATCCACGGCGGTGGATGTGATCGTGAGCGATATCGGCATGCCGGAGATCGACGGGTTCGGGTTCGTGGAGCGCGTCCGCGGGCACGAGAACCCCAAGATCGCGGCGCTGCCCATCATCGCGCTGACGGCCTACGCGAGCACGACGGATCGTGCGGTCGCACTGGCCGAGGGATTCGATGATTACGTGACCAAGCCGCTCGAAGCGAGCCGCCTCGCCGGAGCGATCTCGGCCACACTCCGCAAGCGTTCGCTCGGCTGACCATCGCGGCTCACGGCTCGGGAATCACGACGACCGCTGCCTTCGCGTAGCCGGCCAGCATCGAGGCGAAGTTGGGGTTGAACATCCGCTCGATGATGCCGGGTCGCCGTGAGCCGCATACGACGAGCCCAGGGCGCAGGTTCTCGATCAGCTCGAGCATCCGGCGGTGGGCACGGCCCGTGACGAACACCGTGGGCAAAGCTTCTGCGCCATTCCGTGCGGCGACCCAGGACGAGGAGGTCCACGGCGGTTGCCACGTCTCCACACGGACCCGCCGTCGGCAAGCCACCGCGCGAACGCGAGGGCTCCCTGCGACGATGAATCGAGCGCTACCGCGACCGCGCACCGCATCCGTTTGGCGACCCGCGGTGAGAGTCGCACGTCCGCCGCGGCTTTCCTCGGGCGGCGAGGACAACCTGCGGCTTTCTTGGGCGGTGGGGTGGTCGGGTGTACCTCCATACCGTGGCGAGGGTTTTGGATCTGCGGGTGGCCCAAGCCCTCGCGATAGGGTTCGTCCTCGGTGCGACGCCCGTGTCGGCACGAGCGTCCGAAACCCACGAAAACGTTGCCGGGCAGCGGTACCGCGCCTGCGAACGCGGGTGGCACTGGTGGTGCTGTGCCCCCGATTCGACCGAATGCACCCGTCCGGGGCCGGCGCGGTTGCTGCTCGCGTCCGTGAGCGGCCTTGCGATCGCGACGGGATTGGTGAGCCTGTTTGCGCTCGGGGATCGGGTGGCCGGGGACGATCCGTCGGCCTTGATCACCGCGATGGGGGTCGTCGGCGGTGGCGCGGCGCTGATCGGAACCATCGCGGGGCGCCTGGGTGCGGACCGCTCGTCGCTGCCCGACCGCGTCCGTACGGAAACCTTCGCGCTCTCTTCGGGTCTCGGAGGATCTTCCGTGTACGACGAGAATCGCCCGGCGTGGCTGACGGGGAGCATCGCCCCGACGTTGCGGTTTGCGGGCGGAGATTCACGTCTGCGATTGACCGCATACTTGGGAGGCGACCTCGGCAAACGGGTGGACACCGACCCTCGTCCGCAGTTCTCGGACCCCGCATCCGGGGGAGACGGGAGTGCACCGGCGGTGTTTCGCAGTCAGACGTTGCGGGCCGGCGTTGGACTCGACATGGCGGTCGGACTGCCCTATCCCGTGCTTCCACCTCGGCGGTCCGCGTACCTTGGCAAGGCGGAGTTGCGTTGGAAACCCGAGTTCCACTATCGGCGGGATCGCAACGAGCCGGGAGACGACGGGGAGCGCGTCGTCGAGCGTACGATGTTGCTTCCGCTCACCGTCGGCGTGCGATGGCACGTTTCACCGCGCCAACGCTTCACCCTCTACATGGGTCCGCGGTTCGACATCGTTTCGTATCGAGGACCCGGCGGCGAGTCCATCGCGCGTGGCAGCCCTGAGATTGGCCCGATCTACGGAGAGGCGTGGTACGACATCGACATCCCGCTGAATGCTCACCCCAAGCAGCGACCGGGTCCGCGGAAGACCGCCGTCAACAGCCAGGTCAGCATGGGCTACATCCATAGTCGATTCGATGGGACGGGCATCAACTTTCGTTCCGTCGTCGGATTCTTGGGGTCGGCGCACGTTCGGTACCACCTGCGCGTGCGACCGGTTGGTTCGAAGGTGGCGTACCAAGCTACGTTGGCCGCGCGAATCGGCGGTGGCGTGGGTTTTTGGGGCGCGGTTGGACTCGTGCTGCCCGATCTGTGGGCGAAAGGGAAGGGTGCGCGATGAGCTTTGGCTACCGATGCAGCGCGATGCTCGCGATGCTCGCGATGCTCGCGATCATTGGCGTCGGCCACGGTTGCACGTTTGCCGAGTGTGCGAACCCCGACTACCGCGACGCCGAGTGCCGCGTCATCGCGGAGAATGAGAACGCGCGGCTGCGAACGCCCGACGGCGCAGAGATTCGATTCCAAGATCCGCTTGCGGCGGACGCGAGTCTGTGGGACGCGCGTGGCAATCTCTGGATTGCAGACGACGGCGTCGTTCAAGCACGCGTGGCTGGACTCGGGCGCTTCGCGATCAGCATCTCCGGAGCGCGCGACGGGTTTGCGCTCGAGCTCCACAACGTCGACCCCCGCGCGGTCGTCACGCTCGAGGGGGCGGGCGGCGTGCGCATCATCGATCAAGACCGTCAGCGATTGCAGCGTGCGCTCGTGGTTGCCTCGGGCGATGGTCCCGAGGTCTGGATTCGCGGAGAGGTGTCCTGCACGCCCCGTTATCGACTCGCGGTGACCGCCGACATCCAAACGAATCCGGACCACTTTCGGCGCATCGTCGAGCATCTCCAGGTGGAGGCCGCGAACGCCGAGGTCGCCGGTGAGCGCTTGATGGGGCTCCTCATCGCCGGAGACCTGAGCGAATCCTCGCGCGACGACGAGTTCGCCGCGCTCCTGACGATCATGGCGGAATCGGCGGTCCCCGTCGCGGTGACGGCCGGGAATCACGATACGTATGAGTACTATCGGCCCAACTACAACGATCGTTTCGGGCCCGGGAACCACGTGTTCTCGGTGTGCGATGCTCGGGTCGTGATGCTCGATTCGGGGAGTGGAGAGATCGCGCATTCCGTGGAGGGACGTCTACCGGAGCTGTTCTCCTTGCAGGACGAGACGCACCTCCTCGTCGGGATGCACCACCCGCCTCATCCAGGCGTCACGGGTGCAGGATGGTCGAACGAGGCGCGTGCGCAGGCATTCCTCGCCGAGGCAGCGCTCGCGGGCGTCGACCTCGTGTTCGCCGGGCACAAGCACGAGCTCAAGAACTTCGCCGCGGTTTCGGTGGGTGACCGGGATGTGTGGGAGCTGATCGCGGGAACTGCGGGCGCAAACCAAGGTATCGCACCGCCGCTCTACGGGTACGTGCGTCTCACGATCGACGCTTCAGGCATCGAGGCGTGTTTCGTCGAGGTGCCGGCGACCGGCTTCACGAAGAGCCCCGGTGAATCCGGCCGTGTCGATCTCCCGCTCTGCGAAGCCTAGCGGCGCCACGCTGGGCCGAAGCCGCAACTGCCACATGCGATCGTCGATCCTTCGGTAAGCCACGTGCATGCGGAGCTGTGTCACAAAGACAACGGGCTCGAGCTCCGCCCCCTCGGCAGCCGCAACGGCATGTTCCTCAACGACCGTTACGTGAAAGCGCCGAGGTACGTGCCGGCGACGTCATCCGGATCCCCAACGCGCAGGTCGAGATTGTCGAGCTCACGGATGTCGAGGTTCATCTTTCGTCCGAGAACCGGTTTGGCCAGCTCCGCGGGAACGGCGAGCGTATGCGGGAGGTGTTTGCCACGCTGGAGAGCTTCACCAGCACCTCCCGCGACATGCTCTTGACGGGAGAAGCAGGCACCGAAAAGGACGTCGCCGGACGAGCTCTTTCACGACGCGTCGCCTCGGGTGAAACATCCCTACGTGGTCGTCGATTGCCGCGCGCTCCACCGTGCGCTCGCGCCGCGACGACGATGGTCCGTCTCGACGAGGCGAGTGCGCGCTCGCGCGCGGCGGTCGAGCGCTGGACAAGCCACGGGACTCCACGGACCGACGGAGCGAGGGTGTTCCGGCCTGCCTCACGATTTCTTGCAAGTCTTCGCGGCGCAGGCCGACTCAGGGAGCATGACGACGATCGACGGTCCGCGAAGCGACCGACACACGCCTCCGGCGACGTTCGTGCGGAACGCTCCCCGTTCCCCACGCACCGCGGTCTCGACCGACCGCCGATCCAAACTCGAGTCTTCCTTGCAAAGGAGCCTTGGCGCGCTCCTTGCTCCGCTCCTTGCCCATGGAGGGCGAGCATGCTCGAACTGACCGCTCCGAACCGCGGCCTCGTCACGGTCGAGGTCTACCTCCCAGCGCTCCCCGACGTCGTCTTCGAAGTGCGGCGATGGCGAGGCTGCGAACAGCTCTCCGCCCCATTCGTGTTCGAGCTCGAGTTGTCCACGAGGGACAGTCTTCCCCCGATCAGTGCGATGGTCGGCACGGACATCGAGCTCCTCTTCGAGCGCGGGGGTCCAGCACATGTGGTGCACGGCATGCTCGATCACGCGCGCCTGGAGGTCGCGACCGAACATGGGATCGAAGTCCATGACTCGACCGTTCACGTTCGGATGGTGCCCGCCTTCAAGATGCTCGACCAAGGCGTGCAAACCCGCTTCTTCGTGGACAAGACCCCACTGCAGATCCTGCGCCAGGTGCTGGAACCGGCCCTCGCCGCATACCAGCGCACGGTCGACCTCTCCACGTACGTCGAGGACGAGCACCCGCGCCGCGACTACTGCGTTGCGTTCCGAGAATCCACGTTCGCGTTCTGCTCCCGCCTCATGGAGGAGGAAGGCATCGCGTATTTCTTCGTCCCCAGCGACCACGAGCCCTGCGAAACGCTGGTACTGGTGGAAGGAAACGCCCCCTATCGCGCGGTGGACCGCGGGTCTTCGGACCCTATCCCGCTCATTCGCATGCGCAACGAATACGACGGGGGCGAAGCGGTAGAGTCTTTCGAGGTCGTCCGCACGCGGACGCCCAACCGGATCGCCACACGTGGTTACGACCGGAACACGGCGAGCATGGACGATGCGTACGCGCAGCGACGCGACGAAAGTGACCCTGTCCTGCGCGAGCAGGTCCTCGATGAGGTCTGGCGTCAGATCGTGGACGGAAGCGCACGGCCGCCGGAAAACGTCCAGCGGACGCGCATCGCGGAACGAATCCAAGAACGGCACAGTCTCGAGTCCGCGCTCTTTCGCGGGCACTCCAACGTGATCGGTTTCGCCCCGGGGTTCACGTTCGAGCTCGACGCAAGGGAGAGTGAGGCGATCCAGGAGCAGCGGTTTCTACTCACCCGTGTCGATCACGAGGGAGGCATCGAGGCGGGCACACGACACTATCGCAATACCTTCGAGTGCATTCCCTTGCGCACGACGTTTCGGCCCGCTCGCAGAACGCCTCGGCCCTCCACTGCCGGACTCCAGCTCGGTGTCGTCGTCGGGCCGACCCAAGACGAGATCTACACGGACGCGCTCGGGCGCATCCGCGTCAAGTTTCATCTCGACCGAGAACCGGGTACGGACGGCCGTAACTCCTGCTGGGTGCCCGTCTTGCAGTCGTGGGCGGGGGCCGGCTTCGGCTCGGTCGTGATCCCCCGGGTCGGCATGGAGGTCGCCGTGACCTTCATCGATGGTAACCCCGACTGTCCCGTCGTCACCGGTTGCCTCTATCACGGCAACCACGCGCCTGCCCTCACGTTGCCCGAGGACGCCACGCGGAGCACGTTTCGAACGTCCTCCTCGCCCGGCGGCGAGGGGTATAACGAGCTCCGGTTCGAGGACGCACGCGGATACGAACAGGTGTTCTTGCACGCGCAGCGCCGGCTAGACCTCATCGTCGGTCAGAATGCGCACGAGACGATCGGCGCCTCCCGAGAAGAGCACATCGGGAGCGAGCGCAACGGCGAGAAATCAGGTGACCACAACACCTTGGTCCATCGCGACGTCAACCATCACATCAAGGGAACCCGGTACCTCCGCGTGGGCGAGGAGCAACACGCCACCGTCGTTGGCAACTGCATCGAGGACTATGGTGCGGACCGCATCATTACGGTCGGGGGAACGAGCCAACTCTCCGCGCCCACGGTCGTCGTGGAATCGAGCGACTCGATCAACCTCAAGGCGACCGATATGCTCCTCGGCGCCACCTCAGCCGTGGAGATCAAGGCGGGCTCGAAGGTGATCCTCGAGAGCTCGCAATCGATCGAACTCAAGGTGGGTGCCAGTTTCATCTCGGTAAGCCCGGATGGCATCTCCATCTCTGGGCCGCTGATCCGACTCAACAGCGGGGGTGGGGTAGGTTCGGCACGCGGACCACGGAGCGCCAAAGCCGTCGAGATCCTCGATCCCTTGGATGCGGCACGGGCGAGCGAGGCGCTGACGGGAGGGTCCGGACCTCCGCGCGAGCGAATCTCGCGCAGGCTCGACCCTCATCGCGCAGCCACTGGTCTCCCCTCCGCTCGGGACGCCCCTACTCCCGCTCCCATGCGCGCGCCTGCGGCATCCTTCTTCGCGCCCGAACCCGGGCCACGACAGATCGAGAGCATCGAGTGGGCGGAAGCCGAGACCTGGTGCAGCGAGCCTGCGACACTGCAGGGGACCGCGCGTGGGTACGAACGCGGCGAAACCGAATTCGCGAATATCAGAGACGCGACGGACGGCAGCACCCTCGACGCCGCAATGCTCACCATGCGCGGCGCCTCCTTTCGCGAGCCCTATGACGTCGTGGACCTGTTGCCTCGCAAACTCGGCGCTAACTACGAAGCCGAGCGAAGTCTCAACGCATCCGCCGCTCTCGCGACGACGCCACGGCCCATACGCCTGCGTTTCCTTCCCAATCTCGCGCTCGAGCACTGTTCGATCGGGGTGGCGCAATTCGACATGATGGTGCTGAATCATGAAGTCATCATCGAAAACACGATTTTCTACGTCGAGGGATGGCTCAACAGCATCATTCAGCTCGACGCGCACGTTCCTCCAGGAACTGGGGGAGATATCGGTATCAATTTCGGCGCGCCGCGGCCGGGACAGGTCAGCGGCGGGGGCTGGCGGTACTGCAAGGAAGTCACCACCCGAGGACGAACCACGGAACACTACTGGGATGGGGCCACGTGGACCCCGGTTCCCCGCCGGTGGAGCAATCCCCGCGATACGAAACTACTTCCATGCGCGATCTGGCTTGAGGGCGCCAGCCCAAAAACCTCCTACGGTAGCCTCCCTTGGCCTGATCCGATCCCCGTCTGGGGACCGGCCGATCGAGCCCACGCAAACCTGGTACTGTCGCAATGGACGAGGGACGTCAATAGCGCGTGGTCACACAAGTTTTCGTTGAAGCGTCGCGAATGCCGTAGCACCCACTCCGACTGCTGCTCCTACAAGGTTCGCGTCAATGTAAAGTTCGTTCCTGTCGCGACCCTAGGTAGCGGCATCGTCCTCGCCGCGAATGACGCACGCTCCGACTCGGGTGCTTGGTCGCTCCGAGACCCCGACGCGGCAATGCCCGTCCATGAGTTTGGACACCACCTCGGCAACCCGGACGAGTACCGCGGTGCGAGCATCAATCCGGCCCTCAACACAGACGGCGCACGACGCGGTATCGATAGAAATTCCATCATGGGCGATAACATGACGGTCGTAAAGCGGCGCCATTTCAACGTTATCGGCCACCACATGGCAGCCATGGTGCACCATCAAGTCGGGCGCGCATGGCATTTTGACCCCACACCTTAGTGAGCGAGCATGACGACGTACGGGTTTAGCATCATCGGCGTTTTCGTGATGGCCCAGCTCGAGCGAGAGCCAGAGCATCACCACACGCAAGAGAACATTCCGATCCAGGCATCACGGGCCAACACCAATCCATTTCGGATCCGCATCATCAAACATGAAGAGACACCCATCATGTTCTACGAGTTGAACGCTCCCGACACTCAGGACACCCCTCCATTCATCGAGCCCATCCCATTTATGTATGAGAGCACCTCTCACTCCGAGAAGTTCCTGGGAGAGACGATTGGACCGGACGGGGAAGTCGTCGAGATCTGGAAACACACGATGTGGTTCCGTACACGAAGCGACACCTCGGAGGCGTTCATGGTCTTGCTCAAGGCATCGCTGCCAGATCAGCCCATTGGTTTGTTCCGGCAAGCCTGTTCTCCCGCCGATCTGAGCAACCTCCGTCAGCGGGTGGAGTCGATCCCCTGGCACATGCTTGAAGAGCCCACGGACAGTTGGGGGCACCCCGCGCATCTGAGCGTTCGATACACGCGTGGCAACTATCGAGTAGAGCGGTACTTCACCTCGCGAAACTTTGATTTCATGGCCGCGATCTCGCCCGCGCTGGAGTGGGAAGAACAACAGTTCAGCAAGATGATGGTCCCTCTCGCCGGATTGCAGGTGTCGATCGAGGTCGACCGTGCTCCGAGTCCAAACGGGGTCTTCGATGTGACGGTCATCCTCTGGAACCCAGGTTCACACCCGGTTGTTCTCACGGATCCGCGGTGCCCAGCGAAAGAGAAGGATGCGATCCCGCGCCTCGGATTAGACATTGCCCTCGAAACCACGCATCCGGTTCCCGATTTCGTCGAGATCCCCTTGGAGAAAATGCAGTCCGGATGTGATCGGGAGACGCTCGTCCTGGGCGGAGGCGAACGATTCAAACTGAAGAGCCAATGGAAGCCCAAAGTTCCGGGGCGGTACTGGATCAGCGCGGGTTGGGAGGACTATGGTGGCCCTCCTGCGGGAGTCAAGCATGCCGCGATCATGCCCCTCACGGCAGACCCATCAAAACCTTCGATTCCTATGAGCGAACCGTACGCAGTTCGTGGACACACTCACTCGTGGATCACCGTCGCAGTCCAACCCTGACGCTGCGGCTCCCGTCCGTCACTTTCCGAGGTTTTTCTCCACTGCACGCATTCGCGCCACTGAGCCCAGATCCATCGAAGCCGTCCATTCCGATGACGGAGCGGCGGTATCCAGTTTGCGGAGCGGAAGGACTATTCCGAATCATCTCCGTTGCAGACCGGTCTCACTCGAGCACGCTCACAACCAGCAGTCAAGCCACCATGAAACCAGCAGCCAGACTCCTCGATCCGCACTCTTGTCCTCTCGCAGATCCCATTCCTCACGCAGGAGGTACGATCCTCGCACCGCCAAGTACCCCTTCGATTCTCATTGGTGGTGTTCCCGCGGCGACGGTAGGGACGCCCTGCGTGTGCGCAGCTGGAACGCCCCATGCGATCGCCACAGGCTCGACGACCGTCCTCATCGAGAACAAGCCCGCCGCTCGACAAGGCGATGCGACGGCGCATGGTGGCGTCATCCTTGCGGGGTGCACGTCTGTACTGGTGGGCGGCTGACCCGACCCGCGAACACCGTGCCCCGGGAAAATCGTCCACCACTTGCTTGCGTTCCTCGCGCATTGCCGAACCAATCCGCGAGGCGAACATCGGGTGCCCGCGGACGGGTCCCGGTCCGAGCGACGCCCTTGTTGTCCCCGGTGGACGAAATCGTCTTTCGGCCCCCTTGGGTCGTGACGTTTCGACGCCAAGGACACGCCTCCAGAGTTCTCAAGGGTCGTTCTGCCGCTGCGTGCCGACACTCGGGCCAAACGCACGAACCGTAGACCGGCTCCAGGAGTGCTGCGTAATGCGGCGCATGGCCATCGACCGACGCATCGTGCCGATCACCCGCCCGTGCCCCGTCGACCTCGATACGCTTTCCGAGCGCGCAGGCGCAAAGCGGCGGTTTTGTGGACACTGTTCCGGATCGATTTATCTGCGTGAGGTTGTCTCGGACTTTCGACGTGGTTTGGGAGCGGCGGGCGGGGTAGCCGCTGCGGTCGGTCTCTCGACCGCGAGTTCGTCCAGCGCCGCGGAGACGAGGCTGTCGTCGACGAACGAATGGTCTCGGTCGTGAGCGATCATCAGGGAGGTTCGCAGGAGCTTGGCTGCGGCGCGGGGAAGGCCACGGCTGGCGCGCCACAGGAGTTCGAGGGCGGGGTCGGAGAGGACCTTGGTCGTCGCGCCGGCAGAGGCCATCGCGGAGTCGATCATCGCGAAGAAGTCGTCCCTGTCGGCGCGCGCGGTCATGCGGTTGGCGGAGACGATGCGGGTGGACAGTGCGGCGTGGTGCCGCATGGCGAGACGTTGGTCGAGTGACGGTAGGCCAACGAGCCATACCGTGAGGAGGTCTCGCGAATCGAAAGCATAGTTGAGGAATCCTGCGAGGTCGACGAAGAAGTCGTCGGGTAAGTGTTGGGCCTCATCAATGATGAGCATGGGGATCACGTTCTGTTCGTCGACCAGCTGGAGCATCGTTCGTTTGAGGTCGCGCCACAGAGCGTCGCGTCGATGAGCTGGGCGCAGGCCCAGCTCGACCGCGAGGTTTCGGTAGAGGGCGGTCGCGCTGACGTGCGTGTCGCAGATATAGAGCACACGATGCTCCGGACGCGGGAGCATGCTGCACAGATGCCGAAGGGCGGCCGTCTTCCCGACGCCCGCGTCTCCAGTCAAGGTAGCGAGACCAGGCTCGTCGGCAAGCCAATTGAAGACTCGGCGTAATCGGGCGAAGAGATCACCGCCCTCGTAGAAAGACGAGCCGCATGCATCCTTGGGCAAGGGATGGCTGTGGAGACCAAACCGTTTGCGGTACATCAGTCCTCCTCCTGGGTGGCGTCGAGACGCACGCTCTCATAGTGCTCTCGCTCGATGTCTGCCAAGACATCGATGCCCGTCGGTTCCACGGGGTCCTCGACTGTTGCGGCGACGCGCCGGCGTGTCCGCGAGGCGTTGCGGTGAAGGTCAAGGGGGACTGTGTCGCAAACAAAGCGTCCTTCGACGTAGACACGCGGCTGCGCCTTCGGGTCCGACGCGTCGAACCGCAGCTCGACCTTTCCGCGAACATCGGCCGCAACCTCGACGAAGCCTCCGCGCCAGCGGACTGTGCCGTCCTTGCGGACGGTTCGGTTCGCACGATGCAGGAACACCTCGCGCAGCTGCACATCGCGCGGAACGTTACGAATGTAGCGGTCTTCATCGAGGAGGTGTGCTCGAGGTTTGCGGTTGGTCGTCGAATGTACGCGGTCGTGATAGACGGCATGCAGCCACGCCCAGTGCTTGGCGTTGAGTTCCGCCAGGGAGAGCGGCTGCGCAGGAAGCTCATCACCGACCTCTGCCCGCCAAGTTCGATGGAATCGTTCAATGGCACCTTTGGCTTCTGCGTCGCGGACAGCCGTATGCAGCAAGTGCACCCCGAGCTCGGCACAGATCATGCGCAGGGAATCTGCGATAAAGGCGGAGCCATTGTCCACATAATAGGTCCTCGGCAAACCATGCCGCATGAAGGCCTGACGCAGACCGTGTTCATGAGCTACGCAGCCCTCGCTCAAATAGAACGCCGAGTGCACACAGAATCGCGTGGCGCTGTCGAGCTGCGTGAGCAAGTACGACTTGAGGAGACGTCCTTCGTGGAGGACGCGTGGGCCGTGCATCGCGTCGGCCAACCACAGATCTCCCGCATGCTCGGGAATGAACGAGCGGCGCTCGATCGCCGCCCCTTCCCGAGGTGGTTGCTGGGACAGGCCCGCCGCTCGCAACACGCGGTGAACGGCTGACCGCGACAGCTGTCCCCGCTCGACCTTGCCCGCGCGCTCGAGCATCGAAATGATGCGTCGAATCGAGCGTCTCGGTCGTTCCTTCTTTGCCCTGAGAATGAGGTCGATCGTGTCGTCCGCGAGTACACGGCTCCTTCCTGTGTCGGCACGTGCCTTGGGCACGAGGGCCGAGAATCCACCTGCGAGGTACGCGCGATACCATCCCTCGATGGTCCGTGCGGAGACCCGTACGAGCGCACCGTCGGGTCGCTCGTGTACGCGCTGTGCCGCGAGCGCGAAGAACGCCTGTCGATCTCCGTGACTGAGGCGTGCACTCACCAGCGGCCCCAGGATCGAGAATCGCCAGAGGGCCAGTTTATGTCGGGTATCGTCGTCCATGCACTGGGTGTGCCCGAGTCCTACGGCCATTTTGGGTGGGATGCTCGAGACCGCTTCGCCGACGCCGCGATGCTCCGTGTCTTCACATCACGCGCAGCCCTTGTGACAGACGGTGGACGAGCGCCGCCAGATCTCCGATCCCAGCCATGCCACCGCACGCCTGCACGACGTCGCGCCTTGAGGGGTCGTCCGTCAGGGTCGCAACGAGCCTGCCCAGGGTCTCCGAAGCTGTCGTGAGCACTCGCGCGAGCGTTCGACCGCAGCTGTTCAGCCGTGATGACCAGCGGCGTCGAGTTCTCGCTGGCACCCCCGACCTTGAGTTCGTGTCGCTGGCCTTCGTGACCGTGGGCCACGCGTGCCACAGGCAGCGCGCGAGGAAGCCCGGGAGGACTCGCCAGACCGCGCTGCATGCTGCGCTCGCGCAGATGAATCTTCGCACAAGCACCGAGGGCGGAAACCTGGCATCGTTGCGAGGTCGCCGTTCACGAAAGTCGTGCGCGTGCATTGATGTCCCGTCGCAGGTCGGGCATCGCCTCGGGCAATAGGCCGCCGGCGACATCAAACGCCGCTCGTGTTCGGCGATCGACTGGACTTCGACTTCGATGAGCGTCCCTCCCTTGAAGTTGGACGACCGACGCGTTTCGAGGCATGATGGGGCTGGAGGTCGGGGATGGGATGGTCCCATCGGGCGTTGTTTGTACACACCAACGATTTGCCGCCCGACCTCCGCTCTTGTCCAATTCCTGGACAGCTGTCACGCGGCTCGAACGGGATATGACCCCCCTCGGGTCTGTCACTTCACGCGCTCAGCTCGAGACAGATCGGGCCCGAGTCACGCAGGTAGATCGGTACGGCACAGACACTGCAGCAAGGACGTCCACGCGCTCTCGAACATGACAGAGCGAGAGGTCCGCGCCCTGTTTGCCGACCACGTGGGGGAGCAGCTCTGCGTCTCCTACCGCGTTCGCGATGACGGCATGTTGTCGCTGCTACCCGACCCCGCGGTGGTCCCGGTGCAGGCCCTCCGTCGATCGCGTGTGGCCTTGGCGGCCGCCGCAGCTGCGACGTTCTCCCTGGCCGCTTGCGTGACCGCTTCGGGGCCCCTTGAAGGCTCGCAAGATACTCAGCGGGCCACCCAGACGCACGGAGAAGGGGCGTGCGCACCGACTTCACCCTCAACGCGTTCGCAGCTACCGCGCAGGCAACAGACCGAAGCGTTGCCCAAGCGGAGCTCCGACTCCGTCGAAGAGATTGTTCCACCGCCTGCGTTTCGCGGAGAACCGCGGCCCGTCGACTTCATCCCCGATGGCGATCCTCGTGACGAGGCGGACGGCCCCCCCGTCGCCGACGAAACTCTCCCTCCAAGCAAGGTCGACCAGCCCGAGCGCGGCGAGGTCGAAGCTCAGACGGTGATTCCCGGAGGGATCACGGTACCATCGGAGATCTCTCCGCCACCCGACCCTCCTTCCGAGGTCGGGGGAGCCATCGTCCGGGATCCACGAGGCTAGACGTCGCGTGGATGGAGTCCACGTCGCGAAGTTTGCACTGACGAACCAATTCCTCTCCAACGTGCGCTTGGTGCCTGTGCTCCGCGCTCTGCTCCGTGCTCCGCGAGCCTCCGCACGACGTCCGCGTGAGACTCAGTGCGTTGCCGTGCGCACGAGCCACGTCTCGATCTCCGACCTACCTTCGTGGTCATTCGAGGATGTGCGGTTGTTGGTGCCGCCGGGTTTGCCGGCTTGTGCGCAAGCGCCCTCCGAAGGAGGACCCCGGAAGCGAGGACGGCGACAGTGACTCGGATGATCCTGGTCGATACGTGGATCCGGACGAGCCGGCAGGGGGGGACGATTCTCCGGGGCGGCAGGACCCAGAATTCGCGTAGTCCGGCCTCCGCGGGGGAGGATCTTCCATGGCTTCGGTGGACGGAGCTCTCGCGGGGTCGGCGCGATCCGTCTCGGCACGCAGGCGCCCGCGGAAGCAGGCAAGAACCAGAACGGAGTTCTGCTCCAGCAGGAGGCAGAACTGTGCCCTTGGGAGATGGTCGCGAGGTTTTTGGGCAGAAGTTCTGCCCTTGGGAGATGGGCGCGAGCTTTTTGGGCAGAAGTTCTGCCCTTGGGAGATGGTCGCGAGCTTTTTGGGCAGAAGTTCTGCCCTTGGGAGATGGTCGCGAGGTTTTTGGGCAGAAGTTCTGCCCTTGCGAGATGGGCGC
>Ga0315910_10000718_pt1 | contig 31930 bp, 21 predicted proteins | sample EdamamesoilMG_FD_204470 | JGI IMG/M metagenome (GOLD analysis project Ga0315910, IMG submission 204470) | Garden soil microbial communities collected in Santa Monica, California, United States - Edamame soil | ecosystem: Environmental > Terrestrial > Soil > Garden | place: USA: California... | reverse complement strand
TCGGAGTTGGGCTCGTCCGGGCACACCAACTTGGTGCCCGTGAAGCTCTCGGATGTGGGCGCGCCTGCAAAGCTCTCGGATATGGCGCGCCCGTGAAGCTTGGGCGTCAACGGAACAGGGACCACAGCACATAGGCCGCGAACACCGAGTATGCCATCAGCAGTGTGAGCACCGCGTAGGCCCAGCGCGGGTCCATGAGCGGCTTCAGCGCGGCCATTCTCCATGAGCGGTGGCGAGCGGGTTCGGCTTCGAGGAATCGTCGCATTTCGTTAGCGTCCTTCCGTGAGGGCGCGAGCGCCCTCGGAATAGCCTACTGCAATCGCTGTACCACGCTGTATGCAGCCGAATTGGCGTATCGCACCCGTCCGAGCGCGCAACCTCTGCGTGCTCGGCTCGGCTGCGCTTGGACTTGCGGGGCTGCGGCCAAACTCCCTGGCGCAGCAACGGATGCCGAGACAGGGCCGCCGACCAATCTCAGCCTGACACCCACGCTGGGCTGGGCATTTTCAAGGAACCAATGCTGTCACTCACTTCAGCGCTCAGGGTGCGCCGCGCGAGGTTTGCGTGGCCGGACGTGCGGCGTGCCGGCGTCCACGTATACTTCTAGTCTACCTCGGGGTAGCAGAAACGTCCTCGAGGTTGGGCTCGCTCGTGAAGTTACGGAACTCGCTGACACTGGTCGTCCTGCTCGGGAGCTGGCCTGCCACCGCCGAAGCGTACTGTCGCACACGCACCTGCGACGTGGACGAGACCTGCGAAACCGACAAGGACGGTTGTAGCCTCGGCACGAAGATTTGGTGGCCGAACGGCTGTCTCACGTTTGCCGTTCAGCGCGACGGGTCCAAGATGCAGGACATTTCGCCGAAGGACGCGCTCCAGGTGGCCGAAGACGCGTTCGCTTTCTGGACGGATACAGAGTGTCATCGAGGGGGCTCACCGCCGTTGACGTTCGTCGCGCAGGGTGAGGTCCGCTGTAACTCGCCCGAGTACAACTGCGCGCCCGGGGATTGGAACGCAAATGTGATCATGTTTCAGGACGAGTACTGGCCGCATCACCCAGGCGCCTTGGCCGTCACTTGTGTCACGATGAACCTAGACACGGGTGAGATTCTCGATGCCGATATCGAACTCAACACGCCGTGGTTCGATTTCGCGTTGCCTGGTGAGACCGAGGGTGAAGATCTGCGGACGGTGCTCACGCACGAAGCTGGTCACTTCTTGGGTCTCAATCACAGTCACATCGACGGATCGGTCATGTTCGAGGAGTACGACGCGAACCAGATCTTCAGCTCGCTGAGCGACGACGATCTCGCTGGGATCTGCGAAATCTATCCAGGCGCCGACGACGACCCCAAGTGCGATCCGCCGGAGCTGCCCGACAATACCCGCTGCGTCGGCGCCAGCGAGTGCGAGCCCATCCCGGGCGATCCAGGTTGCTCATGCCGCGAGGGTCCGCCCCACCGCCAGGCGGGCGGGGGAGCCTTTTTTGGTGCGTTCGCTTTCGGACTCGCTTGGGTGCTCCGTAGGCGAGCCATTGCCCGACCGAGAGGCCTGGCTTGTCGATCATCCGGTTTGTGATAGACGTACCCTATCATGTCGATGGAAGCCCAAGCGTTCTCGCTGCGTCAGCTGCAGTACGCGGTCGCCGTGGCCGAGGCGCTGAGTTTTCGCAAAGCTGCCGAACGTTGTCATGTCTCGCAGCCGGCGCTGAGCGCGCAGATCGCTCACCTCGAAGAGGTGCTCGGTATGGCGCTGTTCGAACGCGATCGCCGGCGCGTGTTGGTGACGGCGGCGGGGCGCGAGCTCATCGAGCGGGCACGCGCGGTGCTTCGCGAAACCGACGACCTGGTCGAGAGCGCTCGGCGCGCTAGAAATCCTCTGGCAGGCACGCTGCGCGTCGGGATCATCCCGACGATTTCACCGTACCTGCTCCCGCGCATCGCGCCCGCGCTGCGTCGCGCCTACCCGGCGCTGAAAATCTTGTGGGTCGAGGACAAGACCGAGGTGCTGGCGCGCAGCCTGAATACGGGGAACTTGGACGCGGCGGTGGTTGCGCTCGAGTCGGATCTAGGAGAGGTGGACGAGGCAGTGATAGCCTCCGATCCGTTCGTGATCGCGGCGGCGCCCGACAGCGCGATCGGCAGCAAGCGCACCCCAGCGAAAGCCTCGGACCTGCGCGACGTGGGCGTGCTCTTGTTGGACGACGGACACTGTTTTCGGGATCAAGCGCTCGCGATCTGCACCGAAGCGCGCGCCAGCGAACTCGAGTTCCGGGCCACGAGTTTGACAACGCTCACGCAAATGGTGGCGGCCGGCGCGGGCGTGACGCTGCTCCCGAGGCTCGCCGTGCCCACCGAAACCCAGCGCACCAAGCTCACCGTGCGACCGTTCGAAGAGCCGGCGCCGCAGCGGACCATAGCGTTGGTCTGGCGCCGGCGCTCGCCGCTCGCCGCGGCATTTGGCCACATCGTCGAGTGTATTCGCGGCGCCTACCCGGACGCCGCCGTGAAGGAAGCGCGCGCGGGTACGCCGAAGAGCTCTGCACTTCCCAAACAGAAGAAGCGCGCCGCACGCTCCGCTTAGCCATCATCAGCGCTGAAGGCCGAGAGCCAAAAACCACGACATCGAAGGCTGGGGGGTGTGCGGATTTTGCGTCGCTCCGTAACGCCAGGTTCACACCTCTGCTCGCGATATCAACCACTTCGCTGCGGCATGGCTCGTGCTTTTGAACACAACCACGGAGCGTGGGCACTCCATGGTGAGCGAGCCCCGACGAGCGACAGATGACGATGAACCACACCAGCGAAGAGTTCCGCCAAGTCATTGATGATGAGTCAGCTTTCCAGAGTCCAGGGTTCGAGAGCCAAGCACACCGGCTCTCGCGACGCGCCTGGTTGGCCTCGGCTGGCGTTCTCCTTGCGCCGAGCGTCGCAACGTTGGCGCCGAGCGTCGCACTCGCGGCTGGCCGCCGCGACATCGAGCGGTACGAACGGGCGGTTTCGGGCAGCTCGACCCCGGCCGGCGCCGCGCGCGGAGGCGTCGAGGCCGAGCGCGGTCGCGTCGAGGCCGTGGTGACCGACTACGCAGGCTATGCGCGCTTCATCGAGCAGTTCGAGCGGGCCCGGGTCGTTGGACGCGTCAAAGACGCCACGGACCTCTACCTCGACATCCCGATCTTGCATGGGTTGACCAAGATCTGGGCCGTGGTTCGATTTCAGCCCGCGCTGCGCAGCGCAAACTCCACGGTGATCCAGGGCCGCATGATCAAGGGCAACGTCAAGCGCCTCGACGTGACGTGGCGCATCGATCGGGTCGAAGACAAGTGGACCCGCCTCGCCGCGGAGCTGTTGATCGACATCAGTCTGCCGGCGCCCGAGTCTGCGGTCCTGAAGACCGTGAAGCGGGCCGCCGCGCAGGCCGTGAAGGGCGCGCGGCAAGAGGCCGAAACCCGGCGCGGCTGAGCCCTAACGCCCCGGCGCTTGCTCCTTGCCCCGGTTCGGCGTAGCAAGCGCCGGTCATGATCACGCTATCCGGCCTTGGCAAGAACTTTGGCCAGAAGACGCTGTTCGAGGGCGTCAGTCTCCAGCTAAACCCAGGTGAACGTTACGGCCTCGTCGGGGCCAACGGTAGCGGCAAGACCACGTTCTTGAAGATCCTGGCAGGGGACGAAGCCGCCGACGGCCAGCTCACGTTTGGCAAGAGCTTGCGCCTAGGCGTGCTGCGCCAGGACCGCTTCGCCGATGACAGCCAGCGCATCGTCGATGTTGCCATGAAGGGGGATGCCGAGGTGTTTCAGGCGCTCCACGAGCACGAGCGCCTGACCCACGAGCCCGAGCCCGACGCGGCTCGCATCATCGAGCTGAACGACCTGATTGCCCATGGCGACGGGTACACGCTGGAAACCCGGGCGCGCGAGGTGCTGGTGGGGCTAGGCCTGAACCCAGACAACCTCGATCGACCGCTCAGCACGCTCTCGGGTGGCTTCAAGCTGCGCGTGCTCTTGGCACAGGTGCTGGTTTCTCGCCCCGACGTGCTCTTGCTCGACGAGCCGACCAACCACCTGGACATTCTGTCGATCCGCTGGCTCGAGCGTTTTCTGGTAGGTTACAAGGGCTGCGCCGTCATCATTTCGCATGACCGGCGCTTTCTCGACTCCGTCGCGACGCGCATGCTCGACGTCGACTATCAGACGGTGACCGACTACCCGGGCAACTACACCAGCTTCTTGGAGCAGAAAGAGCAGACGCGCGAGCGCAAAGAGGTGGAAATCGCCCGCACCGAGCGCATCGTGGCCGAGAAGAAGGCGTTCATCGAGCGCTTCCGCTACAAGGCTTCGAAGGCGCGCCAGGCGCAGAGCCGCGTCAAACAGCTCGAGAAGATCGAGATCCCAGAGCTGATCAAGAGCTCACGCATCGCGCCTCGATTCAAGTTCGAGCAAGAGCGACCGAGCGGTCGCGATGTCGTGACTTTCGATCGTATCTCGAAGTCCTACGGCGATCACGTGGTGCTCAGGAACGTGAGCCTCGAGGTGCGCCGCGGAGAACGAGTCGCCCTGATCGGAGCCAACGGCATCGGTAAGTCGACGCTGCTCAAGGTCATGGTCTCGGTGCTCGAACCCGACAGCGGGTCGCACGAGTGGGGTCACGCGACGAGCGTGGGTTACTTCGCTCAGGACCACCACGACCTCTTGACCAATCCGAAGTTGACCCCTTTGAGCTTTGTTTGGGACGCCTGCCCCACGGAGACGACCAACTACGTGCGCGGGCACCTCGGACGCATGCTGTTCAGTGGCGACGACGTCGAGAAGAGCGTGGCCTCGTTGTCCGGCGGCGAGGCTGCGCGAGTGATCTTTGCGCGCCTGTCGGTGCAGAAGCCCAACGTACTGGTTCTCGACGAGCCGACCAACCATCTCGACCTCGAAACCATCGAGGCGCTCTTGGACGCGCTCAGCGCCTACGAAGGTACTCTGCTCTTCGTTTCGCACGATCGCTACTTCGTGGGAAGGCTGGCGACCCGCGTGATCGAGCTCAAAGCGGATGGCTTGGTCGACTTCAAGGGGACGTACGACGAATACATCGAGCGTGACGGCGACGATCATCTCGACGTCGAGAGCGTCGAGCTGAAGGCGAAACGCGACAAGAAACCCGAGCGGCCAGAGGATACCAAGCTGACTTGGGAGGACCGCAAGAAGCGGAAGAATCGCCAGAAAGCGCTGCCGAAGCGGCGTGACGCGTTGATGATCGAGATCGAAACGCTCGAAAACGAACGCAACGCAATCCTGGCGCGCTACGCCGAGCCGACCTTCTACATGGATACGCCGAACAAAGAGATCGAGGCGATCGAGGCCAACAAGAAGACACTCGATCGGCGCATCGAAGCCTTGATGCAGGAATGGGAAAGCATCGAGGTCGAGCTCAACGAGCTCGCCGAAGCCGGCGACGACTAGCGCATCGCGAGCTCCCAGCGCGCGAGCCGTGGGGATCTGGCGCAGTGCGTTGCGCTACTGAGTGTGACACGCGGGGGCGTTTCTGCGGGCTTCGCTGCGGTGTTGGACCTGTGTAGTACAACTGGCACCACGACGGTGGGCGTACCTTGGTGAGTGCGGGGCCTACACCATAGTTCTTCGCGGATTTCGCCGGGATGTGTTGCTCGTTCGCTTCCGCCGCCGCGCGCGACTACAGGTGGGTTCTGGGCGTACTCGCGCGGCTACACGTGGGTGATCGCCGCCGGTGCGGCGATCGCCATCGCACATTCGCACTCACAAACTAAAAACAGTTTCGATCCATCTCGAAAATAAACTTTCGTCGCGGTAATATTTTTTCGTCCTGGTGCCACTGAGTAAGTGCCCCAGGCGTCCCAATCAGCGACGAGCGCGACTGCCGAACAGAGTCAAAGAGTCAAGTGGCCTCGCTCTTCGCACTAGTAGGAAAACGGAGAAAGTAATGTCGTCGATCATGCCGCAGCGCGATTCGAGCTTCGAGGATCTCCTCGCTCTAGCATCAGAGATCCCTCCGTCTCACTATCCTGCTCTGTCACGATCACCGTCGTATCTACCCACTCCGTCGAATCGTCCCAGCGTCACGCACTTCAGCCTGCGACCGCCGCGCGTGCCGCGCGAGTCGTATCTGCCGCGCAGTCTGACGCCGCTCTTGTCAGACCCCGTGAGCGCCCCGCCGCTTTGCCGTTCGGTGCGTCCGCCTTCACTCAGGCCCGTGACGCTGTGTCGCGACAAGGGGGCGAGCTTGAGCCGGCGCGAGGTCGAGTACCTGCTGCAACGCCACACGCCGATGGTAAAGAAGATCGTAGGCGGTATTCTGCGCCGCGTTCCGGGCCACATTTTGGTGGATGACCTCGTGGCTGCTGGGCTCAGCGGGCTGTGGGATGCCATCCGACGCTGCGGTGACCTTCCTGAAGAGCACTTCCAGCGTTACGCCGGGGTCAGGATCCGGGGCGCCGTCTACGACGAGCTCCGTGCGCAGGATTGGCTACCGCGCCGCATGCGGGCTGCAGTGACCCAACGCTCGCAGGGTGAAGACCGCCCCAAGGTAGGCGTGGTGTTTTTCGACGATCTTGGCGAAGGCGACCAATCGCACATGGGGGACGCCGAGCCCGCGCTGAATGGAGAAGAATTCCTGGCGGCCAAGGCCTTCGGCGAGCGGCTGGTCGAAGCTTTGGAGCGGTTGCCCGCGCGCGAGCGCCGCATCATCCTGGGTCACCACCTGCAGGGTCTGAAGCTCAGAGACCTGGGTGCCGAACTCAAGGTCACCGACGCCCGTGTGTCCCAGTTGCACGGTCGTGCCATGCGCCGCCTCAAGGCGATGATGGCCGAAGCCGAAGCCGAAGCTGACGCCGAGGCACAGAGCTGCTGACGCGCGTAGCTTGACCGCCCGGGGCTTAAACACCCTTGTCGAGTAGGTCGAGCAAGCCTTGTGCTGGGATCACGACCCAGTCGGGGCGATGGTTGAGTTCGTAGAGCAATTCGTAGAGGACTTTCTCGATCAGGTACGCCGAGAGCAGTACCTCGAGTTCGTCCTTACCGGTGGGGAAGAGGTGGGTGTTTTCGACGACGCTCAGGTAGCCGTTGATGAAGGCGGCAGAAACCCGTCGCTGCCAGACGTCGGCCCAGTTGTTCAAGAGCAGAATGTCCTGCTCGCGGAGGTGGCTGCGTGACTCGGCCCGAAGCGGGACTTGCGCTGCGTAGTGGAACGAGCGCAGGACGCCTGCCACGTCCGCGATCGGCGAGCGCAACGCCCGGCGGTGGGAGCGTGAACGTGCCGGTTCACCTTCGAAGTCGATGATCACGAAATCGCGCCCGGTGTAGAGCACCTGGCCCAGGTGAAAGTCGCCGTGGACGCGAATTCTCGGCCCTTTGAGCTTCGTATCGCGAACCGGGACGAGTCGCGCGTGCAAGTCGCGCTCGCGCTTGACGAGCTGCTTCAACACTTCGCGGATGGCTGGCGAAAAGCTGTTTATGTTCGCGCGCAGCGCATCGAACGCCCGCGAGGCCAGGTTGCGTAGCGACTGATAGAACGCGCGCTTCGCGAGCGCCTCGAAGCCGTCGGGCTTGAAGCCAGGGTCGTCGCTTGGCGTGCTGAGCAATTGGTGGAGCTCGCCGGTGCGGCGACCGAGCAACTCGCTGAGCCCCAAGTAGGGACCGATCAGCCCCGCGACTTCGTCGTCGGGCCTCGTCCCCACGAGCTCTAGGATGCCACGATTCACACGCGGCTCGCGCGCTGGCTCGGGGCGGACGAGCACCTGGTCGTAGTAGCGGCCGACCGCGTCGAGCGTCAGTGACCAGGCGTTGCCCTGGTTGGAGACGAAGTTCTGCACCAGCCCTAGCGTGCGAGATCCGCCGTCCTCGAACTGGACCTCGAGGTGTCCGTACAGGCTCGGCACGATCGGAGAGGGGCCGACCTTGTGTAGGTGATCGAGTACGGCGAGTTCGATGCTCTGCCCGTCTTCCACTAGCCGCATCAACTTTGCCACGAACTGATCGCCGAACACGTAGGAGGTATTGGTTTGTTCGACGCCCAGCGTGCGGGCCTCGGGCAATGGCAGGCCCTTCAGCTGCTTCAGTTCGGGCGAGGCCTTGCCGCCGACCGTGAGCTGCGTGCCGCGGAGCTTCCGCCCAGAAACCAGCACTTTCAACAGCGCTTGCGCGACCAGCGGATCGTGCGACGCCTCGTTGATGGTGCCAGTGAGCTGTGACTGCCTGACGTGCACGCGCATCAGAGCACGTTCGCTGGGCGACCCCTGCTCGAACGCCAGGGGCACCGCATACAGTTCGGGATCGCCGCGCGTGTATCCCACCTCGGCGAACGCGAGCTGCCGGTGCTCGTCCAAAGTCACGGCGTCGTAGATGGCGACCTGCCTGATCTGACGGGCCTTGCCGCGGTACCAACGACAGTTCGGTAGGTAGCTCTTCAGTGCATCGCCGAGTCGCTGACCGGCTCTTCCGCTGAACGCCTCGTCCCATGAGGCGTTCACGTGGACGACCGCACCGCGGTCGAGTGAGGCTGGTTCGTGGCTATCGCGCTGGCCGCTCAGCGAAAACCAGAAGAAGCCGTGCGGGCCACACATGACGAGGTAGGGTAGCTGTCCGATCTCGGGGAACTCGACGCTACCGAAGAGCTCGCGCGGACGGACGCCGGAGAACTCGCGCAGGTCGAGCTCGACGTACTGTGAGAAGCGCGACAGGTTTGCGACCACGAGCACGACCTCGTCCTGGTAGCGGCGCAAGAACGCGAGCACCCGACGGTTGCTCGAGCCCAGCGCTTCGAAGCTGCCGCGGCCGAAGGCTCGAAAGTGCTTGCGCAGCGCGATGATGCGTTTGGTCCACCACAGCAGCGAGCTTTCGTTGGCTTGCTGCGCCTCGACGTTGATGGCCGAAAAATGGTACTCGGGGTCTTGAATCGGCGGCAGCACGAGGCGCTGCGGGTTAGCGCGCGAGAATCCGGCGTTCTTGTCGCCGCTCCACTGCATCGGCGTTCGCACACCGTCCCGGTCGCCGAGATAGACGTTGTCGCCCATGCCAATCTCGTCGCCGTAGTAAAGCACGGGGGTGCCCGGGAGCGAGAACAAGAGAGCGTTCATGAGTTCGATGCGCCGGCGATTGTTCTCGAGCAGCGGGGCCAGGCGCCGGCGGATGCCGAGGTTGATCCGCGCGGTACGGTCGGCGGCGTAGGCGTCCACCATGTAATCGCGCTCTTCGTCGGTCACCATCTCGAGCGTCAGCTCGTCGTGATTGCGCAGAAAGACGGCCCACTGACAGCCCTCGGGGATCGGCGGGGTCTGCTCGAGGATGTCGAGGATGGGGTAGTAGTCTTCCATGCGAAGCGCCATGAACAGGCGCGGCATGATCGGGAAATGGAAGCACATGTGGCACTCGTCGCCGTTCCCGAAGTATGCAACCGCGTCTTCTGGCCATTGGTTGGCTTCCGCCAGCAGCATTCTGTTCTTGAACTTGCGGTCGACGTGCTTGCGCAGCGTCTGCAAGAAGCCATGCGTCTCGGGGAGATTCTCGCAGTTGGTTGCCTCGCGCTCGAACAAGTACGGCACGGCGTCGAGTCGCAAGCCGTCGACACCGAGCTCGAACCAAAAGTCGACGACGCTGAGCATCGCCTTCTGCACCTCTGGATTGTCGAAGTTCAGATCGGGCTGATTCGAGTAGAACCGATGCCAGAAGTAAGCTTTGGCGATCGGGTCCCAGGTCCAGTTGGACGCTTCGAAGTCCTGGAAGATGATGCGTGCCCCGGCATACCGGTCGGGGTTGTCGGTCCATACGTAGAAGTCGCGCGAGCGGCTGCCTGCCGGAGCGCGGCGCGCGCGCTGAAACCAGGGGTGCTGATCGGAAGTGTGGTTCAGCACCAGCTCGGTCACCACACGAAGGTTCCTTTGATGAGCGGCTTTCAGGAACTGCTTGAAGTCCTTTAGCGACCCGAGCGAGCTATGCACCCCCATGTAGTCCGCGATGTCGTAGCCGTCGTCCTTCAGCGGGGAAGGATAGAAGGGTAAGATCCAGATGGTGTTGATGCCGAGGTCGACCAGGTAGTCGAGCTTCTCGGTGAGACCTCGAAAGTCACCGATGCCGTCGCCGTCCGCGTCGTAGAACGAGCGCAGGCGCACTTCGTACAGGACCGCGTCCTTGAACCAGCTTTGCTCCGTGTCGCTGCTCATGCGGGCTTTCCCCAAGCATAAAGCATACCTCGCAGTTCGGAAGCGCCGCGGCCCGGGCGCAGCTCGCACCGTGGCACTCTTGCCCGCTTACCCGTCGGCCGGTCTCGTGAGGCTCGCCGGCGCGTGCGTTCGCTTGCGGCGAGCGTTCGAAGTGGCAGGCCATATGCATGACAGAGACCCGTGTCGAGTTGGATGCCCTCGGAGCCGTGGAGGTGGAGCAACGTCGCCTGTGGGGAGCTCAGACCCAAAGGAGCCTCGAGAATTTCGTCATCTCTGACGAAAGAATGCCGCGCGAGGTGATCGCGATCTTGGCGGCGATCAAGAAGGCTGCCGCGCGGGTAAACGTCGCCCTAGGCAAGTTGGATTCCGAACGCGGGGAGGCGATCGCCCGAGCTGCCGACGAGATCGTCGGCGGCCAGCACTGGGACGAGTTTCCGCTGCTCGTGTGGCAAACCGGCAGTGGCACGCAGTCGAACATGAACGTGAACGAGGTGATCGCCAATCGAGCGAGCGAGCTCATGGGCGGCGAACGCGGCCGAGAACGCAGGCTCAGTCCGAATGACCACGTCAACCTGAGTCAGTCGTCGAACGACGTGTTTTCGGCAGCGATGAACCTGGCTTGTCTCGAGGCGCTCCGCTTGCGCGTGCTGCCGAGCGTCAGCGCCTTGGCGGACGCGCTCCGGCACAAGGCGGCGGCGTTCGGAGACGTCGTCAAGATGGGGCGTACGCATCTTCAGGACGCGACGCCGCTCACGCTGGGACAAGAGATCGGCGGTTGGGTGGCGCAGCTCGAGCACGGGGTGTCGCACCTGAGTCAAGCTTTGCCCCACCTCGCCGAGTTGGCGCTCGGTGGCACCGCCGTCGGCACCGGGCTGAACGCGCCCCCCGAGTACGCGAGGCGCGTGGCGGACGAGCTGAGCCGAGAGCTCGGCTATCCCCTGGTTTCGGCTCCCAACAAGTTCGAAGCGCAGGCCGCGCACGATGCGATCGTGTTCGCCCACGGTGCGCTGAAGACGCTCGCTGTCTCACTCACCAAGATCGCCAACGACGTGCGCTGGCTGGCCTCCGGACCGCGCTGCGGCTTGGGCGAAATCAGCATTCCCGCGAACGAACCCGGCAGTTCGATCATGCCCGGCAAGGTCAACCCAACGCAGTGCGAAGCGCTGACGATGTGTGCCGCTCAGGTCATGGGAAACGACGTCACTATCAACTTCGCGGGCGCGAGCGGTCAGTTCGAGTTGAACGTTTACAAGCCGGTCATCGTGTACAATTTCCTGATGAGCGCGCGTTTGCTGGCGGACTCGTGCGAAAGCTTTCGGAAGCACTTGGTGTTGGGCATCGAGCCACGCCTCGATCGCATGCGATTCTTCGTGGAACAAAGCTTGATGCTCGTGACGGCACTGGCGCCCCACATCGGCTACGACAAGGCTGCCGCGATCGCCAAGCGCGCGCACCAAGACGGCAGCACGCTGCGCGCTGCCGCCCTCGCCAGCGGCTGGGTCACCGACGACGAATTCGATCGCTACGTACGCCCCGAACTCATGCTGGGCCCCACCCCCTGAAGCCGCGGCCATCGGCTGCCCGTCACTGTACGACGACCAGCGCTACTTCGAGGGCGACCACGTCTTTTCCGCGTAGGACGCGGACTTTGACCTTGTCGCCGGGGTGGTACTTGTCGAGCACGTTGTACAGGTCATCGTAGTTCTTCACGCGCTCGGTATCGATGCCGACGATGATGTCGCCTGGTACGATGCCGTCGCGCTCGAGCGTCATGCCCTTGAGGCCCGCGGCCTCCGCCGGCGAGCCTTTCTGCACCGAGATGATGGCGACTCCCTCGACACCTAGCCGGCGCTCGATGCGCTGATCGTTGTCGACGCGCACGCCGAGCCCTACCTGCTCCGCGTGACCGGTGCGGATGATCTGGGGGACGACGCGCAGGATGGTGTTGGCCGGCACTGCGAAACCGACGCCAGCACTGGTCCCGCTCTTGCTGTAGATGGCCGTATTCATGCCCAGCAGGCGGCCCTGGGAGTCCAGCAGTGGACCTCCGGAATTGCCCGGGTTGATCGCGGCGTCGGTCTGGATCATGTCGCGGATGGTCACCCCGCCAATGCCGTCCACCGCGCGCCCGAGCGCGCTCACGACCCCGACCGTGAGCGTCTGGTCGAGCCCGAAGGGGTTACCGATGGCGATCGTTTTCTGCCCCACCTCGATCAGTTCGCCGACCTTGGGTTTGCTGATCGGGTGCAGCTTCTCCTTCGGAGCGTTGATCTTCAGAACGGCGATGTCCTTGCGCGGTTCGATCCCAGTGACCTCCGCATCGTGCGACGAGTGGTCCTGCAGCGTGACGGTGAGACTCTGAGCACCTTGGATCACGTGGTAGTTGGTCACGATGTGGCCCTGCTCGTCCCACACGAAGCCGGAACCCGATCCGGCGGGGACCTCGACGCGCCCAGCAAAGTAGTCGAAGACGGCGCGCTTCTGGGTGACGAACGCCGCCGAGGCGCCCGCCGCTTTGAAGATGCTGATCGTGTTGGCTTCGTCTTCGGTGCGCGCGCGCGGAGTTAGAGGCACGATGGGGGGCGCCGGTTGGGGCGGCGGCAGCGTCGACGGCACCGGTGGAACCTGGACGTCGACGCCGGTGCCTGCGTCGAGCGAGGTCGACAGCTTCTCGCAGCCCGCCACGGCCATAGAGAGCGCTGTCGCGAGCACGAGCGTGGCGCATTTGGATGGAGTTCTGGGTGACATCGCGCGCAGCTTACCGCAAAGCCTCTGCGGACGTTCGTTTGACGAAGCGAAGCACGAACCGGTCGCTCGTCCCTCGACGCTCACCCGCGCTGCGCGGTGAAGCGTTCCAGTCGCGAGTATCCGTGGGATTCTCGAGGAAGTTCGCCGTTTCTTGGAGCTCGAAGCCAGCTCGCGTTACCTCCTCGATCACGACACTCGGTTCGATGCGGTGCAGCGTCTCGGCCGCGCTGGTGCCTGCCCCTTTCGCCGCGTTGTGGTCGACGATTCCGTAGACTCCACCCGGTTTGAGCGCAGCATAGATCGCTTGGTTCATGCGCATGCGATCGACCTTCAACCACACCGTGTCGTGGTAGAACATGATCAGGAGAACGCCATCGAGATCGCGAACCTCGGGGGGAAACGGAGCATCGAACTCCGTATCCAGCCGCACGACATTCTGCATGACCGGCTTTTGTAGGCGAGCGGTCCAGGGCGCTTCTGCGAAGCGCTCGAGGATGAACTTGGAGTTTTGGCCATACACCTTGCCGCTCTGCCCGACGATACGGGCCAACAGCTCGGCCGTGTAACCTCCGCCGGCGCCGAGCTCCGCGACGCGCTGACCCGGGGCGATGCCAAAGAACTGCAGCAGCTCGGCCGGTTTTCGCTGAGCATCCAGCGCGCGGTCGTCCGCAGATCGATTGGGAGCGGCGACGGCTTGCGCAATGGGGCTCGCGAGCGCAACGCTGCTCGACGCAGTAGGCGGAGCGTCCTCCTTCGAGCTGGTCACCAGAATGGGGACGGGATCTGGCGCGGGCGTGGGCGCCTGCTTGGGCTCCACCGGCGGCGCATTCTGCGTCGCACAGGCCGCCAGAAGGAGAGTGAACGTCAATACCCAATAGCCGTTTCGCCGAGGCGCGATCATGCCCGACGCGTTAGCGGAGAAAGCGCCCCCCGACCAGCTCGGCGTGGCTGGTTCAGTAAGGCGACTTCAGGTCCCGCGCCGACTCGAGGTGCACGGCGGGTTTCTCCGGCTTCCGCTTGGTCGGCTTCGCGCCCGGTGTGCGCGGCGCTGGCTGGGCAACGGACGCGGCGTTCGACGGCCGTGTGCTGTCCGCGCCATCACCCACGGGCCGCGTGGCCTCGAGCGCAGTTTTCTCCAACGCGGCTTTCTCCAACGCGGTTTTCTCCAACGCGATGGGCGCAGGCGCCGCCGCCGCGCGCCGTTCGAGCGGGTGGGGCAACACGCCCGGGCCGGCCTCGAGCCCGCGAGCCGCAGCTGGGTGCTTGGCGTCTGCGTCGAGCGATGCTTCGTGCTCGTCAGCACCGCTCGAGGCGGTCACTGCGAACGCCACTCCGAGCAACACCGACAACGCGGCGCCGCCCGCGATCAGCGCGCGCTTCTTCCACACTTTCTGCTGCGGCGGCGGTGGCACGAGGCTCTGAGTGGCTTCGGTGTTTGGTCGTGCGCTGTAGGTGATGCCCTTGAGCGTCGAGAAGCTCGGGGTGCTGAGTTGATCCGTGGGACCGGGCGGCACCGAGAGCAGCGCCCGCGCCGTCTTCTTGCGCCGCTGTTCCATGCGGTCCCCAAGCGTTTCGGTCATCAGCTCGGCGAGGGCGGTTTCGGAGTTGCCGCGCAGGTTGGGGGGCACCGCCTTCTCCAGCGCGACCCGCATTTCTTCTGCGCTCGCAAAGCGTTGATCAGGGTCCTTCTCGAGGCCCTTCAAGATCACTTCGGCGACGCGCGGCGGCAGGCTCTCGTTCAGCGCGCGCGGCGAACGGGGTGTGATGCTCGAGCTGATTTGCCACAGTGTTTCGCCGACGTCGGCGCCCGCGAACGGGTACTTCGTCGTGACCAGGCGGTAGAGCAGAATCGACAGTGCGAACACGTCGGTGCGCGCATCGAGCGTGCCGCCGTGGATCTGCTCCGGCGCCATGTACGAGAACTTACCCTTCAGCCCTTTCTCGACGTCCTGTTCTTCGGTGCCAGCCACTTTCGCGATGCCGAAGTCCGCGAGCTTCACGGTGCCCGAGAACGAGATCAGGATGTTCGGTGGCGAAACGTCGCGGTGGACTAGGCCGAGCGACTTGCCCATCGGGTCACACGCCTGGTGCGCGGCTTCGAGGCCTTTGCACAGTTGGTTGGCGATCGCGACCACATGCTTGAGCGACATGGGGCCGTCGATGTGTTGGAGCAGGTCGGCCAGCGATTCGCCGTCCACCCACTCCATCACGAGGTACGGGATACCCTCGTGGAGATCGAAGTCGAGCGTCTCCGCGACGTGGGGATTCTTGATGTGCGACGCGAGCATCGCCTCGTCGCGCAGCATGCGCTGCATCTCTTCCGAAAACGCCTCGCTGGCAAGCAGCGTCTTCAGTGCGACGATCTTACGGAATCCCTGGCTGCCCCTGAGTTTCGCAGCCCAGACCTGCCCCATGCCGCCCTTACCCGCGGGAAATAGAAGCTCGTAGCGTCCAAGTAGATCTCCGGCTTCGAAGTTACGAGGGTGCGGCATGTGAGGTAAAAGGGGCGCGTGCGATCCCCGCAATCCGATCACGCTCCGGTCACAAACGGTCGCCGGGCCCGCTGCTATAGGTTCCAAGCGTCGCTTCGTGGCTTTTTTGTGTGGGGCGCCGCGCCCATAGTCGATTCCAGCGCGGACATCGACCGGGCGCGGGTCGAGGGGTGGGAGCTTCGAGTCCTGGGTCGACGACCGTGGGTAGCCCGAAGTAGGACAGTGTGGCTCGACTCGACGCGCAGGAATTGCTGCGGGATGAAAAGTAGCTGCCTCGAGCTCCACTGACAGCGGCGGATGCCCTTTGTTAGACTGATGGGAAACCGATGAAGGACTCGAGCTCGAAATCGCCGCCAGCGGAGCGCGGCGCAAAAGCGCGCGCTGGTGGCGAAGGCGCTTTGGTTCAGGTCCAGCGAGCCCTGCTCGAATCGGCTCCGAAGATCACCGAGCGCGTCGAGTCCGACGCCGGCATGGAATCCGTGCGTCCCGATTCCTCGTCCGATCCGTTGTGGGATGGCCGGATCCGGATCAAGGGCGAAGTGGGCAGGGGTGCGATGGGTTTCATCCTGCGCGGCAGAGACACGCGCTTGCGCAGGGAGCTGGCGCTCAAGGTGGCGCCCGCGTCTCGCGAGGAGCTGCCCAAACAGCAGCTCGCCCGCTTCATCGAGGAAGCTCAGGTCACCGCCCAGCTCGAACATCCGAACGTGGTGCCCGTGCACGACTTCGGGGTCGACCCGGACGGGCGCGCATACTTTTCGATGAAGCTCATTCGCGGCCAGTCCCTCGAAGAGATCCTCGAGAAACGCGGGCGCGGTGATGCCAAAACGCTGTCCGAGTTCGGCTTGCGGCGCTTGCTCGACGTGTTCATGCAGGTTTGCCAGGCGCTGGAGTACGCGCACGCCAAGGGCGTGATTCACCGCGACCTCAAGCCAGCGAACATCATGGTGGGGGACTTTAGCGAAGTGTTGGTGATGGATTGGGGCGTCGCCAAACTCAAAGGGCGGCCCGATCGCCCGGTGCCGAGCCAGAACCCCTCTCAGCCGGACTCGGAGCAGAGCCCGATGCCGTCGATGGTGAGCATCGAGTCGAAGGGTGTTTCGTCCGTGCGTGCCGAGAAAACCGCGTGGCGCACGCAGCTCGGGACGGTGGTCGGCACCCCGGCGTACATGTCCCCCGAACAGGCTCAGGGCGAGTCGGTCGACGAACGCAGCGACCTCTACTCGCTCGGTGTGATGCTCTACGAACTGCTCACGGGGCGCGTGCCTTTCGACGATGACGACCCGCTGGTCATCATGACTCGTCACCTGTCGGACGCACCGGAGCGTCCGAGCAAGGTCAACCCGAGCGCTCCCTTGGCCTTGGAAGAGCTGGCGCTCCGCATGCTCGAAAAAGATCCTGAACGCCGCTCGCTGACGCTGGCCCAGGTGCGCGCTCACATCCAGAACTACATCGAGGGCGTCGGTGTGAGCTACCGCAGCGATTCCTGGTGGGCGAACTTGCTGTGGAGCTCGGGGGCGCTGTTGCTCTTCGTGTTCCTGGTCTGGTACCTGACGGGCCAATCGATTTCCGCAGTGCTCGTGCTCGGGCCTTCGGGCGTGCTCAACGCAGTCGGTTGGTTTCTGCTCACCATCGCCGTCGGTTATCCGTTGTGGGGTGTGGTGCACGTGCTCCGGCAGAGCAGGGCCGAACACGACCGGTTTCGGCATGCGGATGCCGACGAGCGTTTCGTATCCGGTTACCTGGCGCATCGCTCCTACTCGGCGGCGATGGCGCCGCTGTTCCAGCTGGTCTTCATCGTCGAACTGGTCAGCGCCACGCTGCACCGCGCCTCGTTGGGCACGGTGACGTCTGCCGAGTTGTTGCCGCGGGTGCTGGTGCAGATGCGAGCCGAATGGACCCAGGCGCTGATCGCGATTCTGGTGTTTCTGTTCGGCTACCTGTTTCTATTGTCGACCGAGGTCCGCTTCGCCCGCAAGGTGGACTACTATCACCTGCTCGTGAACAGGCCGCGCTGGGAATCGTTCTGGCCGGTGTTCCTGATCCTCGTCCTGCTCACGACCATCGTGGCCACCGACGTGCTCGAGTGGAGCTTGGGCGCGGGCGGCGACAGCTTCTCCGAGTTCGTGTTGGCGCAGGGGCGCACGCAGGGACTGAACCCGTTCGAGGTGGTGAAAACACTGGTGTTTCAGGGCACCTTCCTGCTCGGTTTGGTGGTGAGCGCCCTGGCCCTCTCGTTTCCTTTCGCCGAAATGCTCGCGGCGCTCCGCATGCCCTATCAACCCGCCGACGAGGCCTCGGTGAAGAGCCGCATGCAATACTTCATGCGGTCCTTGGCAGTGTTCAGGGTGCTGCGCGCCAACTGGTTGTACGGCGGCGCCATGATCGGAAGCCTCACGGCGATCACCATCTTGTCCGACGACTCCGGCCGACCTCTCGTGCAAAAGGTGGTCTACATTCTGGGCCCTTCGTTGATCGGCTTCGTAGGGTATTGGGCGAGCCAGCGCTATGTGCGTCGCTTCCTGTTGCACGCGCCGGCCGTGGAACGCTTACTCGACGCCGAGACGCAGGCGGCTCGCGCCGAGCAACGCGAAATCTTGCTCGATCGACTCAGCGGCGCTTCGCTAAAGTGGCAGCTGTCGCAGCTCGTCGTGCCGTTCGTGTGCGTGCTCGCGTACCTGGTGTGGACGGGCAGTGGCATTCACCAGCAAGCGATCCGTCAGCTCATCATGCCAGTGACGATGAAGGGCTGGTTCTTGATCTTGCCCTATGCGCTCTTGGTCCCGGTGCTGTTGATTCGCGATCCTGCGCAACGCTGGTTGCTTCGGAAGCAGCGGCCGCTGCCGCCCGCAGCACCCGCGAGCTGAGCCAACGCCAAGCGCTGGGTCCGGCGCCGGTCGGGGCGATCGCGGCGTCGGTCTCGATCAGTCGCTGACGCACTCCCCGTCGACGCAATCGAGCGCGGCGCCACCGCAGCCGTCGCCTCCTTCGATTTCACAGCAGGGTTCACCATCACCGCCGCAGTCGGCGTGGCACACCGCGCCCTCGTCGCCGTCCGAGAGCACGCACGTGCTGGCTTCGTCGCAGCGCGGACCGTCGCCCTGAGGGCAACAGGGCTCTCCATCGCCGCCACAGCTGCCGCAGCGGTCGGCATTGCAGGCGAGGCCGTCGTTGCAGCCATCGCCCGGTCCGGGGCAGCAGGCCTCGCCATCGTTGCCGCACGTCGCGCACGCGCCGGCTTCTTCGTTGCAGACCAAGTCACCGGCGCAAGCTCCGCCGTTCGTGCCGGCGCCCTCGCAACAGGGTTCGCCCGTGTCACCGCATTCCGCCTGGCAGGTTCCGTTGAGTCCGCCCAAGCAGACAGCGTCCGCTTCGCATGCCGCCCCCGAGTCGAGCGGGCAGCAAGGCTCTTGATCGCCACCGCATGCCACGCACGTGCCAGCGTCGCAGTCGAGCTGGGCGCCGCACACGCCGCCGCAGCAGCTTTCGTCTTCTGCGCCGCAGCTCTCACACTTGCCGTTTTCGCAGCGCCCCGCCGCTTCGCTGCAGAGCGAGCCGCTGGCTACGCACAGGTCGCCGAAGCAGCAGGCACCTTGGGCGCAGCTAGCGTCGGGACAGCACGCGGCGCCGGGCGCCCCGCAAGGCGAGCAGATGTTGCCCGCACCGCCGCGGGGCGTGCAGGCGGTGTTTGGATCCGTGCAAGTCTCGCCTTCGCAGCAGATTTGGCCCTGAGCTCCGCAAGGCTCGGGCGCCCCGCCGGCGCCGGCGGCGCTGCTCGTGGCCGAGGAACCGTCGGCCCCACCACCGCCGCCGGCTCCGGTCGAGCTGGTCGCGGTGGTGCCTGATGTGTTCGAGGTCGTGCTCGTTCCAGTCGTGCCGGTCGAAGTCGTTCCGTTGGTGGTGCTGTCGGCGCTCGTCGTCGAGGTGGCGGTGCCCCCCGAGCTCGAGTCATCGCAGGCAGCGAACAAGACGAAACTGACGACCGCACTCACGACAAACCCCGACCTTACCGCTCGAAAACGCATACTGGCCTCTCCGTGAAGCCGAACCTACGCCCAAGACTTTCGTTCTGGCAACCGATGCGTTTTGCACGCATCGCACCGCGTCCTGCACGGAGCGCATCTCACGCGGGACGCTGGAGTGCATGCCCCGAACCCATTGCGCAGCACCTGCATTGCGATCGCTGGGTTTCGGGGTGCGTCGGCATGGGGTCCAGCGGGCGCCTGTGTAATTTTAGCGTACTCGTGCATAACGCCTGAGGATCAGCATCGCGACCCTGGGTCGGACCGTCGCATCCTCTCGCGTCAGCAGCTTCGAGTTCGCGTATTCAGTCGTCGGAGTCTTCCTGGCGGAGCAGCGTGGCGGGTCGATCGCCCTCCGTCTCCCAGTGCTCACCCCGAGCCTCATCGTGGTGTGGTCCTCGGTGACCCTCGAGCAGCGTGCAGCGCAGGAGCAGACGCTCTCGCGCAACGTTGGTCGAGGTGCCAGCCACCGATCTCGTGATCAGCAGCGTCGCTTTTCCCGAGCATTGTGGACTCACCCGTCACGCGTAGCCTACGGCAGGCACGCCCGCAATGGGCGCTCTCACCGGAGCGAGCGCTCGCTGCGCAGCGAGCAGTGCCCGAATATCGCACGAAGCCGTGCGGAAACAGCGGCCGCGCCGCGCGCGCACTCTCACCGTGAGTTTCCAGGGCGAGGGGACATGGGCCCTCCCGTTCGAGCAAGAACCCGGGGGCAATCTTGCCCCGACCGTGGAAGCTGGCGACAGAACCTGGCGCAGGCGCCCGCCGCAGTTCGCTGCTCCCCGTCAGCTGTGGAATGGTTTTCGTCGAGCGCCACTTTCGCCAGCAGCGGAACCTGGGCTACACTGACGCTTCACTCGAGTGAGGTTCTGATGCGTCCATTTGTTGGTGTGCTGCGCTCCTTGGGCGCGGTGGGGTTGCTTATCGGTTTGACATTCTCGTGCGGAAACGACACTTCGAGCGATCCGGACGACGACGACGGATCGGGGGGCACGACGAGTGATGCCGGGGGCAGCGGTGGCACCGACAGCGGGACCGGGGGCAGCACCAGTTCGAGCACCACCAGCAACACCGCGAGCGGCGCCGGCGGCATGACCACAGCAGCGTCCACGTCTGCGGCCACCACGAGTTCGACCACCGGTGAAGCGGGCGCGACCGGGCTGCCCGAGCCCACGCCGGGCCTTGCAGATCCTTGCGACTCCGACAACGACTGCCAGAGCGATCTGATTTGCCTGACTGCGGAGTCGAATTCGCTCAGCGTGGGTGGACCCTCGAACGGCTTTTGCACGGCACCCTGCGACGACAGTAGCCTCTGCGGCACGAGTGCGGCGTGCATTACCTTCGAGACCGGCGGACCCGGCTACTGCATGCCGATGTGCATCCCCAACGACGGTACGCACGATTGCGCCGAGCGCCCGGATGCCGTGTGCGACATCCTGCCGGTGACAGAAGACGGCTGCAGCAGCAATGACGACTGCCCCGTGGGCACCGCCTGTCTGGATGAGTCGGCGTGTGTGCTCCCGGTGTGCTTGCCCAAGTGTCGCGCCGATAGCGACTGCCCCGAAGGGCGCTTTTGCGACCCGGGCTTCGGCGAGTGCGTCGACGAACAGCCCGAAGGCAAAGCACTGAACGAGCTCTGCGATGACTCGGCCGAAGCGGACGAGTGTTTGGGCTTCTGCAGCGGCGGCGATGACGTCGAGGCCCGTTGCCTCGAGACCTGTGTGCTCGGCGTTTACCCGGCGTGCGGATCCGAAAGCACCGAGAGTGGCACCGCTGACTGCCTGCTACCGTACGTCGGTGGCGACATCGGCGATCTCGGGTTCTGCATTGGCCTGTGCGACTGCAGCAGTGATTGCCCCGACGACGGCATGGTCTGCCTCTCGTTCGAGAGCATCGACTTCGATCCCCCCGAGGTGCAAGGCCGCGCTGGCTTCTGCGCGCCAGTGTCCGACGAAATCACGGACGACCAGATCCTCGACTGCGCCGAGTAGCTCGGCTTCAGCCCTACGTCACCACACTCGCCATCAGCAGCATCCGCGGAGGAACTCGCGGGTGCTGCCCTCGCGCTTTCTTGCTCTTTTTCTAGCGCTAGCCGAGCTCCCGGCGGGCTCGTGCTCCCAATGGTTTTGCCTGCCAAGTTCGGCTCGCGCAGCCGTCTGAACCGCTAGAAACGCAGCCGCAGGCTCGGCAGGCAAGTGGGTTTGGGGCCGCACGCGGAGCAGCCGCAGGCGCGAAGCGCCGAGGACAAGAGAATAAGAGATGCCCGCCGAGGAGACAGAGTGAGGGCTGAGAGCGAAGCAGCGCGCCCTCGTCAGAGGGCGGGCGCGCTGCGAAGCGGCCCGCAACTGGTCGACGTTACCGGGTGGGCGGCCAGCGGAGTTCGGCGTAGACGAGGTCGTGGTCGGACTCTTCGGTGCTGACTTTGCCGCTCTTCAAGGCGTGCAGATCCGAACAGATGACGTCGTAGGGGAGCGGATGGTCGACTCCGAGTCTACCGATTAGGCAGGCGATGCGGTGGGGCAGGAGATCTTCGCGCTGCCGGGCGAAGTAGTGCGTCGCCTCACCGTTGGTCTTGGGTGCCGCGCCGGCCACGTGCTGCAGGGGTTCCATCAGCTGGGCGATCACGCGCTGAGCCCCGGAGCGGGACCAGCTGAAAGCGTTGGTGTCCCCACACGCCACGACGTTGTCGTGGATGCCTCGCGCGTCGAGGGCGCTGGCCACCGCGGCGACTTGACGGCGTCGGTGGGCATTGTCCCCGGCGGTTTCGAGGTGGAAATTGGCGATGGTGAGTCGCTGGTGCTCTTGGCGGATGGTGGTGACCAAGGCGTACTTCACGGTGACCTCGCCGCCGCGGATGTACAGGCGCTCGATCCAGTTCAGGCGCCCGAGCCGCGGCAACGGCACCAGAAAGGCGTCTTCGAGCACGAACGCCTTCCGGACCAGCGTCGCCAGAGCTGGATGCTCGGGCAAACACACGCACTGGAACTCCCCGAGCTCGGCGCAGAAGAGCTCGGCGTGAGTTCCAGCGCTAGCGCGTAGCGCCGCCTGATTCGCGCGCAGCGCTGCCTGCTCGTCGGAGAGTGGCATGTTCTCTTGCAGGCACAGGACATCCACGCGGTGTTCGGGGACGAGCGACCGGTAGCGTTCGACCAGATCGCCGAGGAAAACCCCGTGCATGGTGTTGTGGGACGCCACCACGATCCCGGCAGCTGCCGGCGATCGGTGCGGCTCGCTAGTGCTGACCGACTGGGCGTCCACCATGGGCAAATACGTAGTCGCGATGCAACGGATAGTTCCAACCCAGGAAGATGAGGCCGCGGGCCACCAGCCAACAGATCGTGACGTGCTGGTCCGGGATCCAGAGCAGGGCCGCTACCATGCTGGCGTTCAAGGCGGCGCTCGCGGCGCTCACCACGATGTAGCGTCGAGCCATGGTACGATTCGAACCGCTCGCATCGAACGTCCAGGTACGATTCACCGTAAAGTTGACGATGCCGCCCGAAGCGGCGCCCAGCAGCGTGGCGAGGGGAGGCGAGCAACCGACAGCGACGAGCGCCGAAAACAGCGCGAAGTCGATGGCCGTCGCGGTCAGAGCTGCCATGGCGTTCCGAGTGGCGCCGCCTTTTCCCGACAAGATGAGACGGTAGCCGCGAACGACGCCGTTCGAGTCCAGATGCATCAGGGTCGCGCGCGCCTGGCTCAGCAGATGCACGGCAGCCCACGCGGTGGCGGCCGTGATCGCCCATGCGCTCGGCGGGATGTGCGCGACGGCGGCAGCCACGGGGGCGAGCACGAGTGCCGCTGCCAAGAGCGCTCGGGCTATCGCGGCGGAGGTCGCGCTGGCTTTCGGGGCGACCGTTCTCGCTCCGGCAACTACCAGCGAGAGCCCCGCGAGCGACCAGGGACCGGTCCCGTGCAGAGTGTTGCGCGCAGGTCCCCAAGTTTGGCCCGCGATCAACGCTGCAGTCAGACCCAAGTCGAGGAAGGGGCGGAGGCGGCTCGTGGCCGAATCGACCGTCAGCTTCGGACGCTGGCCCGCGCGCGCGACCTCGAGCGTGCTCGCCAGGAGCAAAGCCCCAGCGACCGCCAGTTGACCCACGAGCGCGAGCGCCACCGCGCCGAGCTGCGCAGCGAAAGCGAGCCAGGGCGGGGCAGCGGCTTGAGCCGTGCCGGACCCGCTGCTCGGGTCACGTTCGCTCGGTTCCAACGACTCGATTGCCATGCGATGCTCAAACGGCGATGCGGGCCTAGACTGCAGGTTCCGTGGTGCTCGATCGTCGCCTAGCGCGGGCGCCGAGCATGAGCAAGCTGGGGAGCACGATGACCGCGGTGACCAGCGAGGCGAATTCTCCCGCCACTGCAAACACGCCGAAAGAAAACAACGCGCGATTCTGGGCGACCAGGAGCGAGCCGAAGCCAATGATGGTCGTGGCCGAACAGAGAGCCACCGCGCCACCCGTGCCCTTCAGCACGCGGCTCACGTCGAGCCGACCTTCCTCTTGGTAGCGTTGGAGCATGTTGATGGAGTAGTCGGCGCCGATCCCGAAGGTGATGGGGAGTGCGACGAAATTCGAGAAGTTGAGGCGAGTCCCGGTCCACGCCAGACCCCCCAACATGAACAGCACGCCCAAGAGTAGCGACGAGATGGCCGCGAACGATAGGAACCACCCGCGTCGGTTCATGGGGCTACCGTTGTTCTGCGCTTTGCGTCGGAAGGTGGCGACGCAGATCGCCAAGACTGCGAGCAGCGACAACGCCGTAGCTCTTGGTCCGTCGTGCTTCAGCGCGCGAGCGATATCGCTGCTCAAGAGCACGGTCCCGGCAGCTTGAATCTGCGGTGACTCTGCCGCCGCCTCTTTCCGCACGTCATCCGAGAAATCCTGAATTCGCTGCGCATTCCAGGTACCGCCGCCTAGCTTGGGGTAGACGAGCACGCTGCGATCGATGCGCCCGTCCTTCTCGCGCATTCCCGCCACGAGCGACCCAGGCAAGTCCTGAGCTCTGAGCGGAGTGAGGCTCGCGTGGCTCAGGGCGCCCTCGACCAGCTTGCGATCCTCCGGCGACAGTTGGCCCCGCAGGCGTGGAGTTAGCGCCTCGCTGATGGCGCGCGCCTGATCGACGGCCGCGAAACGTGTGGCTCGGAGCCAGGACGATGCGGTTTGCACGTTGGCGATGAGGTCACCCGCTTCGCCACGCCCAGCCAGCGCTTGGAGCTTCAGCTTGATGTTCTCGGCTTGTTTCGGGGTGTCGGCCATCACCACCGAGGGCGTCAAGTAGCGTCCGAGCGTCTTGTCCATGCGCGCGCCCCAGTAGCGCTCGCCATGCTCCCACGAGTCGCGTCGTCGGAGTTGGGAGAGGTCGTATTCGATCCAGTCAGAGGAGCGGCGCCAGAGCCCGAGTACGGCGAACAACGTTGCGGTCAGAGTCACGGCGGCGACTACGCGTGGCCGCGACAACAAGAAGCGCGCGAACCAGCCGATGTGGCGCTCCGCTTCGGGCGCTTCGCTTCTCGAGCGCCGCGCCGTTCCTTCGCCGAAGTACGAAAGCAAAGGCGGCACGAGCAGCATCGTGGTGGCCCAGCACAGCAGCATGCCGAACCCACCGATCCAACCAAACTGGTTGAAACCGCGAAAGTCGGTGAACACCAACGAGCCGTAAGCTGCCGACGCGGACGAAGCGGCAGCCAGCGTAGGTTTCCAGGTGTCTCGTATCGCGGCGACGATGGCGTCGCGCAGCTCGACGAACAAGCGCCGCTCTTCCTGAAAACGAGCCAGCACGATGATGCCGGTGTTGACGCCGTTGCCGACCACGATGGCGCCGAGGAACGCGGTGTTGGAGTTGAGGTGCCTGATGTCCAGAGGCGGCAGCGCGACGACTCCGAAGGCGCAGACCGTGCCGAGCGCCAGCGGAACGCCCAGCACGAGCGGGGCTTGCCAGGCCTTGAAGTACCAGACGATCACCAAGACCACCAACGCGCTTACCAGCAAACCCGACAACGTCAGATCGGTCTGCAGCCCTTCGAGCTCTTCGACCCGCGTGGCGACGTCGGCGGCGAAACCCACGCGCATGCCCGGCGCATACTTATCTGGAAAGCCGAGCGCCGTAACGTCGCTGCGCACGCGCGCCATCAGCGTTTCGTCACCGTCCTGGCCGGTGCTGTGGTAGGCGGTCTGCACCAACAGCACGGCGGTGTCACCGTTCTTGGACTCGAGACGTCCCTCGGGAAATGAGGCCTCGAGCTTGTGCTTGGCGAGGTACCTCTCGCGCAAGCGTTTTACTGGGATTTCGGGGGCTGGATCCTCGTCCGAGTCGAGCAGGTTCATGTCGAGCGCGTGGCTGACCTCCCAGTCGCGCCGCGCTTCGACTGCCTTTCGCAGCTCGACCACGTCTTCGAGGTCCATGAGCTGCAGCATGTAGGTGCGCGCGAACGCTTGCTCTTCGTTGACATCGGCTCGCACCTCGCCCACGAGGTTGTTGGGATACGCCTTCAGACGCTGGCTCAGGTCGTCGATGAAACGCCGCGCCGCAGGTAGGTTTTGCTTCCCGCCGGTGTCGACGACGATGCCCAGGTGGCGCAGGCCTGGCAGCCGGCTTCTCAGGGTGTCGAGCGCCGTGACCGCGGGGGCGGTCGCCGGCAGCAACTCTTCCAGGTCACTCTTGAGCTTCGAGTAAGTCAGTACCGTTCGAGCGCCGGCGGCGCAAAACAGCACACCGCACAAAACCAACACTCTCGCCCGATGGCGAATCAGCCAATCGATCGAACCAGCCAGAGTGAGAGTCACTCACCGACCGCGTCGAGCTCGATCCGGGCGGCCCTGAGGGCGAATACGGTGCCGATGATCGAGAGCACCCCCAGCACGGACACGCCGAAGAGCAAGATCGGCGACGGGATGTCGACTCCGATCGAGATCGGTGCGAACAACAGGCTGAGCACCAGCAGCACTAGACGCTCGGAGCGCCGCATGAACAGCGGTGGCAGCGTGGCGCCGAGTGACTCGGCGCGCGCGCGCACGTAGCTGACCGCCAGGCCAGCGAGCATGGCCGCTGCCGGAATGACTGCGAGCCAGCTGTGCGCGCCGTGGCTGGTTGGAGCCGCATAGACCGCGATCATGCCGAGCAGCGGCAAGCCGTCGCTGAGGCGATCGACGGAGGAATCGAGCAGCGCACCGTAGCGACTGATGCGACCCGACGCGCGCGCCACGACGCCGTCGAGAATGTCGCAGATACCGCTTGTGATGATCACCAGCGCGGCGGTCCCGAAGTGCCCGGAGGCAATCGCCAGGCCGGCGCCCGCGGCGAGCGCGAGTGAGGTATATGTGAGCGCGTTCGGCGTGACGCCGAGACGTGCCAGGGACAGCCCGAGCAGCACCGACCCGCGGTAGATGTAGTGGGCGATGAACAGCCGCTTCCAGACGGTCGTCCCAAGGCGAGAATCCGTGATGCGCCGTGCTTCCTCGAAAACGGAAAGATCCGGCGAGGACAAGCCCTCGGGAGGTTGTTCGTGGACTACGTCTAACATCGGGGTGCTTCTCGGCCGTCGGTTCGCGGGGTTTGAGGTTATCTAGATTCCGAGCGTCGCCTTGGCAAGGGGCTTCGGCGTGGACGCTGAGAGCGGAACGGGCCCGTAAGGTGCTAAAGAATCTGCCTCGACGCAAGTTGCCAGCACTGGATGGGCACATTTCGCGGCGGTTTGCGCAGAAACTCGGCGTTGCGGCGTTGCGCGTTTGTTTGCGTCGGCTGGCGAACGCTTGCGAATTTTTCCTGGTCGATCGCGGGCTTGGCGCGGCGGTTGCGTAGGCGGCTTTGCGGCTCGGTTGAACGGTGCGTAAAGCCTGCGCCGCCTCAGTGGCCAATCCTTGCTTGGCTGGCCTCGCTGAGGTGGCCTTGCTGGGGTCCTTTAGTGGGGTCCTTTAGTGGGGTCCTTTAGTGGGGTCCTTTAGTGGGGTCCTTGGATGGGTGGGTCGTGGCAGACGCACCAGGTCCGTCAGCAGTGTGCATGGGCTGTCTGCTCGCGCGGGCGCGCCGCGCCACGCCGCTCACCGATACAATGGGCTGCGTTCCGCATGCGCATCGATCCGAAGCGCAGCCGGCCCAAAGCGCAGCCGGCCCAAAGCGCCAGCGGGCCCCGCAGCGGAGCCGCCCGCGTTCTCACCCATCGCGGCAGCGAGCCTACCTCGAGCTCTGGCCAGGCAAGCGAACCTGCTGGAGCTGGAGCTTGCCGGGATCTCAGCTAGCGCAAGCTGAGAAAAACCTGACGCCCGTGGTGGGCAAAGGCCTCGCGAGGAGGGAGGCTTGGCGAGCAGAGGCCTGGCCCACGCGCCGCTAGAGCGTCGTGGGCCGAGCTGCGCCTGCCAGTACGATCTTGTTGCCGTAGGCGGGGGGCGGCGCCACGAGTTCGGGCGGGTGCTCCTGTGCTGGCTTGGGTGTCGCCTGCGACGACTTCTGCAATCGGGGAGGCGGCTGGGCGGGTTGGGTCGTGCTGGCGCTGCCACAGCCCATGAGCGCTGCGCTTGCAAGCAGCATTGCGCTCGTAGGCAGCACTGCGCTTGTGGGCACGGTACCCGTCAGAGCGGAACCCGCGACCAGCAAGGCCCCCAAGGAAGCCCCGGTGAACCTAGCTGGAACTCGTGCTCTTGATACACGAAGCGGCACTCTACTCAACCTAGCATCGATTTTCGAACACGCCACTTCCGAGTATTGATAGATCTCGATGGGGTGACAGCCTTCGATCGCCTTCGTCAGCTCGCGAGAGCGGCTCGCTCGTGCTCAGGTGCCGATGTGTCGTTGCGTGCTAGAATTTACTTCCGAGATGCTGGCGGGGCCCACGGGGTTGCGGCCCTGCCACTACCAGCGTGGTCAGCGAGGAGCGTCGTTGCATGAACGGGACGAACGGGCTCTTCTGGGCGATGATCGCGGTGCTCCTGGGGTCGTCGCTGTATTACGGGACGCATGCGGAGGCGCGTCGCCGCGAGGTGCAGCGCTCCGAGGCGACGCTCCAGGATGGGGCGGAGGTCGCACTCGCGAGTGTGGTCGATGGGGATACCGTGGTGGTTCGCGACGAAGCGGGGGCCTCGGTGGCCGTCAGGCTGCTCGGGGTGAAATCCTTCGACCCCACGCGAGACAAGCAGGCGGAGTCACGCTTTGGCAAGAACGCCATGGATGCCATCGGGGAACTCATGCGCGACCGCTCGCTGCTGGTTCACCTGCATGACCCGCCCAAGGACAAGTATGGCCGAACGCTGGCGCGCCTTTCGGTGGATGGCCACGATGTAGGGCTGCATCTGGTAGAGCAGGGGCTCGTGCTCGTGTACACGGCGTTCCCGTTTCCCCAGATGGACGAATACTTGGAGCATCAAGCGCGCGCGCGGGCTGCCAAACTCGGTCTGTGGGCGAACCCCGAGATCGCGCGCCAGGCGGACCTGTTCGATCGCGAGTGGCGGCGCTCGGGGGCCGCCAACAAGGCGGGGCAGACGCGATGATGATCCATCTTTTGCGGCGGCTTGGCCGTGGCTTGGCGCGGCCGCCGGCGACGATCCGAGTGACGCTGCTGCTGGTGTCGCTGTTGGCGTACGGAGCCACTGGGTTTCTCTACTTCGAGCTGCCGGGGAATCCGAAGCTGACCTGGCTCGATGGCATCTGGTACGCGGTCGTGACGGTAACCACGATTGGCTACGGCGACCTCTTTCCGGTGACGACCGGGGGGCGCTATCTGGTAGCGATCCCGTTGATGCTGTTCGGCATCGGTCTCGTCGCCTACGTTCTGTCGCTGGCAGCCAGCTCCCTCGTCGAAGCAAAAAGCAAGGAGTCTCGCGGGATGAGTCACCACGTACTGAAGAATCACCTGGTCATGTTCAACTACCCTGGCTCGGACAAGGTGCACCGTTTGCTCGACGAACTCGAAGCGAACGAGCGATTCGACAGCAACGCACCGAAAGTCTTGATCGACGAGACGTTGGAGGAACTCCCGCCTGAGCTCGAGGAACGCCACGTGGTCTTCGTGCGTGGCAACCCCACCCGCGACGAAACGCTGACGCGCGCCAGTCTCGACCACGCTGCCTATGCAGTGGTACTCACGAAGAAAACCGGCGCCACCGACCCTGACAACAACAACGTGGCGATCACCCTGGCGATCGAGGCGCGGGCTCCGAACGTGTTCACGGTCGTCGAGTGCGAGGACTATTCTACCCACGAGCTCTTGAAAAAGGCGGGTTGCGACGGAATCGTGTGCACGTCGCGTTTCGACGCTCACTTCCTCACGCACGAGCTCATGAACCCCGGTATCCAAGAGGTCGTCGACCAGCTGACGAGCAACCTGAAGGGGCAACAGCTGCAGCTCGTCAAGTACAATGGCGCCGACCCGATGGCCTTCGGAAAGCTCGCCGAATCCTGCAAACGGCACGGGCACATCGCGATCGGGTTGCGATCTGGGGATGCTGCGGAATTCAACGTCCCTCAAGACCGGTTGGTGAAGCGCGGCGACAGCATCGTCAGCATCGGGCTGCGGCGCATCCAAGACCTGGGGAACGAAACCAGCTAAGGGCTCGACTACCGGGCTCTGCTTCGTGCTGCGTATGCTCCGACTCCTCTTCAACGCGTTCGTCAACCTGTGGGTGCTCGTCACGTACCCGTGGTGGGTGTTTCGGCGTCGGCGGGCGGCGGGCCCTTCGGGATGGCTCTCGCTCGAGCTCAGCGGGTCCCCGCACGAAATCCGCGGTCCCGCGCGTTTCGGCTGGGGCTTGCGTGCGGAACCCCCGGCGCTTTACGACGTCAAGCGCGCGCTCGGGCGCGCCGCGCGTGACCCGCGGGTGGTCGGGCTCTCGGTCACCCTGCGCGGGTTCCACGCTGGGGGAGCCTCGGTCGATTCGTGGCGAGGGGTGCTCTCCGATCTGCGCAAATCCGGCAAGCGGCTCGCGATCTACCTGCCCGACGGCGCAGGGACCCGTGACTATCAGCTGGCGGCCGCAGCCGAGCTCTTGATTTTGTGCCCCGACGCGCGCTTGGCTCCGCTCGGGTTCGCGGTCGAAACCCCCTATTTCAAGCACGGGCTCGACCGCGTTGGGCTCGCGGTGGAAGTATTCGCGCGCGGGGACTTCAAGACCGCTGCGGAGCCCTTCGTGCGGGAGAGCATGAGCGAACCGCAACGCCACCAGCTGAGTGAGCTGCTCGAACACCAGTTTGCCCGCTTCGTGCAGAGCGTTGCCGATGGCCGGGCGGTGCCCGGTGAGCGGGTGGAGGCGTGGGTGCGAGAAGGTCCTTTCGCCGCGGGGCGCGCGCGCGAACTTGGGCTGGTAGATGCTCTCGCCTACCAAGACCAGGTGAAATCGCTGTTGAATCCGCCCGTTCTGGAGCAAGACGAGCCAGTTCCCCTGCTGCGCTACGGGCGCCGCTCGGGCCCGCCGTTCCGCCCACTCTTCAGACGTGGGTACTTGGCGGTGGTGCCGGTGCATGGCGTCATCACCAGCGAACCGCTCGGTTGGTCGAGCGGCGCGGACGAGCAGAGCTTCGCCAGCGCCATCGCGCGGGTCCGGGACGATCGGCGCGCGCTCGGCTTGCTGCTCTACATCGACTCACGAGGTGGCAGCGCGCTCGCCTCGGCGCGTATGCTGCACGAGGTGCGTCGCTGTGCGGAAAAGAAACCCGTGGTGGCGTACTTCTCCGACACGGCCGCGAGCGGCGGCTACATGATTGGTCTTGGCGCTCACGAAATCGTGGCGCAGCCTGGTACGATCACCGGGTCGATCGGTGTGGTGGCCGCTCGTCTCGTCGTGCAGGCTTTGAGCGAGCGTTTGGGGCTCAGCGTCGAGCAGGTGAAGCGCGGCGAGCGCGCCGATATGTTCTCGCCGTTCCGCTTCATGCAGGCGGATGTGCGAGCGGCCTTCGAGGCGGAGTTGGACGAGGTCTACCGACGCTTCGTCGAGCAAGTCTCGCGCGCGCGCGGCATGAGCCTCGAACAGGTCGAGCCGCTGGCGGGGGGGCGCGTCTGGTCCGGTGAGCACGCCCAGCGACTCGGACTCGTGGACACACTCGGCGACCTGTCGGTCGCTGCACAGCGCTTGCGCGAGCGCATCGACACACCCCGGGCCAGGGTGGCGGACCTGCGCCTGGTCGCCAACAAGGTCCGCCGACTCCCACGCCTCGGTCTCGGCCCCGAGCTGGTTCGATTCGCCCAGCTGGTCCGTGATCCGAGCGCCCGCGACCTGATGGCGTTTTGGTGCGATTCACGCTTCGACCCCGTGCTGGCTTGGCAGCCCGCACTCTTGCGGTCGTAGACCGGCTGGCGAGCCAGCTTGCTGGCGGCCCTGATTGGCCCTTGGGCCGATTTGGCCTGCGCTGCTGCTTCTCCTTGTGATCCTGGGGACTAGCTCGCGCATCCCGCATTGCAGGATGGCGATAAATCGAGGACTCTAAGACCGTGCGCGCCCGGGCGGGCTCGGGCGAGTGCGCCAAACCCTCATTCCTCATGGCTCAATCCCCCCGAAACGTCCCCCCGCTAGG
>Ga0315910_10000717_pt1 | contig 31932 bp, 20 predicted proteins | sample EdamamesoilMG_FD_204470 | JGI IMG/M metagenome (GOLD analysis project Ga0315910, IMG submission 204470) | Garden soil microbial communities collected in Santa Monica, California, United States - Edamame soil | ecosystem: Environmental > Terrestrial > Soil > Garden | place: USA: California... | reverse complement strand
GGCGTGTGCCCAGGCGTTGAAAAAATGGCCGTTCCACCCGTCATCGGAATCCGTTCTGGCAACGTTTGCCCCGCAAAACTCGAATCGTCGCTCTGGTGAAATATGCGGGCTAACCCGGACAACCTTTTGTTGCATATGCAACAAAAGGTTGTCCGGCTTTTCTGCTTCGCTTCATGGGGAAGGTAAAACGCAGAGCAGACTCTTACTTGTAGATCAAATAATTCTCCCGCCGCTTCAGAAATTCATCCACGTCCGCCTTCCAACTCGCGCGAATCTCGCTGAGCGGTGTGTTGGCCTTGACGGCCGCCAATGTCGGCGCGTGCAGGAGGAGATGCTTGGTCTTGTCCACATTGAATTGATTCGGATAAAGCTGGCAGAGCGTGCGCGCGATTTGCAAACCCACGTCCACCACGTTGCATCGGTCGCGATCGTTCAGCATGATATAAACCCCACCACAGTTGACCCCCTTGTGAATGCTGTAGGTGGGCGTGAAACGGATCGGCACAAAGCTTACCCCCGGCAGTTCCGCGCGATTCAACTCCTCGGCGAAACGCACGTCGTCAATGTACGGCGCGCCCACGACTTCAAACGGCGTGTCCGTGCCGCGCCCAACCGACAGGGCGCTCTCCAGCAGGCCGACGCCCGGATAGAGAATCGCCTGCTTCAAGTTGCGCATGTTGGGTGAGGGATTCGACCAGGGAAGCCCGGTCTCGTCATACCATTGATCCCGCTTCCAACGTTCGACTTCGATCACCGTGAGTTTCGCTTTCAGATTCTTTTCAGCGTTATACATCCGCGCCAGTTCGCCCAGCGTCATGCCGTGGCGCAACGGAACTTTATAGAACCCGACAAACGTCGGCGGCTCGGCCAGCACCGGCCCGTCAATGCCGGTGCCGTTGATCGGATTAACACGATCGAGCACAAAGATTTCCTTCCCATTCTCCGCCGCCGCTTCGATGGCCAACCCCATCGTGGACGGATACGTGTAAAACCGGCAACCGATGTCCTGGATATCATAGACCAACGCATCGAGGTCCTTCAGGTGCTCGGCGTCTGGCTTGCGCGTGTCTCCGTAGAGACTGAAGATCCGCAGGCTGGTCTTCTCATCAACACTGTCCCCCAGCTTTTCGTCCACAGTGCCGCGAATGCCGTGCTCAGGACTGAACAATTTCACCAGCGTCATACCCGGCGCGCCCTTGAGCAGATCAATCGTCGGATTGCGCTCGCGGTCCTGTCCGGTGTGATTGGTAATAAGCCCGACGCGTTTTCCTTTCAGCGGCGCGAAGTTATTCTTCACCAGCACGTCGATGCCGTTCAACACCGGCTGAGCCGCCGGGCGCGGTGTCACCGCTGCCGTCGCCGCCCCGCCTGCGCGCGGTGGCAATGCGCCCGCGACATTGGCAAAATCAAAATCCGTCACCGCCTCCGCCGCCAGCGTGCCGAGCTTCGCCCGCAGCGCGATCACGCTCCCCTTCTCCGTCGGATGATTCCGGTTGGACAGAAACATCACAAAGCTCTTCGAGAATGGATCAATCCACAGCGACGTGCCGGTCCAGCCGGTGTGCCCAAATGAACCGAGCGGAAAGAGCTTTCCGCGCGGGCCGCTGTAGCTGCTGTCAACGTCCCAGCCCAAACCGCGACGCGACGTAACGCCCGCTGGCGTCTGCACGCTGGTCATCAGCTTCACCGTCTCGGGCTTGAAAATGCGGACGCCGTCGAGTTCGCCGAGATTGAGAATCATCCGCGCGTACCGCGCCACGTCCGAAGCCGTGAAAAACAATCCCGCGTGGCCGGCCACCCCGCCCATACGCCGGGCGCGCGGATCATGCACCACGCCGCGAACGGGAACGCCGTTCTCGACTTCCGTTGGCGCAATGCGCGCGAGCTTTTCTTTCGGAGGATTGAATCCGGTGTCCTTCATGCCGAGTGGCACATAAATCTCCTGCTTCACAAACTGGTCCAATGTCAGACCGGAAACGCGCCGCACGATTTCAGCGAGCAGAATCATTCCCGTATCGCTGTAAATCACTTTCTCACCGGGGGCGGCGCTCAATTTCTCTGCGCAACTCAGTCGGATTGCGGCGTCATAGCCGTCCCAGTCTGGTTTCAGGCTGATATCCGGCCGCAGCCCGGAAGTGTGCGTCAGTAGTTGGCGCACGGTGATGACGCCCTTTCCTTCAGTGCCAAACTCGGGAATGTATTTCGTCACCAGATCATCCAGCCCCACCTGTCCCCGCTCGATCAGCAGCATCACCGCCGGTGTGCAGGCGACGACCTTCGTCAGCGATGCCGCGTCAAAGATCGTATCTTCGGTCATTGGTTCTTCGGCAGGCACGACGGCACGGTTACCGAACGCCTTGTGATACTTCGCGCCGTTGTGCTCGAACCACAACACGCCGCCGGGACAACGCTTCTCGGCGATGGCTTCGGTGATCGCTGTGTCCAACTCGGCCAGTTTTTCCTGACGCAGCTCAGCGGCGGGCAGAGAAATACCGGCACAAAGCGAGAGCGATAAAAAGATTGCGGCCCGAAAGCAGGAAAGCAGGTACGAGGTCTTCATAGTTCCGCGCGAGAATAGAACCACCCCAGCCGGATTTGCAACCAACGAAACTGTGTTGTGCGGGATAAGAGCACAACCGAGCCCGCGCACCACGGTGACTCCCTCTCTCCACAGCGAAGCGCGGGGAGAGGGTTGGGGAGAGGGGCTTCTGTGCCAGCGAATGGCAGGAGGCACAGCCACGTCCCTCCTCTCCCCGGCCCTCTCCTCCACACAGTGGAGGAGAGGGAGTTTAGTGCAGGTGGCGAGTTGCGCCCGTTGGAAAAGAGGTGGAAATGTTTTCAACGGCTTTCCACTTCGACATTTTCCGGGCGGTGTGGTTTAATTGCCTTGGATATGAACCCGCCAAATCCCGTTTCACACGTCACGTTCCTCGATGGCCGCGGTGATCTGCCCATGATCGAAATCACCACGCCCTGGAGCACGGCCGAAATTTATCTCCACGGCGCGCACGTCACACACTTCAAACGCCACAACGAACCTCCCCTGCTCTTCCTCAGCCAGTGCAGCCGGTTCGAGAAAGACGCGCCGATTCGCGGCGGGATTCCGATCATCTTTCCGTGGTTCGGCAAACCCGCCGACAAACCCGGCCAGCATGGCTTCGTCCGCCATCGCGATTGGGCGCTCAAATCCATTCAGTCGCCGGCTGATGGCAGCGTGACGGTGCGCCTCGCGTTTCCGGACTCGCCGGAACTGGCGGACGGAAGGATCTCGGTCGAATACGTCGTTGAGATCAACGACCAACTCACGGCTGAACTCATCGTCAACAATCAAACTGCGCAACCCTTCGCATTCGAGAACTGCCTGCACACTTACTTTGCCGTCGGCGATATTGGCGCGGTGTCTGTTACCGGATTGAAGGGCGCTGAATACCTCAACCAACCCACCGGCTTCTCCCGCCACACGGACAATGAAGACGCCATTCGCTTTGCCGGCGAGGTGGATCGCGCTTATCTCAACACCACCAGCACAACCGAAATTCACGACACCGCCTTGCGCCGCGTCATCTGCGTGGAGAAGGAAGGCTCGCGCTCGACGGTGGTCTGGAATCCGTGGATCGCCAAGGCCAAGGCGATGCCCGATTACGGCGACGAGGAATACAAGGAGATGGTCTGTGTGGAATCCGGTAACGTGGCGGAGAACAAAATCACGCTACCGCCCGGCGGGACTTCAAGCTTGAAGGTGAGGTTGAGTAGTGTCGGAGTGAAGTGAGCACTCACCACAGGGAGAAGCTCACTGAATCTTTGTCCCTATGCTCGCCTGCTTCTCCCGCAACGCCGTAAAATTCCCCTCCTCGCAGCAAGCCACGAATCCTTCCGTCACAGTTTTCAATTCCTCCCACCGCGCGCGAATCTTCTTTGCCTCAGGTGGCGTGATCTCGTTGTCCGCTGCCGCCGCCGCAATCACCGCCAGCAGATCGGCAAATTCCTGGACGATTTCGTTGGTGGCCGGAATTAGGTAATCGGGATGCGGCTTGTTGGTTTTCGGATTTAGGATGAAAAAGCCGCCCGCGCGCTGGCAGATCCATTGCACGAGCCGCGGGTCGTTGGTGCTGCGCATCATTTGTTCGATCCGATCAAGCGGGTTGACCGTGCCGCTGCCATCGCCCTCATCCGGTTCGGCCCACTTGTAGATCATGGAGAGGGACAGGCCGAGGTCGGCGGCGACCTGTTTGGCGCTAGTTTTCTGAAGCACTTCGCGCAGCAGTTCGTGGGATTGCATGAGCGAACGATGGAAAAGCGTGCGGATGATGGCAAGACGGAATCGCTCATGAGAAACCGCCAATCCGCGTTGAACTGCGCCGATGCTCCACAAATCGAACCTTCGACTTCCGCGCCTCATCGCTACATCTTGGCGCGCTCGCCTTGAGGCAGAGGAGCGAAGCCCACAGCGGTTGCCAGAATTCGCTTCTGCAAAGGAGCGCCGGTCTCCGACCCGGCTCGGAGGTGGCATCAGAAACGCGCCGGATCGGAGATCGGCGCTCCGCACGCCCGGCTTTCGTATCTGCTTTTTCCATTGAGCCAGGTGTTCAATCCGTGTTCCAAACGCCTCGGGAAATTATAGATGCAACCTGCGCCATTTCGTCGTTTGCTGCTCGCGGACATGAAACACGATCTGATCGAGCACACGACGCGAATCAGCGCGAACCGACGAGATTCCGCCAAGGATCGCTGGGGGTGCCCTGGATTTTGTGGAGGGCGCGGTGGAACTACTTTCGAGCTTGATCGAAGTGGTGCTTGGGATTCTAGTTTGAAACGCGGACAATGATCTGAAAGGCACAAGTTTATGGGCTGGGGCAGAATGTTAATGCTGGGCAATTTCGGACAGCAACTCGACATCGGCGATCTCAATAACGAGATTGCCGGCATGCGGAACGCCGTCGCGAGCAATGAGGATGTTGATCGCGAACAGGAGCAGCGCATTCAACAGTTGCAAGGCGAGAATCGGGAGTTGAAACTGTACCTCGCCACGCTCGTGCGCCTGCTGGTGTCAAAAGGCGTGCTCCGAGCCGAGGAAGTCAACGTGATTGTCCGGGCGATTGAACCGGAACGCTAAGAGAAAGGAAATGTCATGGAACTGATTGCTGGATTCGGCGTGTTGTTGATCATCATGCTCATCGCTGGCGTGTCGCTGGCTTTGACCGTGTTTTGGATCTGGATGCTCGTGGACGCCATCCAGAACAAAGGTCTGACCGACGGCGAAAAGATCGGCTGGGTGCTGGCCATCGTATTCTTCCATTTCATCGGCTCCCTGCTGTATCTGTTTATCGGGCGGCCGAAACGAAATGCGCCGCTAACGACGAACCTCATCGCGCATTGAACGGTAGCAGTTCTCGCGCTGCGAGAACTCCGCCCGCGAAAAAGCGGGCGGAATGAATCAGCAAGAATCGCTGATGATACAAATGTGTTGCGCCGCTGCACGCGGCGCTGGTTTTCGCAGCGCGAAAACCACCACCTCCCGGCAAGCAGACTGACTCTTCGGGCTCACGTTGGCAAAATCCTTTTGATTTTGCGGCGGTGCTCGCTACGCTCCGCGGCATGTCGCAATCAAACTACAAATTCTGTTTCGGTCCGTGGAATATCAGCGAAGGCCAGGATCCCTACGGCCCCACCACCCGCCCGCCGCAATCGTTCAACTGGAAACTCGCGCAGCTCAAGAGGCTCGGCTTCGACGCAATGATGTTCCACGACGATGACGCGGTGCCGGACATTGATTCCAAGTCCGACGCACAGGTCCGCAAGGAAACGCGTGAGCTGAAGAAGAAGCTCGCCGATGCCGGCGTCGCCGCCGAAATGGTCGCGCCGCGGCTGTGGTTCGACCCGCGCACCGTGGACGGCGGTTACACCAGCAACGATCCCAAGCACCGCCAATACGCCATCAAACGCTCGCTCCGTTGCATTGATGTTGCGAACGAACTCGGCACAAACCTCATCGTGCTCTGGCTGGCGCGCGAGGGCAGCTACATCCGCGAGTCCAAGAACGCGAACCGCTGTGTGGATTATCTTGTCACCGCGCTCAACAAGATGCTCGCCCACGACAAGAAGGCCCGCCTCTGCATCGAGCCGAAGCCGAACGAGCCGATGGACCACGCCTACATCCCGACCATCGGCCACGCGCTCGCCATCGCCCAACTCACGAGCGATCCGAAACGCGTCGGCGCGCTCATTGAATCGGCCCACGCCATTCTCGCCGGCCTTGATCCCGCGGACGAAATTGATTTCGCCATGTCGTTCGGCAAGCTCTGGTCGCTCCACCTAAACGATCAGAACGGGTTGAAGTTCGATCAGGACAAACCATTCGGTAGCGCGAATCTGCGCGTGGCGTTCAATCAAGTCCGCGCTCTCGAACGCAATGGCTACGGCAAGCACGGCGAATACGTGTGCTTCGATGTGCATCCCTTCCGCACCACGAAACCCGAGCACTGGCTCGCGCACCTCGACAACAGCCGCCGCACGTTTCTCAAACTGGTGCGCAAGGCGCGCACGTATCCCGAGAAACAAGCCCAAGCACTGATCGCGGATCGCAACTACGGCGCGCTCGATCAGTTGGTAATTGAGCATTTGCTGGGGAAGTGATGAACTGGCAAATTAGGGCGGCCGCACACTACAAAAGTTTTATTTCACACACCAACCGATCATGGGACAGTGAAAATCAAGCGATGACGACCCCCACCACATGGCCGGAGTGGAACACTTGGGTAAAACAGCAGCGTAAGCGCACGCCGTGGAGTTTTGTCCTGCAAGTTCTTCCGAATGGACATCCAAAGATTCTTGAAGCGGACAGGTTCTACACTGCAACGCTGGATAACATGATCCGACAGTATGCAAAGAACCCGAAGCGGTGGCCCAACATGGACAATATGGAGCGCTCTGTTGGTCTATCGTTTTGAGCACGCAGCAAGCATGCTTGGAATCATGTCACGCTCCCCATTCCCCGCACCCAAACCAGACGAGTTTGCCGCAGTGGTGGAGTGGTTACTGATTACGAGTTGGTTTTGGCATGGCCAGCATCGTTGGACCTGTTACCAAGAGTATGTTCAGTTGGCGAAGGAGGTCCACGCATCGGTACCTACGCCATCACGGCCTGAAGACGGTTTCGCTGCATAATGCGCGGAAGTAATCGGCTTGCCAGTCCCCTGACGCGGCTCGCCATTTCACAATTCTTTTACAACTCCTTGGCTCCGGAATGACAAGTCAGACTGGGACTTCTGTCAGGTTGAGTCCGTCATGACAGCACATCCTTGCCCTGCCCGGCTTTCCGGCTTTGGAGATTCTGTTGTTGGGTTGGTTTGGAAGCCGGGCTTCAGCAGGCGGGATGCGTTCACCACAAACACTGAACCACAACCAACCTCGCAAAATGAAAACCGATCGTTCGATCATTCCCGTTTGTGCCACTGAGAGAATTAGTGGAACGTCCGCCCTCACCCTGACCCTCTCCCCCGGGAGAGGGAACAGCCCTTGGCCGCAACTGATTTCAACAAAGGCTTCCGAGCCGCAGCCGACGCTCATCGTCTCAAGCAACCGGCGAACGATTCTCCCTCTCCTCGGGGAGAGAGCCGGGGTGAGGGCGAGCGTTCAACCATCTCAATTCACGGCATCCATCACGCCACGACCAAATAGACTGAGAGCATTTCTTAGCTTCATCCTCCTCCTCACTTTTACCACCGCCGCCCATGCCTGCGGCGGCGCTTATGGCGTGGTCGCTCACGAATGGGGCACGTTTACGTCCGTGCAGGGCGGCGACGGCGTCCCGCTGCGCTGGAGCGCACAACAAATCGGTGATCTGCCCAACTTCGTTCACAACTGGCTCAAGCCCGAACTCGGTCGCCAGCCCAAGACGGAATTGTTCTTCGGCAAGGCCGGCCTCTCTGGCCTGCAAAGAATGGAAACGCCGGTCATCTACTTTTACTCAGACCGGGAATTCAGCGCCGATGTGGAAGTGCGTTTCCCCAAAGGACTCATTACGGAATGGTATCCGCAAGCCAGCCGGGTCGGGCCTTGCACGCTGAAGACGAACTCCGATCCCGCGCTCGCGAAGCACGGCGCTACCGAAAGTCTGATTGAATGGAATAACATCCGCGTCGCTCCCGCCAAGGCGCAAGCCGACTCGGGCAAAGCTCTGCCGTTCGACACAAACGGCACGCATTACTTTGCCGCGCGTGAAACGGATGCGGCCATCGTGCGCCCCGAGTCCGCCATCGCCAAGGATGAGCAGGAGAAGTTTCTGTTCTATCGCGGCACGGGCAGTTTCGGCACGCCGCTCGTTGTCACCACAAGTGAGGACGGCATGGTGAGTTTGCAGAACAACGGCGCGACACCACTGGCGCACCTGTTCTTGCTCCACATTGAGAATGGCAAGGCGGAGTGGGCGCACCTCGACAAGCTCGACGCCAAGACTCAGCAGCCTTGGCAGCGATTCGACAGCCTTCCGGTCGAACAAAGGCAAACAGTGGCCGAGGTTCAGAAGCAAATTGGCGACACAATGGCCAAGGCGTTGACAGAGGCCGGCCTTTATCCCGCCGAGGCCAGGGCGATGGTCAAGACCTGGAACGACGCGTGGTTTGGCGAGGAAGGCGTGCGTGTGCTTTACCTCTTGCCGCGTAAATGGACCGACGAAATCCTGCCGCTGAAGCTCAGGCCCCAGCCGCGCGAGGTGGTCCGTGTGATGGTCGGCCGTGCCGAGATCATTCCGCCGCAACTGCAACAGGAACTGGCTGTCCAATTCAAGCTCTCGAATGAAGGCGATGCCAAGGCCAAGGAACGACTCCAAGGTTACTACCGCAAGCTGGATCGCTTCTCCGGACCGGCGCTCCGGCTGGCGCACGATTTGTTGGAACGGGAGAAAAACAAACCGGTCGCAACGGCGGCTCTGAATTGATATAATTTGTCGTATGCAAAGCGCCGCCCGTAGCTGCCAACGCAAGCAGGCAGTGCGCTTGCATTTGCCATCCGACTCCTCACGTCGGCAGCTACGGGCGGCGGCCATGTCACCATGAGAAAAGTTGCCATCCTGTTCGTGCTGGCCGTGCTGGTGCCGAGCGTAGTGCTCGCGCTGCTGGCGGCACGCACGCTGAGCGACCAGCAATTCGTTCTCGAACGGCAACAGACCCTGCTCTACCAGACGGTCACGGATTCGTTCGCCAAAGAGATCAACGACTTTCTCGCTGAGCAGCAACGGCAGTTCATCGAACTCGTGGAGAGCTTCGTCACCAATGCCGAACCGCGCAGCACCGCCACGCAGTTCGATGACCAATTGCGCACCGCCTGGCCGCTGGCGGAAGTAGGCTTCGCGGTGACGCTCAACGGCGCGCTGCTTTGTCCGTCCCCAACCGCGCGGCCCGAAACGCGGCTGTTCTGCCTGGACAACGGCGGCTTCCTCGCGAACAAAGAAAGCGTGGAGGTCTATTGGAACGATTACTCTGCGAAGAATTACCTTCAGAACGTTCCAAAGAATACCCTTCAGCAGCAGGCGGAGCTGCAACAAACCACAAACTTCGATCCCACCAATACACTTTCGGGGCTGAACATCAGCAACCTAAAATCTCAATCACGAAAGGTAAATCCGGCGCAGGTCGCCCAAACCTTTGCGCCAAATGAAGCCGCCGGCCCGGAACAAAACGTCTCGAAAGTCTTCTCCACCGAAGCTGAGTTTCGCCAACTGATCGGTGAAGCCACGGATGGGATGCTTGCGCGCTTCTTGCAAAACAAGTTGCGCCTGATGTTCTGGCATCGACTGGAGCGGGATCCGCAACTGGTGTTCGGGGCGCAATTGAACCTGGCACAGGTGAAGACCATGCTGCAGGCGCTTGTGGAAGCCAAACAGGACAACGTCATCATAGGTTACGATTCCTACTTCAATAGGAGGAATTCCATTGCCGAAACAACCGGCGCACAGCCACCAGGACCCCGTTTCCCGGATGAGGTTTGCGTCGTAATCCTGGACGAGAATACGACTCCGGTTGCAATGTCAAACCCACGAGTCGAAGCATCCGAGGATCATTCACCCGACACGCAAGACAAGGTCGGACCAAACAGGACCGTCCTTCAGGCTATCAAGAATTTGAAAAGCCCGTTCGTTTCGACGGAGATCGGCGAAGCCCTGCCGCATTGGGAGGTGGCGGCGTACTTGATGAATCCAGACGCGATCAAGAGAGCAGCGATAACTGCTTGGCTTACGCTGGGGCTGCTCATCGCATTGCTCCTCATCGCGATGGTCGTAGGCAGTTTTCTCATCGTGAACGATCTCAACCGCCAGGTAACCCTCGCCCGGCAGAAGACGGATTTCGTCAGCAACGTTTCGCACGAACTCAAAACGCCACTGACTTCCATCCGCATGTTCGCTGAGTTGCTGGCCGAGGACCGTGTGGTGGAGCGCGACAAGCAAAAATCTTATCTCAACATCATCACCTCGGAAGCGGCACGCCTTACCCGGCTCATTAACAACGTGCTCGATTTCTCGCGGCTGGAACGCGGCGAAAAGAAATATAATCTCGGCAATCTGGACCTCGCCGCATTGGTCAACGAAACGGTGGCCACTTACCGTCCGCATCTCGAATCGAACGGCTTCCACCTGGAATACAAACTACCCGAGACTCCTGTCGCGGTGCGCGGCGACCGTGACGCCCTGGTCCAGATCATCGTCAACCTGATCTCCAACGCGGAGAAGTATTCCAACGGCAGCAAAGAAGTCGTGGTGGAGATTGCGTCGCCGCAGGGTGCCACCGGACACGCCGAAGTTCGCGTGCTTGACCGCGGCCCGGGAGTGCCCCGCGGTTTGGAGGAGAAGATCTTTGAGCAGTTTTACCGCGTGCCGGACTCGTTGAGCAGCGGCATCCAGGGCTCCGGCCTCGGACTGACCCTGGCGCGACAGATTGCCCGCGCTCACGGCGGCGATGTTATTTACTCGGCACGTGAAGGTGGTGGCAGTTGCTTTACATTGCGATTACCCCTCGCCCGGCCTTCGGCCACCGTCTCCCCATCCGATGGGAAGAGGGACGGGGTGAGGGGATGACACTTATGAAACAGAAAATTCTAGTGGTAGAAGATGACCCGCACATTTCACTCGGGTTGCAGGAAGTGCTCAAGAGCGACGGCTTTGACGTTGCCACCTGCAATCGCGGTGACACCGCGCTCGCCGCGGTGAGCGAGCATCGCCCCGCACTGCTGGTGCTGGACGTGATGCTGCCGGGCTTGAGCGGCTACGACATCTGCAAGCAGCTTCGTGCGAAGAAGAACAGCACGCCGGTGCTGATGCTCACGGCCAAAGGCCAGGAGATTGACAAGGTCGTCGGTCTGGAACTGGGCGCGGACGATTACGTGACGAAGCCCTTCGGCGTGCGGGAACTTCTGGCTCGCATTCACGCGTTGCTGCGACGCGGCAACGGCACTTCGCAAGCACCGGACCCGCAAGCAGAGTTCAAGATTGGCGCCGCCGTGATTGACCCGAAGACTTTTCAGATTCGACGCGGCAAGGTATCGGAAGAACTAACCGCCAAGGAGGTGAAGCTGCTCCAGTTCTTCCACGCGCATCCGGGCGAAGTATTGTCACGCGACCGGTTGTTGAATGAAGTGTGGGGCTACAATTACTTCGGCACCACGCGCACGCTGGATCAGGTGATCGTTCAACTGCGGAAGAAGCTGGGGGACACCGGCGACGAACCCAAACACATCCTCACGGTTCACGGGGTTGGCTACAAACTCGCGGCATAGGACAGGCGTCGCGCCGGTCTCCATAATGAAAAACAGCCCTTTACCGGAGTGTGGAATCCGTGCTTGGGTGATCGTCTGCTGCCAGAGGAACGCCGGTTCTTGAAGTTTGAGACAGGCGCGACGCCTGCCCTACGCTGTGGGCTGCCGGTCGGAGACGCCACCAGCCGGCGAGAATACTGCCGATCACGGAATGGAACGTGGCGGAAATCGCGCACGGCACCGGCGCAAGCGCCAGATTGGCGAAATGAGCTTTGGCTAGCGCCGCGCCCAAGCCGGAGTTCTGCATGCCCACCTCAATGGAAACCGTCCGACAATCCGTTACGTTGTAACCTAGCAGCCGCGCGAACACGTACCCCAAGCCAAATCCACCGGCATGCAGTAGAAAAACTGCGAATAGCAGTGTTCCGCCGGAGCGTTTCAAATGCTCCGCCGAACCGCCCACGATACTGGCGCAGATCAGCGTGATGGTCAGCACAGACACCAACGGTGCGACAGGAAGAACCACTTTCACGAAGCGCGACGCGTAGCGGTTCAACGCCACACCGACAACCAGCGGCGCGAGCACGATCTTCACCGTGCTCAAAAACAATCCCCACGCGTCCACCGGCACCAGTGTTCCCGCCAACCACTTCGTCAGCAGCGGGGTCAACAAAATGGCAGCGACCGTCGAGCACATGGTCATCAACACGGACAGCGCGACGTTCGCCCGCGCCAGATACGCGACGACATTCGAGGCCGTGCCGCCGGGACAGCACGAAACCAGAATCAAACCGACCGCGAGCGCCGTTTCCAGTTGCAGCAATCGCGCAATGCCCCATCCCAGAAATGGCATGATGAGATATTGCGCCACCAACCCGGCGACGACGGCACGCGGTTTCTTGAGCACCGCTTTGAAATCATCCACCGTGAGAGTGATACCCATGCCCAGCATGATTACCGCCAATCCCCAGGTGATCCAATCGCCGGTGAACCACGTGAACCACGCCGGGCGAATCAACGCCAGCGCGCCGCCCAAAACCACCCAGACAGGAAACAGATTCGTGCTCCAGGAGAGAAATGGCGTCATCGGCGGAAGACAGGAGTGCGTGAATGCATGATTGACTGGCGCCAATCATGTTGAACCATTCGCTCACAGCGAGGAAAAAATCATGCGAGCCACGCCACTGGACAATCTCAGCCCGGAGGCAATAGAGTTCGCCTGCACGATGGCCATGCGACTTGACCAAATCATTCCGTGGGGAAGGACCCGCGCGGAGTACGAGTTGATGTTCAATCTAAGCCCGGACGAGTTGCGTGAACGAACTTTGGATTGTGGCGGTGGCCCGGCGAGTTTCGCCGCCGAAATGGCCGCCGCAGGCCACTCCGTTGTGGCGGTTGATCCAATCTATGCCTTCTCTGGACAGGAGATCAAAGCACGCTTTGAGGCCACGATGGAAACAGTTCTGACCCAGGTACAGGCTACGCCGGAGGACTGGACGTGGAGTTATCATCGCGATCCGGAGAACCTGCGCGCCAATCGTATCGCCATCATGGAGCGCTTCCTGGCGGATTACCCGGCTGGAATCGCAAACGGGCGATACGTGGTGGGAGAACTGCCCGCGTTGCCCTTTCCGGACCAGACGTTCGACCGGGCGCTATGCTCACACCTCCTGTTTCTATACTCGGATGCCTTGTCGGCGGAGTTTCACGTCCAATCCGTACGGGAACTCTGCCGCGTGGCGCGGGAAGTGCGCATTTTCCCGTTGCTGAATCTGAAGCGGGAACTTTCGCCGCACCTCGCAGCCGTGCGCTCAATCCTGCCGCAGGGAGGATGGTCCAGCCAGGTGGTGACAGTCCGCTACGAATTGCAGCGCGGCGGCAACCAGATGTTGCGCATCTTCCAAGCATGAGCCTCCTGCCTGGCAGGCCTGGCCTTACGTTCGATCGGTTGAATTCGGGTAACAAACCGCTTTCAGCACGCGTCTGGAGGACTTGATGAGTGCATTTTACCAGAAAGTGATTTTGGCGTTCGCCCTGTCCGCATTTGCCGTTCCGGCCCCGGCTGGAACAAACTCAGTTGAAATCCTTCGCGACGACTGGCGCGATACCGAACGTGACCGCATCGTGCCGGTAAAGGTTTATTCGCCCGCGTCTGGAAGCGGACCTTTCCCAATCATCGTCTTCTCGCACGGGCTCGGCGGTTCACGCGAGGGCTACGAATTTCTGGGGCGCCACTGGGCCGGTCATGGATACGTCTCCGTTCATCTTCAGCACGCGGGCAGCGACGATGCCGTCTGGCGAGATGAACGGCCCGCTGAAAGAACGCGCGCGATGCGCCGGGCGACATTGCAACCAGGCAACGCCATCGAGCGGGCGCGGGACGTGAGCTTTGCCATTGATCAATTGGAGCACTGGAATCGCACGAATACCGCGCTGAAGGGGCGGCTGGACCTCTCGCGCATCGGTGCGGCGGGACACTCGTTCGGCGCGCACACGACTTTGACCATCGCCGGACAGAATTACACACCGCAACTCGGGGCGCGAACCTCCCTAGCTGATCCGCGGGTCAAAGCGGCCATTCCGATGAGCGCACCCGTGCCGGCCAACAAATCAAATCTCGATGCAGTTTACGACGCGATCAAAATTCCCTGTCTCCACATGACCGGGACAAAGGACACCTCGCCCATCAACGACACGAAGGCGGAAGAGCGCCGCGTGCCCTTTGATCATTCCAAGAACTCCGACCAGTTCCTGATCACCTTTCAGGACGGGGATCACATGATCTTTTCGGGCCGACCGCGCACAATGGGCGGCGGTGAAAAAGACGCGCGCTTCCACGAACTGATTTGTGAAAGCTCGACTCTGTTCTGGGATGCCTATCTCCGCGAAGACGCAAACGCCAAAACCCGGCTGGCGAACGAATTCAAGAACTCACTGGGCGTGGACGGCACGTTTGAAGTGAAGTTGCGGCGCTAGTCCGGAGGCTCAAGTGTCCACATCCGGCTCTCTCAATCTTGCGCCGACGAGAAACGGTAGAAGCGCGTTCCGGTCGGCGGATTGGGATCGGTCCATTCGCGCGAGCCGTCAGGCAGCGTCACCGGTGTGCCCGGAAGCGGAAACCAGTTCTGCAAATCCGAAGAGTATTCGGGAACCACATCCGTTCCGACGTCCGTTTCCAAGCGGAAGCGGAAGCGGCCATCTGGAGAAACCCTGGCGATGATCCGGCGTTCGCCGCCGGGCAGGCCAGGCGGGACGGAAAGCGCATTGCGCGGATTCGTACCGGCCCGGTATTCCTCACCGTTGGTGAAATGATCATCGTCCGCGTCACCATCGGGGTCCACGCCGTTGTCGCCGAAGAAAAGTCGTTCCCACGCATCGTCGAGATCATTCTGATCGCTGTCCTGGCGCAACGAACCGGGCAATGGGTTAGCCGGTTCGCCAATCACGTAGCGCGCCTGGCCGATGGGACCCGCAAGGCCGTCCGAACTTACTCCGTAGAATTCGACCGTCATGCTCGTGCCAACGACGACCGGGCCGCGACCGGTCTGCCAACCGCCATTGCCAAATCGGAAATTTACCGCCACATTCGCTCCGGCCACGAAACTGAGATTCACCGCACCACCGTAACTGCCGGGCGGCGGTTGCGGTGCAACCCCTGCGCCACCGGACAACGCCGGCACGGCACCAAAGAACACGCTCGAGTCCGGTTCCCATTGATTGGCGAGTGCCACGGCCGAAGACGGGAGCGGAAGCCGCGGCGTCAGGCTGGTGGTCGTTTGCTCACCCAAGCCATCGGGCAGACCGGGATCGGTTTGGAACTGAACGACCACTTTGCCGCCTTGAACTTGAGCATCCAACGCCCAGCCGGCCAATGAAAAGCTTTCCCACTCGAGCGCGTCACCGCCGAACGGATCGCGGTCGAACACCATCACGCGCGCGATCGCATTGTCACCCGTTCTCGCCGGGAACGCTTCGACATAAGTGTAGCCCTTCACCGCGCCCGTGCGGTTGTAATGGGCAGACGCCGTCCAGCCGTCTGGCGAATTTCCTGCGTCACCCAGGGCCATGAACAGATTTCCGTCGCTCAACGGCAAAGCGTGCAGCAGCGTGTGATTCGTCGGCGCCGGGATCGTTTCCACGACGACGAGATTCCCCGGACCTTGCCAGCGAAAGAGTCGCGCGAAAGTTCCGTCCGCAGCGGTCACCACAATCAAGTCGCCGCCCGCATCGGGAATGACCGCCCCGCCGTGGCCCACGAAGCCAAGCGATTCCCGATGTGCCACCGGATTGCCCAGCGGCGGAACGTTCGCCGGTACAATTGCAAGGGCGTTAGTCTTGGCCGGCAACACCACCCAGACTCCTTGGTCGCTGCCGACGAGCAGACGACCGGAAGCCAGCCTCGGTGGCGCAAACTCAATGACCTCGGTTTCAACACTCAAACCAACCACACTTCGGAAATGGTTGCTGGTCGCATTGGGCGGCGAGCCAGGGGAAGCTGCCACAAACTCCAGCCACGAGATTTGTTCCGTACCGTTCGTTCCGCGAGACAACCATGCGAATTGAGGCAGTGGATTGGCCGGCAACAACCGCGCTGCGGCGACATCGAGCGAAGTCCAACTACCCGCCGGCGGGGCCAGCGGATAATTCTCGATCGGCGCGCCCGCAGGGTTCAGCATGGTGGCATCTGGTCGCGGCAGCGCGTTCCGCACCGAGAGTATCTCCAAAGCGCCGCCGCCGATGAACTGTGATGCGTCCGCGCCCACCGGCCCGCCCGGCAGCGAAATTTCTTGCGTGCGAAACGGATTGGTCAACACGGCCTGTCCGAAAATCACCAGCAGACGATTGGCCTGGCGCGATGCCAGCAGCACGTCGTCGAAGCCGTCCTGGTCAAGGTCAGCGACTTTCGCCGTGTCCGGAATCAAGAACAGTGGCGGAGCAGTAAATGTCATTTCCTGCATCGGTGAGCCTGCTTCGGCAGCATTGGCGCGGATAAAGTAATCGCCGCCGCGGATCGCGACCACGTCGTCCTTGCCGTCGTTGTTGAAATCGCCACGAGCAACGGACGAACCCGCGATTCCGGAAAGGGTTGCCCCTGGCAACAATGCCAGCGCAATCAGGAACAAGGGAAAAGTTGATGAACTCAGTTTCATGGTCGGAATGATTTTCATTGCGGCACGTTCGCGGTGTTGGAAGCACGCACTTCCACGATTTCCCGATCTTCGCCGTGCCGGACGATACTGTAGCGGTACGAACGCCCGCCGATGACCGGCTGGGTGTCACGAATCCAAAGGCGGTAGGGACCGGTGGGTTCGTTGTTGCGTCGCTTCACCATGAGCAGTTTGTCGGTGATCAGGAGCGATTGATTGGGAGGCGTCCCCACGGTCGTGGCCAGGAAGTCGGTCACGTAATGCGTGATCTGCGTCATCTCCGCCCGGCGTCCCGGTGAGGCGTCGTGCCGGTAAATGACGAATGGTCGTGGCACGGTGAAATACGGTTCGAGCGAATCGTCCCCGATAATCGTGAGTGTCCCGGTTGCGGTCACCGGGACTGACGGTGGAATGATGCCAATCTCAATACGACCGATCTCTTCTTGCAGATCGAACTCGGCGTACGCTGCGACGGAAGGATTGATGGCGGGCACGGGACGCGCAGGCCATGGGACCTGCGGCCCGGCTGGATCGCTGGGGACCACCGCCAGCGTGAAGGGCATCTCGTCGCTCCATTCGCCACTGGCCTGCATCGGCGAGCCGTCCGGCGCGACCGACGTGCGGACGGCACGAACGCGGGCGCGGTAATTCACTCCGCGCAACAGGTTCACCGATTGTACGAACTCCGAACCATTGCCGCCGAATCCAGCCGGCAGGCGCGGTGAAAGCTGGATTCCGTAATCCTGTCCGATGGCTTCCTGCGCGCCGGGCACAGGCAGCCAGACCGTCTGCGGACTGCCCGGCGGTGGCGGAACAATGGCGATTTCAAATCTCTCAATGCCGGGACGCGGGCAAAACCATTCCAGCGCGCCGGGAACAATGGCCGGCGCCGGCGCGGGTATGAGTGCAACTTGCGCTGACGTCAGAACTGGCTTGGGCAGCGTTTCCGCACCCAGCGACTCCACGCAACCCAGCCGCACGATGGCGCTGGGGTTGCCGTTCTGGTCAAATAGCTGCGCGAAATAACAAAGGGTCGCCAGCGTACCCGGCGCGCTCGTGTCGCACCAGTCGTCTTGGGGAAACTTGTCGCTGGAAATCTGGATCATGGCACCACTTGGTCCCACGCGCCGGTAGACCCGCCATTCCACCGCGCCCGGAGTCGGCGTGATCTCTCCGCACACCCCCGTGATGTCGCCGGTGTCCGGATCCACCGGATCAAAGAATCCCGTGTCGCAGGGCCAACCGCTTTTGCCACAGCTCACACCGCCCGTCCAGATGTGCAGCGGAACTACGTTTGGACTCGCCAGATTCAAGCCTGCTTGCCACGGGGACACCGCACCCGCCGCCGTGCCGAAGCGCGCTTCGAACTGCGCCGACGCCACGCCGAGCAGGCTGACCGTGGTTTCAATCACGTTCACAACCGCGGAGAACTCGAAGCGAGACAACGGCAACACGCCGCCTGTTTCACGAAACTCGACCCACTTGATGCGCTTGTTTCCTTGCACGGCACGCAACCGAATCTGGCCCTGGCCGAGATTGCCCGTGTCCGCCGTGAACTGATTCTGCACGCTGCAACAGCGCACGATCAATCGGCCGCCAGAATTGGTCGGACCGACCCAGTCGCGCAGCACGCCGTAGGCCGGCGCGCTCGGGCCGCTCAGGTTGCCAATGTTCTCCGGGGATTTGCAGGGCGTGTCGTCCTCGCCGCGCACCGTGTACCAGAAGGTGCGGCCGGCATCACCCGGCAGCGTGGGCGGCAGCGGCGCGGCGGGTAGTTGCAACGTGCCGTCGTCCACAAATTCCAGGCGCGCGTTCGTACCGGTATTGGGAATGCGCACCAAGAGATTGGCGACGTTGGGATTACCCGCTTGGGCCAGTGCGTCCGCAGGCGAGTTCCACCGGTAAATCCAGTAATGGGAAACCTCCGACGGATCGGAGCGCAGCCAGGAAAGGCGCAAGTGTTGCAAGGTGTTTCCGCTGCCGTCGTCGAAGCGGTAAACATTCTCCACCTCCAAACGTTTTGGCACTTGTGGCGGCATCCGGTCGCACACGACAACTTCGAGGCCGGGACTGGGCAAACCCGGACGACGGAAGTGATCCAGCGCGGTGGCGTAATAGGTGTATTGCGCGCCCGCGACGAACGGCTGGCCGCCCGGTTCGTACGCCTTGAGTTGCGCGGTGTCGTTGTCATCCGCGATGAAAAACAGTTCACTGTCCACCGGATTGCCGCACTTCAGATCGAACTCGGGTGACACGGGATTGCGATTGACCTGAACCAGCAGTCCATCGAGCAACGCCTGCGACATTTCCGCGGGCGTCAGGTTCAACGGCGGCGGCCCGCCATGCGCCGCCTGCCATGCGGCGCGGTTGGCGCGATAAACGTGAAAACCAGAAACGTGCAGCATGCGGGTGCGCAACGACGGCGGCGAACACCAGCGCAACATCACGCGCAAGTTTCCTTTCGGCGATGTATCCACGCGTTCGGTCAGTTCCCCTGGCGCTGGCAAAGTGCCGGGTGTGGTTCCCGTCGTCACGCGGCCCAGCACTTCTCCCGCTGACTCGGCGACGAGGTCGTACTCGCGAACCTCGAACGTGGAGACTTCGCCGGCGCTGACCGTGGCCAGGTAACCGCGACCGGCCGCGAGCGCGGCGGGGGGTGACTGTCGCAATACGACTTCCAGAAAGAATTGCTGGTCGGCGGGCGGCAGATTTCCCGAGAGCGCCCAGGAAAGTTTCGCGGCCAGGTTGATTCCCGGTGCCGTTCCACCCGCGAGGCTGTCGAGGATGGGTTCGAGTTCGGCGACATTGAATCCCGCCTGCGTGGACAATTGCATCAAGGCCGCCAGCGTTGGTTCATCGGCGGTGGGTTGCACCACGGCCAGCAGCGCGAACTCATTGGTTGAGGTCGGCAAACCGGCTTTGCGATAGACCGCGTGCGCCGGACCCGGCAAGTAACCTTCGAGCGGCTGCCATAGCAACAACACGAAATGATTCCCTCCTCCAGCGGCCGGGCCGACCTGACCGACGGTGGCCAGCTTGGGCGTGGCGGCCATCGCCGGCAGTGCCAGCAAACATACGAGGCCAAGCAAAAGTCGTGTGAAGTTCACTTTGATGCTCATGGCGTCGGTCAGGAAACACGTAAACGATTTCATTTTCATACGATCAGAAGTCCCAGCCGGAGGTTTTCTGGTAGGTGGCATTGAAGTTTTTATCCCACTTCGCGCACAACGGGCACAGGCCGATCTTCGCGCTCAGCCCGAGGTGGCCCTGGTAGAGCTTCTCGTCCCCGCTTTGCGCGTAAGCCAGGCTTGCCTCGCCCTTCGCGCTGACCAGGCAAAGCGCTTCGCCGCTGACCGAGCCGCCGATGCGCCCGCCCAGATGCGTGCCGGCAAACGCGGAGACTTCCGCACCGACGTTCACACTGAGCAGGCAGTTGAAGCTGTAAATCGGGAACGTGCCAGCACCGAAAACGTAAACGCCGGTGAAGTTCGGATTCTCGGACAGCACTGTTGCGGCAAACGGATCCCACGCCAGCGGTTCGGGGCCGCAGGTTTTCCCCAGGAAGATTCCGCCCGCCAACACATAGTCGGAGAAGGTCGTGTGGACATAGGCCGAAAGGTAGTATTCCTTGCCGGTACCACCTCCAATGGCGAGCGAGGCGCTGAGCTCATCAATGCGGAAAGTTTCGACTTCGAAGCCCCCGCCCTCCGTGCGCTCGAAACTTCCGAACAAGCCAATCGGAAGCGCGGGCAGTTGATCCTCAAAGCTGAATTTCGTCGCGATGCTGATGCGGTTGTCGCCGCCGAACATCGCGGTCGCCGCGCCACTCGCGCCCAGCGTGACCTCGTTGAGCCGCTCGCCCACCGGCAGGTCGCAACTGGCCGGACCATCGGAGGTCAGCTCCCGGTATTCGAAGAAGCCGTTGAACGTGATGGGGATTTCCTGAATCGTGATCTCCGCCACGCCATCCAACCGCAGCAGCGCGAGCCGGTCGCCGCGAATCACACTGTGCCCACTGATCCCGGCGGACTTAAGGTATTGCCCGAAGTTCTTGAGCGGGGCCAACTGCTCTTCCAGTTCGTCGAAAACCCCCGCAAGCAGGCCCATGATTTCGTCGTTGATGGCCTGCGTGACCGTGGCCAGCGCGTCGCGCACTGCAGCATCCAATCCGTAGGAAAGCTCGCGCAAGGCCGTGTGCAGCTCCGTCATCGCCTGGGATTGGAGAATGCGATCGCGCAGTTCCGAACGAATCCGCTCACGCAATTCCTCCGGCGACCACTCGAGAATGTCGGGGTAAACCTCGGTTTTGAGCCAGAAGCTCAGGACCGGCTTCGCGCCACCGGCGACGGAGGCGAAATTCGCCACGTCGGTGAAAATCGCGTCCACGCGGGCGGCGAATTCCTGGCCCTGTTCGAGCCGGGAGATTACTTCCGTCAGCACGCCCCGCAGGTCCTCGACGGCGGCCTTCAATTCAATCAACCGACCCGCCAACTGCCCTCCACCGCCGGCGCCCAGCAGCGATTCCTTGGCTTCATCCAGCACGTCCTGGGGAATCTCGTTGATGGGGACACCGTTCTTTTGCAGCGCGGACAACAACAAATTCTCGATGGTGTCGAGCGTGAGCAGGATGTTGTTGACGGCTTCCAGGGCCGAACGCACCTGGCCGAGGCGTTGATTGACTTGCTGCACAATAGCACTGCCGCCGGCGGCATGCTGGCCGAGTGCTTCGAGCTGTTCCTGAAGCGGCAGGTCGAGATACAGGTCGAGCCGTTCGTCAATCTCCAGCGCCGAGAGACCTGCTTCAAGCGAATCCACCAAGGGGTCAATAACGTCCGGCTCCAACGCGGGCAGGATGACTTCATCCACGAGCCGCCTGCTCTGCACATCGAGCAGATCGGACAACGCGTTCATGCCGCTCTTGATGGGAATGGCCGCCGCGCCGATGTCCTGGACGAATCCCGTCACCAGGTCTTCGATTTGCGACTCCAGCAGATTGACCGGGTTCAGCAGCGCCTCCACATCGAACACACCCTGAAAGCGCAACGAGGCGAGTTCGGAGTTCAAGCGTTCAACCTGGCAGTTCACATCCAGTACGGCGAGATCGAGTCCGCTGGGTGTCGGTGAATGAAAGGTTCGGGTGAGTTGATTGAACGCGACGGGATAGTCGAACGGCACGAGGCCAAACCACACCTGTTGCGCGTGCGTCAGGTAGTTTTGATTGGTCCGGTAGTTGGCCGGTGAAACCAACGGCGGGAAACCGCGATGGCCGGAATCGAAATAGGCCTGATTGAAAAAGCTGTCGCCGGCACTCTTCCAACCGCCGACCACAAACAGTGGCGGTTCGAACGCCCCGGTCGAACCAAGCACCTGGGCATGCACTTCCAGATCGCGGAAGAAAGGCACGCCCTGCAATCCCACAACATTAATCCAGCCCGGACCAGGTACGGGATTCCCGGCGGCCGGAAACTCGGGATAGTAATTGAAATACGCGTGGCGAACCGGGACCAAGCCGTAGCTCGCAAATTCCACCTGCGCGGGCAGCGCCAGATGACTCTCGCGGTCCAGCGCATCCTGCGCATTCAACACACCATTTGCGCGCGGGTACAAGAAACCGGCATGCCCGCCCGGCAGATGGCCGATGTAACCGGTGACGCCCAATTCGAGCAGCGCGTCGGAGGTGTCGCACGGATCGTTTGGGTCGTGCGTGAAGCGCAACGTCTCGGACGTGAAATCGGCGTTGCTCCAGTAAGCCAGGTTCTTGTCATCGTCGCCGGGGGCGATTTTGCCATCAGCGATGTTCCCGCAACAGGTGAGCATCAGTTCCTCGAAGTTCTGCGTGAAGCCGGAGGGATACGGCAAATTGATGCTGCCGTTGATGCGGCTCTCCTGCGGTTCGTTCGAGAGGAAGCTCAATCCGAAGTTGGTCAGCGAAACCGCGTAGCCATACGCCGGCAATGAATTTGGCCCGGCAGCGGACTCAAGAATTCCGGAAACGCCCGAGAGCCGGATGTAAAACTTGGAACGATCAGTCAGTGGATAATCTCCCGTGTCACCGCCACCGATGTGGGAGTGCGCTTCGAGCCCGGTGTAGTGGATCATGTTGCCGCCCGGATAATCGCCGGCGCCCGCCGCGTAGGGCGACGTGCCCGGATGCTCCAGCCCGAACCCGAGATCGGAGCGCAGCCCGCTCAACAAGTAGCGCGACGGATTGAACTCCTGCGGGTCTTCGCCCGGTTCATCCACCGACGCGTTGCCGTCATCGCTGCGGTCAAAACCATCCGTGTGCGGCACCCACGTTCCCGGCATGTAATAGCGCAAAGTCGCGAACGCATCGGTTTCATGCGTCGGCGTGCCGTTCGCTAGACCGATTTCCAAATGGTTCTCCACGGTGGGATTCTGCGCCGGAGTCATCACCGGTCCTTCCGCCCACAGGCCGGCTTGCGGCGTGAATTGCAGCGCGCCAACCGTCATGCGCACGGCCTGTTGTGGCTCGGGCAGGCCGGTGGGGTCGCCGGGACTGCGACAGCCCTTGCCATACAGGATGTGGACCAGGGCGTCGTTCAGTTGGGATTCCGCCGGAACGACGTGGCTGTTCTCGATGCGCATCACGCCACCCAGCGCGTTTGTTGTGGCCGTGAGCGGAAAGTGGCTGAAGAACAAGCCGGGATCGAATCGCAGCGCGATACTAATGCCGCCAGTGAATCCGGGGCTTATGGACAAGGAACTCGTCGTGTCCGGTCGCAGCAGCGTCCAGAACCCATCGTTGCTGTCCGGGATGTCGCCCTTGGCAGTTTCCCAGTCCTGGTAATGCACCTGCCGCACAAAGCGAGTTTGCGGCCCCACCAGGCTAAGTTGGCCACTCGACCAACGCCAGCCGGTCGAAGCAAACTCCACCGGATACGTTTCGGCAAAGAACTGCAACGCGTTGGTGACCTTGCCCGAGAGGCTCACGGAAGGATTCAAATTCGTGTCCAGGGCGACCGGCGAGACCGGAAGTTGAAACTGCGCCCGGAGTTTCCGTTCGCCCGCAAAGCGCCAGCCGATGCCTGGAGGCATGTCTAGTGAAAGTGTTTCAGTCGAGAATCCAGTCGTCGAAAGCCGTGTCAGGCCGCGTTTGCCACTCCAACCCATCCACTCGAAGGTCCCTGCTCCCGTCACCTGCACACTGCCGCTCGATACGGCGAGTGCGCCTGCGTCGTCGCACACGGCCACGACAGGAGGAGGCACAACTCCGGTGTGAGAGAACGCGAATCCATTCGTGGTGACTCCCTGCGCGATGTTAAGTGACCAGCCCAGCGCGCCCAAATAGGTCGGGTTGGCCGCCAGTTTCTGCAAAGTGGATCCTACGCTGCCGAAGCGCAGCGGACCCGTGAAATGAGCGATGACCATCGTCATCGTATCACCTGCCTGATCTTCAACGTATTTGCCGTTGGCTGGATCTTCGATGTGCTCAATCTCGTAAGCGATGTAATGTTGTGCGCCATCCTTGAGCAACGCAACGGGACTCAATTCGAGGATTTGTTCGACATTCAGCATCGAAGTGCCACCCAGCGAATAGTTCGTGACGACTTGGGCGGTGGCGACTTCGATGGCTTCGCGCATGAGGCGAACGGTGTAGCGAACGAACACATTGGTGGCCGGACACGGCAGCAGCAGATTGCCAACGGGGCAGAAAGCGTTGCGGGAAACCGTGGTTTGAACCGTGACACGCAACACATCGCGCGCCGGATCAGATTCAAGAATGTAGCGATGGGGCACCAGCACATTTGGCGCGGCAACAGAAACGTGAAGCGGTTCGGCGAGAAGCACTCCCGGCAGTAGCGCAAGGAACAGAAATGCTGCCATCCTTGCGATCGCGCGCCGCGACGGGCAGTCGTCCGCGGCAGAAATATGTTCCGCCACCGCGGTTTCTGCTGAACCGCCTCTTTTCAGGACTCCAACGTAAAATTTCATAATCAGTTTTGCTCTGACACAACAGGGACTGCCTATGTGTTTAAGGAAGCCAGGCGGCGTGTGACAAAGAATGTGAGCCGGTCATCCGGTTGAATGAGTTCTGCGAATCTGAGGTTGGCGAACCGGACCAGGGTTGCTTAACATGGTGGGCAATGAACCCACTGCGCCCAGATGCCGTTCCGGTATTTGCCACCACGCATTGGACGGTCGTGTTGCAGGCGGGTCGCCACGAATCGCCCGAGGCCAGCCGCGCACTCGCCGAATTGTGCCGCGCCTACTGGTATCCGCTCTACGCCTACGCGCGCCGGGTCGGGCAGGACGTTCACTCCGCTGAAGACCTCACGCAGGGTTTTTTCGAACGCTTGTTGGAAAAGAACTACCTCGAACTTGCCGATCCACAGCGGGGCAAGTTTCGCTGGTTTCTGCTCACCGCATTCAAATGTTTTCTCGCCAACGAATTTGACCGGGCATGCGCGCTCAAACGCGGCGGTGGCCAGGCGCACGTCTTTCTGGATGCGCTGGAAGCCGAGCAACGTTACGCGCTCGAGCCTGCCGATACGGTGTCCGCCGACCAGTTGTATGACCGGCGCTGGGCGCTGGAGTTGCTGGCGCGGGTGCAAAAGCAATTGCGCGATGAATACGCCGTCGCCAAAAAAGCCGAACGCTTTGATCGGATTGAAAAGTTTCTACCCGGCGGCGAGGCCCCGCCCGGTTACACTGAAACGGCTGCCGCCCTTGGCTTGAGCGAAGACGCCGTGCGGCAGGAAGTTCATCGGCTGCGCAAACGCTACGGTGAATTGTTGCGTGGCGAGATTGCAGCGACCGTGGCGCACCCGGACGAGGTGGACGAGGAAATCGGGTATCTGATTGACGTGGTTTTCCGGCGCTAAACAGACGCGCCCTCAAAACTTCCTGTCACTGCGGCCGGCCGTTGCTTAATCTACAGGCGAACACCGACCTGCGAATCCATGGAAATCGCGCGAAAATGTCTGGAATGTGGCCTGCCCCTTCCCGGCACCGAAGACGGCAATCACTGCCCGAACTGCCTCTTCCGCCTCGCATTCGCGACGCAGGCTGACGGTGCCGACGAACTTGCGGAGCCAACCGCCCGGCCTGCTTCCCGCCCGAATTACTTCGCCGGTTACGAATTGGTTTCTGAGATTGCCTTCGGCGGGATGGGCGTGGTGTGGAAAGCGCGCCAACTGGGTGTGAATCGCCTGGTGGCGCTGAAGATGATCCCCGCCGGCCATCTCGCCTCACCGCAGATGCGTTTGCGATTTCGCGTCGAAATCGAAACCGTCGCGCAGCTTGATCATCCGCACATCGTGCCGCTATACGAAACGGGCGAACACGACGGGCAGCATTACTTCAGCATGAAGCTGCTCGAAGGCGGCAACCTGGGGGAATGGATCGCCCGCCAACCTCGTCACAACGGCGGTCACAGACCAACGGTGCAGGAACGCAATCAGTTGCGCGAGGCGGCCCGATTGCTAATCACCATCGCCCGCGCCGTCCACCATGCTCACCAACGCGGAGTCCTGCATCGCGATCTCAAACCTTCGAACATTCTCCTGGACCAACAAGGCGAACCGCATGTGGCCGATTTCGGTCTGGCAAAAGTGTTGGGGCGGGATTCTGGTCTGACGTTCACCGAATCTGCACTCGGCTCGCCGAATTACATGGCGCCCGAACAGGCCTCGGGTAGTTCGACTCAACTCTCCGTGGCCGCGGATGTTTACGGCTTGGGGGCAATTCTCTATGAACTGCTCACGAGCCAACCGCCTTTCCAAGCGACCACCGCAGTCGAAACCATGCGGCGCGTCGTGGACGAGGAAGCCATTTCTCCTCACCAATTGAATCCGGTCATTGATACGGACCTCGCGACCATCTGCCTGAAATGCCTTCAGAAGCAGCCTGTGTCCCGCTACGACTCGGCGGACGCATTGGCGGCAGATCTGGAGCGCTGGCTGGCCGGTCAACCAATTCACGCCCGGCCGGTCGGTTCGGTGGCACAGTTCGCGCGTTGGTGTCGCCGCCAACCCGCGCTGGCCACCGCGCTGGGATTGTCACTGGTGCTGCTGTTCATCGTGGTCGTGGGCACGGCGATTGCCGGTGTTCGCATTGCCCGCGCCGACCGCAAGGCCACTGCGCAGATGCGGGAATCGCTGCTCGGTCAGGCGCGCATTCTGCGGTTCAATACCGTCATCGGCATGCGCGACGAAGCATTGCAGCTCATCCGCGAAGCCAACGCGTTGGGAGGTCCACCCGAGTACCGTCGGGAAGTCCGTAACGAATTGCTGGCCCAACTGGCCCGAACCGAAGTCAACTTTGTCCCGCACTCTCATCTTCCCGCCTCGTCTGATCCCTCGCTGAACCTGCTCTCGCCGCGAGGGGACCGTTACGCCACGGTGACGAACGCACATACGGTCCGGATTCTTGATTCGGCGGATGGGCGTGAACTGACGCGGTTCAATGTCGGGGATTCTCCCATCAGGGAACTGGAGAGCTTCAGCGGCGACGGACGCTATCTGGGTTTGCGTCAGCCCAACGGCGTCAGCATCTGGGACACCGAGACCGGCCTTCTCTGCTTTACCACCAATCGGGCGAATCTCATCTTCAGTTTTACTCACGAGCGATCAAAGGTGATCATACAAACCGAGAGAAAAGTGGCGGTACTTTACGAGCTTCCCTCGCTACAGGTGATTCAACGACTGGCACCGTACGCCCCGGCATCCATTTCAAATTCATGGGAATCCATGATGCTTTCCCCGGATGGTCGCACGCTGGCCGCGATCCGCTCGAGCAGCCGCGTCGTCGAATTGATTGATGTGAAAACCCAAGAGAGCCGCGAACTGGTCAATGACGGTCGCGCCAGATCGCTGAGCTGGAGCGCGGACAGTACACGCCTGGGTGTGGGCACCACGGCCCGCCGTGTGATGGTGTGGGATGTCAATTCAGGTCAACGGACCTATATCAGCAATGTCTTGCCCGCGCTGCCCCACACGATCGCGCTGAGTGAGCAGCGTGCCTTGCTGGCGGCAGGCTGTGAAGACGGGATGGTGCGCTTTTTCGACAGTCATTCCCCTCGTCCCGTTTTCGAACTGCCCGGCGAAAGCGCCAGGCTCGGATTCGCTACCGGCGGCGCACGCCTTCAACCAGTGTTGCGCAATGCGACCGTCGGCTACATCCACCTTCAACGACCAGAAGCCTACTTCGAAACCTTGGTCGCCGACACGGACACCACTCCACCCAGGTGCTTCTTCAGCGGCGATGGCCAGATCATTGCGGTCAGCACGTTGACGAACCTGGCCTTCTGCGCAGCGACCGATGGAGCGATACTGACCAATCTATCCTGGAGTATTTACGCGTCTGACTTCGACCCTCGTGAGCACGCTTTGCTGGCTGCCGGAAGTCAGGGACTGTTTCAATGGACCTTGCAGCGGGGCGATGACGGCAGGCCTTCGCTTGGCCGCCGAAAACGCCTTCTTCCCGTACCCGGCTGGAGCTCCTTCGCCTACAGTGCCGCAGGCGAATGGTTCGCCGCCGCCAATTTCTATAGCAACGCCGCGTTTGTGTTCGATCGTACCCTGACCAACCAATTGTTCGCCGTAGGCCCGCACCCGGCAGTCCACTTTGTATCCCTCAGTCCAGATGCCCGCTGGGTGGCTACTGGCAGCGAATTGGATCATCAGTTGAGAATCTGGAACGCCACAAACAACCAGGAAGTTCTGGCGCTGCCCGGTGGGTCACGCCCCAAAGCCGCATTCAGTCCGGATGGCAAATGGTTCGCCGCGTTTGGCGTTGGTTTCGAGTTGCGGGAGGTTGGTTCCTGGCAACGCGTGCAACTGTTCCGCGATCAACAGCACACGCCAGTGTTGGGCGCCGCCGCGTTTTCACCCGATGGACGAACTCTTGCCGTCGTGACCGACGTGCGCGCGGTCTGTTTGATTGACTTGAAGAGCCTCCAAACCCTGGCGGTGTTGCGCCCGCCGGGCGCCACGGAAATCCACGCACTCGCCTTCAGTCCGGACAGCACACGCCTCGCTGCCGTGGGCGACGCGGTGCGGCTGCGCGTCTGGAATCTGCCTGCGCTTCGGAAGGAACTGGCGAAGTTTGATCTCGACTGGGCATCACCTCAAAAGCAGTGAGTCAGCGGTCAGGTGGCGTCCTTCCCTCGTGTCATCAATTTACGCGTTTGCCTCATCGCTTTGCCTGTGGTGAACTTCGCTCATGGGATGCATGGCTTGCTTCAGGGGACAGTTCACAATTGCGGTTTTCATTCTGCTTGCCGCTGGATCGTTCAGTTTCACCGCCACCGCTCAAACCAATGCACCGGCTACCTTTCCATTCGTCCTGCCGTGGGATGACGCTTCGCCTGGCGTCACTGATCTCAGCAGTTGGCTGCACAAGCCTGCGGGCAGCAAAGGTTTTGTGACGGCACGCGACGGGCATTTTTACGTCGGCAAGGAACGTATCCGTTTCTTCGGCGTCAACATGAGCATGGCTGCCGGGATGCCGGAGAAGGCCGATGCGGAAAAGATCGCCGCGCGCATGGCCAAGTTCGGCATCAATGTGGTCCGCTTCCATCACATGGACACCGGCACCTGGCCGAACGGTCTGCGCGCACGCGGCAGCAAATCCACCGGTGAACTGTCGCCCGAAGCCCTCGACCGGCTGGACTATTTCATCGTGCAACTCAAGGCGCGTGGCATCTACGCGAATATCAATTTGTTGGTGGGCCGCCCCTTCAATGCAGCGGATGGTCTGCCGGCGGAGATTGAGCAACTCGACTGGAAGGAGCGGCATATCCCGGGCTTCTTCAACACCAGACATCTGGCCTTGCAACAGGAATTTGCCCGAGCGCTGTTGACGCATACCAACACTTACAATGGTCGCACGTACGCGGATGAACCCGCGGTGGCGTTCGTGGAAATCAACAACGAACAAGGTTTGATTCACGCATGGCTGAGCGGTGAGGTGGATCGCCTGCCAGAAGTGTTCCAAGCCGAACTGCGCCAGCAGTGGAACACATGGCTGCGTGCGAAGCACCCGGACGTGAGCCGGCTTCGCGACGCGTGGAGCGAGGGGGCAGAGCCGTTGCAGGCGGAGCTGCTCGCCAATCCAATGTTCACGAACCAGACGACCGGTTGGGTGTTGGAGCGGCACGCGGATGCTGCCGCGGAAATCACAACTTCCGATGATTTGCCAGACGCGTTGCGCACCACATCCATTGCCAGAAAGTCGGCGCAGATCATCATCAAACACCCCGGCCAAGCTCAATGGCATGTGCAGTTGCTTCAGTCGGGACTTGGCCTGACACAAGGCCAGGCCTACACGGTGTCTTTTTGGGCGAAAGCGGATGTCGCTCGTGCCATCAGCGTGAACGTCATTCAAGCGCACGAGCCGTGGCAGGTTCTTGGCCTGGCCGTTGACGCTGCGCTGGACCCGCAATGGCGCGAATTTCGGTTTGTCTTCAACGCGTCGGACACCGCCCCAAACGCGCGGCTTGGCTTCAGCAATCTCGGCGTCGCAGGTGCAAAGGTTTGGTTCGCTGACATGAGCTTCCGAGCAGGCGGCGTGATCGGCCTGCGCATGGACGAATCGTTTGCCGGAAACGGCTTGCCGGTGTTTGAACGAAAGTCGCTCGGGGAACGCACCGCCACTGCGCAACGAGACTGGATGCGCTTTCTCCTCGAAACCGAGAATCGCTACTGGCAGGCAATGAATCGGTTTCTGAAAGAAGAGTTGAAAGTCCGCGCGCCCATCGCCGGCACGATTGTCGGTTGCTCGACGCCGAATCTGATGGCCAAGCTGGACTGGGTGGATACACATGCCTACTGGCAGCACCCACATTTCTCCGGCCGGCCCTGGGATCAGGAGAACTGGATTGTTGAAAACAAAACGATGGTCAATGAGCGCGGCGGCACCGTGCCGGGACTCGCTCTCAAGCGGGTGAACGGCAAACCGCACGCCTGCACGGAATACAATCATCCCGCGCCCAACACTTACAGCAGCGAAGGGATGCTATTGCTGGCGGCTTACGCGGCGCTTCAAGACTGGGACGCGATTTACGCCTACACCTACTCTCACACGCGCAACGATGGTTGGGACATGCGCAAAATCACCGGCTTCTTCGACATTGATCAGCATCCGACGAAGATGACCACCCTGCCGGCAGCGGCAGCTCTGTTCTTGCGCGGCGATGTTCAGCCGGCCAAACAATGCGTGACCGTCGCGCTCACCACCGAGCAGGAGACCGACTTGCTGCGCACTGCGCGCGCGTGGTCGCTGGTGGATGCCGGGAATGTTGGCGTGTCACGCGAGGCCGCGTTAATTCATCGCGTCGCGATTGCCGCAGATGGAGCGAAGTTGCCGCGCGAAGCGGTATTACCCAATCGCTCCGCCACAACAGGCGACCGCTTTGTTTCCGACACTGGCGAGCTGGTTTGGGATGTGCGCGAGCAGAATCGAAGCGTGGTTACGATCAACTCGACACGCAGCAAGGCAGTCATCGGATTTGGTGGCGGAAAACGGTTTGAGCTGGGCGAGTTCACCATTGAACCGGCGGAAGGCATGCAGAACGGTTGGAGCGCCATCACGCTCACGGCGCTGGACGAGAACGTAAAATCACCCAAGCGCTGGCTGCTGACGGCAACCGGTTATGCGGAGAACACAGGCATGCGCTGGAAGAACGCCGAGAAATCAAGCGTGGGCCGGGCTTGGGGACAAGCGCCTTCACGAGTGGAAGGCGTGGAAGCCAAACTCACCGTGTCCGGCGGGAAAGGCGTGGATTGCTGGGTGCTTGACGAACAGGGGCAACGGCGCGAAAAACTCACCAACGAAAGCGGCGGCATTTCCATCGGCCCACGCTGGCAGACTTTGTGGTATGAACTCGAAATGCGCTGAACTGGCACGAGGCTTAACGCAGAGACGCAGCGCCGCAAAGCCGCAACCATAGGCGCGCGGACCGCCGAGTCCGCGATTTGCGGGCATCGGGTTTCAAACACGCGGACTCAGCGGTTATTTGTGTCCGGCAGGGGAGTTGCAGATTGAGTGGAGAGCATCACTCAGTCGAAAGGATTGCATT
>Ga0315910_10000716_pt1 | contig 31974 bp, 23 predicted proteins | sample EdamamesoilMG_FD_204470 | JGI IMG/M metagenome (GOLD analysis project Ga0315910, IMG submission 204470) | Garden soil microbial communities collected in Santa Monica, California, United States - Edamame soil | ecosystem: Environmental > Terrestrial > Soil > Garden | place: USA: California... | reverse complement strand
AATCGCGCCGCAACTTACGACCTTTCGCCTTGGGCACAACGCGCGTCGGGAAGTCCATTCTTCGTGCAGGTGCAGCTTCACGGTGGCAAGCATCGGGGGCAGCGGCCCGGCCCAAATTGGCCGGAGAAAGTCCGCGCCACGCTGGGCAGCGTCACGGCGACCAATGCCATGAAACTCCCGCCGTATTTGCCTGACGATCCAGTGATCCGGGCGGACTGGGCGCAATACCTCGATACGGTCCGCTACACGGACTGGGAAGTTGGTCGCATTGTCGAGCGGCTCCGGGAGGCCGGTGAACTGGATCGCACCGTCATCTTCTTCTGGACAGATCACGGCATCAGCCATGTGCGCAACAAACAATTCCTCTACGATGGCGGCATTCACGTCCCGCTGGTCGTCCGTGGCCCGGGCCTGGCCCGGGGAACGGTGCGTGAAGATTTGGTTGAGCATATTGATATTGCCGCCGCAACGCTGGCCTTCGCCGATTTGCCACAACCGGCCTGGATGCCGGCGCAGAACGTCTTCGCGAAGAATTATCAGCCGCGTGAATTCGTCTTCGCCGCGCGGGATCGCGCCGATGAAACCGTGGACCGCATCCGCTCTGTGCGCAGCGAGCAGTTCAAATACATCCGCAACTTCTATCCCAGCCGGCCCTACCTTCAACCCAACCGCTACAAGGATGACAAAGCCATCGTGCAGGCCATGCGTCGGCTGCATGCCGACGGAAAACTGAATCCGGAGCAGGCATTGATCATGGCCCAGACTCGCCCGCGCGAGGAATTTTACGATTTGAAAGCGGATCCGCACGAGCTCCACAACCTGGCTGGCGACTCTGGCCACGCCTCCGAATTGAAGCGTCACCGCAAAGCTCTCGAAGCTTGGATCACGCGCACCGATGATAAGGGCCGGACGCCGGAGTCCGAGGAGGTTTACCTGAACTACCTCGGGGATGATCGCCCGGAAGGCGGACGTGGCAACCGTAACGATGTCTTTCAGAATAATGTTGAACTCATGCTCCGGTGGGCGAAGGAAAAGCCCATGGAACAGTGAAGTCCCGGAAGCTTGCCGCTTGGAGCCAGTTTGGAAACCTGTATTTTGAAACACGGAGCAAGGATGCTCCGCGAACCCGCACGCTGGAAGCGTGCGCTACGCTCGTAGCGCAGGCATCCCTGCCTGCGGGTTCGGGCGGCATCCGTGCCGCCCGGAGCGAGTTTTCAAACCGGCTCTAACCGCAAAACTGTTTATGCGATACACAAAGATATGCGTTGGCCTGCTCATTCTCGGCTGGCTGGCCGCGCACTGTGCGCCGGCAGCCGAACGCCCGCGTCTCGCAATCCTCACCGATATCGGCGGCGATCCGGACGATCAGCAATCGCTGATTCGGTTGATGGCGTACGCGAATGAGTTCGACATCGAGCTGCTGCTGGCGAGCGCTTCCGGCACCCGCGGCGAATTGAAGCAGGTCGTGACTCGGCCGGATTTGATTCTGCAGATCATTGATGCTTACGAGAAAGTCTTGCCGAATCTCCAGCAGCACGCCACCGGCTGGCCGGAAGCCGGACGACTGCGCGCGAGCGTCAAATCCGGTAACCCGCACCGCGAACGTGCCCACATCGGCGAAGGGCATGACACGGAAGGGTCACGCTATCTCGTCGAGCGAATCAGTGCCGGTTCGCCGGAGCGTCCGTTGAACATCACCATCTGGGGTGGTCAAACGGATTTGGCCCAAGCGCTCTGGCGCGTGAAACTGGATCGCAGTGCAGAGGACTTTGCCCGCTTCACAAAACTGTTTCGCGTCTATGACATCGGTGACCAGGACGGGATTGCCGACTGGATGCGGGGCGAGTTCAGCGGATTGCACTACGTCCTCGCCCAGGCGCCTGCGGGCCGCGACAAACGCGAGGGCACGTATCGCGGCATGTATCTCACCGGCGACGAATCGCTCACCAGTCGCGAGTGGATTGAGGCGAATGTCCGCTCGCGCGGGCCGCTCGGCGCATTGTATCCACTAAAGACCTGGACCGCACCGAACCCACATGGTTGCCTGAAGGAAGGCGACACGCCGTCATGGTTTTTCTTCCTGCCGTTTGGCGGCAACGATCCAAGCAATCCCAGCAAACCTGGCTGGGGCGGACAGTTTGAACGTGCAGCAGACAGCTGGTTTCGCGATTTGAAGTCGAGCAACGCGTTCGATCCTCGCACCACCGTGAGCCGCTGGCGTACGGTGTTTCAGGCGGATTTTGCGAAACGGATGAAATGGTGCGTTGCCGAAGCGAACCAAGCGCCTTGACGACGGTGTGGCCGCACGTATCGCGATTGGTTTGGATCGAACGTTGATCACTTGCCAAACGGCCACCCGCACGTAATCTGGAAACATGCATTCCACGCTGATTGTTGCCGCACTATTGCTTTGTTCAGTTCCTTTGCCTGCCGCCCACTGGCCTTCCTGGCGCGGACCGCATCAGGACAACACTTCACCCGAAACGCGGTTCCCAACCTCCTGGTCGCGAGACAAGAATGTGAAGTGGCGTGCGCCGTTGCCCGAGGCAGGCAACTCGTCGCCCATTGTGTGGGGCGACACGGTGTTCGTGACGCAGGCCGTGCGCGATGGCAAGGAACGCACGCTCATGGCGTTCGATCAAGCGACCGGCAAGCTGCGCTGGCAGCGTGGTGTTGCCTACGAACCTGAAGACCCGCGTCACAAGACGAATCCGCATTGCTCCGCATCACCCGTGACGGATGGTGAACGCGTGGTGGCCAGCTTCGCATCCGCGGGTATCGTCGCGTATGACTTCAGCGGGAATTCGCTTTGGAAAGCTGACCTCGGCCCGCAGGTGCATGAGTGGGGACAAGGTTGCTCGCCGGTGATTCACGGTGATCGCGTGATTGTCTATCACGGCCCGGGTGAGAATTCCGCACTGCACGCGTTGGACAAACGCACCGGCGAAAAGAAATGGTCCGTGCCGCTCAAGGAAGTGGATCCGCCTGAACGTTTCGATGGTTTCGCGGGTCAGCGTGGTGGCAAGCTGGGCACGTTCAGCACGCCCTTGGTCATCACCTCAGGTGGGCGCGACGAAATCATTCTGCCCGTTGTGAACCGGGTGCGCGCCTTTGCGCCGGCCACGGGACTGGAATTGTGGAACGCCGACGGCATGAGCCCGCTCGTTTACAGTTCGCCCACATTCGGCGAAGGCATGCTCGTGACTTACGGCGGGTTCTTCGGCAGCGTGATTTACCAGAAGCCGGGTGGAGCCGGGGACGTAACTTCCAAACGGCTCTTCTACGAGCGCAAGATGCGCAAGCACACCATCGGCTCGCCGATTATTAAAGACGGCCATGTCTATTTGTGCGTGACCGACGGCTTTGCCCAATGCTACGAACTCGCGACCGGCAAAATGCTTTGGGAGGAACGCCTGCCCGCCACAGGTGCGGCCAGCCAGGCTTGGGGCTCTGCTGTGCTCGCCGGAGACCGGCTCTACGTCGTCAACCAATCTGGCGACACCTTCGTCCTCCGCGCCGCTCCCAAGTTTCAAATCATCGCCACCAATCCGCTGGGTGAATTGTCCAACTCAACGCCTGCGCTTTCGGACGACGAAATCTTCCTGCGTACGCATGCCGCGCTTTACTGCATTGCGGAGGCAAAGCAAACGGCGAGTAATTAAACGGAACTGCCGCCCGGGCTGGCAAACAATCCAACGGCGGACGGCCCTTGCCTTCTGCCCGGGCTTCGGGCTTGATGTGGGCATGATCTCCCAGCCCGACGAATCCTTGATTCTAGCCATCGAACGGCCCGACAAGGCGCTGTGGAAGTATTACCTTTTGCGTTGCTTGATCGTGCCGCCCCTGTTTCCGATTCTTGTTCTGCCCTCGTGGTTTCGTTATCACACGATGCGCTACAAGTTCACGGACGAGGGCATCTCCATGAGCTGGGGCATTCTCTTTCGGCGCGAAGTCATCCTCAACTACGCGCGCATCCAGGACATTCATCTGCGCTCCAACATCGTGGAACGCTGGTTTGGCCTCGCGCGAGTTCAGGTGCAAACGGCCAGCGGCAGCGCGTCGGCGGAAATGACCATCGAAGGACTGAAGCAGTCCGAGGCGGTGCGGGATTTCCTTTATTCGAAAATGCGCGGTGTGAAGGATGCAACGCACCGGCACGTCACCGCTCCGGTTTTGAGCGGTAACAATCATTTGGATGCTGCCGCGCCGGTTGAGCTAACGGCCGTGTTGCGCGAAGTGGCGACGGAACTGCGAAGCATCCGCGAGGCGCTGGAGCGCACACCGGGCGCCGGAGGCCAGGATGTTTGACCGGTTGCGAGCGGCGCTGTTGCGTTACATGCGTGTACCGCCCGAACCGGAGCCGCCCTTCGGAGCACCGGGATCGGTCCGGGTTTTCCGCGCGGGCAGGAACTATTACCGGTTGCGCTTGTTGGGCTGGGGAGTAGGACAGATCGGCGCGCTCGTCGGTATTGCTTTTTCAATCTGGTTTATCCATCAGATCGGAACCGCTACGGAGAAGCATCAAACCCGCCCGCCTCAAGCGACCAACGCTGCGCCGGCGAAGGCGGTTTCAACAAACGAAGTCGCGGTCGTAGAATCGAAAGAAAAGACGAACCCGCGCGGCACAGGCTGGAAAGGGAACGTTCGGGAGCGGTTGGCAAAGCTGGTCGCCAACTGGCCGCGATGGATTTTTCCCGCGGTCACGCTGCTCGAACTCGCTGGCTTGGGCTTCTATTTCATTCAGGCGCTGCTCACCTACGCCGTCGTGCGTCTGGATTTCGAGTTGCGCTGGTACGTTGTCACCGACAGAAGCCTGCGCATTCGCAGTGGTGTGTGGAGTGTGCAGGAAATGACGATGAGCTTCGCCAATCTGCAACAAGTGATCGTATCGCAAGGGCCGTTACAGCGACTGCTCGGAATCGCGGACGTGCGGGTCGAATCCGCTGGCGGCGGCGGGAGTTCCCAGGACGCGCATGGCCACCATGTGGACTCAATGCACACCGGCTTTTTTCACGGCGTGGACAATGCGACCGAAATTCGCGACCTGATTCTGGATCGGTTGCGCAGCTTCCGGGAAACCGGCCTGGGTGATCCGGATGAATTGCTGCGCCCCACCGCGCCGCAAGGTGATTCTTCTCGAATGGACATACTTGTCGCCGCTCGCGAATTACTGGCCGAGAGCAGAGCATTGCGCGCCACTGTGAATGCACGGCGATGATCATCCGAGTGGCCGCATCTGGCGATGCTGATCGAAATAAAACCGCCCCGTCGCTTGGTGCGGAACGGGGCGGTCTGAATATGTCGCAGGATAACGCAGTGCGATTAACACGGCGTTGGTGCTACAGATTATTTCTTCTTCGCGGGCTTCGCCTTGCGCTTCTCTTCAATGGCGGCTTGAGCCGCAGCCAGGCGCGCAACGGGCACACGATAGGGTGAGCAACTCACGTAAGCCAGGCCGAGGCGATGGCAGAATTTCACGGAATCGGGGTCGCCGCCGTGTTCGCCGCAGATGCCGAGCTTGATGTCGTGACGGGTGCCGCGGCCTTTGGCCACAGCCATTTCCATCAACTGACCGACCCCCGATTGGTCAAGCGTGGCGAACGGGTTCTTCTTGAAGATTTCATTCTCCACGTACGGCATGAGGAACGAACCCATGTCGTCGCGGCTGATGCCGAGCGCGGTCTGGGTCAGATCGTTCGTGCCGAAGCTGAAGAACTCGGCGGTTTCGGCAATCTCGTTGGCCGTGAGCGCGCCGCGCGGGACTTCGATCATCGTACCGACCATGTAGGCGAACTTGATCTTCTTCTCGGCCATGACTTCCTTCGCGACGCGATGGACGATCTCAACCTGTAGATCGAGTTCCTTCTTGAAGCCGACCAGCGGGATCATGACTTCGGGCTTCACCTTGATCTTCTGCTTGGCCACATCCGCGGCGGCTTCGAAGACGGCACGCGCCTGCATTTCGGTGATTTCCGGGTACGCGATGCCAAGACGGCAGCCACGATGACCGAGCATCGGATTGAATTCGTGCAAGGCGGCGACGCGCTTGGCGATCTTCTCCGCGGACACGCCGAGCTTGGCCGCGAGGGCTTCCTGCGCCTTGGGTTCGTGCGGGACGAACTCGTGCAACGGCGGGTCGAGGAAACGAATCGTGGCGGGGAAGCCTTTGAGGGCTTTGAAGATGCCAGTGAAGTCTTCACGCTGATACGGCAACAGTTTCGCCAGCGCCTTCTTACGATCCGCGACGTTCTCGGCGAGAATCATTTCGCGCATCGCATCAATGCGGTCGCCCTCGAAGAACATGTGTTCCGTGCGGGTGAGGCCGATGCCGGTGGCACCGAACGCGATGGCGTTCTCGGTCTGCTCTGGCGTGTCAGCATTGGTGCGGACGGCCAGGCGCGTGACTTTGGAACACCACTTCATCAACTGGAGGAAGTTTTTGAACTTCTCGGTCGCCTGAGCGGCTTTGTCGCCTTGCAACAAGCCAGTAATGATCTCCGACGGCGCGGTCTTGATCGAGCCGCCGTAAACTATGCCGCTGGTGCCGTCAATGGACATGAAGTCACCTTCGCTGAACGTCTGGCCCGAGGCTTTAACGGTCTTGGCCGCGTAATCAATTTCCAGCGCGCTCGCGCCGCAGACGCAGACCTTGCCCATCTGACGGGCAACCAGCGCTGCGTGCGAACTGACGCCGCCCTTGGCCGTAAGAATGCCTTCGGCGGCGATCATGCCGCGAAGGTCTTCCGGTGAAGTTTCGTTGCGAACGAGGAGAACCTTCTCGCCCCGTTCCGCCGCGACCACCGCGCGATCGGCGTTGAGATAAACTTTACCGGAAGCCGCGCCAGGACCGGCGGGCAGACCCGAGGCGACCGCCTTGGCCTTCTTGACCTCGGCGAGATCGAAAACGGGCGCGAGCAGTTGATCGAGTTGATCGGCCGGGTTGCGCAAGATGGCGGTTTCCCAGTCAATGAGCTTCTCCTTGACCATGTCCATCGAGAACTTGAGCGCGGCCATCGCGGTGCGCTTGCCGTTGCGCGTCTGGAGCATGAACAACTTGCCTTCCTGAATCGTAAACTCGACGTCCTGCACGTCCTTGAAATGCTTTTCCAAAGTTGCGCGCACCTTCATCAACTCCGCGAACGCCTGTGGCATTTCGTCCTTCAGACGCGAGACCGGTTCAGGCGTGCGCACGCCGGCGACGACATCTTCGCCCTGCGCGTTGATGAGGAATTCACCGTAGAATTCGTTGGTGCCATTGGCCGGGTTGCGCGTGAACGCCACCCCGGAACCGGATGTGTCACCGGTGTTGCCATAAACCATCGCCTGCACATTGACGGCGGTGCCCCATTCGGTCGGGATGTTGTATTTGCGACGATAGACAATCGCGCGATCGTTCATCCAGGAACCAAACACCGCACCGGCCGCGCCGCGCAGTTGATCCCACGGATCGTTCGGGAAAGCCTTGCCGGTGCGATCCTTGATGAGCTGCTTGAAACGCTTGACGAGTTCCTGCTGATCTTCGGCGGTCAGCTTGGAGTCCTCGATGTCGGCGTGATATTTCTCATGTTTGAACTCGTGGATGACGACTTCAAACGGTTCGTGATCTTCGCCTTCCTGCTTCTGCACGCCCAGCACGACGTCGCCGTACATCTGGATGAACCGGCGGTAACAATCCCACGCGAAACGCTCGTTCTGCGTGGCGGCCACGAGTGAGAGCACTGTCTGGTCGTTCAGACCGAGATTCAAAATCGTGTCCATCATGCCGGGCATCGAGTCACGCGCGCCGGATCGTACCGCGACGAGCAGCGGAAAGCCTTTCGCGTCGCCGAACTTGTAGCCCATGATCTTCTCCATGTTGGCGATGCCCGCTTTCATCTGCGCCTCGAGCTCCTTCGGGTAAGTCTTCTTGTGTTGGTAGAAGTAGGTACAGACTTCCGTGGTGATGGTGAAACCCGGAGGCACCGGCAGACCGATGCGGGTCATTTCCGCTAGGTTTGCGCCCTTGCCGCCGAGGAGGGGTTTCATGCTGCCGTCGCCGTCAGCTTTTTTGTTGCCCCAGGTATAGACGTATTTGTGTGCTTTGGATGATTTGGCCATAAATTTCTGTTTTCTTTCCGCTGTTTGGTTTCGTGGAAAACTCCCCCGGAAACGGCGCGCAATCTACCAGAGCAAGGCTTCAAAACAATACAAAACCCGTGGTTCAGCAAAATGTGATACAACAATGACAAACCGCGCATGGGAACGGCGGTACGGACAATCGAAACCGCGACGGCGTGTGCTTGGGTTGCGATGGGCTACGTAAACCACGCTGGGGGAGCAACGCCAGAGTTCATCAAGTCGAGCCGTTACGAAATCAACATCGCCGGTGAGTGCGTTTCGGCCACCGCGCACTTGCGCGCGCCCTACGATCCGGAGCGGAAGAAGTTACTCGCCTGACTCACCCGTTCGGGACCGCCTTGTTTCCAGCCTGCTTACGCTCCCGGGGGAAAAGCGGTAAAGGACTACCGCAGACGGTTCGTGACTCCGTTGTGTGACGGGGCAGTTCGGCATTGATGGCACGAAAGACGCGTCCCGGCGGACACACGGGTTTTGCCGCCGGAACTCGCTGTCCCCGCACACGCGGGAACAAAGATTCAGTTGGATTCCCTCAGGGCCGGCGCGGCGTGACGACGCGGTAGAAGCGGGCGGCTTCCGCCCCTTTCGGATCGGTCACCGTCTCGGCGCGTGACGACGCCTTGGCCACGACATCGGCCACCTTTTCCCACGCTCCGCCCGCGGCTTCGCTGGAGGCTTCCACCGTGTAGGTCAGACCGGCGGCAGCCGTGAAGCCCACCGTCGCCTGGCCTTCGGCCGGCGTCACCGACTCCACCTGCAGGCCGGTGACGCTCCCGGTCTGATATTCGGTCAGGTTCGGGACTCCGTTGTCGTCCCGGTCCAGCAGTGCGTCGACGGGATCGGCGGGATTCAACCCGTTGGCCGTCTCCCATTCGTCGGGCAGGCCGTCGGCGTCGGTGTCGGGCAGCACGGTCAGGGTGAACGACCGGCTCGGCGAGGTGATGGTGAGGTCCGGCATCGCCGGGTTGGCAAGGGCGAGCCGATAGGCGCCTCCCTGGGCGGCCTGCACGTTGTCGAGGGTGAAGAAGGCCGTGGTCCCGGCTCCGGTCTGGGTCGCGCGGACCGTCGAGGTGTCGAAGCTGCTGCCCTTGCGCCACTGGTAGGTGAACGGCCCCGTGCCGGCCACCGCGGCGCTGAAGGTCACGCTGCTCCCGGCCACCACCCGCATGGAGATCGGCGCCTGGGTGAAGGTGGGATTGACCAGGACCGTCAGCGGCGCGGGTTCGCTGACCACCGAGCCGTTGGCGTCGGAAACCACCACGGTGTAATCGCCCGCGGCCGCCGCGGTGGCGGAGAGGGTGAGGAAGCGGCTGGTCTTGCCGGGCAGGTCCACCCCGTTGCGGCGCCACTGATAGGTCATGGGCAGCGGGCCCGTGGCGGCGACGGAGAAGCCGGTGGCCTTGCCGGACGGCAGACTGACCGCCTGCGGCGGCGTGGTGATCGTCAGCCGGTCGAACACGCGCACAGTGCTCGGGTCGGTGGTGACACTCTGGCCGTCACGGGTGATCACGGCGGTGTAAGTGCCCGCCTGTTCCGTCGTGATGTTGCCAAGTTCCAGCGTCGCCGCAGTGGCTCCGTCGATATCCTGGCCGTTGCGCCGCCATTGGATGATCGCGTCGCCGGCCGGCAGGTTGACGACTTGGAGCGTGGTCGAACCGCCCGCTGCCAGGTCCGCATTTACCGGCGCGATCGCCGGATCGGTCGTCACCCGGAAGTCGTCCACGGACGCACGCATCGCGGCGGAATATTGAGCAAAGCGGATCACTCTGATGAGGTGGATGTGAGTGCGTGGGGCATCCCTATGAAATCTCAGATTGGTCCGAGTAACGCTGACCGGCTGCCCCTTCTCGCTCCAGTAGAAGTTGTAGCGTGCGCGGGCGAGATCCACTTCCAGCCGCACGGTTTGCCAGATTCCCCGGGGATAAGTGGAGAGCAGGGTAGTGGGCGCAGACAAATCCGGACCCGTATACTCCCACGCAGTCAACGTGTTGGGCCCGGGGGTGAGCGATCCCCACGACAACTGCGCCGTTCGAGTATTAGGATCACTTTGCGCCAAGACCACGCCTGGCCCTATCGCGCCGGGTTCCACGTAAATGTCGAACGAGACGTTCAGGATCTGGCCGGAGTCCGTGGTCACAGCCCGGGTCAGATACTTGAGCGCTTCCATGGAATCATCGGCAAATTCGCCCTCTGCCAATGAAAGCCGCAGGGCGTTGCCCGTGCCGCCGGCGGGCGCGGGCGCAATGGTGACCTGGGAGGGGGCAGTCTCGGTCGCCTCGGCATCGGGGTTTTGAGACCAGCCGCCGACAGGCCTGCCCACGTCGGGCGCGGTGCCGACGGGCAGCGAATCGAAATCGCCATTGGTCAGCAGGGAGGCGGCGTGGCCCGGGGAGAGAGCGGCGGCCAGCAGCAGCGCCGCCGTGAGGGCTTTGAGCAGGTGGGTTGTCTTCATGGGTGTCGTCGTGTTTTCGGTGGGCAAGTCATGCGATCTTCTCGGAGCTTCCGAGGCGATGCTCGGTCTCCACCACCCAGTGCGGTGTTTCGTTCCCAAAACCTTCAGGGGAGGTGAAAATATTTTTGGGGAAAAGCGGTGGAGGGCCACCGCAGTCCAAGACGCTTCGCGAAGAATGGGGCCGTTGCGCAAGTCCGTCAGGTCTTGGAGTGCGCCAGCCCTCTGGCGCTTTCGGGGACGGGCGTGGGATGGACAGTGGGCGAAAGGTGTGTTCTCAGCGTTACCACACGCCGGGGGAAAAGCGGTGGAGGGCCACCGCAGTCCAAGACGCTTCGCGACTTACGATGCTTCTTCGCCGATTCGCCAGTCGGCAGCGGGATCGAAATCGTCGGGCACCTGAAGCTTCTCCGTCTTGAACCGGTAGATGGTCTTCACCTGCGCGGGCGAGGCGGTTCGCTCGAACCACGCGGCCGAACACCACGGATACTGGTTGGCCACTGGCACCAATCCGTGCTTCACGGGATTCTGGTGCGTGTAGTTCAGCCGGGCAAAGTAGGACTTCGGATAGGTCAAACGCGTCTCGCGGAAGTTGAACCACACCTGCCGCGCGGGCGTCTTGTCCAGGCGGTTGATCCAGCCCGAAGTTTTCACATGCAGCGTCTTCAACATCAGGCCGAGGCTCCCGGCGGTGGGTTGGTCCGCCGGAGAGTGGGCGACGAAATGATAGTGGTTCGAGAAGACCGCCCAGGCTTCGAGGTGCCAGCCGTAGTCCTGCGCGACGGCGAGCAAGCCGCGATGCAGGACCCGTAGGCGGTCGGCCCCACGGAAATGATGCGCCTTGAGATACGTGCCAGCGGTGACGAAGAAGGTGCCGCCCGTGGCGAGCTGATGCGTTGGTGCGTGAGGCCACGGAGTCTGCGGCTCGGGCATGGTGGGATGGTATCGGCCGATATGGGTCGTTCGCAATCCTCGAAAAGCGGTAGAGGACTACCGCACTCCAAGACGCTATCGCGAAACACAAGGCCGTTGGAAAGTCCGCCAGGTCATGGACTGCGCCAGTCCTTCCGTCTCCGCGGCACGCCATAGCGCCGCTTCGGCGCGACGGCGGCCGGCGCTTTGGAATAGGGCGCGGTTGGGGCTCATGGCCTGGCGCTGGAGGCAGGCATTTGCAGCAAGGCTCTGGCTTCCTTGCAGGCCAGCCAGAGGATAAGGTCATCGGCGTTGGCTCCGTCGGCGAGGGGGCTCTGGTCGTCTGTGGGGAGGGGCTTCATCTTTGCCTCGGTGACGGTAAAGAGGGTGCGAGCTTCGGCTTGCTTGCCTTGGTGGAAGAGACTCATCGCGCGGTAGAAGCTGGCGATGCCTGCCCTACGGGCCTGCCATTCATCCCCGTCAAAGGATGACTCCGATTGCGCGGCGACAGTCAGAGCTTCATCGGCGGCGGGGTAATGACCGCTGCGAAACTCGGCCATGCCAAGGGATAATTGAGACCAGACTTCCTGCCTTGTGCCTTTCCCGAGTTCCACCCCCTTGCGGGCCAGTGAGAGGGCGGCTTCCCGCGTCGGCGCGTCGGCATTCTGACGGAGGCAGACCAGCTTGGCGACACGATCGGCAGTGGAAGCATCGGTGGTTTCGGACGCCCAGGTGAGCATGCGTCGGCAGGTAGTGGCATATTCGGCATCCTTGCCGAACCACAGCTGCAAGACGGCTAGTTTCATGCCTATCCAAGCGTCCGATACATGCGTGGCGGAGGATTCCGTCAACAGGGACTCGGCCAGGCGGCGGTGCGTCGCTTCGCTGACGCGGGCGGCTTCCGCGTTCTTCCAAGCCTCCTCGGCCTCCTTCTGTTTCAACAACGCCGCAGCCTGGGCCTTCTGGGCGGCGATTCGCTGCTCCTTTTCGGCCTGCCTGGCTCGCGTCGCCTCCACCGCCTGCCAGGTGCTGACGCTGATACCCACGACCAGCACGAGCGCCACGGCGACGGCGGCTGTGAACACGAGTTTGTTCCGCTGCCAGGCCTTCTGAATCTTGTAGGCCGTGCTGGGGGGCCGGGCGACAATCGGTTCGTTGGCGAGGTGGCGCTGGATGTCCATCGCCAGGCCGTTGGCGGTTTCGTAACGCCGCGCCCGATCCTTCTCCAGGCACTTGAGCACGATCCAGTCGAGGTCACCCTGGAGCTGGTGCACGAGTTTCCCCGCGTCCGTCTGCCGCCGTTTTCCCGCAGTGGTGCGGGCGTCGCCGGGCAGCGTGTTCAGCTTGGTCGAGGGGCGGAGCGGTTCCTTCTCCCGGATGATTCTCCGCAGCTCATCGAGGCCGCCCTGCATCATCTCCCTGGCATCGAACGGCGTCTGGCCCACCAGCAGTTCGTAGAGCAACACCCCCAGGCTGTAGATGTCCGCCCGCGTATCAATGTCCAGGCTGCTCATCTCCGCCTGCTCCGGACTGATGTAGGCCGGCGTCCCGATGAACTGCTGGAATTGCGTGAACACCGTCTTGTCGGTCAGTTCGCCCTGCGTGGCCTTGGCGATGCCAAAGTCGATCACCTTGGGCACGGGCACCCCATCGTTCACCGTCACCAGGATGTTCGAGGGCTTGATGTCGCGGTGGATGATGCCCTTCTGGTGGGCGTGTTGGATCGCCTGGCAAACCCTGATGAAGAGTGCAAGGCGATCCCTAGTCGGCAACTGGTTCTGGTCGCAGTAATCGGTGATCTTGGTACCGCGCACCAATTCCATCACGAAGTACGGGCGACCGGCCTCGCTCACGTCCGCGTCGAATATCCTGGCGATGTTCGCATGATCCATCATGGCCAGCGCCTGGCGCTCCGCCTCGAACCGAGCCACGATCTGGCGGCTGTCCATGCCGAGCTTGATGATTTTGAGCGCCACGCGTCGCTTGACCGGCTCGCGTTGTTCGGCCATCCACACTTCGCCGAAGCCGCCTTCGCCGATCCTCTCCAGCAGCTTGTAGCGGCCAAGCATCTGCGCGGGGGCTTCGGAAAGAGCGGAGAGCGGACTGGTCACCGAAAGCGGGTCGCAAGGGGCCTTCTTGGACAGGAATCCCGCCGCTCCGAAGTGGACATCGAGCAGCTCGTCCAGCGCGGCGCGCAGGGAGGGGTTGTCCCGGCAAGCGTTGCTCAGGAACGTGGCGCGCTCCGCCGCCGATGGTTTTTGCACCGCCAAATCGAACAGGATTTCTTCGAGGCTCTGGTTGTTTTCGCTCATCGTGTTCCGGCGAACACGCCGGCCTTCGCGCTTCAGTGCGTCGTTTTTTCGGAAGAACCGTCAACGATTGGGAAATTCTTTTTCATTTCCCGATACAACCATGATCGGGCGTAGGCCCAATGGCGTTCCACGGTCGAAAGGGAAACCCCAAGCGCCTGCGCAATCTCGGGATACTCCATGCCCGCGAAATAGTGCAGTTTGACGATCTCGGCCTTTTGCGGCGACCCGCGAGCCAGCGCCTCCAGGGCGTCGTTCATGGCCAGCAAGGTTTCATCCTTGTCTTCCGTCGCCAGATTCACATGCTCCAGGTCCACGCGCTCCAGTCCGCCGCCGTGACGGACTCGTGCCTTCTGGCGGGCCCGATCCACGAGAATGCGCCTCATCGCTTCCGCCGCTGCACCGAAGAAATGTCCGCGGCTGTTCCACGCGGGTTGCGCTTCCGAACCGACCAGACGGAGCCACGCTTCATGAACGAGCGCCGTGGCCTGAAGAGTTTGTCCGGGTTTCTCCTGCGCCATCTTCGCTGCCGCCAGCTTGCGCAATTCCGCATAGACCAGAGGGAGCAACTGGTCGGCGGCCTTCGGATCGCCGGCATCAATGGCACTGAGCAACTGGGTGACGTCGGACATGGGGGTGATGGTAGGCCGTTACGAATGGAAAACCAGCGCGGAGTGTTGTCCGTGCCCCGCGCGACGGAGCTTGTCACCGCAGGAGCGGTGGCTAAGTTGACGGCGATGCAAGAACGCACTTTGACCCTTGGCCATTCGCCCGACCCGGACGATGCCTTCATGTTTTACGGACTGGCGAAGGATTTGATTCCGACGCACGGCTTTCGCTTTGAGCACATCCTGCAGGACATCCAGACGTTGAATGAGCGGGCGACGCGCGGCGAACTGGACATCTCTGCTGTGAGCATTCACGCCTACGCCTACGTGTGCGACCAATACGCGTTGCTCCCCAGCGGGGCCAGCATGGGCGACGGCTACGGGCCGATGCTGGTGGCAAGGCAGAAGTTTTCTCGCGATGAAATCGCGCGTAAGAGAATTGCCGTCCCTGGAAAGATGACCAGCGCGTTTCTGGCGTTGCAACTCTGGCTCGGCAAGAGTGCGGCGGAGTTTGATCATGTCGTCGTGCCTTTTGACGAAATTTTCCAGGCAGTACGTTCGGGTGTGGCGGACGTGGGCCTTGTCATTCACGAAGGGCAGTTGACCTATCAGAACGAGGGCTTGTCTGTTTGCCAAGACTTCGGTGTCTGGTGGGGACGTGAGAATGACGGGTTGCCGCTGCCACTGGGTGGCAACGTGATTCACAAACGGCATGAGCCGAAATCGCGCAGGGTCATCTCGGACATTTTGACCGCCAGCATTCAGTTCAGCCTCGACCATCGGAGTGAAGCCGTGGCGCACGCGCTGCAATTTGCGCGCGACATGGGCCGCGAGCTGGCCGACAAATTTGTGGGCATGTACGTGAACCACTGGACGCTCGATTATGGCGAACGCGGGCGCGAATCCATCCGGCGGTTTCTGGCGCAAGCGCATGAGCGCGGCTTGATTCCGCGCGCGCCGGAACTGGAGTTTGTGCAGTGAATCGGCGGGCCGGAAGAATCTCGTGGCTGCGGGTTGACGCGCATGCTAGGCTTTTCAGGTCATGACAACCGTTGGTACCATTCGTGAGATCCTGTCTCATAAAGGCGGCCCCACCTGGACTGTTTCCCCCGAGACGACCGTGTTCGAAGCCATCGAATTGATGGCCGATAAAAACATCGGCGCGCTGCTGGTCACGCGGGACAACAAACTGGCCGGCATTATTTCCGAACGCGATTACACGCGCAAAGTGGCGCTGAAAGGCCGCTCCTCCAAGGACACGCACGTGAACGAAATTCTATCCGGCCATGTGGTTTCGGTGACGCCCGATCACACGGTGGAACAGTGTCTGCGATTGATGACGGAGAATCGCATTCGCCATCTCCCGGTGCTGGAGGGACATCAAATCCTGGGAGTGATCTCGATCGGGGATTTGGTAAATTGGGTCATCTCCACCCAGAGCTCGACGATCCAGCAACTGGAGACCTACATCACGGGCTACCCCACGCCGCCGTCTATTTGATCATGCCCGGACCGGGCTGTTGTCGGGTCAGGCACACGGAAACATGCTTTGCCTGGGGGATGGGAAACTTCTTCACTTCGACGGTCACTGCGGCGGGCTGGAATTCCGCGAGCACCAGGTCCGCGACGTCAGTCGCAAGTTTCTCGATCAATTTCCAACTACGCCCTTCGCCGAGCTTGAGCAGATGTTGTGCGACCGCGAAATAATCAATGGTGTTGGCGATGTCGTCGTTCGAAGCAGCGGCCGCAAAATCAAACTCCATGACTATGGTGAGCAACAGCCGCTGTGGCTTGGCGCGTTCCTCGTCCGGTACGCCCACATGCAGGAAGACTTCCAGGTCAGCAATGGTGATCTTGCTCATGCTGCGATTCATTTCTGTGCGATCACAGCCTCGAGCAACACGCGCGTCGGCGCGTTAAGCGGCAGCTTCGAAGCCGCTTCGTGACCCAACCAGCTAAACTCGCGGGCTTCGTCGTTAAGCATCACTTTTTGCGTCTGCGTCCCGGGTGCCCGCGCGGTGTAGTTTAACAGGACAAAGTGCGCGTCGCGATAAAACTCCCTGGAGTGGATGCAATCTTGAACCAACACGAACCGGATGTCCGTAATGTCGAGATTGGTCTCCTCCTTGATCTCGCGGCGCAAAGCATCCTCCGATGTCTCGCCCCACTTCACCTTGCCGCCGGGAATGCCCCAGAGATTCGACCACTTTTGGGTGCGGATCATCAACGCCTCGCCGGCGTCGTTGAAGATCAGCGCGCCCACAGTGACGACCGGCGGGTGCGATTCTTCAAACTGTTTCGGCTGCGGTTTGATATGCAGGTCATTTGTTTCGAGAATTTCGCGCAGCTCCCCGAGGTGTTCCACGATCAAATCAGGCTGCGCTGAACGCAGATCGTCGAGTGTGTTGTAGCCTGTCAGCACGGCGCAGGAATGTACGCCGCCATGCCGCGCGGTTTCAATGTCATGCTTCATGTCGCCGATAAAGAGTGTCTCATCAGGATTCAAATTATTCTCGGCGATGATCTCATGGATTTTCTGCCGCTTGTCCCAGACGCCGGTGTAGGGCTTTTCCAGAAAATCGCCGAAGCCGCTGGCCCGATGCTGCGCGGTGAAATGGTCATCGCGTACCGTGCTCAGCAAGAAGGTGCGCAGCTTGTGCTCACGGCAAAACTCCACGAACCGCCCTGAGTGAGGCAGCGCACAGACCGAGTCCTGGACCTGCTTGAAGCGCGAGTGAAACCACTCTTCGAGCTGGGGCAACGGAACGTTGGGGGTGTGCTTGTCGTAGAACGTCGTGAACGGCAATTGAAACTCCACGCGAAACTGCTCCAACGTCATCTCGGCCAGCCCGGCCTGCGTGAGCACGTAGTTGGACGCCTCCCAAACGGCGGGCAGATCGTCCACGAGCGTGCCGGACCAGTCGAAGATGATATTGCGGATCACGGACGGAGTGTAACCGGGGCGGAGTTTCCGGCAACTGATTCAAACTTTTTCTTTACAAGTTACATGCTAAACTCAAAGTAACAGTCACCACATGATCATTTGCGCAAACCTCTTGCACAAAGGCGTCGCCTGCCCGGACGATGCCGCAGAATTCTCGATTCGTTTCGCGAACTGCAACGCCAGCCAGCCATGACTTCTCCGCGTTGCAACTCACCCGTGGCCTGCTCCCGATCAATGGCTTTCTTGCTCCTCGGCCTCGCGTTCGCAGGGGTTGTCCCCATGCGGAGCGATGCGGTCGAGAATCAGAAGACAAGCGCCAGGCCGGGTGTGAAGGTCAGTTACTACCGCGAGGTCCGCCCGATTCTTCAAGCGAACTGCCAGGGCTGTCATCAACCCGCAAAGGCCAAGGGCGGTTATGCGATGACTGATTTCAAGAAGCTGCTGGCGGGCGGCGATAGCGAAGGTGCGGCGATTGTTCCCAGGCAGCCGGAGCAGAGTTCGATTCTAAAAATGATCACGCCCCAGGACGGCGAAGCGCAGATGCCGAAGGGAAAGCCGCCGTTGCTGGAAACCGAGGTGGCGTTGATCCGTTCCTGGATTCAGCAAGGCGCGGAAGATGATACGCCGGCGGACGCCAGGCGGCATTACGATGCCGATCATCCGCCGGTTTACTCGCGTCCGCCGGTCATCACGTCGCTGGATTTTTCGCCCGATGGACAAATTCTGGCGGTGGCTGGCTTTCACGAAGTGCTCCTGTACCAGAGCAACGACGCCAAGCTGGCGGGACGGTTGGTCGGACTTTCCGAGCGCGTCCAGTCGTTGCGCTTCTCGCCCGATGGCCAGTGGCTCGCGGTTGCTGGCGGCGACCCGGCGCGGTTGGGCGAACTGCAAGTCTGGGATGTCGTGAAGCGTAAACTCGCGGTTTCCGTGCCCGTCACTTACGACACGCTTTATGGTGTGAGCTGGTCGCCCGACAGCAAGCTCATCGCGTTCGGTTGTTCGGATAACACCGTACGCGCCGTCGAGGCGGCGTCGGGCAAGCAGGTCATGCAGATGGGTTCGCACAGCGATTGGCCGATGACCACCGCTTTCTCGGTGAAAGGCGACCATATCATTTCCGGCGGGCGGGACATGAGCGTGAAACTGACGGAAGTCGCCGAGCAGCGCTTCGTGGACAACGTCACATCCATCACGCCCGGCGCGTTGAAGGGCGGGGTGCTGGCCCTGGAGACGCATCCGAAGTTTGAGGAAATGGTGGCCGCTGGCTCGGACGGCCTGCCCAAGGTTTATCGTATCTTTCGCGAAGTGAAACGCGAGATTGGCGACGACGCGCAATTCATTGCCGAATTGTTTCCGACGGCGGGCCGGGTGTTCAGCGTGCGTTTCAGCGCAGACGGCAAACGCATCGCGTATGGCGGCGGGCTTGATCGCGCCGGCGAACTGGTCGTGTGCAGCTACGATTACACCAACGAAGTGCCAAAGGCGTTGCGCGACATCATGGGCAAGGTTCCCAAGTCGCGGAAACTCGAGGAGCAGAAGCAACTCGAGTATCACAAGAAGGATGGCATCCGCGAGATCGCGCGCGTTACCGTGACCAATTCAGAAATCTATTCGGTCGCGTTCAGCCCGGATGGCGTGAACGTCGCCACCGGCGGGTCGGATGGCAAGGTGCGGATTTTCAACGCGACCAACGGTGCCGTGATCAAGGAATTTGTGTCCGTCCCGATCACGAAAGGAAACGTGATCGCTGCCAAGCCGGCATGGGCGTCCACGGCGGTCAAGAGCGTCGAGCCAGCCAATGAACCGGAATCGTTGCCGGCTGGCGCAAAAGTGGTTTCACTGGAATTGCAGCCGGCGCGGATCAAATTCGGCAACCCGAACGATTACGCCCAACTCCTCGTCACCGCGCGGCTCGAATCCGGCGACACGGCGGACGTGACGCGGCTGGTGAAGTTCAACTTCAAACCGGAGGTCGCGGAAATTTCCCCGCGCGGAATCTTGCGCCCCCGGAAAAATGGCAGCACCCGGCTGGTCGCCGCGCTGGAGGGCAAGCTGGTGGAAGCGCCGGTGGAAATCTCCGGAATGAGCAAGGGCTATCAGGCTGATTTCATCCGCGACGTAAACCCGGTCATCGCCAAGCTGGGCTGTAGCGCGGGTACCTGCCATGGCGCCAAGGATGGCAAGAACGGCTTCAAACTTTCCCTGCGCGGCTACGATCCGGAGACGGATTTGCGTGCGCTCACTGACGATCTGGCTTCCCGCCGCGTGAACCTCGCCTCGCCGGACGACAGCCTGATGCTGCTGAAAGCGGTGGCGGAAGTGCCGCACGAAGGCGGACGCCGCACGACGGTGGACAGCAAGTATTACCAGATTCTTCGCCAGTGGATCGCCGACGGAGCGACGCTGGACATGAAATCCCCCCGTGTTACGAAGATTGAAATATTCCCCCAGGACCCCGTGGCGCAGAAAATCGGTTCGCGGCAGCAAATGCGCGTCGTCGCCAGTTACGCGGATGGCGCGGTGCGCGATGTCACGGCGGAAGCGTTCATCGAAAGCGGCAATGGCGATGTGGCCACGATTGACACGTCCGGTCTCGTGACCACGCTCCGGCGCGGCGAAGCGCCGGTGCTCGCGCGCTACGAAGGCAATTACGCCGCCACCACGATCACGGTGATGGGCGACCGGACGGGCTTTGTCTGGAATGATCCGCCGACTTGGGGCAGACTGGACGAACTCGTGGCCGCAAAGTGGAAACGGATGAAGATCGCGCCCTCCGAAGTTTGCACCGATCTTGAATTCATCCGGCGCGTGTATCTCGACCTGACCGGGTTGCCGCCGTCGCCTTCGGATATTCAAGCCTTTCTCGCCGACGCGCGTGAACTGCGGGTCAAACGCGACGCGCTGGTGGATCGTCTGATTGGCAGTGACGAGTATGTGGATTTTTGGGCGAACAAATGGGCCGATCTCCTCCAGTGCAACAGCAAGTTCCTGGGCATAGAAGGGGCCGAATCGTTTCGCGCGTGGATCCGCAGTGAAGTCGAGACGAACACACCTTACGATCAGTTCGCCCGGAAAATTCTCACGGCGTCGGGATCGAATCGCGAAAATCCCGCCGCCAGCTATTGGAAGATTGTCCGCACGCCGGCCGAAGCGATGGAGAATACCACGCATCTTTTTCTCGCCACGCGTTTCAACTGCAACAAGTGCCACGATCATCCATTCGAGCGCTGGACGCAGGACCAGTATTATCACCTGGCCGCTTCCTTCGCACAGGTTTCGCTGAAGGAAGACCCGAAGAGCGAGGGCAAAAAAATCGGCGGCAGCGCGGTGGAAGGGGCCAAGCCGCTTTATGAAATGGTGACGGATGCGGCGGAGGGAGAAGTGAAGCACGACCGCACCGGCAAGGTTTCGCCGCCGGCCTTCCCTTATCCCGCGAAATACGAGCCGAAGGAGAAAACCACGCGCCGCGAGGAACTGGCGGATTGGATCAGCACGCCGGACAACCGCTATTTCGCTTCGAGCTACGCCAATCGTCTGTGGGGCTATCTCACCGGGGCCGGCATCATTGAGCCACTCGACGACATTCGCGCGGGCAATCCGCCGCGCAATCCGGCCTTGCTCGCACAGCTTACTCGCGAGTTCGTGGACAGCGGTTTCAACGCGCGCCACTTGATGCAACTCATCTGCAAATCGCGCACCTACCAGCTTTCGATCCGCCCGAACAAGTGGAACGAGGATGACCAGGTGAATTATTCGCACGCTCTCGCGCGGCGGCTGCCGGCGGAAACCCTGTTCGACGCCGTGTTCCGCGTTACCGGCAGCACGCCGCAGATTCCCGGGGCCAAACCCGGCCAGCGCGCCACGCAATTGGCGGACGCCGCCACGGACGTGGGCAGCGGCCTGCTGGCCACGCTCGGTCGCCCCGCCCGCCAGAGCGCCTGCGAGTGCGAGCGCAGCAGCGACATCCGCCTCGGTTCGGTCATGGCGTTGCTCAGCGGGCCGACCATCTCCGGCGCGATCAACGAGCCGACCAATGCGCTGGCCAGACTTGTTGAGGAGGAAAAAGAGGACCGGAAGCTTGTCAACGAAGTTTTCCTGCGAGTGCTCAACCGACCCGCCACGGAACCGGAGATCACCACCGTGCTCGAGTTGCTGTCCAGCGTGGACATCGACAATCGCAGCATCACGAATGAACTTGCCGGCCTGGAGGTCAAGATGGCACCGAAGATCGTGGAGCTTCAACGCCAGCGCGAGGATGCCATCACGAAGTCCAAGGCGGATCTCGCCACGTACGACGAAATGACCAGGAGCCTTCGCGTCGAACTGGAGAAGCGCCGGCAGTCGGAGGTCGCGCTGACAAAACTACAACTGAAGGAATACGAAAAGTTGCTGCCCGCCCAGGCTGCCTTTCTGGAAACCAAGCTCAATCCCTTGGACGCGAAAACCGTCTGGGTGCCGGTGGATGAACCGAAAGCAAGCGCCAGTCGCAAGGTGGTACTCACGATTCAGCCGGACGGTTCGATTTTGTCTTCGGGCAAGAAGACGGTGTCGGATTTCGAGGTGATGGGCCGATCGAAGTTGGAGAAAATCACCGGAGTAATGTTGGAAGTGTTGCCGGATGACAGCCTGCCGCGATTCGGACCGGGCCAGGCCGGAGACGGCAATTTTGTTCTCAGCGAATTTGAACTCCGCTGGGGAGAAGGCACGAACTCGGCGAGCCAGCCGGTCAAATTTGTGGATGCCCGGGCGGACTACTCACAGCCGGAGTTTCCGATCGTGAGCGCAATTGACGAGAAGGCCGAAAGCGGGCAGAACGGTTGGGCAGTGCTGGGGGCGCCGGCGGGAGCGATCCGTCACACCGCCACGTTCAAGATCGAGTCGCCCATCGCCAGCACCAACGGGCTGAAACTGAAATTCACGCTGAAGCATAGTTTTGGCCCCGAACATCTGTTGGGGCGTTTCCGGCTCTATGTCACGACTAGTGATAACCCGCTGGATTTCGGCCTGCCCGAAGCTGTGGTCCAGGCGGTGCGCGCTCCAGCGGGCGGGCGCACACCCGCGCAGGCCACCGCCATCCTGGATTTCTATCGTCACACGGACACGGAATTCTGGAAGCGCAAACAAGCCGTGGCGGATGTTTCCCAGCCCTTGTCCGCGGATCCCAAGCTGACTGAATTGAAAACCGCATTGACCAACGCCGAAATGCCCGTGCGGCTCGACCCGTACCTGGTGCAGTTGCGCGAAGACGCGAAAGCCAGCGGCCGGCAATCCGAAAATAAACGGCTCACCGTGGTGCAGGATTTGACGTGGGCGTTGATCAACAGCCCGGGATTTCTGTTCAACCATTGATCTGATTTCAAGACCCGGAACCCTCAGCCTCCAAAAAATATGATCAAGATAACCGGCGGCACTTGCAGCGACCTTTGTGATCCTCACCTGAAAATGACCCGTCGCGATCTGCTGCGCGTTGGCGGTGCGAGCATGTTGGGTCTTTCGCTCGGCTCGTTGTTCAAGCTGCAGGCGTTCGCCAACGAGCCAGGCAAGCGCGCTGGCGGTCCGGGCTGGGGCACGGCCAGGAACGTCGTGATGATTTATCTTCAGGGTGGGCCGAGCCATCTCGACCTGTGGGACCCCAAGGAAAATCTGCCGGACAACATCCGCAGTTCCTTCAAGACCATCCCGACGAAAATTCCCGGCATCCATTTCACCGAAGTCCTGCCCGAACTGGCGAAGGTGAACGACAAGTTCACGATGATCCGTTCGATGAGCTACACGCCCAACGGCCTGTTTAATCACACGGCGGCGATTTACCAGATCATGACCGGCTACACGACGGACAAGGTAAGTCCCTCCGGCCAGCTTGAACCGCCCGACCCGAAGGATTTTCCCAACTTCGGCTCGAACATTGTCCGGCTGCATCCGCTGGAGGAGCCGATGCTCCCCTTCGTAATGCTCCCGCGTCCGCTTCAGGAATCCAACGTCGTCGGCAAGGGCGGCAGCGCCGGCTTTCTCGGCAAGGCGTACGATCCCTACACGCTGTTCCCGGAAGGCGACGACATGGACATGAACAAAATGGATCGCATCCGGACCGATGACTTGAAGTTGCCGCCGGAAGTTTTCGCGCTGCGGCTGCAACGCCGCGCCAGGTTGCGCCAATCCATCGAGCAAGCCATGCCGGACATTGACAAGGCCGTGGCCAGTTACAACCTCGACGACTATTACGAACGTGCGTTGAATCTCATCGTCTCCGGGCGGGCGCGGAAAGCCTTCGATCTCACGCAGGAATCCGGACCGATGCGCGATCGCTATGGCCGGAATACCTTTGGCCAAAGCTGTCTGCTTGCGCGGCGATTGATTGAAGCTGGCACGCGGGTCGTCGAAGTCATCTGGCCCAAGGTTGCCAACTCGGACAATCATTCCTGGGATCACCACGTTGACCTGACCAAACGGATGAAGACCCAGTCTGGCCCGATGTTGGATCAAGGTCTGGCCGCCTTCATCGCCGATATGGATGAGCGCGGGTTGCTTAAGGATACGTTGGTCGTGGCGATTGGAGAATTTGGTCGCAGCCCGCAGAAAGGCGTGAGCACCTCTGGAAACACCAATAGCGCCGATGGCCGCGACCACTGGCCTTACTGTTACACGTCGGTCGTGGCCGGCGCGGGAATCAAGCGCGGCTACGTCCACGGCAAATCCGACAAGACGGGCAGCAGCCCGGCGGAAGATCCGGTTCACCCGACCGAACTGCTCGCCACGATGTATCACGCCTTTGGCATCGACCCGGAAACGATCGTGTACAACCACCTGAAGCAGCCGCGCGAGCTTGTGAAAGCCAAGGCCGTCACCAAATTGTTTGCTTGAGCATTTCTTCCGGGGTGATCGGGTGATTCGGCTGACCTTTTTTTCACAGGGTGCGCTACAAATTCAAAGTGGCGGCAACCAAAAGTTTTCCGTGGATCACCACAACCCTCGCCGACTCATCATCGCCGATCCTGTCCCGTCATCCTGAGCGCGTCGGACACGAAGATTAAGGCCCGCTTCATCTCCAAGACCTTCATCGATTGTCTCCAGCGTGATGGTGGGGCGATTCGCTTGTTCCAGAACGAGGTTCGTCGCCTGGCAGACCGTGGGCAAGTCGTCCACCCGCGTGCCGAACCAGTCGAAAATGAGGTTGCGAATCACGGGCGCAGTGTAGTGAGGTCGGCGATTCAAGCCAACTGTTGCTCCAGCCACTTGATGCTTCAGCGCTCTTCACCGGGGCGGACTTTCACGAGGCCGTTGCGTCGATTGAGACTACCACCGTGCGAAAGCTTACCCGTCGTCTTGCGCGCTTCCATGAATGAATTAAACTCAGAGCATGTTTAAAGGTAGCGTGTTCAAAACCATCGCCTCTTCTTCCATGGTCTGCCTCATGTCCGTTGCCACGTGTGCTTTCGCCGCGCCGGAAGCCTTCGAGGTTGGGCCGGGGCAGAAGGATCAATTGCCGCGCGGCAAAGAGGCCGATGGCATTATCGGTGACTTTGTGCTCCGCAACGACCTGATTGAGGCCGTCATTTCTGGCAACCTGCCCCTGCGCCGGGCCAACATGAGCTCGTTCTATGGCGCGGATGGCATCACGCCTGGTTGCCTCTACGATCTGACGTTGCGCGGCGCGAACAATGATCAACTCACGGTCTTCGCGCCTGCGGATCAGCGCGGGCCGGTCTCCTGGGTGCGGGTGGTCAAGGACGGCAAGCATGGCAAGGAGGGCGAGGCCGTCATCGAAACCGTGGTAAGCGCCGCCAACAACAAGGGAATTTACAAACACCACGAGTATCGGCTGCGTGACGACTGGCAGGGAGTTGAAATCGTCACGACGCTGCGCAACGAAACTGACGCCCCTCGGCAGGTTTCCACCGACGACCGGTGGACAACTTTTCTGCGCACGGGCAGCGCTTACGGCATCTCCTGGGCGGACGCCGTGAACCCAAGCGACAAGGCCGGTTATGCTTTCGGCATCGTCAGCGACGACAAGGCGGTCGTTCCCGGCAAACCTTTGGAACTAAAGCCAAATGAGACCCTGACCTTCACGCGATTTGTGGCTGTTGGCCGTTCACCCGCGGAGGCGGTTGGCTTGGTCGCCGCGTTGCACGGTCCAACGGGAACGGTTGCCGGCCAGATCACGGATCGCAACGGAGCGGGCATCCCAACGGCCGAACTCATCGTCCGGTCTTCATCCACGCCGGACAAAAACCAGCTCTCCACCTACGCCGATGAACAGGGCCGTTTCACGTTCGAGTTGCCCAAAGGCGATTACGAGTTCGAGTTCACCGACTTGGGTCGGGCCAGTGTGAACAAGTGGGCGACGGTCAAAGCAGGCGGAAAAGTTTCCGTGGACGCGGCGATGGACCTGGCTGCCGCTGTTGTTTTCGATATTCGTGACGAAGCAGGCAAAAGCATTCCTTGCAAAGTTCAGTTTCGCGGCCTCGCGGGAACGAAGGCTCCCAACTTGGGGCCGCACAACCGCGCACACGGCTGTGTGGATCAGTATCATTCGGAGAAAGGACAATTCCGCGTCGCGCTGCCGCCGGGCCAGTATCAAGTCATCGTCACGCGCGGCATCGAGTACGGCCACCTTTCGCAGACGATCGTTTTGAAGCCGACGGAGAACGTCACCATCGCCGGCACGCTTAAACGCCTGGTGGACACCACCGGCTGGGTCAGCGCTGATTATCACAACCACTCCACGCCCAGCGGCGATAACACCTGCGGCACCGACGATCGCATCATCAATCTCGCCGCCGAACACATCGAGTTCGCGCCCACGACGGAGCACAACCGTCTATACGATTGGCGGCCGCACATTGAGAAGCTCGGGCTGGCGGAAGAAATGCAGACCGTGCCCGGATTGGAATTGACCGGTGGCGGGCCGCATTTGAATTCATTTCCGTTCAAGCCCGAGCCGCATACGCAAGACAACGGAGCGCCCGTCTGGCATCCTGATCCTCGGATCAGTTCCATCCTGCTGCGCAACTGGCAGGGCGCCGAGCCGGACCGTTGGATTCAAATCAATCATCCGGACATGGTTCATAACTTCATTGATCAAGACGGCGACGGTCAGGTTGAAGGCGGCTTCTTGGGACTGGCGCAACTCATTGACGGCGTCGAGACCCAGAATTATCGCGATGGTGAAATTCTGGCTGGCCAGCCCTTTCGCATCGCGACGGACGCCAAAGGCCAGGAAAGCGTTTACTACATCCGCGAGTTCATCTGGCTGCAGATGCTCAATTGTGGTCATCGTTACGCCGCCATGGCCGTGAATGACGCGCATTCCGTCTATGGCAACGGTGTGGGTAGTTGGCGCATGTACCTGCCGAGCCGAGCCGACCGGCCCGCGGAAATTGACTGGCGGGAAAACAGCCGCCACGCCAAGGCCGGGCGCTCGATCCTCACCTCGGGTCCGTTCCTGCAAGTGCAGACCGACGACGGCACCTTGCCGGGCGGCACCACGCGCGGCCCGGGTGGTGTGAAGCTGAAGGTGAAAGTGCAATGCACCGACTGGATTGACATTGATCGCGTCCAAGTACTTGTCAATGGCCGCCAGCGCAAGGACCTGAATTTCACCCGCGAATCACATCCCGACTGGTTCGGCAACGGAGTGGTAAAATTCGACCGCACCTTGCCGGTCAACCTGAGCCAGGACGCGCATCTAATCGTGGTGGCCGTCGGCGAGAAGCACGATCTTTCCGTCGGCTTCGGCACGAGTCCGCAGGCGAAGACCAAACCCTGCGTCTACCACAACCCGATTTTCGTGGACGTGGGCGGGGGCGGTTTTACACCCAACGGCGATATGCTCGGTCATGATTTGCCGGTGAAGAGGCTTTCCATCGCGGACGTGCGGCGATTACTGGGGGAAGCTGAAGCTGCGGCAAAATAAAAAATCCCGACCGGGGTGAAGTGCGGCATCCATGGCGTTTCAGCATCTGGCCGGCTTGCGCGCCGGGCGTAGTTTACTCGATAGGCGCTGGAGCGGCGTGAACGCCGCGCTCCATGTTGCTCCACCGCTTTCGGCATTTCCCTATCAGCCACAATGCAGACAGCGCGAGCGTTGCTCCGGCCGTGTCGATTATCACGTCGTAGGGATTCCCCTGGCGATTCGGGACGAAGTGTTGATGCAATTCATCGCTGACGGCGTAAAGAAATGTCAATCCAATCACGAAGGCGGCCTGCCGGTTCGACCACGGGCGCGGACGGCTCCATAGTGGCTTGCGGACGGCACGCCACAGCAGCAGCGCCAGCACGGCGTACTCGGCCACGTGCGCGCCCTTGCGCACGTAAAATACCACCGCTTCCACGACGGGCTCGCTGACTTCCGGGAACAGCCAGCGAACGAACGGTTCAATCAGGCGCGATGAACGCTTCGACGAGCCAGTATCGGCGGAGGCGCCGAAGATCAGGCACATCCACAGAATGACCGGCACCCAGTATTTCAGAAAGGCGTGGACTCGTGACACGCTTCAATTCTGGAGTTTCAAGGCCAAAGTCTAAAGTGCAAAGTCGGTTTTCGGTTCATTGACTTTGGACTTCATACTTTAGACTTTAGACTCCATTCTCTGGACCAAAACAAATTCATGTTGAAACTGGGCGTTAATATTGATCATGTCGCAACCCTGCGCGAAGCGCGCTATCGCGGACGCACACACGGCGAACCGGACTTGGTCCATGCGGCGCAGATTTGCGAGGCGGCCGGTGCGCACGGCATCACCATTCATTTGCGCGAGGACCGGCGGCACATCCAGGACCGCGACGTGTGGGCGATTCGTGAAGTCGTTCGCACGCGGCTGAATCTGGAAATGGGCAACACGCCGGAGATCATCGAGATGGCACTGCGCGTCAAGCCGCATGTCGTCTGCTTGGTGCCAGAACACCGGCAGGAGATCACAACGGAAGGCGGTCTGGATGTGGCGGCAAATGTAATGGCCATCACCGATACGCGCATGCGGATGAATGACGCGGGCATTCAGGTCAGTTTGTTCATCACGCCCGACCCGGCGCAGGTAGAGGCTGCGGCACGCACGGGCAGCCAGTTCATTGAACTGCATACCGGTTCATTTGCGGAGAGCTTCGGAGACGAGTCGTTGCGTGAAGCGGAACTGGGGCGATTGGTTTCAGGTGCGAGACTTGCCCGCTCGCTCGGCTTGCGTGTGAATGCGGGCCATGGATTGAACTACATCAACCTGCCCACGCTGCATCGCGTGCCCCACTTGGAGGAATTAAACATTGGCCACAGTCTTGTGAGCCGCGCGATGACCGTCGGCCTTGGCCAATCCGTGCGTGACATGCTGGCATTGATGGCTGGCTATCACGCCTGATCTTGCGTGCGGTTGCGAACTACTGGACACCTCATTCTCGTTCTGAAAAACTCCGCGCCCTGTGAAACAAACGATTGTCACGTTGGATATGGAAGGCGTGCTCACGCCCGAAATCTGGATTGCCGTCGCCGAGAGGACGAACATCCCCGAACTCCGCCGCACCACGCGCGACGAGCCGGATTACGACAAGCTCATGCGCTATCGCATCGAGATTCTCGACCGGCACGGCATCAAGCTTTCGCACATTCAGGAAGTCATCGGCACGCTGAGTCCCATGCCCGGCGGGAAAGAGTTTCTCGATGAACTGCGCTCGTTCGTGCAGGTCATCATCCTTTCGGACACGTTCGAGCAGTTCGCGCAGCCGTTAATGAAGCAACTGAACTGGCCCACTCTCTTCTGCCACCGGCTCATCGTGGAGAACGACCGCATTGCCGGCTACCAGCTCCGCCAACCGAACCAGAAACAGAAATCCGTGGCGGCGCTCAAGTCGCTGAACTACCACGTCATCTCGGCGGGCGATTCCTACAATGACACCGCCATGTTGCTGGAGGCGAATGTGGGCTTCCTCATCCACGCCCCGGAAAACGTGAAGCGCGAATTCCCGCAGCTCAAAGCCGTGGAATCGCACGCGGAGTTGATGAAGCTGATCAAGGAAGCATTAGCGTAATGTGGGGGTTGCTTCACGTCATTGGCTGATTGTTCAGTTACTTCTGCTCGTGTAGCTGGGAATCGCGTTGCCAACGATCGCGATTTTGCCAGGATGGTTTAGCCATCATTCACACCGCATCACTGTCCATGTGCTTTTGTTTGCCATGATTACTCAGCGCAGATTGCGTTTCGTTGGCAGCTTTTTGCTGGCGTGTCTGGCAGGCCTAGCCGTGTGGTATGCTTTCCGTCAGCATGAGCCAGTTTATCAAGGAAAGCGACTGTCGGCTTGGATCGACGAAGTAGCCGCCTTGGATCGTCTCGCAGTGATTGTACACAGCAACTCTCCGCAAGTGCAGGCAGTTCGCGCAATCGGAACGAATGCGATACCGTGGTTGGTGAGTGAGTTGGGAAAGCCACCTCCGCTGCGCTGGAGACTTAACCAGATTCTCGGAAAGCTGCGTATCGTCAAATATCGTTTTCCCATTCCAACTACGCGCGGCGAGTATCAACATATGCACCAGTTGCGAGCCAGGAGTGGTTTTTGGGCGCTTGCAGAATTGGCAGAGCCAGCGATTCCAGACTTGGTTGACATGATGGGGAGGCAACCCGAATTTGCGCCATCTGCTTTGGCCGGAATTGGTGCACCCGCGTTGCAAGTGCTACATCGTTGCCTCACAAACATGCCAACGAACATTGCGGCAACTAGTCCGCGAGTGAATTCAGCTGAAAGCACAATCGGTTCTTTGTACGTTGCAGTAAATGTAGGCCGAATTTCACGAGCTGACGCAGCCTTTCTCCTCCCGCCGGTTCAAGCTTGGGCAATACAAACAAATCAGCCTTCGTCCGCCTTTTGGGCAAAGGCGTTTTTGCGGGAGTTCGAGAATAAAAAAGTGGAACCCTGACGTTGAGTGAGGGCAAGTTGGCAACAATAGTGCCAAGGCGCTAAAGCTCATTTTAGTCTTCGGCTTTCGACTCGCGCGCCGTCAGATCTTGCACCGCCTGCCGCACGTCTTTGCCTTCGTAAAGCATCGCATAGACTTCATCAATCACCGGCGTCTCCACACCATGCTTACGCGCCAGTTCCCGGGCTGCGCGCGCCGTCGGATAACCCTCCGCTACCGCTGTCATGCTGGCGACGATGGCTTCGGCCTTTTCACCTTTGCCCAAGCGTTCGCCGAAGCCGCGATTGCGGCTCAGCTTCGAGAAGCACGTCACCATCAAGTCGCCCAGGCCGCTCAAGCCGGTGAACGTGTCCGCCTGTGCGCCGCACGCCACACCGAGCCGGCGGATTTCGGAGACGCCGCGCGTTACCAGCGCCGCCTTTGAGTTGTCGCCGAAGCCAAGCCCGTCGCACACGCCCGCGCTGATGGCGATGACGTTCTTCAACGCGCCGCCGAGTTCGACACCGTGAATGTCGTTGCTCGTGTAAACCCGGAAGGCAGGGATGTGGAAAAGGGTTTGCACGGTTTGCGCGGCTTCGGCATCCGCGCTGGCGGCGACGATGGCGGTGGGAATTCCCTTCGCGACTTCCAGCGCCAATGTCGGTCCGGACATCGCTACCACACGCGCCTTCGGCGCATTGTCGGCCAGGATGTCCGTCATGGTTTTGCCGGTTTCAAACTCGATGCCTTTCGTCACGCTCACCACGATGCCGCTGAATGAGCCGAGGCATTTCGTAACGTTGCGAAAGCCTTTCGACACGCTCGCCACCACCACGAGTTCTGCGCCGGCTACTGCCTTGGTCGCGTCCGCTTCACCCCGCAGATTCTCCGGCAAGGGAATGCCGGGCAGATAGCGCTCGTTGATGTGTTTCTCGTTAATGATCTGAATGGTCTCAGGAAAGAAATCCCAGATCCTGACTTCGTGGCTCCTCTTGGCGAGCATGCGGGCCAAAGCCGTTCCCCATGCGCCCGCGCCCAGCACTGTGATCTTCATGTTTTGTTCTTCTCCTTCTTGAAATTGACACGGCTCTCCGTGCCGGCCCGAAGCCGCTGGATGTTGGCCTTGTGTTTATAGATGGCCATGATTCCCAGCACGGTGGTCACAACGCCAAGAAAGAGGCTTCTTTGCGTCAGCCAAACGGCGGTTGGCAACGCCGCCGCCGCAGCAATAGACGCGATCGACACGTAACGCGTCGCGACGAAGAAGAGAATCCACACACCAAGCGCAATGGTCACTGACAACGGTGCGAGCGCAAAGTACGCGCCCGCGGTGGTCGCGATGCCTTTGCCGCCCTGGAAGCTGAGCCAGCAGGTGTAGTTGTGCCCGAGCACAGCGCAAATACCGGCGACGACATGAAGGGTCAAAACCTGTTCAGCGGGCACGCTGAAGTTGCGCAGGATGACATCGCAAAGCCAGGCTGCCGCCGCGTAGCCTTTCAAACCATCCACCAGCAACACCAGAATCCCCGGGCCTTTGCCCAGCACACGAAACACGTTGGTCGCGCCCATGTTCTTGCTGCCGACGGTGCGGATATCTATGCCCTTCGCTTTCGCGACCAAGTAGCCCGTCGGGATCGAGCCGAGCAGGTACGCGGCGAGCGCAGTCAGGATGTAGGCGAGAATCGGCACGCGAGCAGTCTAAGAGGAAGGTTGAGGGTTGAAAGTTGAAAGTTCACAGTTCGCGGTCCGATGCTCCG